>Ga0068714_10003072_pt1 | contig 20306 bp, 18 predicted proteins | sample MTBNYHSulfiMetaG_FD_62988 | JGI IMG/M metagenome (GOLD analysis project Ga0068714, IMG submission 62988) | Enrichment culture microbial communities from rom New York Harbor, USA that are MTBE-degrading - MTBE-NYH (New York Harbor Sulfidogenic)... | ecosystem: Environmental > Aquatic > Marine >... | reverse complement strand
GGATGCCAGGCGGAAGGTCCAAAAAGCTCGCAGGCGTAGTGGAGCTACGTCGAGAACTTTTTGGGCCTGACAACGCCGCAGACGGAAAACGAAGCCGGCCGCAGCAGAAAGCTTTTTGGAAACAGCCCCTAACTTAAGATCCAATCGTTTGTGAGCCGAACAATGTTTATATGGTTTCTTTATAAACGCCCTGCATCACTCATCGTCGACTACGACCGTTTCCATTAATATCATGCGGTTCCTTTATTTCCAAGAGATAGCCCGAGTACTTTATGAAGGCCGTCAAGAGAAAAGATAATAATAAAATAATTTTAATAGTTACGGTGAGTTTGAGGTGGTTTTACGTGGCGACGGTTTGTCCCAGCAGCCGTGAGGGAAAATATGGCCTCCGTCACCCCCCTGGGAGTGGATAGACCGAGCCGATTTAGCCGTATCTGCTACGCTCCGAGACACTCGCAAATAAATCGTAATTACAAATAAAAGTGGTCCCATGGTCACACCCCTGGCACCTTCCCGAACCGCCCGGGCAGGGCGAGATTGCCACACCGTCCTTCAGACGGTTCGCAATGACAGACGGGGCCTTGGGGAGGACGGAGGAACCACCACCGCCGGGGCCTTTTCCAACACTTCAATTCGGCCCGACCCCACGGCGTTGGCCGACACAACCCTTTGCCAGCGCTCAAGAAGATCCAGGAACCTAATGCATTTATTCATAATAACGACATAACCTGTCATTGCGAGTCGCGTCGGCGACGCGGCAGTCTCCATAACCCGCCCCCCCGGCCCGGTCCGCCTCCTTCCGGTTAGCCCGGACAACTTGTTGTCCGGGCGCCGAAGGCACAAGCGGTTCGACTCCCAAGCTCAACTCGCCCCACCCCGTATTATCATGCACCATCCCCCGTAGGGCGGGTTAGCATAGCGTAACCCGCCTTTCGCGGTCTCCTTCCAGATCGAACCCCCGAAGATCGCCAGCCAAGGCAAAATTGGGCGGATAAACACCCAGTCGAACATACCGATGGAAACTTGAATGAGGCCGGTCAATCTGGAATATAGGCTCGTACATAATGCGTCATGGCCTATAGGTAGTTGGATTCCGCCCGGACGCGGAAGGCGGGTTACGCTACGCTAACCCGACCTACATCCTGTCGTTGTGAGCGAAAGGCGATGCGGCAACCCTTGCTGCGAGTCTTCCGAAGGACGCCGTGGCAATCCCAGCCAGCCCCCTCGGCCCATACCTCCCCCTCCCCCGCCCCCTCCAGGCAAGACGAGACCGCCGTCCCGTCCTGGTCAGGTCGACAAGTCGCAACACACCCCTTCCCTGTCCCCCTTGAGGGGGAAGGGTTCGGAGCAAGGGGGAGGCTTTACCCGTTTTTACTTGAGTCGGTAGGTTATCAGACCGTGGGTCGGATCATAGGGCGAGACGGAAACCCGGACCCGGTCACCGACCAGGACCCTGATCCTGAACTTCTTCATCCGGCCCGAAAGAACGGCCCGGATGGTCATCCCGTTATCGAGCTCGACTTCCATCGTGCCCCCGCCAAAGGTGCGGGAGACAACGCCTTCAAGCTGAATCAAATCGTCTCGGGCCAAATCGTCTCCTGGTTCCTGATAGCGGTCGTATAATAACAGAGCCCTATATGCCACATCTCGGGCCTCCGGTCAACCATGGCGATGTTCCGGAGCTCAATGGAACCGGCTCCCGGGATATCCGGGCTAGTGATGGACTATCCTGGCCCCCGCCGGCGGGGTGAAGCCGAAGCCCTCCACCGGGTCCTCGGTGAGCAGCTCGATATCCTTGAACCGGTAGGTGTTCCGGTCTCCGTTGAGCCCGTAGACGGCCACCTGGACGATCAGGCCCTTGGGGTTGATCCAGACCTCCAGCCGGTCCAGGCCGCTCTGGTGGGAGTGGGGGACCAGCTTGATGGCCTTCTCCTCCCCCCTGTCGCCCCCCACCATCCGGCTGACCGTGAACCCCTTCTCCAGGCTCCGGTAGTCCTCCAGCCCTTTGAAGAAGTTCAGGATGGGCGAGAAGAGGGTGAAGAACTCGGAGGCCGGGTAGCGGTGGGCCTCGTTGTCCTCGCTGGTGTACCACCAGATCCCCTCCGGGCCGATGACCATCTCCTCCTCCAGGGGGCTGTCCTGAATCAACCTCAGCCGGTCGGGCCGGCCGTAGAGCATCAGCCCCTGGGCCTTGTCCTCCCTGACCGGCCGGCCGCTCATGGCCACCGCCCCGCCCTGGGCGATGAGGTCGTAGCGGGCCCGGAAGGACGTGGCCCCGGCGTAGGCCGCCTGAACCTTTTTGAGGAGCGCCTCGGTCTCCAGGCCGAGCTCCGCGGCGGCCGGGCCGGGGAGGAGTCCTCCTCTCAAGACCGCGGCCAAAAGGAGCAGGATGATCAATCTAATGGGTTTCAAGGTCAGACCTCCTCCGGCGTGCCCACCAGGACCCGGCGGGTGTTGGTATGGTCCGGCTCGGAGACCAGCCCCTCGGCGGCCATCATCTCGATCATCCGGGCGGCCCGGTTGTAGCCCACCCGGAGCTTCCTCTGGACCAGGGAGATGGAGGCCTTGCCGGTCTCCATGACCAGCCGGACCGCGTCCTCGTAGCGCTCGTCCACCTCGCCGTCGAGCTCCATCTCGGCCTCCCGGCTGGCCGCGGTGACCACCTCCTCGTTGTAGTCCGGCCGGCCCTGGTCCCTGAGGAACTCGGTCACCGCCTTGATCTCGGCATCGGAGACAAAGGCCCCGTGGACCCTGGTCAGCTTGCCCACCCCGGGGGGCAGGAAGAGCATGTCCCCGGCCCCCAGGAGGTTCTCCGCCCCGTTGCCGTCCAGGATGGTCCGGGAGTCGGTCTTGGAGGCCACCTGAAAGGCTATCCGGGCCGGGAAGTTGGCCTTGATGATCCCGGTCAGGACGTCCACGCTGGGACGCTGGGTGGCCAGGACCAGGTGGATCCCGGCCGCCCTGGCCATCTGGGCCAGGCGGATCAAGGACTCCTCCACCTCCCGGGAGGCGACCATCATCAGGTCGGCCAGCTCGTCGATGATGATGACGATGTAGGGCAGCCTCTCCGGCATCTCCAGCTCCTGGCCGTCCGGATCGGTCACCGGCTTGAGCTCGCCCTTGGCCGCCTTCTGGTTGTAGGAGCCGATGGACCGGACGTTGGCCCGGGCCAGGAGCTCGTAGCGGCTCTCCATCTCCAGAACCGCCCAGCGGAGGGCCTTGGTGGCCTTCTGGGGGTTGGTCAGGACGGGGTGGAGAAGATGGGGGATGCCGTCGTAGACCGACAGCTCGATCCTTTTGGGGTCGACCATGAGGAGCCGGACATCGGCCGGGGTTGACCGGTAGAGGATCGACATGAGCATGGAGTTGAGGCAGACCGACTTGCCCGAGCCGGTGGCCCCGGCGATGAGGAGGTGGGGCATCTTGGTCAGGTCGGTGACATAGGGCCGGCCCACCGCGTCCTTGCCCAGGACCAGGGGTATCCCCCCCTTGGCCTCCTGGTAGGCGGCCCCGGAGAGGATCTCCTTGAGGATGACCATCTCCCTGGTGGCGTTGGGAATCTCGACCCCCATGGTCCCCTTGCCCGGCAGGGGGCCCACCACCCGGATGGCCTCGGCCTTGAGGGCCAGGGCCAGGTCGTCGGCCAGGTTGGTGATCCGGGAGATCTTGATCCCTGGGGCCGGCTTGAACTCGTACATGGTGATGACCGGTCCGCCGTTGACCTCCACCACCTGGCCCTCCACCCCGAAGTCGAAGAGCTTCTTCTCCAGCCGGCGGGAGTTGGCCGTCAGCCACTTGGGCTCCTGGCGGGTTCTGCTTTTGGGAGGATCGTCCAGCAGGGAGAGAGGGGGCAGGTTGTACCGGCCCTCCGCGGCCATGAAGGGCAGAACCTCCTGGACCGGTTCGATCTTGACCGGTTCGTTGAAGGTGGGCTCCTCGACCACGATCTTGGGCGGCTCGTGGTCCAATCGCTCCCTGAGCCTCTGGTAGCTCTCGCTCTTGGTCCGCTCCTTCTTCTCCTGGCGGATGGTTTTGGCCGTCTTGAGGCGGCCTAGAAAGGTGCCCCCGCTCTGACCGGCCGCTTCCAGGAAGGCCATCAGGGACATGTCCACGGCCAGCATCAGCCCGGCCAGGAGAACCACGATCAGGATCAAGGCCGCCCCCAGGGGCTTGAGCCACTCGGTCAGCACCCCGGCCAGGATCGCCCCGGCCCAGCCGCCGGCGTTGACCGGCTCCTGGGCCCAGGTCAGCTTGGGCCAGAAAAGGCTGATCAACCCGGCCGTGGCCGGGACCAGGAAGGCCAGCCCGACCACGGTGGAAAGGGAGGGGGCCTTGTAGCTCCGGCCCAGGAGCTTGATCGCCCACCAGCCCAGGACCCCGGGGATCCACAGGGCGGCCAGGCCCAGGACCTCCACCAGGCCGCCGCCCAGGTTGGCCCCTATCCTCCCGGCCCAGTTGTGAACCACGGTTTGGGCGGTGTACCGGCTTAAGACCGGGTCCAGGGGGTCGTAGGAAAAAAGGGAGGCCAGGATCAGGATCGACAATCCCAACAAGGCCAACCCGCCGGCCTCCCGGCCGACGGACCTGCCGGCCGTCTTGGAGTCCTTGCCCCGCATGGCCTATATATAGGCGTTGGAACAGCTTAAGTCAATTGAGGCGGGGGCTCGGGAGCCAACTGCCGGGGGCCCCTTTCACCCCGGGCACCCCGCCTCGAAAAAAAATGATTGGGGGGTTGACAGAACCGAACAAATTGGTATTTTGGTACCAGTTAGCCTTTTAGATCGACAGGAGCCCGATGAACAATCTTCTCAAAATATCCGAGGCCGCCTCCCTGGCCATGCACACCCTGGTCTTCCTGGCCGCCAACCAGGAACGTCCCGTGGCCACCAGGGAGATCGCCGAGGTCTTGAGCTGCTCCGAGGCCCATCTCTCCAAGGTCCTCCAGAGGCTGGCCAAGGCCGGTCTGACCAGCTCCGTCCGGGGGCCCAGGGGAGGCTTCCGCCTGGCCCGGCCGGCTGACCGGATCAGCCTCCTGGAGATCTACCAGGAGATGGACGGTCAGCTCGCCGCCGGGGACTGCCTCCTGGGCCACCGGATCTGCAGCCCCGGGGGCTGCCTCCTGGGCTCCCTGCTGGGGGATATCAACCACCAGGTCACCGACCACCTTTCCCGGACCAGGCTTTCCGACCTTATCGACATCTTTGGGGGTTGCCATGCCGACTAGGAAGATCATCAAGATCGACGAGGAAAAGTGCACCGGCTGCGGCCAATGCATCATCGACTGCGCCGAGGGAGCCTTGGAGCTGATCGACGGCAAGGCCAGGCTCATCGGCGAGATCTACTGCGACGGCCTGGGGGCCTGCCTGGGAAGCTGCCCCGAGGGAGCCCTGGAGGTCATCGAACGCGAGGCCGAGGAGTTCGACGAGGCCGCGGTGGAGGAGCTCCTGGCCTCCCGCCGGCCGGAGGAGGCCGCCCCGTCCGGCTGCCCCTCCTCAAAGCCCCTGGTCCTGGAGACCTCCCCGGGGACCGGGCCGGCCTGCGGCTGCCCCTCGGCCGGGCCCATGACCCTGAAGCCCGCCTCCCGGCCGGGCCCCGGAGCTTCGGGCGGACCCGGCCGGCCCTCTAACTTAAGCCACTTCCCGGTCAAGCTCCAGCTCCTGGGCCCGGGGGCTCCCTTTCTCATCGGGGCCGACCTGATCCTCCTGGCCGACTGCGTCGCGGCCGCTTTCCCGGACCTCCACTCCCGGCTCCTGCCGGGCCGGGCCGTGGCCATGGGCTGCCCCAAGCTGGATAACGTCGAGGCCCACGTCCAAAGGCTGGCCGAGATCATCCGCCACTCCAGCCTCAAGTCCCTGACCGTGGCCCACATGGAGGTCCCCTGCTGCCACGGCTTTGTCCGGGTGGCCCAAGAGGCTCTCAAGCGCTCCGGGGTTTCCCTGCCCTTGGGGAGGCTGGAGATCGGCCGCGACGGCCGGGTCCTGGGCGGCCAGGAGCACCTGGAGGCGGCCTGATGAAGGGGCTGGCCCGAAAGATCGGCCGCCGGGGCGGGCTCGACTGGAGCCCCGGGGCCGGGGAGAGGCTGGCCCAGGTCCCGGCCTTTGTCAGGCCCCTGGTCCGGCGCAAGGTCGAGGAGAGGGTCCGGGAGCGGGGCGGAGCCATTGTCTCCCTGGCCGACTTCGAGCGGGCCGAGGCCCGGTTCAGGTCGCTCACGGCCGACCGCCCGGCCCGGGAGGTGGAGGAGATGATGCCCCGGCCCAACCTGCCCGGGACGGGGATGGTCGTCCTCCAGGCCTGCCGCAGTCAGGCCCTGGGCTGCCCCAACCAGCTCCTGGACTTAAGCCCCTGGCAGGAGGCCCTGGAGGCCTGGCTGGCCTCTCCGGAGCTCAACGAGCGGCTCCGGTCCAGGGTCGGGGAGGACAAGATCCTTTTCCACCACAAGCTAAAAATATCCCTCTCGGCCTGCCCCAACGGCTGCTCCAGACCCCAGATCGCCGACCTGGGCTTAAGGGCCCGGGTCCGGCCCTCTTTTGAGCTCACGGACTGCACCGGCTGCGGGCAGTGCGCCGAGGTCTGCCCCGACCGGGCCATCGAGCTGGAGGCCGGACGGCCCCTTTGGCGGGCCGAGGCCTGCCAGGGCTGCCTGGGCTGTGCCCAAGCCTGCCCGGCCGGTTGCGTCAGCCTCTCCGAGCCCGGGATGGAGCTCCTGGCCGGCGGAAAGCTGGGCCGCCACCCCCACCTGGCCGAGCCGGCCGGGCTGTTTCAGGATCCGGAGGAGCTGGTCTCCTTTCTGGGCCGGGTCCTGGATCGATACCTCCAGGAGGCGGCCCCGGGACAGCGGTTCGCCGACTTCTGGATCCAAGACCAAACCAGGAGGATCTGATGCAGACCAGATGTCCGGGTCAGGACACCCGATTCTGGCAGCCGGGGGACGTTTTCGAGGTTGCCTGCGCCGAGTGCGGCTACGAGGTCGAGTTCTTCAAGGACGACGCCATCCGCCGCTGCCGGAGCTGCGGGGCCCGGGTCTCCAACCCCCGGCTCAACCTGGGCTGCGCCCAGTGGTGCGAGCACGCCAAGGAGTGCCTGGGCTACGACCCCCGGGAGAGGCAGGCCGAGGCCGGGCTGGGCGAGGAGGCCCTCGTCGACCGGCTCCTGGCCGCGGTCAAGAGGGAGCTTGGCTCGGACCGGGCCGCCTTTGCCCGGGCCGTGGCGGTCATGGAGCAGGCCCAGGGCCTGATGGCCGGGAATGAAGGCCGGCCCAAGGTCATCCTGACCGCGGCCCTCCTCCTCTCCCTTGACCGGCCCCGGACCGGCCGGGGGGAGGGTGCGCCCCTCAAGGCGGCCGGTATAATGGATGAGTTGGGGTTGGATCAGCTCACCCGGGAGGCCGTCCTGGAGATCATCCAGGACCTCCATCACGGCCGGATCGGGAAAGAACCGGAGTTCAGGATCGTGGCCCAGGCGGCCCGGCTGGCCGAGGATGAGCATCGCCGGTCCGCCGGGTCCGGGCCGGAGCCGGCCCGGATGAGCGAGAATCGTCGGGATACCTGAGCCTGTTCAAGTTTTAGGCAAAAACAGGCTTTGAGGTTCCTTAATCCTTATTTGAACGTCAAGAGATCTTCAAACCATGGACCAAGGAGGAAACATGTTCTGTTACCAGTGCGAGCAAACCGCCAAGGGGACCGGCTGCACCGTCAAGGGCGTCTGCGGCAAGGATGAGGAGACCGCCGTTCTCCAGGATCTCCTGATCCACGCCCTAAAAGGTCTGTCCATGTACGCCCGCCGGGCCCGGGACCTGGGGGCCACCGACCGGGAGATCAACGTCTTCACGGTCAAGGCCGCCTTCTCCACCCTGACCAACGTCAACTTCGACCCCCAGCGCCTCCAGGCCCTCCTCCGCCAGGCCGCGGAGATGAGGGACCGGGCCAAGGTCCTCTACCAGCAGGCCGCCGGAACCAAGGCCGAGGAGCTGGCCGGGCCGGCCGCCTGGAAGCCTGCTTCCGGCCTGGAAGGGCTCCTGGCCCAGGGCCGGGAGGTGGGCGTCCTGGGCCGCAAGGAGAAGTTCGGCGAGGACGTGACCGGCCTGATGGAGCTTCTGACCTACGGGCTCAAGGGGCTGGCCGCCTACGCCGACCACGCCCAGATCCTGGGCCAGGAGGACGACGCGGTCTACGCCTTCGTCCACCAGGCTCTTGACTCCCTCACCAAGGACAACCCCACCGTGGACGAGCTCCTGGGCCTGGCGCTCAAGGCCGGCGAGGTCAACCTGAGGGCCATGGAGCTCCTGGACGCGGCCAACACCGGGACCTACGGCCATCCCGAGCCGACCCAGGTCAGGATAACCCCCCTCAAGGGCAAGGCCATCGTCGTCTCCGGCCATGACCTCAAGGACCTGGAGGAGATCCTCAAGCAGACCGAGGGCAAGGGGATCAACGTTTACACCCACGGCGAGATGCTGCCGGCCAACGCCTACCCGGGGCTTAAGAAGTACAAGCACCTGGCCGGTCACTACGGCACCGCCTGGCAGAACCAGGCCGCCGAGTTCAGCTCCTTCCCCGGGGCCGTGCTGATGACCACCAACTGCATCCAGCGGCCCCAGCCGGTCTACAAGAGCCGGATCTTCACCACCGGCCTGGTGGCCTGGCCCGAGGTCAAGCACATCCCGGACCACAACTACGCCCCGGTCATCGAGGCGGCCCTGGCCGCGCCCGGTTTCCAGGCCGACGGCGAGGAGAAGTTCATCACCGTGGGCTTCGGCCGGAACGCCGTCCTGAACGTGGCCGACAAGGTCATCGAGGCGGTCAAGGCCGGGGCGGTCAAGCACTTCTTCCTCATCGGCGGCTGCGACGGGGCCAAGCCGGGCCGCTCCTACTACACCGACTTCGCTGACCAGACCCCGGACGACACGGTCATCCTGACCCTGGCCTGCGGCAAGTTCCGCTTCAACACCCACGACTTCGGGACCATCGGCGGCATCCCCAGGCTCCTGGACGTGGGCCAGTGCAACGACGCCTACTCGGCCATCAAGATCGCCACCGCCCTGGCCGAGGCCTTCCAGACCGACGTCAACTCGCTGCCCCTGTCCATGATCCTGTCCTGGTACGAGCAGAAGGCCTGCGCCATCCTCCTGACCCTCCTCTACCTGGGGATCAAGAACATCCGCCTGGGCCCCAGCCTGCCGGCCTTCGTCACCCCGGCCGCGTTGCAGGTCCTGGTGGACAAGTTCAACATCATGCCGGTGGACACCCCGGAGAAGGACCTCAAGGCCATCCTCGGGTAGACCCTTCAGGCCAGATCCGACCGACCCGGCGGGGGGGTGACCCCCCGCCGGCCTTTTCCCTCCTCCGTCCCGACTTGCCATTATCTAAAAAAGTCATTATTGTTGATGCTTGAGCATCGCCGACCTCCGGGGAGGGCCGTCATGAACGAGCAGCAAGACGAACGCCGGCGCTTCCAGAGATCGGCCATGCTCCTCCCGGCCGAGTCAGGCCCCTTGGACTGGCCCGAGAACAAGCCCCCTCTCCAAAGCATGGTCGTGGACATCAGCTCCTCCGGCTTGAAGCTGAGGCTCGACCAGGCGCCGCCCTTCAGGGTCGGCGACCGGATCTTTATCCGGGTGGAGCGGATGGACTCCGAGGCCAAGGTCAACCTTCAGGGCCAGGTCCGCTGGATAAGCGCCGAAAAGGACCAGCCCGGCAACTGGGAGCTGGGGGTCAAGCTGACCGGAATGGCCCTGGAGGAGTGGGATCCCTGGCTGGATCTCATCTCCTGGCGGACGGACCCCGAGCTTCCGCCGGCCTGACCGGTCACCGGGCCCGAGCCACCCGGCTGATCCCCTGATCCACCCTCCAGGAGCCCCCGGGCTTCAGCCGGGCCGAAAGACCGGACTCCCTGGCCCGGCGGAGAAGGCGGTCACCGGCCGGCCGGGGGCGGGCAGGTCCGGTCCAGGCCGAATTTTAAGATCCGGGTAAGCCCCGGTTCGACTCCCTGGTATAATAATTTGTTAGTCCAAGTCGGGCCGGGCTGTCCGCCGGGGGGACCGGGGGTAGACAGCCGGGCCTGAGCCCGGTCGTGATTCCCAACGAGCCCTTTTGCCCCGGCCGGCCGGGGAGATCGAACCTCAAGCTGCCTGGCTTCGGAGGGCTGAAGGGAGGTGGACCGCCCCTTTCAACTCCCGGAGCCCGGTCCCGGTCGCCGGCCAATGGGTTTCGCCCCTCCGGGCCTCGAAGCCGCTTTGCCGTCCCTGAGCGCCTGATCGTCGGAATTGACAGGAGAAAGCCGAGATGCTGGAGCGGTTCGAGAAGTTCTTCGTCCTTCTCAACAAGGCGGCCCTGGGCCTCCTCATGGCCCTGATGTTCATCCTGGTTTTTTCCAACGTGGTCTCCCGCTACTGCTTCGGCTACTCCTTCGGCACCTCGGAGGAGGTCTCGACCTTTCTCATGATCTGGGTGACCTACCTGGGGGCCGGCCTGGCCCTTCGCCAGGGGCGGCACGCGGCCATCAACCTCTTTCAGGACCGGCTGTCCGGGAAAGCCCGCCGGGCCCTCCGGGCCTTCCTGGGCCTGGTGATCCTGGCCTTCTTCGCCCTCCTGGCCTTTTTCGGGGTCAGGTTCGCCGCCTTCGGCATGGCCCAGGAGACGGCGGCCACCCAGATCCCGCTGGGCATCCCCTACCTGGCCGTGCCCCTCGGGGCGGTGGTCTTCGGCCTCCACCTGGTCCTGGGCTTCAAGGAGTGGCTGAACCAGGACTGGGAGGAGGAGGAGACCGAAGAGATGGCTTTCGGCAATGGGTGAGCCATGGCCGCCACCCTGATCATCGTCTTCATCCTGGGCCTGGTGGTCGGCCTGCCCGTCTCCTTGACCATGGGCCTCTCGGGGATGATCGCCATCGCCCTGGACGGCCGGTTCTCCCTCATGGTCGTGCCCCAGTACCTTTTCAAGGGCATCGGCTCCTTTCCCCTGATGGCCGTGCCCTTCTTCATCCTGGCCGCCGAGATCATGACCGCCGGGGGGATGACCAACTCCCTTCTCGGCCTGGCCAACGCCCTGGTGGGGCACATCAGGGGCGGGCTGGGCCACGTCAACGTGGTGGTCAGCATGCTCTTCGCCGGGATAAGCGGCTCGGCCCTGGCCGACGCGGCCGGGCCCAGCGCGGTGGTCATGCGGATGATGCGCAAGGCCGGTTACGAGCCGGCCTACGCCGGCGCCCTTAGCGCGGCCACGGCCACCATCGGGCCCATTATTCCGCCCAGCATCCTGATGGTCGTCTACGCCATCTCCGACAGCCGGGTCACCGTGGCCGGTCTTTTCCTGGCCGGAATCGGGCCCGGAATACTCCTGGGGCTGGCCCTGATGATCGCCAACCACTGGATCTCTTTTCGGCGGGGCTACCTTTTCCGGAGCGCCCGCCCGGGGCTCAGGTCCCTTTTGTCCAGCCTCTGGAGCGCCCTCCCGGCCCTGGCCCTGCCCTTCATCATCATCGGCGGAATCCTGGGCGGCATCTTCACCCCCACCGAGGCGGCGGCCGTGGCCGTGGCCTACGCCCTGGCCGTGGGCCTCTTTCTGACCAGAACCCTCAAGTGGCGGGACGTCCCCCGGGTCTTCATCAGAAGCGGGGTGGTCACCGCCGCGGTCTTGCTGATAGTCTCCATGGCCACCATCTTCTCCTGGCTCCTGACCATCCTCCAGATCCCCCAGACCATCGCCGCCTTCATCGCCGGCCTGACCTCCAGCCAGCTCCTGGTCTCCCTCCTCCTGGCCGTCTTCGTCCTCCTCTGCGGCCTGGTCATCGACACCCTCCCGGCCCTGATAATCCTGGTCCCGGTCCTGGGGCCGGTGGTGGACAAGTTCGGGCTGGACCCGATGCACTTCGCCATCATGATCGTCCTCAACCTGACCATCGGCATGGTCACCCCGCCGGTGGGGCCGGTCCTGTTCGTGGTCAGCACCGTGGGCCGGATCAGGCTGGAGGTTCTCACCAGGGCCATTATCCCCTTTCTGACGGCCGAACTGCTGGTCCTGGCCCTGGTGGTGGTCTTTCCCTGGATATCGGTGACCGTCCCGAGATTACTGGGCTTTAGCCACTAACCCCTTAACCGCAACCAACAAGGGAGGAAGGTGATCCATGGTCAGGAAAGCTTTTTTAATCGTCGCGGCCCTGGTCTTGATCCTGCCCGGAGGGGCCTGGGCCAGGCCAAAGGTGATCAAGTACGGCCACTTCCAGCCGGCCAAGCTGGATCAACCCAAGCACGCCGCCGCGCTGGCCTTCAAGGGATACGTCGAGGCCAACACCAAGGGCTCCCTCCAGGTGGATATCTACCCGGCCAGCCAGCTGGGCAACGGGGCCACGGTCCTGGAGGGGCTGAAGATGGGGACCATCGAGATGGTCGTCCTCCACGACGGACCCATCTCCACCTTCTTCAAGCCCTTCATGGTCTTGGCCCTCCCCTACCTTTTCGATGACCAGGCCATGGCCTGGAGCGTGGTCGACGGCCCCTTCGGCCAGGAGCTGGGCGAGGCCATGGTCAAGGAGACCGGGGTGAGGATGTTCGCCCTGGCCGACAACGGGATCCGCCACTTCACCAACTCCAAGAAGGTGATCAAGTCGCCGGCCGACATGAAAGGGCTCAAGATCAGGGTCATGCCCGGACCCATCTGGTCCAAGCTGGTCAGCTCCCTGGGGGCCAGCCCCTCCCCCGTGCCCTGGCCTGAGCTGCCGGCCGCCCTCCAGCAGGGCGTGGTCGACGGCCAGGAGAACGGGGTGACCAACATCCTGGCGGCCAGCCTCTACCAGAACCAGAAGTACATCTCCACCGACGGCCACGTTTACTCCTGGCATGCCTACCTGATGAGCGAGCGTTTCTACCAGGGCCTGACCCCGGAGGAGCAGAAGGTGGTCCGCAAGGGGGTCGAGATCGCCAAGATCATCCACCGGGGGATGACCGCCGCCCAGGACCTCAACGCCAAGACCATCCTCGGGGAGGTGGGCATGAGCGTGACCCTGCTCAGCCCCGAGGAGGTGGCGGCCTTCCGCAGCCAGGCCCAGCCGGCGGTCAGGGCCTGGGTGGAGGAGCAGATCGACAAGGTCTGGATCGAGAAGCTCTTTGCCGCCATCGAGGACTACCGCAAGGCCGACTGAGGCCCGCTCTCCTGGTCCGGCCCGATCCGGCCCCTGGAGCCCCTCCCCTCCCTGGAGTGGAGGGGGCCGGGGGGCTCATCTCTATCCGGCCTAGTCCGGATTTTTCATGAGCGTTTCAAAGCGAGGGGGAGCTATAGCCGAAGGTGACGGAAATCTTTTCTATGGCAGGGCTTAATCCCAGATGATGCGGAGGACGATCCCCAGGAGGACCAGGATCCCCAGGGCGATGGCCTTGTAGATCCCCTTGCGGAAGGTTTTATCCATCTTATCCCCGGAGAGCCTCTCGGGCCGTCAGGCGGCCATACTCAACCGCTTATCCCAGGCCGGCCTTGGTGTCAATGGGAGGCCCCCCTCTCCCGGCCGGTGGCTAAGGGAAGCCCGCTCCCGGCGATCAGACGAAGCCCTTTCCCCGCCCCCTCGGCCGGCCGGAGAGGACCCCGGCCTCGTGCTCCAGGAGAGCCTTTTTCAGGTCCAGCCCGCCGCCAAAGCCGGTGAGGGAACCGTCGCTGCCGATGACCCGGTGGCAGGGAACCACAATGGGCAGGGGATTTTGGCCGTTGGCCGCGCCCACGGCCCGGAAGGCCTTGGGCCGGCCGATCTGCCGGGCGATCTGGGCGTAGGTCCTGGTCTGGCCAAAGGGGATGGCCAGGAGAACCTGCCAGACTTGGCTCTGGAAGGGCGTCCCTTGGGCGGCCAGGGGAAGGTCGAACTCGAGCAGGTCTCCCTGGAAGTAGGCCTCCAACTGCTCCACGGCCTCACAGCGGAGCCGGTCCACCTTTTGCCAGCTCCTTTCCGGCGACTTATGGGGGAACCTGATCTCAACCAGCCCGGCCCGGCTCTCGGCCAGGAGGAGCCGGCCCAAGGGGCTCTCATAGGTCACGTAGCCGATTTCAGGCGCGTTCATCCTTAATCCTCTCCAAGCTCTGGTGATCCATGGCCCATAAGCAGGCCGCCCCGTAGCCCCGCCAGGGCCGCCAGGCCTCGGCCCGGGCCTCCAGCTCCGGGGCGGTGATCTTCCGGCCCAGCCCCTTGGAGGCGGCCCGGAGAAGGCCCAGGTCCGAGGCCGGAAAGGCGTCCGGCTGGCCCAAGGCCCGCAGGGCGATCATCTGGGCCGACCAGGGGCCGATCCCCGGCAGGGCGGTCAAGAGGGACAGCGTCTCGGCCAGGCTCCCGGCCGCTGAAAGCTCCAGCCCCCCCTGGACCACCACCCGGGCCAGCCCCTGGAGGCCGAGGATCTTCTGGCCGGTCAGGCCCAGGCCCCGGAGGTCCGCCTCGGCCAGCCCGGCCGGGGTGGGAAAGCAGTGGGTCAGGGTCCCTTCCGGCCGGGGAAGGCGTTCCCCCGCCCGGCCCACCAACCGGCCCAGGAGGGTGGCCGCGGCCTTGACGCTGATGAGCTGGCCGACGATGATCCTGGCCGCGACCTCGAAGGGCTCCCAGCCGGCCAGCAGCCGCAGCCCGGCCAGCCCGTCCCTGGCCGGGGCCAGGAGGGGGTCCCGGGCCAGGTGGGCCCCGATGACTTCGGGCGCGGCCTGGAGGTCGAACATCCGCTCCACCCGCCCCCTGATCTCGGGGAGGTGGGGGGAAAGGCCCCGGGAAACCCGGAGCCGGATCAGGTCTTGGCCGGGCTCGGGCTCCACCTCCACCACCCCGGCCTCCTCCCCCAGCCGGACCGCCCGGCGGAAGACTCCCCGGCCCATCTCCTCCAGCCCCGGCACCAGCCTCGCCTCCAGGTGGCCCAGCACCGTAGGCCAGGCGTAGGGGGGGCGATAGGAGAGCTTCAGCTCCGGCCCGGCCCGGGGCTGGGAGCGGGCCTCCTTGCGGAAGAGGCTGGGGGGACGCTTGAAGACCTCCTTGAAGGCCTCCCCGAACCGCCTCAAGCTGCCGAAGCCGACGCTCAAGGCCACCTGGCCCAGGGGCAGGTCGGTCTCCTGGATCAGCTTCCTGGCCAAATGGAGCCGCCTGGTCCTGGCCATGGCCGTCGGAGAGACACCCAGGTGCCGGCTGAACAGGCGCCGGAGCTGCCTGGCGCTGACCCCCAGCTTGGCGGCCAGCTCCTCCACCCCCATCCTGTCCAGGAGGCCCTGGTCGATGAGCCTCAGCGCCCGCTCCACGGTGGCCGAGACGCCCTGCCAGGCCGGGGTGCCCGGCGCGGCCTCCGGCCGGCAGCGGAGGCAGGGTCTATAACCCGCCGCTTGGGCCTCGACCGCGGTCCGGAAAAAGACCACGTTCTCCCTCTTGGGGGTCCGGGCCGGGCAGACCGGCCGGCAGTAGATCCCGGTGGTCTTGACGGCCATGAAAAAGGCCCCGTCAAAGCGGGCGTCCCTGGCCTGGCAGGCCCGGAAGCATTGGTCGAAGTCAAGGGGCATGGACTGGAATATACCCGCTTCAGCCTTCCTTTGCCCGCCGGAATCGGACCTCAATGGTCCGGACCGGTTCCAGGAATTGTTTGCCCAATCGCTCTTGTCCGGACTATTGAAGTAGGTTCAAGACGAACTTTTCAAGATGGATCGCCGTTTTCATTTGATCACCGGTGGAAGGAGGAAATATGAATCCAGAGGCCGACCCTCCGCTCAAAAACGATCCACCCCAGGGCTCCAACCTCAAACCCCGCCGCCCTTGGGCGGCCGGCCTTCTTTCCCTGGCCGGCCTCGGCCTGGGGCAGATCTACAACGGGCAGGTAAAAAAGGCCTTGGCCTTTCATCTTCTGGTCTGGTTGGTGCTCAGCGTCTATTTGACCATTGATTCATGGTCAACCTTCAAGGGGTTGATCCTCCTCTTGGTGCTCTACGCCCTGCTCCGCCTGGCCTCGCTGGCGGACGCCCTCCTGGTGGCCAGGAAGCGGACGGGCTATTATTTGAAAAAATACAATCGCTGGTATGTCTACCTTGCTTTGACGTGTTTCCTGGCCCTGGTCGTCAACCCCGCCCTTCAAATCATCATCGACACCCGGATCACGGTCCTGAAGATCGCCTCCCAGGGCATGAGCCCGACCTTGCTGGCCGGTGATCATTTCCTCGGCTCCAGGACCCATTACGACCGCCAGGGGATCAAGCGCGGAGACGTGGTGGTTTTCCTCGATCCCCGCCAGCCGGTCCGTCAGCTAAAGCGGGTCATCGGCCTGCCGGGCGAGCAGGTGGAGATTATTGATAAAAACGTCTATATCAACGGCCAGCCAATTAAGGAGGGTTACAAGGTCCAGGCCGACCAGACAACTCTTCCCCGATCCGCCCGGCGCGACAACTTTGGACCTGTCAGCCTGCCGGAAGGGAAATACTTCCTTCTGGGCGACAACCGGGACCAAAGCTATGACAGCCGCTTTTTCGGTCCTGTTGACCGGTCCGGGATCCTGGCCAAAGCTCTCTATGTCTATCTCTCCCTCTCCCCCGATGGATCGGGGGTGAGGTGGGGCAGGGTCGGGGCCAGGATAGAGTAGGCTTGGTCCGGCCTGCTCCGCTTGGTGGTCATGACCCTTCTCCTCAACCAGGCCTCAATGCCGCTCCTCCAGAAACCTCCCCAGCCTTTCCAGGCCTTCGGGGAAGTTCTCCCGGCCGAAGCCGATCCTGAAGTTGGCCGTGAGGGTCTGGTCATAGACCGTCCCCGGCAGGAGGAGGACCCCGGTCCGGTCCAGCAGCTTTTGGCAAAACTCCTCGGCCAGGCCCTGTCTAAGAGAGGGGAAGGCGATGGGCCCGGCCGGAGGTCTCAGCCAGGAGAAGAGATCCCCCCGGCCCGCGAAAAGCTCATCCAAAAGCTTAAGGTTGGCCTCGATTATGCCTTTATTCCTGGAGATTAACTTATCGGCGTGGCGCAGGGCCAGCTCGGAGAGGAACTCGCTGGGCCCGGAAGAGCAGATGGTGGTGTAGTCCTTGAAGCCGGCCAGGTCCTGGTAGAGCTCCTGGTCCCGGGTGGCCAGCCAGCCGATCCGGAGTCCCGCCAGGCCGTAGACCTTGGACATGCTCCCCAGGGAGACGGCCCTGGGGTCCAGGTCGCAGGCCCTGGGCAGGCGAAGGCCCCCATCCCCCTCCAGGCCCCGGTAGACCTCGTCGCTGAAGATCCGGAAACCCTGCTCGGCCGAGAGCCGGAAAAGCTCCTCAAGCTTGGCCCGGTCCATCAGGTACCCGGTGGGGTTGTGGGGCAGGTTGACGACCACGGCCTTGGTCTTGGGCTCCAGGAGCCTTCCCAGCTCAGCCAGGCTCAGCTCCCAGCCTTCCTCCTCCCTGGTCCGCCAGGGGCTGACCCTGGCCCCGACCGCCCGGGCCACCTCCAGGAGGGACTGGTAGCAGGGCCAGTGGACCACCAGGTGATCCCCCCGCTCCAGGAGCACGTTCATCAGGTTGAAGATGGCCTCCTCGGCGCAGCTGTGGACCAGGACCTGATCCGCCTCCAGCCGATCATAGCCCTTGGCTATCTCCGCCCTGAGGGAGGGTTTGCCCGGGGACTCGGTGTAGCCCAGGCCCAGCTCCTGGAACCTCTCCCCGGCCCCCTCCTCCAGGGCCAGGAGGTCTCCCACGGTCCAGGACTGGCAGTCCGAGCAGCAGAGGAGAAAAGGGGCGGTGAACTCGTGACGGTCAAAAAAACGTTCCAGTCTGAAGGGGGGAATCCTCATCAATCAAGCTCCTCGCCGGTCTTGCCGGAACAACGGGGGCCTTCCCCGGTCGGGCCCGGACGGAACGGGCCGGCCCACGGACGACCATGACCTCAAGCCGGAACCTGTTAAACCCATAGCACGGCCGCCGGCCGGGCGGCAATCCGGATCCCGGGATCACGGGCCCGGGAGGCGCCCCCCGCAGTTTAATCAGCCACCCCGCCGCAAGCAGGGGGGTAGCCACGGAAATCACTATCAGCGCCTCGAGGCAAGCCGCGGGGATTAAACCCCCTTGGGGAATTAAAGGGATGATGTACTTTTTCCCGTTCTTGGTTATATTGTTGCCGCGGCGAGGCCGGGCCGGGACAGGCCGACCCGGAGGGGAGGTTCCGAGACCAGATCATGGCGATTCCGGAAAAGTACAAGAGAACCTTTACCAAAGCCGAGATCAACCAACTTCCCCTCCGCCACTACCAGGGCCCGGTGGAGCTTGTCAGCTCGCCGGAGGGCCTGGCCCTGGCCGTGGACCGCTTGGGCCGGGAGCGGCTCCTGGGCTTTGACACCGAGACCAGGCCCTCCTTCAAAAAGGGGGTCAACCACCCCCCTTCCCTGATCCAGCTGGCCGGGTCCCAGACGGTCTATCTTTTTCAGGTGGACCAGCTCCCCCCGGCCAACGGCCTCCAGTCCATCCTGGCCGACCCGGCCATCATCAAGACCGGGGTGGCGGTCCGGGACGACATCAAGGATCTCAAACGCATCTGGCCCTTTGAGGAGAGTGGCTTCATCGACCTGGGTGAGCTCGCCCGGCGGCTGGACCTCAAGACCCACGGCCTGCGCAACCTGGCCGCCAACTTCCTGGGCTTCCGCATCTCCAAGCACGCCCAGGTCTCCAACTGGTCGCGGGAGGAGCTGACCCCAAAGCAGATAATCTACGCCGCCACCGACGCCTGGGTCAGCCGGGAGATCCACCTGGCCATGGCCGGCCTGGGCCTCCTGGAAAACCCCGAAGATTGACTTGGTCCCGGGCGGCGAACTAACATAGCCCGGCCCGGTTGGGCTTATAAGGCCGGGAGAGGCGGCGGATTACGGAGGTTCCTGGAGAGGGTGATGAGGTTTCTCCGACAGGGGCCGAGGGCCTCCATCTCGAATTTAAATAAAGTTAAGCCCTTCTTGGGCCGTATAGCCAGGCAGGGGGCGGCGGACCGGCGCTTTGCCGGGTGGGAGCGGACCGCCCCGGTCGGGAACAGGTAAGCCTCTTCCTTGGCAGGAGGTTCACGCTTTATCCGCGCGGAGGTCGTGATGAGGAAAATCTCTTTTTGCGTCGTCCTGGTCGTCGCCCTGATCATTCCCCTGGCCGGGCTCTCCTGGGCCGAGAAGCCGGTCCTGGCCGTGATCGATTTCACCAACGACACCTCGGCCGGCTGGTGGTCGGGGACGGTGGGTCGGGAGCTGGCCGACATGCTGACCAACGAGCTGGCCTCCAGCGGGGAGTTCAGGCTGGTGGAGCGCCAGAAGCTCTCGGCTGTCCTGGGGGAGCAGGATCTGGGCGCCTCGGGACGGGTCAGGGCCTCCACCGCGGCCAAGATCGGGAAGATGACCGGAGCCCAGTACCTGGTCACCGGCCGGGTCAGCGCCTTTGAGTCCAAGACCGAGGGGACCGGCGGGGGCATCCGGATCAAGGGCATCGGCCTGGGCGGCAAGCAGGAGAAGGCCTATCTGGCCATTGACCTCCGGGTCGTCGACTCCACCTCGGGAGAGATCACCCACTCCCGGACCGTGGAGGCCACGGCCAAGAGCGGCGGGGTGGACGTGGGGGCCTATTTCTCCGGTATCGGCGGCTCCCTGGGCCATTATAGTAAGACCCCCACCGGCAAGGCCATCCGGGCCTGCATGATCGAGTCGGTGGAGTACCTGGAGTGCGCCATGGTCCTCCAGGATGGCTGCCTCGACGAGTACCGGGAGAAGGAGACGAAGAGAAGGGAGAAGACCAAGAAGGCCATCAAGCTGGATGATTGATCCCCCGGCCGGCCCCGGAGCCTCCCGGCCCGGGCCGGTTTAAAGGCCCTCGTGAAGCCGGGCCGGATCGGATCCGAGCTCGAGCCAGGCCGGCTCTCCAGGCGTAGCTTCGGCCTTCCGGCCGCCTCCCTGGACCCGGCGGCCGCCGTTGTGGGCGGCCGCCGGGTCCAGGGAGGCGGGAGGCCGGGTCTCCGGATTCTCTCCAAACCGGCCGGCCGGTCCGGATCCGGACCCAGAGCGTGCCTCCTTCCGCTCAGGTTTTCGGCGGCTTCCCGGGAGGATCGGCTTTTTTCTGGTCCGGCATCCGCTCGCCCAGGTAAACCTCGATCACCTTCTGGTCGTTGGCCACCTCGTCGGGCGGGCCGTCGGCGATCTTCCGCCCCTCGCTGAGGACCACCACCCGGTCCGAGAGGCTCATGATCACCGGCATGACGTGCTCCACGATCAGGATGGACAGGCCGGAGCTGTTGCTCTCCTTGAGCAGGTCGATTATCTCCTCACTCTCCGACTCGTTCAGGCCAGAGGCGACCTCGTCCAGGAGCAGCAACGAGGGGCCGGTGGCCAGGGCCCGGGC
>Ga0068714_10003070_pt1 | contig 20324 bp, 9 predicted proteins | sample MTBNYHSulfiMetaG_FD_62988 | JGI IMG/M metagenome (GOLD analysis project Ga0068714, IMG submission 62988) | Enrichment culture microbial communities from rom New York Harbor, USA that are MTBE-degrading - MTBE-NYH (New York Harbor Sulfidogenic)... | ecosystem: Environmental > Aquatic > Marine >... | reverse complement strand
AATGCGCAAAGGACACCCCCCATCAGCAACAAGAAGGCGGTCTTGGCGTAGACCGAGAGTAATGCCCATGACAGGCTGCTGCCGCGGATGATCCGCTCCAGGAAAGCCGCATATTCGCCCTCACCAAGTGCTCGAACGCTCCAAGCCCTGCTGACATTTTCCGCCGAAACCCATAGTGACACGACGAGGGCAACGACCGCTACTTCAACGCTGGCAAAAGGGATGGCACAGATCAGGATAGAAAACACAATGGCGAATCCCCACCCGAACCTCTTCACGATCGGATTGCTCTCGAGTCTCAGAGAAGGTGAAACGAGATAGGTGCTGATAAGGTCGCCCAGTCGACCGACGATCAATAGCAGGCACAGGACGAGCTTGATGTGATCATGAAGAAGGTGTCCCATTCACATTACTCCCAGCCCGCTAACGCAGAGCTGAGCGGGCCGAATAGAAAGTCAAGCATGGTTGACCTGCGAACAAGTTTTATGTGCCTGTGAACACACTGCATTGCAATAAGCTATCTGGCCCCGTTCCAATGACTTGTTATGTGTTGCATCGGTCCCTTTCCTGCGGGACGGATGAGGTGTTCAACCACAGAGAGCACTGAGAACACGGATGTTTTCATTTTTGTTTATAGTTTGAAGCGTTTGATACCATAGTAAAGACAGCCTGTCAAGATGATCGAACTGTTCGGGCGTTTTTCGTGTCGTTGTGATACCGACTGAGTGCGGTGTGATGATTGCCAACGGGTCAGCGGTGAGATGATTAACCAGGTCATCCTTTTAAATCAATGAGTTCGGTCTATTCCCTGTTTTCAATGGCCTGGAAGAGTTGAACCTCCGCGACCCGGCGTCTCCGCGGGAGAGCAAGGCGGAGGTCCCATTAATCCTTGAATTGTCTCTTGTCAATCTGGCAATTCCTGGTGCTGAAGGAACTTGACTTTTGAAAGAGTGTTACCTACCACTAATAACTGTGCCACGCGCACGATGATCACAGAGAGATGATTGTTTTTCCGGAATGATCAACTTTTCTCAAGGAGAACCATTGTGACAACTCAGCCCAAAAAACCGGCCCAAGAAATTAGTTTGACTATATAAGGGGACTATCATGCAAATGACGAAACGAGAAAAAGAATTTAGTGAGTACATGAAGAATCTGGAGCTGACAGAACGGGTTAAAAATAAGGGGTCGATACAAAAATCAATGCTTTCAGCCCTCGAGACCACTTTCAGAAAAGACCCCTGCCTCAAAGTCGCCATGAATGCTGTGACACGAGGTAATTTACAGGAAATTGCCCTGAATCGTGACGTGCTCAATAATGTGAACTTCGCTTTCTCTCATGAGGTTGAAAACAAAGCTGGAGTCACTGACCAGAAAAGGAGCGGGACCTGCTGGATGTACGCTGAACTGAACTGGTTGCGGACCCTGACCCAGAAAAAATTCAAGATTGAAGCGGTGGAATTTTCCCACAATTTCGTCATGCTCTATGATAAACTTGAAAAAGCCAACTACTTTCTGGAGCACATGATCGCCTTCCGTGATAAAGACCTCGATGACCGGCGGGTCAATTTTCTGCTCAAACGGTCCGTGTCTGACGGTGGCGAATGGCACATGCTGCTGAATGTTATTGATAAGTACGGGTTGGTTCCGCGGGAGGCTATGCCGGACACTTCGAACCGCGAGAATTCCCGTTTTTTGAACGAACGTTTGAGTTATAAGCTTCGCGAATGCACGGCGATTATCAGAAAAATGCAGGCCCAGGGAAAGCCCGAGAAGGACATCAGACAAGCCAAAACAGCCATGATCGCTGATGTGTACAGAATGTTGGTCATTTTCTTTGGCATTCCGCCCCGGACCTTCGACTGGAGTTATCGTGACAAAGACAAGAAATATGTCCAGGAGATCGGCCTGACGCCGCAAAAATTCTATAAAAAATACATCGCTCTGGATTGCCGGAAAGTGAGTACTTTGGCCAGTTGCCCTTCAAGCAGCACACCGTTCGGCAAAACGTATTCAGTCGAGTTCTTCCAGAATATGAGCGGGGGCGTAGAATGGGTCTGGTTGAACCTGCCCATCGAAGAGCTGAAAAAAATCGCGATCACAATGCTGAAAAAAGGCGAAGCCGTTCTGTTCGGTTGTGATGTTGTCCAGGACAGCCATTCCAAAGATGGGATTCTGTTCCATGATCTGTACGATTACCACCTTGTCTTTCAAACCGATTTTTCCATGACCAAGGCAGAACGACTTGATTATGGACAGTCCACCTTGACCCACTCGATGGTCCTGGCCGGTGTTGATCTGGTCAAGGACAAGCCGGTCAAATGGAAAATCGAAAACTCCTGGGGCACTGAAGTCGGGAAAAAAGGTTACTTCATTATGTCCGATGAGTGGTTTGACGAACATGTGCTCAACATCGTCATTCCGAACAAGTACCTGACCCCGAAAATCAGCAAACTGTTCGAACAGAAGCCAGTCATATTACCACCCTGGCATCCCATGGCCTGATGTGAACGAAGGCCAGAGCCGACGAAAAAAGCGTGGGCACACAAGAGATTACAGAAGGGATTGATGATCGTGCTCAGACGCGGTTCTGTTCGTCCTTCAAACGGATGGCCTCGAACAGGAGATGCATGGTCGTTTCATGGATGGTCCGGGTTTCTGGCTCTGTCCCGATACTGAATTCAAAACGACCATCGGTCATCTGCAGGATAGTGTAGGCTGCATCTAACCCATCGTGCCCACTGATAGAGGCGTGAATGATCTCGCCCTTTTGAAAAAAGAGCCTGGCCGGACCATTGCGAATAGTTTTCGATTGTATGGCCAGAAGACCGGTTTTCTGGGATTGATTGATGATCTGCACAATTTCGTCGATGGTCAGCGATGACAAATCACCGAAAAAACCGCTTTGTGACGGGTTTTCAATCTGGGCAGCCATGACTTTCTTCAGCATGTCATGGCGGGAAAGCTGTTGCACGACAAATTCAAACGGTCCGATCCTGACTTGATCACCGTGTTTGATCGCCTGGCGGGCCACCTTTTTGCCATTCAACAGGGTCCCGTTACGACTCTTGAAATCGGTCAGAATAAATTCATTCTTCTCCCAGACAATGAGGGCATGTTTGCGTGAGACCCTTTTTTCGTTGAGCACAATATCGTTGCTTTTGTCCCGACCGATTGACACAGGACGATTTTTATCGAGCTTGCAGGTGACCGTGGTCGAACTTAATTTCTTGTCCTGCGAGAGCGAAAAAAGGTATACATTAAATTTTTCAGGTGCAGGTGTCATGCGAGTTCTTTCATTCCGGAAATAACGCTGACGTGTCGTATAATTTTTATCAACTATGATGATAGCATGAAATTCAGGATAGGTCAAGAATGCAAACCAAAGTTGACCTGGCCACCCGGTTGCCATGCTCAAGGCAGGTACCCTTCATCTTGGCAGCTGTGATTATCGAACGTTTCAATAACTAATATTGGTCTGTCCGCATTTTCTCCCCATTTTCTCCATCACCAGCGTACATTGTAAAAATCCTTCTGCTTTCACCATGGTGGGGAAGTAGATTTTTCTTCCGTCATCGCCTCAAGGCTTGTTATTTCTACCTTTACAGTTTTTAACTTTTTTTGATGGTAGATTTTGGCCAGCTCCTTTCAACAATGGAAGCGAAGGCCCTCTTGGTCAGGTTGTGGCACGGCAAACAGTTAATGATTTACTCTCGAGAAAAAGTTTGCTAGCATAACCTTGTTGCTGATTGACCTAAGAATAAAAGGGTTGAAATGCACCGGGAGAAGGTATCAATTCATGACAAATCTGGAGTTGAGGCTGACCCATTCACTGCCTGTAATAGCTGGAAGGATGCCGGCACAACCGCTGTGGAACGCGTTCATTGTTCTGCTGATCGGGATGTTGAACGGCTATGTTTCGTGCTCGGTCCCGTTGTTGCGTTTGACCAATCTTGATCAGGATGTGGCAACCCTGACCCCGATCGGGTTTCATCCGTTGAATGTACTGAGTGTCAGTCTGGGGTTTGGATTGGGTGCCGTTCTGGTCTGGCTGGTAGCGAGTTTTGGTTTCAGATTACTCGCCCGTTGCGCATTTTCTGACTCACTCAGGAGGTCTACGGCGGGTTTCCTTGTTTTCCTCGTGCCACCATTGGCAGGAACGACGACTATCGGCGGGCGATCATTATTCTGGTTGTCCTTCTGGGCCGCCTGTTTCATTTTTATTCTCAGTATAAAAGAAGTCTTTGCCGATAGAATGCCTGGAGTCATCGTTCCACAAAATGACCGGCGCTGGTCGGCCCGATTGTTACGACCCCGGATCTGGTTGTATCTGTTTCTGTCCGGGTTGTATGTGTCAGCAGTGTTTGGTCTGTTTTATCCGCTGGAGGGGCCGACCGGAGATGAACCGAATTATTTGATCATTGCCCACTCGCTGGCCATGGATGGCGATCTTGATCTGAAAAACAACTATGAGCAGAAGGACTATGGGCTTTTTTACAGCGCCCATCTTCACCATCGGGTGACAGTAGACCGGTCCGGTCGCTGGCTGCCCTCTCAGGGGATTGGACTCCCGATTGCTCTGGTCCCCTTTTACCGTGCTGGTGTCAGATATGGACAGGTTGTGTTTCTGTGCCGATTATTCATGACCGTGTGCGGGTTATTATGTGTGTATCAGCTGGTGCAATTATTCACCGTCGAGCTTGAGTTGCCCCTCGCATCACTCTGGGGCGTCCTGGCTGTTGCCGGAACATCACCCTTTTTCATTTACACCCATCAGCTCTACCCGGAAATTCCGGGAGCGTTATTGTTGACGCTGGGCTGCCGATATTCGCTCAAAAGCGGACGTCTTTTTCCTGTTCTTGGAGGAATTGCCGCCGGGTTGCTGCCCTGGCTCGGGATCAAATTTATCATACCGCTCGGCGCTATGATGGGTGTCTGGTTTTTCGGCCTGATAATTTCTTTTCGTTCAGGCGGAAGCATGGTGGACCGGTATCGAGGTCCGTTCGTGCGGAGTTTCGTAACAGCGCTGCTCATGCTGCTCATTTTTTTCGCCCTGTTCCATGTCATGTACGGCACGTTTGATTTTGTGCGAACACACGGCATCAAGGTGGAAAACAGCGATGAGCAGGGCGGCAGTGGGACCCTGCTTTGGTCGCTGAAGTATGGTTTCAGCCATCTGCCGGAAGCGTTGCGGATCGCTTCCGGTTCGTTGATCGATCAACGTGTCGGGGCCTTCCTCTATGCACCTGTTTATCTGCTCTTTCTGGCGGGACTGTTGCTCAGTTTCAGTTCCGGACACCGGCACATTTTTTCTTTTCTGGCCGTGGGCATTACGGTCGGGCACTGGGCTTTATTTGCCTGGACCGGCCAGTGGGAAGGGTATTGTCCCCCGACGCGTTATCTGGTGCCGCTTGGCCCCTTTTTTGCCTACTGGATTGGACTCGTGTTTCTCCGTTTACCCAAGGTCGGATTACGGCGATTTGCCCATATGCTTCTGTTTTTCAGTCTGGTTGGCGGAATTTTTATGATGAGCCACATTCACCGTTTTTATCACTATGTCTTGTGGCGGAACCCGGCCGAGAAAAACCATCAACTCATGATATTATCAAGCACATTGATCGATTGGACCAGAGTTTTCCCGTCAATGACCGTCCCGGACCTGGCAATACTTCCCATCCTTATCTGGAGCATTGGGCTTGTGGCCTTGACGCTCATGCTGTTGTTTTCTGCGAGAAAAGGGCAAGCCCTGTCCGGCAAGCGATATTTCGTGTTTTCAGCGGCCCTTTATGTCATTGTGCTTTTCGCGATGGTGGTCCTTATGTGCAGGCTTAGTGCATATTTTGAATTCTTTCCGTCCCCGACGCAGGCATTCCACACGTTCAAACGGAGTGAAACAAGGCAACCCATCCATATTATGACGAATGATGTCTACACTCCGGAACAAGATGGTTTCTGGCTTCGGGGCCGGGCCGGGACAAAAATTGTCTGGGAATTGCCAGAGAAGGGCCCGCAGATTTTTTCGCTGCATTCGCTGACTGACAACACGGTCAAGGTCGTGGTAGATGGTTACAAGGCCGAGGTTCAGCTCGAACGAGGCAAAAAAACCACGTTCATGCTGCCTTCACAGGAGAGTCTGGTCACTAATTCCGACAAGCCAGTCATTAATCGCTCCTGGCGAGTGATGTGGCTCTCCTGTGAGCATGGCCTCCGACCCTCGGATGTGAGTGAATCAACGGATCATCGCTTTCTCGGGTGCTTCGTCCAAATTCCACCATCAAAATAAACAGGAATCTGCAAAGCTGAAGAATACAGCCCCTGAGGAGATGAAATCATGAGAAAAGCCCTCATCTCTGTCAGTGTAAAAAAACATCGGTTTGAAGTCAGACGGGCAATGGTCTATTCATAATGGAGTCCAAAAAAATGTGAGCGATTCCAATTGAGTATTTCATACGGAAAGGATGGAACCATGAAAAGTTTGAACAGCATCTTGATTGTGACGTTGTTCATGGTCTTGACCGTTTTTGGTCCGGGACTTGTCCTGGCTGAGGAAACCGAGGGACCTGAAATAAAGAGTGAACCGCCCCAGAATGTCCGGGCCAAAGCAGCGGGTGGGACGATCATCAATTTTTCGCTCAGGGAGTTGGATGGTGAAATGTTCAATATCCGCGATGTCCTGGGTAAAAAAGTCATTCTGCTCAATTTCTGGGCGACCTGGTGCATTCCTTGTCAACAGGAGTTTCCTCATCTCGAGAAATTGCACCAGAAATACGGCACAGACGATTTTTTGATGCTGGCCATCAATTGTGATAGTCCCTCGACGTTTTCCCGGGTGAGACCTTTCATCAAAAGGCATAATTACACATTCAAAGTCCTGATGGATATGGGTTCACAGGTTGTGAACCAGTTTAATCCCAAAGTGACCCTGCCTTTTTCCGTGCTGATCGATAAAAACAAAAAGGTAGTCTATCAGCATGATGGTTATCAATCCGGCGATGAAAAGAAGCTCGAGGAGTTAATCAAGAACCTTGTCCGGCAAGGAGCCGCACATTGAAAACAGTTCACGTTATCATTACTCTGGCCGTGTTTGTGTTTCTAATGGCCCGGAGCGGTTCGGTTCTGGCTTTTGATACGACTGTGCCGGGTCTGGGCGAGACTGGTTTTTACTTTACGGAAACGGCTATATATCGTTATTTTACCGATGAGGACTATGTCGATGGCTATGAGGACGGGGAGCAGGCTGAATTTCTCAACAGACTGAATTTACGCATCACCAACCGTGATTATGTTCTTGGGCTCCGCTTTGATATTGACTTGAACACGATCAATGATGAAGAATATCGCCTGGAAAAGAAGTTCTTTCAGGTCAACAAACCGACCTACTCGTTTGAATTGGGAGACTATTATTATACGCTCGGTCGAGGTCTGGTCCTGAATATTGTCAAGTCATTCGAGGATGAAGGCAGCGAATACCAGATCGAGCAAACGATCCTGGGTGGGCGTTTCACCTACCAGGGACAGCGGATATCGGGCACAATTCTGGCTGGTCTGGTTGAGGACTGCGATACAGAGTTGGATGACACCATCGGCGGTGGAAGCGCTACAGTGAGGTTCCTCGATCAATATACGGTCGGGTTCAACGCCTTGGGCATCAAATTCAATGAGGACGATGAGCGGGCCGAATTCGAGATGTTCGATCAAGGTGCCATTGCCAGTGTGAGCCTTGATGTTCCGACCCTGACCGAGTTTGCGAGTCTCTATCTGGAATGTGCTACAGTTTTTCTGGATGCTGAGGTCGATTCGACTTATGAGGACCTCGAGGGCTGGGCAGTTTATCTGGAATCTGTTTTTTATCTCGGCAACTGGATTCTTCAGATCGAAGGTAAACGCTATCGCGATTTTCGTTTTCCCTACCACACACCGCCCCTTCTGGAGCCGGAGGAAATTGGCGTCCTTTCCGAGCAATTCGTCTTCGAAACGACTGATGTTGCCGCAGTCAGGACCCGGCTCGATTATTCAGTGCCGGACACCGGGACCGTTCTTTACGGGGTCTATTCCTCTATCGATGACAGTCCGGACGATGACCTGTTTTATGGGAAATACCAGCGTTACGTCAATGAGTATTACCTCGGTATCGACAGCCATCTGGCGAATGACATTCACCTGATGGCCAGTGGCGGCTATCGTTATGAGCGGTCATTACCCGGTTCACCTTCTGATTTCAAAGGCTATACGCCCCATATTTTCTTCCTTGCCAAAGTGCCCATTGCCGATCGACAATCAATTGAAGTCGTGGCCAACTGGAAGCATTTTACCGAGGACAGTCGCGTCTCTCCTGAACCGATCGATTTTTCTCGTCAGGAATACACCCTTGCCTACCACTATTCCCCCGTATTTGCCTTGATCGGGAGTTACGAATTCTACGATGATGTGAGGTCCCAATCGTTTGATCCGGACAACACCTTCAAAAAAGACTTCTATTCAGCGACGCTGCAAGTGCAACCTTTGCAAAACTTGTATTTCAAGGTTTTTTATGGGGCCACTCCGGGCGGAGTCAAGTGTTGCAGCGGCGTGTGCAAAACATTTCCTCCTTTTGAGGGCATCCGGGCTGAGGTCGTTTTCAGATTTTAAGCGGAGGATCAGATGAAACTGTCTTTCAGCTCTGTTTCAGAGATCGATTGGCCTTCATGGGAGCCGCAGCAAAGAGCGACTCTGCTTTTTGTCATCGAGCCTGAACGGATGTTACTCATCCATAAAAAGAGAGGGCTCGGGGCCGGGAAAATCAACGCTCCGGGAGGACGCATCGAGCCCGGAGAAACCCCCATCCAGGCCGCTGCCCGGGAAACACAGGAGGAAATCGGCATTGAACCCCTGAATGTCGCATTCTGCGGTGAACTCTCTTTTCAGTTTCTCGATGGACTCTCTCTCTATTGCCAGGTTTTCAGAGCATCATCCTATCGCGGACTGCTCCGCGAAACCGATGAGGCCACGCCGCTCTGGGTCCCTCTCGATAACATCCCCTATGATCACATGTGGCAGGATGACCGCTTGTGGGTCCCGATTATGCTCAAAAAGCAACCGTTTCAGGGGTTCTTTATTTTCGATGACCACCGCATGGTCGACCATTATCTGAAAACAAATTTGTCCTGAACATCTCAAGGGACACATTTTTCATGCTTCCGAAAATCACGATGAGCACTTCGACAAGCTGACCACATGAAAGGTCTGTCGTTATGCCTTTGTCCTTGAACCGCTCTCATCCCCGGACTGACCCCAAACCCGGCCGGGTTAAATTTTCCTCAAGCTCGTGCTCGACTCGCTGGACCTGGCTCGAAAATGCACTTCTCATCTTTCTTCCCGGCTATTATATCCTGTCCGTTCGTAACTTTTTCAGCATGACCGATGCTCTGGCAGCAATGGTACTTGTCTTCCTGGGGGCCCTTCTCGCCCGGAAAAGATTGTCGGCACACGCGAATGCCGGATTGATCCACACCATATTATTATTGTTTACCGTATTAATATTTTTTAGAGTTATATGGAATATATATGATATTGATATGTTATTGGTCTATCCTGATACACGGGATTATCTGCGACATTCAGCATTGAGCCTGTTCAGCGGGGAATTCTGGTTTGTCGGGGAGAGGCCGTTTGTGACGTCCCTGATTTTCAAGCTATTCAAGGGGAATTGGGCCTTATTGAACAAGGTTTATATCATCAGTTTTCTGGGTGTCGTCCTGATGTTTGGGTTGACAGTGGTCCGCTTCGTGGCCGGTCAAAGGGAGCGGCTTGTTATGGGTTATGTGCTGGTGTATTTATTTTCAAATCAGCAGTGTATAAATCTGTGGTTAAGTTGTGCCTTGTCGGAGTTACCGGCGATAGTGATGACGCTGATGCTCTTTTCGCTCTACGGGTTGTTGTATGTGGGGCGGCCTTATCTTGAAAAGAGCGTCCTGATAAGGGCAAGTGCCATAGTTGTGACAGGGTTGGTCCTGTTTTTTTATACGTTTACGCGTGATACCAATATGTATTTTCTGTTCGTATTCATGGTTTTTGTGGTCCCCATCTTCAGGGGTTGGTCAGCCAGGACGCTGACAGTGCTTCTCATCGCCGGGTTATTTTTCGGTCATCATTCGGCCTTGAAGACATCTGGACGCTGGAAATATCCTTTGGCCAACGTGATCATGTGGCGGATATTGCCGGATGCCGGATTAAGGGGTTTGTTTCAGGAGGATTATCATTTACCTGCGGATGCACTGGTGCTTCCCTGTGCCAACAAATGGGCCTATGATCATTGTCCGGGCAAGGAGATTCTGGTGACCTGCAGGACATGTGGCAATTATCGCGAGCACCCCCATGACTGGGTCAGTCTTTATGGAATGGGTGCGTACAGTCATTTTTTACTGACACATCCCGGTTATGTTTTGGGTTTATGGATAAGGCACTGGAACATCTATAATGCGGAACTTTGGTCGTATGCCCCGGATAAGGTCAAGTCACGGCGGCTGAATGATGTTCTGTTCCGATTTCCGGGTAGCATTTCCCTTGTCAGCGTTGTGGCAACATTATTGTTCGGGTGTATTTTCCTCCGGAAATATCCCATGATTTTATTAGCACTGGGGCATGCCTGCATCATGGGGCTCGTATCGCTCCATGGGGACGTGATGGAGTTTGTTCGACATTATCAACAGGCGGCAATGACCCTTAAAATATCGTATGTCCTCTGCCTGGTCCATATGTATGGTGAAGTGAAGGTGTTGCTGCTCAAATACGTGGGTGATAAACCTTAGTTGCTCGGTGGGATAGGGCATCACCGTTGTATCTGATGGCATTGAACGGCGATTAACCCGGGTTATCTGATGAATGTGCCGGATTGTGGTCAGGGAGAGAGCATTTCAGGACCTGACCGGAGTGGATGATCAAGCGGCTGGACTGGAGGTGCTCAACGCTCTCGAGGGGATTTTTTTCTAAGGCAAGCAGGCTGGCTTCGAATCCCGGTTTGAGCGCACCGATACGACGTTCGAGACCGAACCAGGTGGCCGGGTTTGAGGTTGCACTGCGGATGATGGTCGCTGGTGACAAGCCGGCCTGGTGCAATTTCATTATTTCCTGAAAGGTCCCTTGGGGTTCGTAGCCGTCCTGTCCAACCAGGGTCCTCACGCCCCGTGCGGCCAGAAAGTTGGTGAAAAAGACACAGAGCTCGGACACTTTATTGTGAGCAACTCTTTGTTCAGAATTCAGTTCGTGCAGATCACCATCTCGGAGAGTAAAAACGTCGAGTGTCGGGCAATAGAATACATGTTTGTCTACCATGATCTGGGCGAGTTCAGCCAGTTTAGGTTCAGAGACCGAGTTTGCTCCCAGGTCCAGGAGGCTGAAGAAAAAGTCTCGTTTCTTCTGAGGTCCAGGAGTTCGCATCAGCTCGAGGTAGTCAGTCTGCAATTTATCCTTCAATACGATCGGCCAGGGAGACTTGGCGTGCTCGAAGCATCTGACACCGAGCCCGATGGCAAAATCCATGGGGATGTCATGGAAGAGCGGCCCGCCCGGATCATGGACTACGGGCAGCTTGAAGGCGTGGGCCTGCTCGATCAGAACGCGATACACCTCTTGCTCGAAATGATTGAATGTCTTGAGGTGAGACACGCCTTGAGCTGCCAGGTATTGGACAACTTTTCTGGCCTCATCCGCTGAATCAACGGCTACAGTGAAGCCGGGTAACTCGACATTGTGCTTCTCCCAGGTCAAGGGACTTTTTTCCAGCATCGGTCCGGCATAGTAAATGGTGGGGCCGGGTGTCTCATGGCCACGGGCCAGCTGTGCCAGGTGTTGAATTCGGTCGACCGGACTTCCCACATCACGAACGTAGAGAATACCTTGTGAGGCAAAGGAATGAAGGGCCGCCCGCTGCTCATCTTCCGTTCCGCGAGACAGAGGGCCCAGATGAGCGTGGCACTCCCACAATCCGGGGACCAGAAACATACCGCTCACATCGTAGATTGTCATTTCCCCGGAGCGGGGCGGGTCGACATGACCGACCTCGCTGATCAGGCCTCTCTGGATCACCAGGTCCAGTTCGGGTCCGAACTGTCCGGTTTGTCCGTCAAACAAACGTCCACCCTTGAGTAACATAATCGGTGAAAACTCCTCGAGATCAGCAGTGGTCCACTGCCTGCTCATGTTTTAATCGTCTTCCTGGCCTTGACCTCATTTCCCGTGGTAGCAGGCCACGTCCGGATTTCTCCTTTTCACTCAGCGATTGTTCGGCCCAGGCGGAAGCCGACACGGGGATTGTTGTTACTCGGGGCCATGCTTTCCCGGTTTGCCGAACGGCAGGTCGTGGCGTCATGGAACCAGCTACCGCCCCGGCGTATTCTGGCAAGGCCGCTGGTCGGGCCAGTGTAATCCGTGGCCTCTGCAGGATAGGCCCCTTCCCAGTCCCAGCACCATTCGGAGACGTTGCCGTGCATGTCGAACAAGTTCCACTGATTGGCGAGTTTACTCGCGACAGGCGCACTTTGGGTATTGTTGTTTGCACAATAGACGGCGTACAATTCCAGGACCGGATGGGTCCCCGGGGTGCACTCTGTACAATTGAGTTCGTTATAATTGGGTTCGTCACAGGCGAAAGGACCCTCAGTTCCTGATCGGGCGGCTAATTCCCATTCTCCCTCGCTCAGCAAGCGATAGCCCGTTGCGCTGAAATTACAGAAAAACGGACCAGTGGTATAGTTAACTGCCGTAATCGGAACAGTAAAGGCCTGGTCAGTGTAATAGCAGCGGACAAAGCCATTCTGGAGGGACAGCAAATTGGCGAACAGAATTGCCTGGTTCCAGGTCATGTTCTGGGTCGGATTGGTCAAGCCCCCACCCAGAGTCACATTCGTCGGATCAGGTGGGAGGGTCGGTCGGACCAGGCGAAGGTCCGCCCACATCTGGCGGGTCACTTCAGTTTCCATGACAGCGATGGTGCGGGTGAGAACATGGCTGAATGCTGTCTCGTCCATGTTCCGGCATGGTTCATTGCCGGGCGACCCCTGGATGACGGTCCGGGCAGGGACAATTCGCATGTTACCGACAATGTCGTCCGTGGAATAGAGATAGCCGCTACAATCGTCAATGATCGTGACCTGGTGATTGACTGACATTGCGGGACAACCGCTCACATTTTCAAAGAATACGCTGTAATTCCCCGAGGTTACAACTTCATAAGTATCTGTCGTCGCTCCGGCGAGTGGAATGGTATCTCGGAACCATTGATAGTTGAGCATGCCCGTCTCTGTTGTCAAAACAACGGTGACATCGGGGCAGATATTGGCAGACGGACCGGTAATGGTCGGAGATTGAGTAAGATCATTATCTATCTGGGCTGTGGGAACCGACTCACTGAAACACATTTCATTGATGGCCCGAACCAGGTAACTATGACTGAAGGAATCGCCCGAAACATAGGTCCAGGGACTGGTGATGCCGGTAACCTTTCGGCTGCCGTCCACATACAGATCGTGACTGGTCGCTCCGGCTCCTGCCAGGTAATTGATGGTCACACCCGAAATGGCGCAGGGGTTGCTGTCGGTGACTCCGGTGATGACGGGTGTCCCCGGTGTATAATTTTCATCGGCAATGGTGACGCCGGTCGTCTCGGCAGAGCTGCCGCAACCGTTCAGATAGCGGACCTGATAGAGATAAGCCGTTCCGGCAGTACCGGTTGTGTCAATCCAGCTGGTCGTTCCGTAGGCGATGTTCGCCTGGACCGGGACTGCATCACGCAGAACGGAATATGTTCTTTGGCCGGCCCCCAAATCCTTCCAGTCAACCGGGTCCACTTGCCAATTTATCTGGACACCGTTGCCGACACATGGTCCGTCCAGATCAATTGCTGAATTATTGGTCAGTCCTGATGGTGTTTTACAGCCAGTGCAGACACCACCAAGCCGGCTTTGGCCAGCGGAATTTGGTCCCATCAGATCGCCACAGTCGTTTTCGATTCTGACGAGGTAACAGAAAACCGTCCCTGTTGCCGGAACTTCACCATCAACGGCCATGGTATCGATATCGTCACTTTCCAGGCAGAAGGCGGTCGAGAAATCTGCCGGGTTTGTGCTGCGCAAGACATCGAAGTAGAGTGAGGCGGCGCAACCTGTATTCGGCGGAATGGTCCAGGCGAGTGATGTGGTCACCCCTCCTGACAGCATCAGGTCAGCGACGGGCTGTTGTGGTGCGGCCCACGTTTCAGTGTTGAAAGGGGAGCAATCATCGATGTCATCGACGCCGTCGTTATCACAATCGCTGTCGCAGGCATCACCGCTGCCATCGAGATCGAAATCCTCTTGCCCGGGGTTGTAATCGCCGGGGCAATTATCGCAGGCATCACCGTGGCCGTCGCTATCGTCGTCCAATTGATCGGGATTGGCCACAGTCGGGCAATTATCGTCAGCGGCGCAGAAACCATCCTGATCACTGTCGTTATCCGGATCAGTTGGGCACACATCGCAGGCATCACCATCACCATCACCATCGGTGTCTTCCTGGAGCGGGTTCGCCTGCAAAGGACAATTGTCACACACGTCACCGATCAGGTCGTTATCGGAGTCCTGGTTGATGCGGACTGGTTTGACCCGGAGGGCAAAACCATCATAGAGGGATGCTTCATTACAGGAGAACTGTGAAGCTTCCAGACCGTCGGAGTACTCGAGACCGATTGTGGCCGAAGCACCGTCGTTATAATCCGGCTGACCGAAAACAGTGTCGAGATATTGAAATCTGATCTCGTTATTCATTTCGTAGAGGACCATCTCGAAGGTGATGCTCCCGCTCGATTCACCATGCCCGGCATCCATCCACTCGATGACCAGGCGGCGGTCCGGGGACGTTCCCAGCAGCAGGACCTTGACTGTTGCCCCTGCCGATAAGTCGTCCCAGAACGGGGCAATCAGGTTGTTCGGCTCGTTTTCATCCGGCAGGCAGACATTGGCCGGATCACTGCTCTCCGAATCAAAGGTGATGTATCCATTGCTGCTGATCCAGACCTGGGTATAAACATGGTTAGAGAAATCGAAGGAAAATCCGATCGGGATGAGTACTGACTGGTTCACCCCGTTATCGATGGCAGTGGTGCCATTGAAGCAGTTGATATAATTGAATCTGACCGTAGTGAAACTGTAGTAGCCAATCACGTTGACGTCAGCCGGGCAGTTGTCGCAGATATCTCCCAGCCCGTCGTTGTCGAAGTCCTGCTGGTCGACATTCGAGATGTTTGGGCAATTATCGACATCGGCACAGAGACCGTCATTATCGATGTCGTTGTCCGGGTCATTCGGGCAGGTGTCGCAGACATCGCCGATATCGTCCCCGTCACGGTCCTTCTGGTCCTGATTGGTCACAGCGGGGCAGTTGTCACAGGCATCGCCCAGAGTATCAGCGTCGGAATTGATCTGGTCGCTGTTAGAGGCGTCAGGACAGTTATCCACATCACCGCACACGCCATCGAGATCGATATCGTTGTCCGGGTCGTTGGGACAGGTATCACAGGCATCACCCAGCCCGTCACTGTCAGCATCTTCCTGGTCCTGATTGGTCACTGTGGGACAGTTGTCACAGGCATCGCCCAGAGTATCGCCGTCGGAATTGACCTGGTCGCTGTTTGAAAGGTCGGGACAGTTATCCACATCACCGCACACTCCATCCAGATCGATATCATCGTCCGGGTCGTTCGGGCAGATATCGCAGGCATCGCCCTGCCCGTCGCTGTCAGTATCCATCTGGTCAGGATTCGGGACCAGGGGGCAGTTGTCATGGATATCGAAGACACCGTCCGAGTCGGCATCGGTAAGAATCCGAAAATCGCTTTCATTCCAGCCATTCAACGGGATGGTGAACCATCTCGAATAAGGTTGATACGGGTAACTGACGGGATGATACAGGAGCCGGGCCCGCCAATGGTAGCGATGTGGTGTCAAACTCCCCACAATCTCGCTTATGTCAGTTCCGGTGAGGTCTGTGCTGGTCCAATCGCTCGATTGGTCCGTGTCCAGACCATCAAACAGAGCAATGTCCGATTTGATCTCCCACTCGAGTTTCACCTCCCCGGCACCGAAGGGTGTTCTGCCCAGGACTGACACAACAAAGGAATCCGTGCTGTCAGAAAAACCGAGCTGGGATATCGGTGTGGTCCCGTCACCGCGGAGCTGACGCGGCAGCAGGGACAATCCCCGCCAATCGTTGCCATAGTAGAGAAGGGCCGCTCCTTCCCCACTGGCATGGGGTGCTCCGATAATGATATCACTGTATCCGTCAGCGTTGACATCGCCGGCACAGGCGACCGAAAAACCAAAATCCGCATACGAGGACTCAGTAAAAGAGAGGACACAGTCGGCAACCTGGTTGAAACCCGTGGCCGCACCCAAATAACCAAAAACCTTCCCCCGATAACTTAAACTTTTGAAACCGTACGCGCCAACAATAATATCTGTAAAACCATCTCCATTGAGGTCTCCCGCCGATGAAACGGAATACCCGTAAAAGGCGTAATTGGCATTGCCCTCGGTGGCCCATGATGGCCAATCCGGCAGGCCCGTTGCGGCCCCCGGGAAAACATAGGCTATCCCTTCACTATACTCACCTTTGGAATAATGAGGGGCACCAATAATAATGTCGCTGTAACCATCACCGTTGTAATCACCGGCACTGGCCACGGATGCCCCCAATTGGCTACTGGCCTGATTGCTTTCGAACGACCAGAAATTCTCGGGATCGAGCCCGTTCTCGGACCCGTAGTAAACAAAGGCACAGCCTTCGAAGTACTGGCCATTGGAATAGCGGGGCGCTCCGACAATGACATCGCTGAAACCGTCCCCATTGACATCTCCCGCCGTGGAAACGGAACAGCCAAAATAGGCCGAGCCTATATTACTTTCAATGATCAAAGCGGGAGAACTGGCCAGGCCGGTCCGCGACCCGGTGAAGTGGTAGACTGCTCCCTCATACAATTGCCCATTGCTGTACGCGTAGGCCCCGGCGATGATGTCACTAAAGCCGTCTCCGTTGACATCGCCGGCTGAGGCAACCGATATACCGAGTCCGGCATTCGCTTTGTCACTGCAGTAATACCAGTCGGGAACGGTCCCGGGCCCGCCCGGATTACCAAAGAAGAAGACGATCATCCCATCGCTGTGGCCATTATCGTGGGAGGGGGCACCAATGAGCAGATCGCTGTAACCATCGCCATTCACGTCTCCTGCCGAGGCGACTGAATAGCCGAATTCAGCGTACGTCTGCGTGCCGGAGTAATACCAACCTGGGGCGGGATTGAGACCCGAGCTGGAGCCATAATAGACAAAGACCCTGCCATTGTTGGAAAGGCCACTGTCGAAACGCGGTGCAGCAACGACAACGTCACTGAAACCGTCCCCATTGATGTCACCGGCTGAAGCAACCGAATAACCCAGCTCGGCACCATTTTGATTGCTCTCGCAGCGCCAGCCGTAAGTGGGACTGACACCGGAGGCTGCCCCGAAATAGATGAATGCCTGGCCTACATTCGATTGGCCCGTATCATACCACGGTGCGCCGACAATGATATCACTGAAACCGTCGCCATTGACGTCTCCGGCTGTCGACACGGACTGACCGAAGCGGGCATTGGCCTGGTTACTCTCGGCCAGCCAATGGGGAATGCTCGAAAAACCGGACGCTGCCCCGAAATAGACGAACGCCCTTCCCTCACGCAATTCACTGTTGGTGAAGGAGGGTGCCCCGATAACAATATCGCTGAAACCGTCACCATTGACATCGCCGGCAAATGAGACCGAGGTCCCGAACCCGGAGTCGATTTGCCCGCCATACGCTGACCAGCTCGGCAATTCAGCGAACCCGGTGGCGGAACCAAAAAAGACAAAGACACTTCCCTCATCGATGAAGGCCTGGTCGTATTTCGGGGCCCCGACAATGACCTCACAGTAACCACTACCGTTGATGTCGCCGGCAGTGGATACGGAATAGCCGACATAAGCCGAGGCCTGATTACCCTCGAAGGTCCAGTCGGGGACCTGGCTCAATCCGGCTGCCGAACCATAATAACCAAAGACCCGACCCTCGAATAGCTGACCGTTACTCAGATAAGGGGCACCAACAATGATGTCGTGAAAACCGTCGCCATTGATGTCTCCCGCGCCATGCACCGAGTAACCATACTCGGCACTTTCCAGCCAACTGTTTCCCCGCCAGTCGTAGGACGGGCTGAGACCTGAGCTGGAACCATGGAAGACCATGGCCGACCCTTGATGGAAAAAACCATTGGAATACCAGGGTGCTCCCACGACAATATCGCTGAAGCCATCGCCGTTGACGTCACCGGCCAGGGCGACCGACCAACCCGCCAGGACCTCGGCAAGACCTGGTCCGTACGTCCAGTCAGCCACCGCTCCGATACCCGAGGCAGAACCGTGATAAACAAAGATACGGCCCTCGTCAGACTGGGTCTGATCATAAAAGGGGGCACCGATGACAATATCGGCGTAACCGTCGTTATTCACATCCCCGGCCAGATTGACTGAATAACCGAACTGAGCACCGGCCTGGTCTTGTTCGAGGACCAGGTCAGCACTCACTCCCGGGCCAGACGCTGAACCATAGAACACGAAGACCGCCCCCTCATCGGCTTGACCGTTATCAAAAGTCGGGGCACCCAGAAGAACATCGCTGAACCCGTCCGCATTGAGATCGCCGGCTGTGGATACTTTGAAGACATAGCCCGCATCGGTCTGGTCGCCCGGCGAGACCCAGTCCGGCGAGACCATGATTGGGTCTATTGTCAGCGGATAGATAGCCTGACTGTCGTTGATCACGATCATCAACACTTGACCCGGGCCGTCGTCTCCGAGTTCGAGCCAGGCCGGCAATTCCTGCTGCAGGGCATCGGTTACGCGCAGATCATGGTAACGTAACACGTTCAGACCGTCGGCGGAATAGAAATCGATAACCTGTAATCCGCGGTCTAGCGAGGCAATCAGGTTCCCGGCAAGAGACATGCTCAGAACAAGATTGCCTGCCCCTTGGTCATGCATTGAGGCTGATATGGAAAAACCCTGTTCCAGTCCCTGTTCACTGTTTTCATACCACTCGACCAGACTGTTTCGGACATATTCGGCCCGATTATCGCTGACCCTGATCTCCGGGGTCTCGACCCTCGATAATGAATTCCCGCGACCGATCTGCCTGAAGCTCAGGTCGAGCTCCCAGTCGGGCCCATTCATGTCACGCTTCGAGCTGCGCGGGACTATTCGAAGACCGTTTTCCGTAAAATAAGTCCGCAGATCATGCACCCGGTTTGTGGCATGCCAGGCTTGATCAAGACCGGGAAGGGCTATATTTTTCTGCCAGGAAATATGGTACTCGAGGGCCCGGATATTCTCCTGGACGGCGTGCCACCAGCCCGTGGAAACCGAGGACGTTAACAGACTGCCCGGTATGTCAGCACTTCTCTGTTTGAAACGACTTTGTTTTTTAACCACTGTTGTGACTTTTGTGTTTTTTTGAAGGCTATCAGCCCTGGCTGAAAACTCAAGACTGTACGTAATGTAAAGATAAGACAGGCCGACAAACGCGGCCATGATCAGAAAATACCACAATCGTCCCAGATACAATGATGCTTTTCTGTCCATGATTTCCTCCCTTTTGTGTGGGACACCATTTATATGGAGAGACAACAGAATAACAGACGTAGGTGCGCCATTAAGGAATATTTTATAAGAAACGCTCTACGTGAAAGTATCATGACAGAGATGTCAATACTTGTCAACCATAGGCCAGAAAGGATCAGACCTGGGCGGGTGAACTATGAAATTCAGGTATGATGACACTCATCGATTATGGTATCAGCTTCCGGCTCATTTCTTTCAACGCTGATCATTGTGACCATTAAGACGCGAAACGGCTGACAAAGTCCGGTGTGACGATTTCGAGAGTGTCGATGATACGGTCCGCCCGGGAGAGATCAGCATCCGGGTATGCGCCGGCCCTGACTGCAACACAATAGCATCCGGCAGCCTTTGCTGAGGCGATACCGGCGGAGGAATCCTCGAACACGAGAATATTTCCGGGCAACAGATGCAGGAGCCGGGCACCGCGCTGATACGGTTCAGGATCGGGCTTGCCGCGGGTCACGTCCTCGGAGCTGACGACAGGACAGAAATCCGCATCTTTTCCCATCAACCGCAGCACAAAAAGGACCTCCCGGCGAAACGATCCGGTAACAATCCCGATGGGATAATGAGCGGCCAGGCAGTCAAGGGCGGAAATGGCCCCGGGCAGAAAAGGTCTCGTCTTCG
>Ga0068714_10003064_pt1 | contig 20344 bp, 17 predicted proteins | sample MTBNYHSulfiMetaG_FD_62988 | JGI IMG/M metagenome (GOLD analysis project Ga0068714, IMG submission 62988) | Enrichment culture microbial communities from rom New York Harbor, USA that are MTBE-degrading - MTBE-NYH (New York Harbor Sulfidogenic)... | ecosystem: Environmental > Aquatic > Marine >... | reverse complement strand
CAAACACCACCTCGCGCGGCCCCGCGTCGGGCCTGAAGACGGTCAGGTGTTGTTCTGTCGCCAGCCTTATCGCTTCGGTCGCCAGGGCATGTTCCAGGAACAGGTCCTCCGCGGTCTCGGGGACGGTCGTCGGGTGGAGGGTCTTGTTGCCGATCTGGTCACGGAGATCGTCCTCGCTGATGGGGTAGGGCAGCCAGCCCGCGATTCGTGGCGCACCCGCCTGAGCGAGGACGTTCGTGGCGCTGTAGCTCACGCCGAGATTGGCGCTGACGCTGCGCGTAAACCGGCCGTCCACGAAGGAAAACACGTCCGTCGTGGCCCCTCCGAGGTCCATGCAGAGGATGTTGTCCTTTTCCCTGGCGCTGAAGAGCTTGAGGATCTTGCCGACCGCCACAGGGGTGGGCAGGACGGGGCCGTCGATCCAGCGCAGCAGTTCCTCGTAGCCCGGGGCCTGGGCCATGACGTGGTTTTCAAACACCTCGATGATCGCCTGCCTCACGGGCTCCAGGTTCTCCCGCGTGACGTCAGGGCGCAGGTTGGGCGCCATCAGTACCGAATACCTGCGCTCAAGCATCTCCGCGACAAGTTCGCGGACCGTCTCGGCGCCGGCGAAGACCACCGGCAGCGTATACCCGTGCCCGAACCGGGGGCGCATCTCGGCCAGGTTGAGGAAGTCGCACGTCTCGAGCACAAACCGCGGAGTGCCGCCCTCCATGCCGCCCGCCACCAGCACCATGTCCGGGCGCGCGTTGGCGATGGCCTGGTACCGCCTCAAAGGGGTACGCTCGTCGTCGACGGCGAGCACGTCGAGGACGATTGCCCCGGCGCCCAGGGCGGCCTGTTCCGCGCTGGCCGCGGTCAGCCTTCGCATCACGCCGCATACCATTACTTGCAGGCCGCCCCCGGCGCTGCTGGTGGAAAAGTACTCGCGGACCCTGGTCCGGTCGAGCGCCAGAAGGCTTCGTCCCGTGGTTTCAGCCGCCGGCGCCGCCTCTGACAGCCTGCGGCCGGAACGTGTTTCCAGATGTCTGAAGGCGCGCCTCACCCCGATGGCGACGTTCTCGTCGGGCGCCTCGACGGTTGTGGCCGACTCCGCCCGGCCGGCAAGCCTGTATCGCCCGTCCGGTCCCGACGGTGCGAGCAAAACCGCCTTTGTAGTTGTGCTGCCGACATCGGTTAGCACGATCAGGTCTGCGCTCAATGTGTGCCTCCCCGGACCCCGTTCCGTGAGGGAGGATCCGTCCCCGTCTACCTCCGGACCCAAAACTGCGGTTTTCTCCGCCCGAAGCCTGAAGACCTCCACGGACACGCCTGGGGCTGGAAAGGAGATAAACCGCCGCCTCGAAAACGCAGGGAAAGGCTTTGCCGCGTGCAATTCTAAAAGCTGTCCACCACCCGCTCTGCCGGACGCGATGCCCGGCCGGGAATAGCTGCGAAGGAGCGTCTGAACGATGCTTATCCTCACTAAGAGAGACGTCGACCGTTTGGCCGACCCGGCCGATATCCTCGACGCCGTGGAGGCCGCCTTCAGGGCCCACGGCAAAGGGCACGTGCGGATGCCGCCAAAGCTGTACCTGGACCTCCCTGAGTTTCAGGGAGATCTCAGGGCCATGCCCGCTTTTGTTGACGGGGCGGCCGGGGTGAAATGGGTCAACTCGCACCCCCAGAACCCTACCCGGCACAAGCTGCCGACGGTCATGGCCGTCATGATCTACAACGATCCGGAGACCGGCAGGCCGCTGGCCATCATGGACGGCACGACGATCACCAAACTGCGCACGGCCGCGGCCAGCGTCGTCGCATCCAAGTACCTCGCGCCAAAGGGGGCGTCAAGCCTGGGGATCATCGGCTGTGGCGCGCAGGCCATGCCGCATATCCATTTTTTCCGCCAGGCTTTCGATTTCGAACGGATCTACCTTTACGACCGCGAGCCCTCGGCCTCAGAGCACGTCGCCGCGGCGGTCGGCAGGTCGGCGGTTCCGGTGGGCAGCGCCCGGGAGGCAGCCCAGGCCGAGATCATCTGCACCTTGACCCCGGGGCACAGCATCGTCCTCCGCGACGAATGGGTCGGGCCAGGAAGGCACATCAACGCCGTCGGCGCGGACGCGCTTGGCAAGCAAGAGCTCGAGCCCTCCCTCCTCCGGCGGGCCCGTGTCTTCGTCGACGACATGGAGCAGGGCAGCCACTGCGGAGAGGTGAGCACGCCGATCGCCCACGGGCTCTTTCGCCCGGAGGACATCACTGGATCCATCGGTCAGGTGGTGGCCGGGCTTCTGCCTGGGAGGATGGAGCCTGGGGAGATAACAGTCTTTGACTCGACGGGCCTCGCCATCGAGGATGTGGCGACCGCCAGACTGCTTTACGAAAAGGCCGTGGCCTCCCGGCAGGGCACGAGAATCGATCTTATTGGATAGGCCGGGTGGCGGGACAAGAGGAGCCGGGTCCATGTCAAGACTAAAGGCCATGCTTGCCACTGACGGGTCGGACGGCGCCGGGCGTGCCGCCGGTTACCTGCTGAAACTCGTGGAGGACGCTCCCGAATCGGAGGTCATCGTGCTCAACGTCGTACGCCCGATGAGCTACTGGTTCGTGCCGGGCGAGGCCGGGATCCTCGCCGGCGGCGAGGTCCTGGGTCAGCTCCTGGAGGCCGCCCGGCAGGAGAGCAGAGCGCTTGTCAAGCAGGCAAAGAGCCTGTTCGAGGGCAAGGTCTCGGTCCGCGGCCTGATCGTCGAGGGAGATCCGGCCACGGAGATAGTCAACGCAGCGACGGCGGAGCAGGTCGAGATCGTGGTCATGGGAAGCCGCGGCCTTGGGGCTATCGAAGGTCTCCTTCTTGGCAGCGTAACAGACCGCGTGCTGGTCAAATCGAAGCTTCCCGTGCTTGTGGTGCCCTGACCCCGGTAAAAACCGGGCCGGGCGCCGCCGGGTCTAGATCAGCCGCCCAAAAGCCAGCCCCGCGAAGGCGGCGATCGCCAGCCCCGGCAGCATGTTGGCGACCCTGAGGCGGGCCACCTGCAGGATGTTGAGGCCGATCCCGAGGATCATCAGCCCTCCGCTCGCTGTCAGCAGCACCACAACCGGATCGGTCAGGAACTGTCTCGCGGCCCCGGCCAGGAGGGTCAGCCCGCCCTGGTAGATTAGGATAGTCAGAGACGAAAACAGGACTCCCGGTCCAAGGCCGGCAGCGAGGGCGACAGCGGAGATTCCGTCGAGCGCCGACTTGGTCAGCAGGAGGGTCGGGTCACCCCTCAGGCCGTCCTGAAGCGACCCCAGGACGGTCATCGGGCCGACGCAAAAGAGCAGGCTGGCGGTTACGAACCCGCGGGTGAAATCCCCCCGGACGCCACCGGCGCCAAAGCGGGCCTTGAGCCGCTCGCCGGCTGCGTTGAGCCTGTCCTCGATCGACGCCGCCTCACCTATCCAGGACCCTATCACCAGCGAGACCAGGACCGCGATGAACCTCGCCCCGGTATCCGCCTGCCACGCCATCTGCAGGCCGACGACCACCGTGGCCAGCCCGACGCATTGCATCGTGATCCCGGCCATCTTCTCGGGCAGCCGGTTGCCCAGGACTACCCCAAAGAGGCCCCCGGCGAGGACAGTCGCGAGATTGGCCAGGGTTCCGATACCGTGAAACGCCATAGAGCACCTATTCTGCCTTGGTGGCCCCGCGCCTCCCGCCGCGTTTGGCTGGCGGGACGCAACCGGAGTAGACTAGCATCAGGCTCGCAGCGGAGGTGGGTTGCACGATGGCCGGTTCCGAAATCACATTCCGTGTTCCAGGCATGTCCTGCATGCACTGCGTCAAGGCCGTAAAGGCCGCCCTTGGCCAGCTCGACGGGGTCACCGGCGTCGAGGTCGATCTCAACTCCAAGCGGGTCGTGGTCAGGTTCGATCAAGACAGGATGTCGCCGGACGTCCTCGCCAGGGCGCTTGAGGCGGCCGGGTACCCCGCGCAGTCTCTCACAACCTGACGATTCCGACGCCGTCCGCGTAGCTGATTTCCGTCCCGAGAGGCCTGGAGAGCTCCGCCACCTTAGCGATTATCCTCTCGCCATCTTCGCCGGCGGCAAGCATCGGACGCCCGCGTACCGTCCGCCTCTTGCCGAAACCGAGCGTGACCGGATACAGCCTGCATTCCGCCAGCGCGCCGTTCTCAAAGCGGCACCAGGGCAGGAAGCTCTCCCAATACTTCGGGTCCGCCGGGAACCCCCTTCGGTCGTTGTCGCTGCGCTTATCGTAGTAGTCCGCCGGCGTGGCGGTGTCGTCGAGGCCCGTCTTTTCGTAGACGTCCGCGGGCAGCTTCCGAACGGTTTCGTTCTGAAAGACAAAGTTGCCCAGGCTATAGAAGATCGGCCTCTGCCTGTAGATCTCCACCCCCCGGACGAAGTGCGGGCCGTGACCGATGAAGGCGTCAACGCCTGCGTCGATGCAGGCCCGGGCGAAGGGGCCGTGGAAGGTCGCGGGATGACGGCGGTCCATCGCGCCTTCGTGCGCGTGGAGGCTAAAGACCACAAAATCGGACTGCCTTGCCGCGTCCCGGATCCACTTGAGGTTTCCCTCCAGGTCTGCCTGGTTTACCTGGGTGTAGATCCCGGGCTTTTCGCCGACTACGAACCTGAGTCCGCCGATGTTCAACTCGCCGGGCTTCTCGGGCGGCATCCAGCCCGCGGCCCTGAACTCGCGGATCATCTCCGTCAGCCCGAGCACCTCGCTGACCTCGGCGAGTTTCGTCAGGCTCGGCTCGTCGACAACGTAGTACGTGCCGTAACGCACCGGGTTGAGACCGGGCCTGCCGGTCACGTCGCGGCGCTGCTCTCCGGCGCGCCCCGAGGAGGCGAACGAAGAGGACGCCGAGATGAGCGCCACCCGCCCCTGGTCGAGGTCGAGGTAACGGGCGGACCGGGCATCCGAGAGGTTCTCGCCGGCGCCGGCATGGCAGAGCCCTGCCTCGTCAAGCAGTTCGCTGGTCCGCATCATACCCCCGACGCCGTAGTCCAGGGAGTGGTTGTTGGCCCGGCTGAGCAAGTTGAAGCCAGCCCACAGCAGGTCATCGACGCAGGCCGGGTCGACCTGCGCGTATGTACCGCCGCTCTCGGCGACGGGGTAGCCCTCAAATTCGTGAATCAGCATCTCCAGGTTGGTGAAGCGGATGTCTGCGGCGCGAACGATGTCCCAGAGCTTGAGATATGCCGGCTCGGTGTACGGAGAAAGCCTTCTGGTGATGAAGAGGTCGCCGGTGGCCGTCAATGTGAAGTTCCTTTTCTCGTCGTTGTATTCCACGGCCATCCCTCCCGTTTCTTTTGCCGCGGCCCGGCCGTCCCGCCCGGAGACGCGCGCGGTTGTCCCTAAGGGGTCAAGATCACCTTCCCGCACTGGCCCGTCCGCATAAGCTCGAACCCTTCCTCAAACCGCTCCATTGGGAACCTGTGAGTGATAATCGGGCTCAGGTCCACCTTCCGCGTCCGGAGCAGCGAGGAAACCTTGTACCAGGTATCCCACATCTTCCGGCCGGATATCCCGTGGACGGTCGCCCCCTTGAACACGATCCCGTTGGTGATGTCAACCGGGACCGGTCCGGCGGGCAATCCGAGCATCGATGCCCGTCCGCCGAACCGTAACGCGGCGAATCCCTGGGCGATGGCCGACGGCGCCCCCGACATCTCCAGGAACACGTCGACCCCCTCGCCGCCCGTCGCCTCGCCAAGGACGCGGACGGGGTCCTCTTCCCGCGCATCGATGGTCAGGGTCGCTCCCACCCGGCGGGCTATCGCCAGGCGATAGGGGTTGACGTCGATCCCGTAGACTTCGCCGGCCCCGCAGGCCAGGCAGACGGCAATCGCGGCCAGACCGATGGGACCGCATCCGAACACCGCGACGGTCTTGCCGACGACGTCGCCGGATAAGGCCGTGTGAACCGCGTTGCCCACCGGCTCCTGGACCGATGCCCAATCGGCCGGGATGGAGGGGTCGGTCACCCACAGGTTCTCCGCCGGTATTGCCGCGTACTCGGCAAAGATGCCCTGCGTGTCCACTCCCAGGATGGCGAGGTTTGTGCAGATGTGTTTCTGCCCGGTCAGGCAGAGGTAGCACCTGTTGCAGACAATGTGGGTTTCTGCGGCGACAAAATCACCGGTGTGGACCTGGTCCGCTCCCTCTCCCAGCTCTATGACTTCGCCGGCCATCTCGTGGCCAAAAATCAGGGGGGGCTTAACCCTCGATTGGGCCCACTCGTTCCAGGTGTAGATGTGCAGGTCGGTGCCGCAGATACTCATCGCCTTGATGCGGACAAGGGCCTCGCCCGCCTTCGGACGGGGGACCGGGACCTCCATCAATTCCGCCCCGGCCTTCGGTTCCCGCTTGACAATCGCCTTCATCGTCTCACTCAACCTCTGACAGCCTCCTTCGGGCCGCTATACGAACGCGGTCCCGTGCGGACGTGCATATCGTGACGTTCCGCTCAGGCGAGCAGATCCGCCCACATCTTAAGATACGTCTCTTTCGTCAGAAGGGGCCTGAACCCGGCTATGACCGCTCGTGCCTTCGAGGCGTCGTCCCAGAGCAGGTCCACAACGGTCATGGCGATCACCTTGGCGGTGGCGACGTACGTCAGTTCCGGGTCGGCTATCTGGTAGTCCTCGGAGTGTCCCCGGCCTGTCACGCCACCGACGCTGGGGTGGATTGACGGCATGATGTGGGCGACGTCGCCCATGTCCGTTGAACCGGTCGTGTGCTCGCCTTCGCCTACCGTGCCGGGACCCAGCAGACATTCGGCGTTGGCCCGGAACAGCGCGTCCATCGCCGGCTCGGAAAAACGCGGAAGGTATCCGGGCAGAGTCTCGATTTCAACCTCCGCCCCCACCGCCATCGCTCCCGCCCGCAGCGCCCGGTCGACCTTTCTGGACACGTCGATGACCGCTTCCATGCGCTTGCCACGCACGTAGGTTTCCATACGAACGTCCGCCGGGATGATGTTGACCAGGTCGCCGCCCTTGGTGATTATCGGGTGCACGCGAATCGTGTCGTCTTCCCTGAAGGTTTCCCGGTTGGCGTGGATTGCCATCAGGCCGAGCATCGCCGCGTTGAGCGCGTTGATTCCCTGGTGCGGGGCGCCTCCGGCGTGCGCCTCCTTGCCGCGAAAGCGCACAAACTTGCCGATGAACCCGTTGTTGCTGCCCCCGACGCTCATCTTGTGGTCGGGGAGCGGACCGGCGTGAACCATCATCGCCATGTCGACGTCGTCCAGCGCCCCGGCTGCGATAAACTCCTGCTTGCCCCCGAGGAATCGGATCTTGCCCTCCCGGCGGAGCTTGGTCCGGTATTCGATCTCCACGTACTCCTCGGCAGGCACGGCTGCCAGAACGACGTCGCCGCCCAGATGCTCCATGGCCCCCGCGTCCACGAGACCCATCCCCACGCCCACCATCGCCGCGGCCTGTGCGTTGTGGCCGCAGGAATGCGCGGCGCCGGTCAGAGGATCGGCGTGCGGGTGCCCCGGGCACAGCACCGAATCCAGCTCACCCATGACGCAGCAGGCAGCATTCCGGGCAGCGCCCCTCAGCCGGGCCTTGAGCCCCGTTATGGCGATTCCCGTCTGGACCTCGGCGCCGAGCCCGCTGAGCTTCGCGGCGACCTTGCCGGATGTCCGGAATTCCTTGTAGCCCAGCTCGGGGTGTGTGAAGATGTCCTCGCCAAGGGCGATTATCTCCGCGGCCCGCCCTTCGATGGCCGCGCAGACCCTGGCTTTCAGCTCTTCCTTGGTCACGGCCCTTTCCCCCCACGGCTCGTCCCGAAACCCCGAGCCATCCTCTTGTTGGCTTGTCTAGCCGCAATCTCCTGCACCTCCAGAGAATGCCGCGCCGAGGGCCATTCCGGCGGCTGGCAGATCCAGATGGATAAAAGGACCATCGCGGCTTGTGTCAAGGATTTGGCGAGTTCCTTGACGAAGCGGGTAATATGTCCTTGAGCTGGTTCAATGCCCGGATTCGGACCAAGGCCCGGCCCGGACACGAGGGGCGCGCACCGGTCCCCCGCAAAGACAGGCCGGACCCGTATCAGAGGTTTGCCGTTTGCTGCGTTCTGGCGTGCGCCCTGATGATGGCCGTCGAGTACACGGTCACCTGCCTGTGGCTGCCGCGCCAATCCTTCGTTCAGGGGATCGCCGGCGGGCGTTCGGCTCCGGGCCCCGGGCCGGCGACGCTTTCAGAAGCCGTCAGGGCTGCAGTCTCCCAGCACAATGCCATTTTGGAGGCCGCAGCCGAGAAAGCCCGGCAAGAGGAGGCACGAGCGCTGGAGCCAGCCCAATCCGGCGGGTCCGAGGCGGTTACGGCCGGGCTTCTGCCGGAGGAGGCGGGCGACGAGCCGGCCTCGCCGGACGCCGTGGCCGGGAGCAATGATGCCGCGGCCGGGAACAAGGCCGAAACGTGTGCCGGTGAGGGCGGCTTGGCTGCGGTCTACGCCGGGGCCCGGGTGTTCTCAAGCCTTGTCGTCGTGTTGCCCCCGGTTTCTCCGGACGCCGGAGGGCAGCCCCGCTACCCGTTGCAGGAGGAGTACAGGTGGTTGGAGAGCTGCCAGCTCCCGTCCGGGGCCATCTGCATGAGCCCCGTGGACCGGAGGATCAACCCCTATTTCGCCACCCAATCGGCGATGGCTCTGTTGACCTGGAACGCCGAGGCGGTACAGAGGTACATCAGCTGGTATCTCGGGCACCTCAACGAAAAAGATCGCTTCGGGCTTGAAGGAACGGTCTACGACCACTATCTTTCGACCACCGGCGAGCGCTCCGAGCGGGACTACGACGCCGCGGACAGCTACGCTGCCACGTTCTTGAGCCTGGTGGCCAGGTACGTCTTTGCCACCGGAGACGCCGACCTCGTGCTCAGCCATCTGAGCCAGCTGGAGCGGGTCGCCAGGGTCTGCGCGGCGCTGCAGGATGAGGACGGTCTGACCTGGGCCAAGGCGGACCACCGCTACAAGTTCTTGATGGATAACTGCGAGGTGGCCCGCGGGCTGGCCGATTGGGCGGAGTTGCTGCGCACCATCGGACTCTGGAGCCAGGGCGACGCCTGGGCCACCGTCGCCGCGAGCGTGGAGCAGGCGGTCGAAAGGGAGCTCTGGAGCGAGCAACGAGGGGAGTACGCCTGGGCCAAGACCTCTTACGGCCAGCGGTGGACGCGTACCAGGTGGTATCCCGATACCGTCGGGCAGCTTTATCCGGTCGTCTACGGGCTCGTCGACCCCCTCGGCCCCCGGGCGCAGGCCCTGGTCGACCGCGTGAACAGCGCATACCCGCTCTGGCCGCAGCTCAAGACCGGAGACGCCTATCCCTGGTGCCTCGCCGCATACGCTCAGGCCCTTGCGGGCAGGAGGGAACAGGCGATGGCCTTTGCCGACGAGGTGTGGGAGACGTTCCTGGTCGGCGGAAGGCCCTGGCCGTGGTACAACCTCGAGGGGTCGTACTTCATCCTCACGCTTCTTGAGCTTGCGCAGGTCGGCGCCTCAGCGCCCGCTCGCCGCTAGGCGGTCCTCACCTGGGTTTCTTGGGCGGCCTTGCGGCCGGGTACTCGGTCGCAGTCCCCCCGCGCCCTCGTTCGATGCCGAAGATGTTCCACCAGTGAAAGACCGTGCAATACTCGTCCGGGACGTGATCCGCGAGGCACAGATCCTGATGGCGCTCGCAGGTCCAGTTGGCCAAGAGGCCCGTCTCGCCGCAGATTGCGACCGAGACGACTTCCGCCGGGCGGACGAAATCCGCCGCCCTGCGGTTCTCCAGCCCATAGCGCAACGTGTCCCGCCAGACCGGCCCCGCGAGGGCCGCCCCTCCTCCGGACAGCTCCTGGTTGCCGTCGTAACCGACCCAGACGACCACGCTCAGGTCGGGCGTATAACCGGCAAACCAGGCGTCGCGCGCCCCCTCGGTCGAGCCCGTTTTGCCGGCGGCGGGCCTGGCCAGCTGGGCGCCGATCGCCGCCCCTGTCCCGCCGGGCTGAAGCACGCCTTTGAGCATGTCCGTAACGATATAGGCGGTCCCCTGCCGCATTGCCCTGGTCGGGGCCTCGGGCCGGTACTCGAACAGGACCTCGCCGCCGGGACCAACCAGCTTGAGGACAGCCACCGGGCTGGCGCTCAACCCTCCCGCGGCGAGGGTGGCGTAAGCGTTGCAGAGTTCCAGGGGCGAAACCTCGTAGCACCCCAGGGCAAGCGAGGGCGTCGGCTCGAGCCGGGAGGTTATCCCTGACTTCTGGGCAATCTCCACGACTTTGGGGGCCCCGACCGTCTCAAGCCACGCCACGGCCGAGACGTTGCACGAAACCGCCAGTGCCTCGCGCATGGTGAGTTCCCTGTTGTGGTAAAGCTGGGGGCCATAGTCGTGCGGGGTATAGCCCCCGCCGGTGCCGTCAGCAAACACCCTCGGCGCACAGAGCTGCGTATCCGCCGGCGTGTATCCGCTCTCCACGGCGGCCGCATAGACAAATGGCTTAAAAGTCGATCCGGGCTGCCTGCGCGCGGCTATCGCCCTGTTGAACGGGGACTCCGAATACTCCCGGCCGCCTATCATCGCGCGGATGTACCCGGTCCGGGGCTCGACCGCCACGACCGCTGCCTGAGGCTGGCGGACACCATTGGCGTCCACAGCTTCCTCCTTCAGGTGCGCGGCGACAGCTTCCTCGGCTGCATCCTGCAGGGCGGTATCCAGTGTGGTATGGATCTGGTAGTTGCTGCGATAGAGGTCCTCGACCACCTCGGGGTGGCTCAGCCCGATCTGCGAGAGGCAGTACTGGATGAAGTAGGCTGCCTGGCCGCGAGGCTTCAGGCCTGCGAGCTTGACGGGGGCCACTGCGGCCTCCGCTGCCTGTTCCTCGGAGATCACGCCGTCCTGGGTAAGGCGCCGGAGGACGGCCGAGCGGCGCTCGACGGCCGCTTCCGCGTTGTTATAGGGGGAATACGTCTCGGGCGAGCGGAGCAGCCCTGCCAGCATGGCCGCCTCGGCGAGGCCGATCTCCCGCGCGGGCTTGCCAAAATAGGTCTGCGCCGCCTCCTCCGCGCCGTATACCCCATGGCCCCAGTAGACCTCGTTCAAGTACGCCTCCAGGATCCGGTCCTTGCTCCAATGAAGGTCTATCCGGACCGCCCAGAGCATCTCCGCGAACTTGCGGCGCAGGGTCGGTTCCGGAGTGAGGTAGAGGTTCTTGGCCAGTTGCTGGGTTATCGTGCTAAAGCCGGATACGATGCGCTTGTGCTGGACAGCCTGCCACAGGGCCCGTAGTGCCGCCCCGGGGTTGACTCCGATGTGCGACCGGAAGAACCGGTCCTCCACCGAGATGACCGCGGCGACAAGATGGGGTGAGATCTCATCCAGAGAAACCAGCGTTCTGTCCTCCGTGAACAACCGGGCGATACGCACGCCGGATGCGTCAAGAACGTCCGTTCCCTCGGGCATCGGAACAGGAGGGAGGGGCACGGCCAGGAAGAAGACCAGGCCGGACACAAGAGAAGCGAGGACCCAACCGGCGGCCGGCCGGAGCATCTCTCGGCGCACGGGCAGCCGCCGGAAAAACGCCCTGACGCCGCCGGCAGTCGATCTCGCAGCGGCAGCAATCCTGCGGCCAGGGCCCGTCAATGATTATCCCCCTTCATATCGTTCGTCCTCTTACCCGCTCTTCTTGGGAAGTTCACGGTCATTTCACAGTCCCGCAAGCACAACGGCCCGGACTCGCGCAGGTCCAAGGGCTGTGCTGGTCAAAGCCTAATACAAGGCAGAGAGCGAGCGCAACTTGACTGGAGGTTTTGATTGTTGTCTTCCAATACCGGCGTCAAGAGGCCCCGGTCCTGGTTGGCCATCGGGGCTGTGCTGGCCCTCGTCGTCACCGCACTTGCGTGGACGACGCGCGGCCTCTGGCTGACGTCCTCGATGCCGGCCGGCATCCAGTGGGCGACCGGGACTGCTCAGACCGGGGACATCCGGGTGACCGTGGCGGGTTCCGCCGCGCTGGAGCCGGGGCAGGTGGAAGAGGTCCGCTCCCAGGTGTCGGGCACCGTCCGCCGGGTGCGGGCAAAGGACGGCGATCTGGTGGCCGCGGACCAGGTCCTTGCCGAGATAGAGAACGAGAGCGTGCTCTTGGCCCTGGAGCAGGCGCGGCTGGCGTACGACAGCGAGAAGCAGACCTTTGACGAGATGCTCGCCGGCGCGAGCGCCGCGGTTTCGCCGACGGCCGTCAAGGCCGCGGAGCTCAAGGTCGAGAATGCCCGCCTGACCCTGGAGGCCAAGCAGAGGCTGGTTGACGAGCTGGTAGTGAAGGCGCCCGCGGCGGGCCTGGTAGGCTCGCTCGGGGTTTCGCCAGGGGACGAGGTACAGGCCGGAGCCGAGCTGGCGACCATCTGGGAGGGCGGAGTCGCGCGTGTGCGGCTGACGGTTTCCGAGAACCAGATCGCCCTCGTCAAGGCAGGGGACCCGGCCAGCGTTATCGTCGCGCCGCTCCCTACGGCGGCGATGGTTGCCCTGACGCTGGGCGAGTCCGCCGTCTACGGGCTCAAAGCCGGCGACCGGGCCGTCGCGAACTTCTCGACATACTGGACCGGAGGCCCCGTGTATTACGAGGGAACGGTGGCGAGCTGGGGCCCGTCGGGCAACCAGTTCAGGGTCGTCTGTCGCTTCCCGGGCGTTTCCCCGGAGATCGCCGACGGAGCCAGGGCCGGCGTCTACGTGTACCCGTCGGGACGCGTGAACGGTTCGGCCTCGGTCTACGCCAGCGGGATCATGTCCCGGGCCGTCGACCAGCCGTATCTTGACGCCGAGCACGAAGCCGGACGCGGTCACGCTGCCCGTGTTATCTCCGTCGGCCTCCAGGGGGTTTCCGACGGGGCCGGCGGCGTTGGCTACGAGGTCCTGCTGGAGATGGCCGGGTTTCCCGAGGGGGCGCGGGCCGGAATGTCCGCTCACGGGTACCTTCCGGTCGGGGAGGGCGGCCCGGTTTCGGCCCTGACCAGACTCGAAGCCGTCTCGAGGAGGATCGCCACCGCCTCAGGGGGCACGGTTGTTTCGGTCCTGGTCTCCGAAGGGGCCCGGGTCTCCTCGGGCCAGACGCTCCTTACCTTGCAGAACGACGGCATCCTGCTGCAGCTGGAGCAGGCAAGGAACGATCTTGAGGTCCAGGAGAACAACCTCCGTGAGCTGACCAGCCCGGAGTACAGCGAGGACGAACTGCAGTCACAGGAGTTGAAACTCAGGCAGGCGGAGCTCAACCTGCTCGGGAGACAAGAGGACGCGGACTCGCTGTGGGTCAGGGCTCCGATTGACGGGAAGGTCACCGGGTGGCAGTCCAACGCCCAGGTGGGACGCAAGATAAGCTCCGGTTTCCTTTTCTGCAGGGTGTCAAACTACTCGACCATGCACCTGGCCCTGAACGTCGACGAGCTGGAGGTGGACCTTCTCAGGCCGGGGATGGCCGCCGGCGTCGCCGTTGACGCGCTGCCGGGAGAGACCTTCAGCGCCCAGGTGACCCGGGTCTCCCAGGAGGGCCAGTACCAGCAGGGCGTATCGAAGTTCGAGGTCGTACTGGAGATGCCGGCCTCGCCCCGCCTGCGGTCGCAGATGAGCGCTTCCGCCGAGATCTTCGTCGCGGAGCGGGCGGGTGTCTTGCTCATCCCGGCCGAAGCCGTCACATTCCTTGGAGAAGGCCTTGGAGAGGTGAACGTCGTCCAGCCGGACGGAAGCACGGTCGTCCAGAAGATAGAGATCGGCCTCTACAACGATACCCAGGTCGAAGTACTCGGCGGGTTGAGCGAGGGAGCGACGGTCGTGACGGGCGTGGTGGAGGCCCCTTCCCGGCTTTTCCCTGGGATGGGGACGCCCCGGTGAAGCAGGCCGGGCATGCCGGGGGGCGCTTTGGCGATGCTTGAGCTGAGGGGCGTGTCCAAGGTCTACGGGGCGGCGCGGTTGATTCACGCCCTCAGAGGCGTCGACCTGAAGGTGCAGTCCGGCGACTACGTCGCGGTCATGGGACCGTCGGGGTCCGGCAAGTCCACCCTCATGAACATAGTCGGGTGCCTTGACCGGCCTACGCGCGGAGTCTACCTCCTGGAAGGCCAGGAGGTCAGCCGGATGAACGACGACAAGCTCGCCGGGATCCGTAACCGTCAGGTCGGCTTCATCTTCCAGACCTTCAATCTGCTTCCCAGACAGACCGCTCTCCGCAACGTGGAGCTGCCCCTCATCTACCGGGGGGTCCCCGGTGGGGAACGCCGCAGGCTGGCGGCCGGGGTCCTCGAGCGCGTGGGCCTTGCCGAGTGGGCGTCCCACAAACCCAACGAGCTGTCGGGAGGCCAGCAGCAGCGGGTGGCGATCGCCAGGGCGCTCGTTGGACGCCCCAGGTTTCTGCTCGCCGACGAGCCCACCGGGAACCTCGACAGCCGTTCGGGCCAGGAGATCATGGTGATCATTGAAGAGCTCAACCGCGACGGGATGACGGTGATAATGGTCACTCACGACCCCCGGATCGCCGCCCACGCGAGACGGGTGATCCAGCTCTACGACGGCAGGATCGTCGCGGATTCGCCGAACAGCGAACCGCTTGACGCTCTCGAGGAACTGCGGCGCATCGCCGCCCCGGAGCCCCCCGTGGAAGACGGCGCCACAGGGGGCGGTGAGAGATGAGCCTGCTGGAGGCCGTGCGCGTCGCCTCCGCGGCGGTGCTGTCCAACAGGCTCCGGACGTTTCTGACGACGCTGGGCGTGATCATCGGGGTGGCGGCGGTCATCGCCCTGGTGTCGGTGGGCGAGGGCGCCTCCGCGATGATCACCGGCCAGATCCAGTCCCTGGGAACCAACCTGATCCTCGTCAGGCCCGCCAGCAACCGGGTCGTGTTGACGCTGGAGGATGCTGCCGGGCTGGCCAGGCGTGTTCCATCGTTGAGCCACGTCGCGCCCTCGGTTTCCGCGTCGGGCACGGTCAAATGGGGGCTCAACTCGTACGTGTCGACCGTCGAGGGAGTGACGCCCGCCCACCTCGCCGTCCGCAACTACGAGGTGGCGGCCGGCAGGTTCATCAGCGAGAGCGACGTGGCCCTTAACAGGCGCGTGGCAGTGGTCGGCCAGACAGTGGTCGGCGAGCTCTTCAAGGGACGGCATCCCCTGGGGCAGGAGTTGGTGGTCCTCGGGCAGCGCTTCAGCGTCGTCGGCGTCCTGGCGGAGAAAGGGTCGTCGCTGGGCATGGACGCGGACGACGTAGTGTTCATTCCGGTGACGACGGCGCAGCGCCTTGCCGGTACCAACAGGCTGGCCGTGATCTACGCCCGCCTGCAGGGCGCGGCGCTGGCGCCGACCACGGTGGCTCAGGTCGAGCGGATCTTCGAGCAGCACTTCGGACGGCCCGACCAGGTGCTGGTGCAGAGCCAGGACGAGCTCCTCGACGCCGTAAACACGGCGACCCGCACGCTGAGCCTGATGCTGGGAGCGATAGCGGGCATTTCGTTGCTCGTCGGTGGAATCGGGATCATGAACATCATGCTCGTCTCGGTGACCGAACGCACCCGGGAGATCGGGGTGCGAAAGGCCGTCGGTGCGCGGAGCAGGGACATCCTTACCCAGTTCCTCGTCGAGGCGCTGTTCATCAGCCTTGCCGGGGGCCTTATCGGCATCCTCCTGGGCAGCCTACTTGCATCCCTGATAGCCTTGTTCGGCGGTTGGGACACGGCGGTTTCCGCCAACTCGGTTGCGATCTCGTTTGGGTTCGCCGCGGCTGTGGGCGTCGGCTTTGGGCTCTTCCCGGCAATGAAGGCCGCGCGCCTCGACCCGATCAACTCCCTTCGCTACGAGTAACCCCTTCACCGGCCGCCGGGAGGACCTCCAGCTGCCCCCAGGCTCCCACGTGTCCATCACAGACCGCAAGCCCGCCGGCCGCCCCCGCCATGCCCGATAGCCAGGTCAGGGCCTGCTCTACATCGCCCGCCGAACTGATCCGGTTGCCCATGGCCGTCGCCAGGGCATCCGCCAGGGCGCCGCCGGCCGCCAGGACCGTCGCCGCGTCGGCCCGGCCGAAGGACCTGGACGGTCCGGCCGTCCCCGAAGATGTGCAGACCGCCAGGCCCTCGGGCGCAGGCCTGGTTCTGAGAACCAGCCGGCCGCCGAGTGGGGAGGATATAGTCAGCAGCGCGATCTCCAGAGGGGCAGGGGAGAGGGCGAAAACGTCTCCCCCGTTCTCCACCACAACCGAGGTACAACCGAAACTTCCCTGTAGAAACCTGGCGACGTGCTCCGCGATTGCCCCCGCCACCGCCGCCATCGGCCCGACCAAGGCCGCGTCTCCCGCGGCAAGCATGTCCCGGACGACGGGAGGCGCGCCCGCGTCCGCCGGGAGGGGTTTCAGCGAGGTCAGAAAGCCCGGGCGCCGCGAGGCGTAACGCAGGATCGCGGCGCGCAGTTCGCGCACCCGGCGCGAGCATAGCCAGGCGGCCCGCGGGGCGTCGAGCTCCGGGCGGCAGCACACCCAGATATCGGTCTCCCCTTCGCGCACGACAAACGTGGTCGCACGCGGCTGAGGGTCCTCACCGGGCGAGGCGGAACCTGGCACCAGGCTCCGATACCACCGCGGCTCCCCCCGCCCGGCCTGGACGCCCGTTACCGTCAGAATTCGACGGTTACCGCGCCCAGCGGGCATGACTCCACGCAGACCTTGCACAGCACGCACCTGGTGCTGTCAAAGCGCAGCTCCCAGGTCTCCCGGTCAAGCGACAGGGCCCCGGCGAGACACGGCCCCACGCAGGCCCCGCAGTCCACGCACCTCTCCCGGTCGATGGCGATCCGCCCGGCCACCGGCTGTACCCTGATACCGCTGTGCGCCGCGAACTCCAGCGCCTCGTCGAGACGGCCGCGCCCGTCCCCGTCGTCCAGGTCTACCAGCAGCGTGCCTGCCTCACCCGGCCGGATCTCGGCCCGCAGGATATTAACGACCAGGTCGAAGTCCCTGACGAGGTGGTACGTGACCGGCGTCTCGACCAGCCCCGCGGGGAAGGTAAGCACGACTCGCGCCCTGGCCATGGTCAACGTCCCTCCCCGCAGGCCGTGACCCGTGTGCCTCCAGGCGCCGCTCCACGGAGAGGGCGCACCGGAGCCGTGAGCGTAAACATGCCTGTCGCGACCAGCTCCTTCAGCTCGCCCGCGATCCTTCGGGCGGCGCGGTAGCTCGAGAGCGGCGAGGCCGGAACTGAAACCCCGTTCAGGTCCACCCGGCCTGAGCGGAGCTCGGCGTAGCTCACCCTCCTCAACGCGGGCCGGCTCCCGCTTGGTACGCCGTAGTCGTAGATCGCCGTGTATAGCTCGCTGTCCGGACGGGCGGCCGCCCTCGCCACCTCCTCATCGAGAACCGGGATCGCGACGCCGGCGGCCACGTACAGCGTGACCCCGTAACGGTGAAAGCTCGCCGCGCGCAGGTATCCGGGTTTCATCCGTTTCATGTCGCCGATCAGGGCGAGCGTCCCGGCTCCTGCAACCGGTACTCCCGAGGACCGTTCCTGTTCCGGAAAGTGCTGGGTACCTTCCCAGGCCACGTATCCCTCCGTACCACCGAGGTAGACACGCGAGCCGATCCCTATGGTCCGGTAGGTCGGGTCCTTGAGCATCGGGCTCAGCTGACCTGAGGTGGTGTAGCTCACGTTCGCCAGCCTCGGCAGCAACGTGCCCATGTAGGTGTGGAGGGTGCTGTCCGTGGAGTTGGCTGCGGCGGAGTAGTTCTGACAGCAGTTCCGGGGGTTGAAAAGGAAAGCGTCCCGGAGATCGCCGAGCGTGATCGTCCGCTCGAAGTGCTTTCTCGGATAGCAGTCCGTTCCCGGAGAGGCGGCCCTGAGACGGACCTCACGTCCCGCTATCAGGTCTTCGATGACGTGTGCCCCGCCGTACCTGAGCCCCTCGGTTTCGGACGCCTCGGTTGCCCCTACGTAGCAGTCCACGGCCGCGACGCCGGCGTACGCCGGGACGTCGTTGAGCCATATCCTGGTCATTCTCATCGGCGGCTCGGTGTGGCCGAGGTTGAGAAAGGCGCCGGACGAACACATCGGTCCGAACGTTGCCGTGGTCACCACGTCCACCTCGCGGGCGGCGGCGGCCATGTCACGCATGCCCATGGCGACCATCTCCTCCGCGGTCACCACGACGACGTTGCCCGCACGTATCTTGGCGTTGATTTCGTCGTATGTGCGCTGTACGACCACCGCTTGTCCCCCCTACCTGTATATTTAGCTGATAATGTTACCCGCTGGGGGGGACGTGGTCAAGCCTCAGCGCGTTTGACTGCCTCAGCGCGTTTGATTGAGGCCCGCCCCGGCTCTCACGCCTGGGCCAGAAGCCCCTCCAAGACCCGGAGGCACTGCTCTTTGGCTTTGAGGGCGCCCGCGGCGGTCCGCATCTCCCGGACAAGCCCCTGGGGCAGCGGGCCGCCGGCCTGGAGCCACTCCCCACCGGCTTTCTCGGCTTCGACGGTCAGCCGCCAGAGCTTTTCGGGGAACCACAGCAGACCGAGGAGGACGCCGGCCTCGCCGCCGGACAGGGGCCGGACGGAGCTGTACGCCTCGAGCACCGGCACCAGCCGGCCGGGTTCCCACCTGTGGTGGAAACCAAGGCGGCTGAGGAGCTTCCACGCATCCACGCAGGGAAGGTCCGCGCGCAGGGAGTTGAGGTCGATTAGCTCCACCCCGCCTCCGGGACGGACGATGAAGTTGTGGGCGGCCGGGTCGCCGTGGCAGACGGGCACGACGTCATCCCTGTACGACCGGCATACCTGCGAGTATCCTGGCGAGCCGAGGCTGCGCAGGGATACGGCGCAGTGTTCCTCAAGCCGGGGCCGCTGGGATGCGAGGAGCGCGCCGAACTCGTCCCTTCCCGCCGGGCCGCCGGCGCACAGCACCGAGGCCGTCAGAAGGTCCGCCGCCCGTCCGGCGATCTTGGCGGGCCATTTGCCGATGTTGGACTTGAGGCGGTCTCCGTCCCGCCGGGGGAAATCCGACACCGCGACGTGAAACCCCGCCAGGACCCGGGCGGCCCGGTTCAGGTCCTCCGGCTTGTCATAGCTGAGCTCGACGCCCTCGACCCAGGGGGTCAGCGTCCAGGCCACCCCGTTATCCCACGCCGCAATGTCCCCCGAGTGCGTCCGGAGGAGAGACTGAAGCCCGGCGAACCCCCGTCTCCTGGCATGCTCCTGTACCTGGAGCATGAACTCGAGCCTTCCCTGCGACTTGGTCACGGGTTTCAGGCAGAAGTCCCCCTCGCCGGCCCGGACGCGAACGACGGACCTCCTGGCTTCCATCTGCCGCACCTTGACGGGCCAGGCTGACACGATCCCGCGGAGGGTCTTGACCGCGGGCAAGGCGGCCGGCAAGCTACCATCTCCTGCTTGAGGGCGATCTCCGGAGGCGGCCGGGAAGGTTGCCCTGGTTTCAGCCTATTGCCGGTGGGAGGCGGGACGTGCGCGGCGAAAACGCACCCGGCCGCCCGGGGCTTGGCCGGGCGACCGGGCGACCGGACGATTGCTGAAACGCCCGCGTGCCGGAGCTCAGACGTCCAGCGGCTCGTTCACGACTTCCTGCCCGTGGGCAGCCAGGATGCCCCGGATGATCATGATCAGGGCCTGTTTGCTCTGACGGTCCAGGCGGGGAAGGAGCCGGGTGACCATCGCGTCCTCCGGGTCATCGTCGTAGCAGGGAAGCGGTACGGGCATTGTCCCTTCCAGCAGGGCCCGGTCTCGCTCCCCGAGGAGCGAAGGCAAAGGAACATTGAGGGCTTTGGCCGTCATCGCCAAGGCCCTGACGCTGGGTGTGGCGCGTCCCATCTCGATCTGAGAAAGATACCCCTGGGACAGCCCCGCCCTGCGGGCCAGCTCCGAGACTGTCAGCCCTGTACTGGTGCGCAGGCGCTTGATCTTGTCACCGGCGTTCATGGACCCAACCCCTTTTGGAACCGACGTCTCCAGCGTCTTGCAAGGACTCTGTCTGCACAAATTCTAGCATTAGCGCTAGAGCGAAGCAAATGAAACAAGGATTTATTCATGCAGGAATTTGGGCATCCAAGGCAAATAACGTGCAAGTGTCCATTCATGCCCCGGAGGCGCGACAGTTTTGCACACCGATTACCGCAGGAAGTACGGGGACCACGTCTTTTACCGCGACGTCACGCGCGACATGCCCGTTATCGTCCGTGGCGAGGGAGTGTACCTCTACGACGACAGGGGAAACCGCTACCTTGATGGATGCTCCGGTTCCCAGGTCGCGAACATCGGTCACGGCGTGGAGGAGATCGCCGACGCCATCGCAACACAGGCGCGGACCGTGGCGTTCACCCACCTTTCGCGATTCACCAC
>Ga0068714_10003061_pt1 | contig 20353 bp, 16 predicted proteins | sample MTBNYHSulfiMetaG_FD_62988 | JGI IMG/M metagenome (GOLD analysis project Ga0068714, IMG submission 62988) | Enrichment culture microbial communities from rom New York Harbor, USA that are MTBE-degrading - MTBE-NYH (New York Harbor Sulfidogenic)... | ecosystem: Environmental > Aquatic > Marine >... | reverse complement strand
CGACGGGGGCGTGTCCGATCCGATGCCGGTCGACGTCGCGCGGCAGCTCGGCGCCGATGTGGTCATCGCCGTCGACGTCCTTGTGGATCCAGCGGAGGTGAAGCTCTCAGGAATCCCTCGCCTGGAGCCTCGTGAGAAGGTGCTCGGGATTGCCCGCAGCGCCCCCCGGCTCTCCGGAAACGACCGCAGGTTCAGCCCGAACGTGTTCTCAGTGCTCTTCCAGATGTCCACCGTATTCCAGAAGCGGATTTCCGAAGTCATGCTGGCGAGTGATCCTCCCGACATCCTCATGCGTCCGGATTTCTCCGCCGACCCTCCCTGCTACAGCGATGTGGGATGCGGAATCGAAGCCGGCGAGGCGGCGGCGCGTCAGGCCCTTCCCCAGATCCTCCGGCTCCTCGGACGCATGGGATAGGGTCGGCAAAAGCTCAAGATGCGCGCCCACAAGCCCCTCGATCCACGAATCGCGCTGGGAATCCTCGCGGTTTCGTTCGGAGCGATCTTCGCCCGCCTCGCCGGCGAGGCGGCACCGCTCGCCATCGCGGCATGGCGGCTCACGATCGCCTCGCTTGTCCTCCTGCCAGCGGCCCTGATCCGCAGGCAAAGGACGATGCATGGAAGGCCCCTCATCTGGTCGATCTGCAGCGGCGGCGCGCTCGCCCTTCATTTCGTCCTGTGGATCTCCTCCCTGAGACACACGACGGTCGCGAGCTCGGTCCTGTTCGTCTCGATGCACCCGATCTTCGTCGGGATCGGCTCCGTCCTCTTCCTCAAGGAGCGTCCATCCCGCGCACTCCTCGCCGGGATGTGCCTCGCGATGCTCGGAGGCGGGCTTGTCGGCTTCGGCGATCTGCGGTTCGGCGGCCCCGCGCTGCGCGGCGACCTGCTGGCCCTCGGCGGCGGGGCGATGGCGGCGATCTACTTCTTGATCGGACGCCGCATCCAGCGAACCGTCTCCCTCTCGGAGTACGTCGCGACCAGCTACGGCACGGCGGCCGTCTTCGTCCTCCTCCTGTCTCTTGGCCTGCGCACCCCCCTCATCGGGTTCGGGAGGGACACGTACATCTTTCTCCTGCTCCTCGCTCTCGTCCCCCAGTTGATCGGCCACTCGACGATCAACTGGGCCCTGCGGCGGCTGACCGCATCGCGCGTCTCGGTCATCGTCCTGGCCGAACCGATCGGCTCAGCCCTCCTCGCGATCCCGTTTTTCGGCGAGATCCCCGGCGGGTTGACCCTCGTCGGGGCAGCCATCATACTCGCGGGGATCTATCTCAGCTTGCGAGAGGAGGGCGCACCGTATGCCACCGAACCCCCAACGCGGCCGGGCTCGGATTGAATGGGCCGCACTGCACATGCCGTTGCTCGCCCGGCTCGGCGGTTCGTTTCGAGAGGAGCGGCCGTTCGTCGGCATGCGCATCTCGATCAGCATCCATCTGGAGGCGAAGACGGCCTGTCTCGCCGTCCTCCTGCGGGATGGCGGGGCCAAGGTCCATGTGACCGGGAGCAACCCGCTCTCCACCCAAGACGATGTGGCCGCGGCGCTTGCACAGGAAGACGGAATCGAGGTCTTCGCGAAACACGGCGCATCGGAGGCCGAGTACAACGAAGACTTGCGCCGCACGCTGACCGCACATCCCGACCTGATCCTCGACGATGGCGGTGACCTCGTCGCCCTGTTGCATGAGGCGCCGCAGCAACAGGTGCTCGGGGGCTGTGAGGAAACGACGACCGGCGTCGCGCGGCTGCGAGTCCTGGAACGTGAGCAGCGCCTCCTGTTCCCGGTGTTCGCCGTCAACGACGCGAAGATGAAGACCCTCTTCGATAACCGGTTCGGTACCGGGCAGTCGGTCTGGGACGGCGTCTTCCGTTCGACGAACCTGCTCGTCGCCGGCAAGTCCGTCGTCATCGTCGGCTACGGCTGGTGCGGTCGGGGAATCGCCCAGCGAGCGCAGGGACTCGGCGCCCGGGTCTTGGTCTGCGAGGTGGACCCGATCCGCGCGCTGGAGGCGTGGATGGAGGGGTTTCGCGTCGCTCCGGTCGCTGAGGCGGTTCGCGATGCCGACCTCGTGATCACCGCCACCGGGTGTTCCGACGCCGTCCCCGAATCGGCGCTTCGAGGCGCCAAAGACGGGATCGTCCTCGCCAATGCGGGGCACTTCAACGTGGAGATCCGCCCCGAGACCCTCGCGAGGATGGCGCGCGCCCAGCGGACGGTGCGGGACGGGGTCGAGCAGTACACGCTGGCCGACGGGCGGCGGCTGTACCTCCTCGGCGAGGGCCGGCTCGTCAACCTCGCGCTCGGAGACGGACACCCGGTGGAGATCATGGATCTCTCGTTCGCAATCCAGGCGATGACGTTGCGCCACCTTGTGGCGCGGGCGCCGCTGCCGCCGGCCGTCTACTCGGTGCCTGCCGAGATCGACGACGCGGTCGCACGGCTCAAACTCGAGACGCTCGGCGTCGCTATCGATTCGCTGACCGCGGCCCAGCGTAGCTACCTCGGATTCAATGCGGAGGCGGGGAAAGGACATCAAAAGCCCAACGAAGTACAATCGACCGCGCAGGAGTGAGGGATGATGCACAGGTATCTATGGAGACGGGGCCTTGCGGTCGGAATTCCAGCACTATTCCTCGTCGTCGCCCTCGGGGTCGGAGGGGCTCAGGAGATCGGGAGCGACCTGTTCGCTCCGGTCTACCAGATGTATCAGTACATCAAGAGCTACTTCTACGAGCCGGAGAGGATCGACGACCAGCAGGCGCTTTACGGAGCGATGAAGGGGATCGTCCAGCAGCTTGAAGACCCCTACAGCGAGTTCCTCGATCCTGTCGAGCGACGTCAGTTCGACGACGATCTCTCCGGGCAGTTCAGCGGGGTCGGGATCGAACTCTCGATCGTCGACGGCGTGATCACGGTGATCACGCCGCTGGTCGGCACGCCGGCTGAGGCAGCGGGCATGGAGGCCGGGGACAAGATCCTCCGCATCGACGGGGAGTCGACCGAGGGGATGACCCTCATGCAGGCCGCAGCCCGGATCCGCGGCGAGACGGGGACGCCGGTGGCGCTCACCGTGCTCCATGACGACGATGTCATGGAGGACATCACGATCGTCCGCGCGGTGATCGTCCTCGACGTCCTGAAGAAGGAGCTCCTCGACGACGGCCGAATCGGTTACATTCGGTTGTATCGATTCGAGGAGGACACGACGGTCGAGCTGGACCGGGCGCTCGCTTCGTTCCCGCTCGACGACCTCACGGGGTTCATCCTCGATCTGCGAAACAACCCCGGCGGCCTCTTGACCGAGGCGATTTCGGTCTCCGGGCGGTTCGTCGACGAGGGGACCGTTCTCATCGCGCGGGATCGGCTAAGCGACGAGAAGAAGTACTACGCGCGGGGGAATCGCGTCCCGAACCTCCCGCTTGCCGTGTTGATCAACCGCGGGACCGCGAGCGCGTCGGAGATCGCCGCGGGGGCGATTCGGGACAACGATATGGGGATTCTGATCGGCGAGACTTCATTCGGCAAGGGCGTCTTCCAGCAGCTCATCGACTTCCCGGACGGCTCGGCGCTGAAGATCACCACTGGCGAGTTCTTCACGCCAAGCGGCAAGGTCGTCCACGAAGTTGGGCTCACCCCGGACATCATCGTCGAGGAAGAGGAGGATCCGATCGACGTCGCGGTCGAGTGGATTCGCGCCCACGCCGGAATCGTGATGCCCATCGACCTCACGAGCACGGCGCAAACCCGATGAGGTTCACCGTCCTCGGCGCAGGGGGATGGGGAACCGCATTCTCTCGTCTTCTTGCGATCGGCGGGCACGAAGTGGTCCTTTGGGCACGCGATCCCCGGCAAGCGGAGGCGATCGCGCGCGACCGGCGGAACGCGAAGTACCTCCCGTCGGTGAAGCTCCCCGCCGAGGCGCCGCGTGTCACGGCCGATCTCTCCGAAGCGGCCGCATGCGACGTCTGGGTGCTCGCCGTCCCGTCGTTCGGGGTCTCAGCGCTCCTCGAACGCGTCGCACCCCTCGTCGGTCCAGCCCCGATCGTGATCAACCTCGCCAAGGGGATCGACCGCGCGTCGAAGCAGACCATCTCTGAACTCGTGGAGGCACGGCTTGCCGAAGCCCGTACGTTCTCCCTCTCGGGGCCGAGCCACGCCGAGGAGGTCGGGGCGGATATGCCCACCGCCGCCGTCCTCGCCGGACGCGACCTTGCCCTCGGCGAGCGTCTGCAGCGGGAGATCGCCACGCCGAGGTTCCGCGTCTACCTCTCGGCGGACCTCCGCGGCGTCGAGCTGTGCGCCGCAGTGAAGAACGTCATCGCATTGGCGACAGGGATTTCCGACGGGCTTGGCTATGGGGACAACAGCCGTGGTGCGCTGATCACGCGCGGCCTGACCGAATTGGTCCGTTTCGGCCGCTCGTACGGGGCGCAAGAGGCGACGTTCTATGGACTCTCCGGGCTCGGGGATCTCGTAGCCACCTGCACCAGCCGCCACAGCCGAAACCGGCAGGTCGGCCAGCGGCTCGGCCGGGGGGAGGCGCTCGATCGAATCCTCGCGGGGATGGACATGGTGGCCGAGGGTGTCTATGCGACCGCCATCGTCCACGAGATGGCCACCGAGCGGGGGATCGAGATGCCGATCACCGAAGCCGTGCATCGGCTGCTTTGCGGCGAGGCGAGCCCCCTCGCGCTCGTAGATGAGATCATGACCCGCGCCCCCAAGCGGGAGGGAGCGTAGCGAGAACGTGGACTTCGACGTTGCGGTGATCGGCGCTGGGCCGATCGGGTCAGTCGCGGCGCGTAGTGCGGCCGAAGCCGGCGCGAAGGTGCTCCTCGTCGATCGGCGCGACGGCGTGGATCGTTCGTCGGCGTGTACCGGCCTGATCACGTCGCGGACCCTCGAGATCCTCGGTGTGTCCCGCGACTGCATCCTGCGGCAGATCCGAGCGGTCAGCGTGTACGCCCCCGATGGACAGGCAGTCCGCCTCGCCGCGGATCACCCGAAAGCGATCGTTGTCGACCGGGCACGGCTTGAGCGCGAGCTCCACGCGAGCGCCGTGGACGCGGGCGTCGACCTCCGGCTGGGTGTCGAGGCGATCGCGGCATCGCCCGGGGGGGTCGTGCTGCGAACGCCGGTCGGCATCGAACGCGTGATGACGTCCGTCCTCATCGGCGCGGATGGCCCCGGCGGCCAAGTGGCACGATGGATCGGCCTCCCCCCGCCCGGGCGGCTCGTCCGCGCGGCGCAGGCAGTTGTCGAGGCTCCCCTCGGGGAAGCAGAGATCGAGATCCACCTTGGAAGGAAGATGGCGCCGGGGTTCTTCGCCTGGGCCGTCCCGGCGGAGGGACCGACCTCCAGGGTCGGACTCGGCGTCTGCGCACCTCACGATCCCGTGCAGTACCTTGAGCGCTTTCTGTCCTCGCGCTTTGCAGGGCGACGCGTCCTCTCGCGCTCGGGAGGAACCATTCCGATTTCTCCCGCAGCCCGGACGGTACGAGACGGTGCCCTGCTTGTAGGGGACGCCGCGGGCCAGGTGAAGCCACTGTCCGGGGGTGGGCTCTATCCCGGGGCCGTGTGCGCCCGGATCGCCGGGCGGATCGCGGCGCAGGCCTGCCGGGCCGGCGGAGGGAGCTTGAGAGGGCTCGCTGCCTATGAGTCCGAGTGGCGGCTCGCGGTCGGACGGGACATCGCGTTCGGACAGGCGATGCGCTTCATCGCCGATTCCCTCTCCGACCAGGAGCTGAGCGCTGCCCTTTCGCGCCTCGACGCGCCCCCCCTACGGTCGTTCCTCTCCGAGCATGCCGACATCGACCAGCTCCACCTGCTCCCGGATCGGCTCGCCGCCCACCCGCCGCTCTGGAGTCGGGTCCTCGACGTCGTACCGCTTCTTGCCGGCCACGAGCCGCTCGGATCCCCCCCCGTTGGCTCCTCCGGGACCGAATCCCTATAATCGAAGTCCCATGGCGAAGAGGGGCAGGAAGAAGAGGCGCGCCGCGATAGCCTTTCCGCATGTTCCGTTCGAGCGCGTCCTGTTCTACGGCATCGCCTTCCTCGTCTTCACCCTGCCGGTCTTCCTTTGGCCAAGCGTCTCGGAGTACGGATACGGCAAGACGGTCGTCGCCCTGGTCGGCATCTCGTTGCTCGCGATCCTCTGGGGCCTTTCGGCGTGGCAACAGGGGAGCTGGAGGATCCGGCTGCCGTGGGTCACGATTCCCATCCTCGGACTCGTCGTGGCCTCTCTCCTGTCGCTCGTCGCGGCGACGAACGGCCGAGTGGTCGTGCAGAGCCTGGTCGTCGTCCTCTACTTCGCGCTCCTCTTCCTGATCGTCGCCAACGCCGTCCGGGATCGAAGGGACGTCGATCTGCTGCTCGCGGTGCTCCTGATCTCGGCATCCCTGGCGGCGCTCTACGGGCTGCTGCAGTACCTCGGGATCATGCGCGGGCCAACAGGCCGCCCCGGCCTTGAATCGCTGATCTCGACGATGGGGAATCGGAACTACGTCGGAGGGTTCCTGTCGTATCTCCTGCTGCCCGCGGTGGTCCTCGTCGTCCGCCCGCGTCCCCGATGGTTGCGATGGCTCTCGATCCTCCTGATCGCCTTCTGCTTCACGATCGTCCTGCTGGTGAAACAAAGCGGCACTGTCGTCTCCCTTCTCCTGAGCGGCGCGGTCCTCCTCGTCGGCTGCGTTATCTTCCGACCGGTGGAGCCGATCCGCCGGGGGCGGGTCTGGCTGATGATCCTCCTCGGGGTGCTCGCCGTGGCGTTCCTCGTCGGATCTCCCTCCAGCCCATTGAACTCAGTTGTCGGCCTTTCGAGCGAGGGGCAGTCTGTTCTCGCTGCATGGTGGGAACGGAATGCAGGACGAGTCCGCGGGTGGGACTGGTGGGTCGGATGGGAGATGTTCCTCGATCGTCCCTGGACCGGCGTCGGCCTGGGTCACTACAAGCTCGACTTCCTCGAGTACAAGGCGCGGTTCCTCGCCACGCCGCGTGGGGAGGCATACGACTTCTTCATCGCGCGCGCAGCGCAGGCACACAACGAGTACGTGCAAGTCCTTGCCGAGCTTGGGATTCTCGGGGCCCTCGCGCTCTTATCGTTCGTCGCGGTCCTCGCAGCCTCACTCTGGAAGCGGCTGCGCGCGAACGACGAGACGAATCGGCTCGATCTCCTTCTCTTTACATGCGGCATCGGCGTCTTCCTCGCCCACGCGTTCGTCAGCTTCCCCGCGCACCTGCCTTCTTCGGCGCTGGTGCTCGTCCTCCTCGGCGGGCTCATCTTCTCGCGCACCTACGGCGAGAGCGCCGTGATCCCCATCCGGCTCTCAGGCTGGAGACTGAAGGTTTCGGTGGCCGCGGTCGCCGTGGTCGGCACGGTCGTCTCGGTAGTCGCCGTTCGAGACATGAAGGCGGACGTGTTGATGAACGAGGGGATCCGCCACGCGCATCTTGGCCAGTTTCACACGGCGGAATCGCTCTTCGAGCGAAGCCTCGAGCTCGACTTCGCGCCGCACCAGACATACTACCACTTGGCGGTCGTGCAGATCGAGCGAGGGGACTTCGAGCAGGCCCGCACGAACCTCGAACGCTGCCTCACTCGGTTCGTCGACGAGGCGGTCTACCTCAACTACGCCAACCTGTTGGCGAGCCTGCGGCAGTTCGATCGCGCCCGCGAGGCGATCGACTTCCTCCTCTCGACGCACCCGCAGCGGCAGATCGCGATGCGCGCCCGCTACGTCCAGGCGCTTCTGGTCGCTCAGACCGAGGATCCCCGCGAGGGGATCCAGCTCCTCGAGGAGCTTGTCGCCGACGAACCCGCGTTCGAGACCGCCTACATCGGCCTGGGCTCCCTGTACGAGGCCCGCGGCATGACAACGAATGCCCGGAAAGCCTACGAACGAGCCTTGACGATCATCGAGCGCACGCTGGCGAGGGCCGAAGCGAAGCTCGCGGACACAACCACGGTCACGATCGAAAAGTACGGACAGCTGCGATCGGAGATCGAACAGCTCCGCCAGAGCCGCACCACGGTCCTCGGCCGGCTGGCCGCGCTGCCCGACCCCGCCTCTCCGTGAGGAGGAAGGCCGCAAGACCGCCGCGCCGCTCGCACCGCCCCATCGTCTTGCGGTCCCCTTGCGCCGTTTCCGCCGCGAGATCAACGAGGCCGCGAGCAGCAGAAAGGGACGGGCATCTCGTGAGCACTCAAGGCGTGCGCTGACGTCCGGGTGCCTTGCGGTCGCCAATCCCCGTTTCTACTGCGAGCCGGTCCGGGGCGAGCAGCAGAAAGGGACGGGCATCTCGTGAGCACTCAAGGCGTGCGCTGACGTCCGGGTGCCTTGCGGTCGCCAATCCCCGTTTCTATACTGACCGCGTGACTTCCCATGGCCATTGACACGATCCGCCGCGCCGTCGATTACCTCCTCGGGCAGACGAACGCCCAACAACTCAGGCGATATGAGCGTGAGCTCGCCGCCGTCAACGTCCTGGCCGAAGAACTGAAGCCCCTATCGGACCAGGCGCTGCGGGACCGCATGGAACTCAGCCGCCACCGTCTCCAAGACAACGAGCCGAGGCAGGATGTCCGCGCGGAGGTCTACGCGGTCGTCCGCGAAGCCGCCGAGCGCACCGTCGGCATGCGCCCATTCGACGTTCAGATCATCGGCGCGCTCGCGCTCGACGATCGTCGGATCGCCGAGATGCAGACCGGCGAAGGCAAGACGCTCGTCGCGACGCTTCCTGCGACCCTCAATGCGCTCATCGGCAAGGTTCACGTGGTCACGGTGAACGACTACCTGGCGAAGCGCGACCGGGAGTGGATGGGGCCGATCTACGAGTTCCTCGGACTGACGGTCGGACTCCTCCAGGACGGGATGGAGCCGGAAGCGCGGAAGGTGGCATACGCGGCTGACATCACGTATGGAACGAACAACCAGTTCGGATTCGACTACCTGCGCGACAACATGGTCCTGACCAGCGATCGGAAGGTCCAAGGGGCGCTCTATTTCGCGATCGTCGACGAGATCGACAACATCCTGATCGACGAAGCGCGCACCCCCTTGATCATCTCCGGCTCCGCCGCCGAGGCGCTCGATCGTTACCGGAAGTTTGCAGCCCTGGCCCGTCGCTTCCGGCGAGATGACGATTTCGAGATCGACGAGGAGTCGCGGCGACTGACTTTGACCGACACGGGAATACACAAGGCGGAACAGGCGCTGTCGGTCGAGAACCTGTTCTCCCCCGAACAGACGGAGACCCTGCACCACATCGAGACGGCGCTCCGCGCCCTCCACTTGTTCGAGAGGGAGCAGCACTACATTGTCAAGGACGGCCGCGTGATGATCGTCGACGAGTTCACCGGACGGCTGATGCCGGATCGGAGGTACTCCGACGGTCTGCATCAGGCCCTTGAGGCAAAGGAGGGGCTGGCGGTCCAACGCGAGTCGCAGACTCTGGCGCAGATCACGTTGCAGCACTACTTCCAGCTCTATCGAGGCTTGTGCGGGATGACCGGCACAGCGAAGACGGAGGAGGAGGAGTTCAAGCAGATCTACGGCTTGCCCGTCCTCGTGATCCCGACGAACCGGCCGCTTCGTCGGGACGCGCTCCCGGATCGGATCTTCCGCACCCACAAGGCGGCATTCGAGGCGATCGTCGAAGAGGTCGCGGCACTTCACGATCAAGGACGCCCTGTCTTGATTGGGACGAACTCGATCGAGAAATCGGAGCGGCTTGCGGCGCTCCTCCGTGCGCGGAAGCTGCCCCACCACGTCCTCAACGCGAAGTACCACGAGCAGGAGGCCGAGATCGTCGCCGACGCCGGCCAGCGGGGCGCGATCACCGTGGCGACGAACATGGCCGGCCGCGGAACGGACATCAAGCTCGGGGAGGGGGTCGCCCAGCCCGGCGGGTTGCACGTTGTCGGCGCACAGCGTCACGAGTCACGTCGGATCGACAACCAACTGATCGGGCGCGCGGGCCGACAGGGGGATCCCGGCTCGTCCCAGTTCTACCTGTCCATGGAGGATGACCTGTTGCGGATCTTCGGCGGCGACAGGATCGCGCCGCTCATGGAACGCCTCGGGATGAAGGAAGGGGAGGCGATCGAACACGACCTGTTGACGGGGGCCATTCGCCGGGCACAGAAGCGGGTCGAAGGGCGTAACTTCGAGATCCGCAAGCGCTTGCTGGAATACGATCTCGTCCTGTCGAAACAGCGCGAGGCGGTCTACGCTCTCCGCGATCGATTCCTTCTCCCCCCCCCGGGCGCGGAAGAGGGGATCGACCCGAGCGCCGAAACGGACCTGGAGAGCTACTTGCTCGACCTGTTCGAGGAGTGGGCGGAGAACCTCATCGGTCGTCATGCTCCCTCCACCCGGCCGCGGGATGCGTGGGATCTGGCGGGGCTGGCGAGCGAGCTGGCAACCTACGGCGAAACGGCGAAGCAGGAGTTCGACGCGCCCGACTCGGATGGGATCGTCGCCGCAGTGCGTCGGCACCTCGAGCGGGCGCTCACCGCACAGCGGGAGCGTCTGGGCCGACCGTTTCCGCTGCTCGCACGCTACATCATCCTGACGACAATCGACGAAGCGTGGCGAACGCACCTCTACAACCTGGACGACCTCAAGGGGGGGATCGGTTGGACGGCATACGGCGGCACCGACCCCCTCGTAGCGTTCAAGCGGGAGTCATTCGTTATGTTCCAGGAGATGCTCCGCAACGCGGCGGAGAAGATCGTCCGCATCGTCCTCAACCCGCGGCTGACCGTCACGACGGGGACCGCCCCAAGGCGCCAGCCGGAGGCGATTCGCTATGTCCACCCGTCCGCCGCGATCGCCGCGGAGGGGCCAGGGGGCAACACGCCGCGGCGACCAACCCGCGTCGAGAAGGCACCGGGGCGAAACGACCCGTGTCCGTGCGGCTCAGGCAAGAAGTACAAGAAGTGCTGCGGTCGCGACGCTTGAGGCGTTCCGACCGGGACGCCGTTCGCCGCCTGGCCTCCTCTACCGGAGGTCTGGCCTGCCCCCGTTGCGGACTCCCTCGAGCTGAAGCCAGCATGTTGACAGGAGAGGGGGCGCCGACTACCATTAGCAAACGAACATGAAGAGTGCTAATGGGGCCAACCTCCCCGAGAGACAGAGGCTGATTCTAAAGGAGATCGTCGACCGGTACATCCGGTTCCACGAGCCGGTGTCTTCGCGGATGATCCTCGAGGACTACGGCCTCGCGGTCAGTTCCGCCACGGTGCGAAACGACATGAACGACCTCGAGGCGGCCGGATACATCGAGAAGCCGTACTCGTCGTCCGGGAGGATCCCCACAAGAAAGGGATATCGGTTCTTCGTCGACTGGCTCCTCGACCTCTCGGAGCTGACCCGCGAAGAGCGGCTGGAGATCGTCGAGATGGTCGATTCGCGATGCCTCGACGTGGAGCAGACGCTCCGTCAGACAGCCTTCCTGCTTGGGAGCATCACCGGGGGCGCGTCGTTCGTGATCCCCCCGCGTCCGGAGGAGACGAAGCTCGACCGAGTTGTCCTCCTGCGCATGGAAGAGAGGCTGGCATTTCTCGTCATCCTCTCCGACATCGGCATCGTCGAACAGGGGCTCGTCCCGTTGGATGATGACCTGTCCGCCGGTGAGATCGAGCAGATCATGCGGATGATCAACGAGAACCTTCACGGCGTGAACCTCTCGGAGGTCCGTTCGCTGCCCGAGGTCGAGGAGCCGGACGGGTGGTACGACCGGTCCGTTCGACAAGCGATCGTGGTCCTTCAAAGGCTCCTCCAGCGTCGGATGCAGCACAGCATGCGGCTCGACGGGCTGCTGAACCTCACCGATGCGCTGCAGCAAGCGGCGCCGCAGCGTGCGATCGAGGATTTCGCCAACTTCAGCCGCGCCGTCCGGGATGAAGCCGGTTTCGTGCGGGCGCTGATGCGGGCGCGCGCCGGACAGGACGGACTCGTCGTCAGCATCGGGGACTTTCCTCTGCCCGGCCTGGAGGGATTCAGCGTTGTGAGCTGCAGCTTCGGCCCCCATTCAGGGATTCTGGGAGTCATCGGGCCGCTGTGGATGGACTACGGAAGATCGCTCTCGGCGGCGAGTTACGTGGCGAACCGTCTGGAGAGCCTGCTGGCCACGCCGAGGAACGGGACGATCGGAAGGATTCGAAGATGAAGGAAGAGAAGCAGGAGCGCGCGACGGAGGACCGAAGCACGCGGCAGACCGAATCCCAAGTCGGGACGGCCGCCGAGGAGCTCTGTGCGACGATCGCACGACTTCAACGCTTGCAGGCTGAGTTCGAGAACTACAAGAAGCGCGTGTCGCGCGATCTGGAGGATCTGACCGAACGGGTGACCGATCAGGTCCTGGTAGGCCTTCTGGCTCCCTACGAGAATCTCGAACGCGCCCTTCTGAACTACGCGGAGGACCGGGATGTCGACGCACTCGCGGAGGGGCTTGGGCAGATCATCGCGCAGTTCGCACAGACCCTCGAGCAGCGGGGCGTCGAACGCATCCCCTGCGTCGGGGAACCGTTTGACCCGGCGCTGCACGAAGCGCTCCTGTGCGTGCCCAGCGACGAGGCGCGAAACACGGTCATCGAGGAGTTCTCGCCCGGTTACCGACGGGACGGGAGGGTCCTGCGGGCGAGCAGGGTCTCCGTGAGTCAGGGCCCTGAGACACGGGAGGAGACATCATGAAGGAAAAAATCATAGGAATCGATCTGGGAACGACGAACTCGTGTGTTGCGATCTTCGAAGGAGGATCGCCCACCATCATCACGAACGCGGAGGGAGAGAGGGTTACGCCGTCCGTCGTCGCGTTCACCGAGACCGGAGAGCGGCTGGTCGGGCGGCTCGCGAAGCGCCAGGCGATCACGAATCCGAAGAACACCATCGCCTCGATCAAGCGGGAGATGGGGACGGATCACCGCGTGCACATCTCGGCCGACGGGAAGACGGAGACGTACACCCCCGAGCAGATCTCCGCGATGATCCTGCAGAAGCTCAAGGCCGACGCTGAGTCGCACCTCGGAAGGAAGATCTCCAAAGCGGTGATCACCGTCCCCGCGTACTTCAACGACTCGCAGCGACAAGCGACCAAGGACGCGGGCAAGATCGCGGGGCTCGAGGTCATGCGAATCATCAACGAGCCGACGGCGGCGGCGCTCGCCTACGGTCTCGACAAGGAGCGCGAACAGACGATCCTCGTTTATGACCTCGGCGGCGGCACGTTCGATGTGTCGATCCTCGAGATCGGCGACGGCGTCTTCGACGTCCGCGCCACCGACGGCGATACGCGCCTCGGCGGCGACGACTTCGATCAGCGGATCATCGACTGGCTCGCAAGCGAGTTCCGCGCGGACACGGGGATCGATCTCTCCAAGGACGCGAGCGCGATGCAGCGGCTTCGCGACGCGGCGGAGGCGGCGAAGAAGGAGCTGTCGAGCCGGATGGAGACGACGATCAACCTGCCCTACATCACCGCAGATGCCGCCGGGCCGAAGCACCTCGAGAAGAAGCTGTCGCGCGCCAAGTTCGAGGGGATGATCGACGACTACCTGCAGCGGACGTTCTCGATCGTCGACGCGACGCTGCGCGAGGCGAGCAAAGGGCCGGACACGATCGACCAGGTCGTCCTGGTCGGCGGATCGACCCGCATTCCCAAGGTGCAGCAGGAGATCGGCCGTCGCATCCCCGGCAAGATCAACCGCGAGATCAATCCCGACGAAGTGGTCGGCGCCGGCGCCGCCATTCAGGCCGGCGTGCTGGCGGGGGAAGTCGACGAGATTGTGCTCCTGGACGTCACGCCGCTGACCCTTTCGATCGAGACGCTCGGCGGAGTCGCGACGCCGTTGATCGAGCGGAACACGACGATCCCGACCGAGAAGACAAAGACGTTCACCACCGCCGAGGACAACCAGCCGGCGGTCGAAGTCCACGTCGTGCAGGGCGAGCGGAAGATGGCCGCTGACGACAAGTCGCTCGGCAAGTTCCAGCTCACGGGGCTGCCGCCCGCGCCGCGGGGGATCCCCCAGATCGATGTGACGTTCAACATCGATGCCGACGGAATTCTCCACGTCACCGCCAAGGACAAGGCGACCTCCAAGAGCGCCTCGATCACGATCAAGGATTCCTCGCGCCTCGCCGAGACCGAGATCGATCGAATGCGCAAGGAGGCGCAGGAGCACACCGAGGAGGACCGCAAGAAGGCCGAGACCGTGGAGGCACGGAACCACGCCGACCAGCTGATCTACACGACGGAGAAGGCGCTCTCGGATCTGGGGGACAAGGTGCCCTCAGCGAAGCGATCGGATATCGAAGATCGGATCCGGCGCCTGCGGGAGAAGCTCGACCACGACGCCGACCTGGCCCAGATCCGCCAAGAGACCGAGGGGCTTGCCAAGGCGGCACAGGAGATCGCGGCGGAAGCCTACAAGCAGACAGAAGGGGCACCGGAGGGCGCTGCGGCGCGAGAGAGCACGGACGCGGGGGACGATGCGAAGGACGACGGCGACTACATCGACGCCGAGTACGACGCCAAGTAGCCGCGGACGTTGAGGAGAGCGCGTGGCAAAACAGGACTACTACGAGACGCTCGGCGTCGCCCGGGATGCGGGCGACGCCGAGATCAAGCGGGCGTATCGCCAGAAGGCGAAGGAGCTGCATCCGGATCGTAACCCCAAGGACCGCGGCCGGGCCGAGGAGGAGTTCAAGCGTGTCGCCGAGGCCTACGAAGTCCTATCCGACCCGCAGAAGCGCGCGCAGTACGACCGGTACGGCCATGCCGGACCGGACCAAGGCTTTACGTTCGGCGACACCGACTTCCGTCGGGCGCGCGAGGCGTACCGCGAGTTCGGGTTCGGAGGGTTCGACGACATCTTCGATCTGTTCTTCCGCCAGGGCGGCGTCCGGGATCGGCCGCAACAGCGCTCCCGACGCGGTGAGAGCATCGAATACAAACTGCGGATTGCGCTCGAGGACGCCGCGCACGGGACGAAGATGACCGTCACCGTTCCGCGGTTGGTACAGTGTACGACCTGCTCGGGCAGTGGAATGGAGCCGGGCACAGCGAAGCGCTCCTGTCCGACATGCGGCGGTCGCGGCCAGATGGAATACCGCCAGCAAAGCCTCCTCGGCAGTTTCATCAACGTGCAGACGTGCCCGGAGTGCGGCGGGACAGGGGAGCTTGTGGAGCATCCTTGCCCTCGATGCCGCGGGGCCGGCCGGGTGAAGGAGCGGAGCAAGATCTCGATCACGGTCCCCCCCGGAGTGGATACCGGATCGCGCCTTCGGTTGAAAGGACAAGGGAACGCCGGCGTTGGAGGAGGACCGAACGGCGACCTGTTCATCGTCATCGAGCTGATTCCTCATCCGACGTTCCACCGCGAGGGCAAGGACATCCGTTCAAGCGCCTCCATCACGTACCCCCAGGCTGTCCTCGGGGCGAAGATCGAGGTCGAGACCCTGTGGGGAACGGAGACGGCCTCGATTCCCGCCGGCACGCAACCTGGGGAGGTGATTCGCTTGAAGGGCAAGGGAATCACCAACATCCACTGGGGAGGGGGACGGGGCGACCATCTCGCCGAGGTCAGGTTGGAAGTCCCCGCCAAGCTGTCGCACAAGCAGCGCCGCGCGTTGGAAGCGTACGCCGAGTCCCTCCGGCCTCCGACCGGCTAGATCTCCCCCGAGTCAATCAGATCCTCGAGGATGCGCCGCATGCAGGCAAGGGCTCGCTTGCGGTGGCTTATCCGGTTCTTCTCGGCGCGCGGGAGTTCGGCCAGGGTCCGATCGCTCCCCTCGGGCAGGAACAGCGGATCATATCCGAAACCCCCGGCGCCTCGCGCCTCACGGGCGATCGTCCCCCGGAGGACGCCGCTGCTGACAAAGACGCGCCCATCGAGGAGGTAGAGCGCTGCCACCGCAACGAATCGCGCGCTTCGATCGGACGCCTCGACCATCCTGCGCAGCAGGAGATCGTTGTTCCGGGGGTAGTCGACGGGCGTCCCGGAGTATCGCGCCGACCGCACGCCCGGCGCGCCGCCAAGATGCGTCACCTCGAGCCCTGCGTCCTCGGCGAGCACCCGGAGGCCGGTCTCGATCGAGATCGTCCTCGCCTTGAGCACGGCGTTGTCCAGGAAGGTACTTCCAGTCTCCTCGACTTCGGAGAACGGGCAGTCCGAGAACGTGAGCAATTCAAGCCCGACGACGCCGTGCAAGAGATCCGCCGCTTCTTCAGTCTTCCCGGCGTTTCTCGTCCCGAGGAGCAGCCGCGTCATTCGCTCCGGATCGGCTGAAGCGACAGGGAATCGCCGAAATGGCAGGTCACGAAGTGCAACCCCCCCAGATCCCGGTAGGTCGGCTCCTCGGTCCTGCAGATGTCCTTCGCGTAGCGGCACCGGGGGTGGAAGGAGCATCCGGGCGGCGGAGCGACCGGACTGGGCACGTCGCCTTGGAGGAGGATCCGCTCGATGTGCCAATCGGGATCGGGAACGGGAACGGCCGACATGAGCGCTTCCGTGTACGGGTGCTTCGGGTTCGTGAACAGCTTCTCGGTCTGGGCCAGCTCGACCACCTTGCCGAGGTACATCACTGCGACGCGGTCGCTGATGTGCCGCACGACCGACAGATCATGAGCGATGAACAGGTAGGTGAGCCCGAATTCGCCCTGAAGGTCCTCAAGCAAGTTGATTACCTGCGCTTGGATCGACACGTCCAACGCCGAGACCGGCTCGTCGCAGACGATCAGCTGCGGATCGAGAGCCAGCGCGCGCGCCACGCCGATCCGCTGGCGCTGCCCGCCCGAGAACTCGTGTGGATACCGCTTCATGTGATCCGGTTTGAGGCCGACAGCAGCGAGCAGCGCCTTGACGCGCTCCTCTCGCTCGGCGCCCTTCGCCATCCCATGCACGAGAAGGGGCTCCCCCACAATCGCACCGACGGTCATGCGAGGATTGAGCGAGGAATAAGGGTCCTGGAAGATGATCTGCATCTCGCGCCGCAGGGCCTTCAGCGTCTTGCGGGGGACCTTCGCGACATTGACCTCCGCCGAGCTTTCGCCGGCCGAAGCGAGTTTCTTGCTTCGGAACATGACATCCCCGGCCGTCGGCTCGATCAGCCGCAGGATTGCCCGCCCCGCCGTCGTCTTCCCGCAACCGCTCTCCCCGACCAGACCGAGCGTCTCCCCTTCGGGGATGAACATGTCGACCTTGTCGACAGCCTTGACGTGCGCGACCGTCCGCCGGAAGACCCCCTTGCGAACGGGGAAGTACTTCACGAGCCCCTTGACGTCCAGAAGGATGTTATCCGAAGGCAAACTCGATCACCTCGCTGTCACTCGTAGAGCCAACAGGCTGCGTTGTGGCCCGGCGCGACCTCTTTGAGCGCCGGCATCGACTTCTTGCAGATCTCCATCGCGTGCGGGCATCTGGGCTCGAATCCGCAGCCCGGTGGGACCTCGAACGGGTCCGGGACAACACCTTTGATCGGTTCCAATCGCGCCTTGCGGGACGCCAAAGATGGAATCGAATGCATCAGACCCTGTGTGTAGGGGTGCTTCGGGTGATGGAAGACCTCCTTGACCGTCGAACCTTCGACAATCCGGCCGAGGTACATGACGACCACGTCGTCGGCCATGCCGGCGATCACGCCAAGATCGTGCGTGATGAACTGAATCGCGGCTTGGAATTCGCGTCGCAGCTCGTTCATCAACTCGAGCACCTGCGCCTGAATCGTCACATCGAGGGCGGTCGTGGGCTCATCGGCAATGAGGAGAGACGGGTTGCAGGAGAGGGCCATCGCGATCATCGCCCGCTGGCGCATCCCCCCGGACAGCTGGTGGGGGTACTCGTCGACCCGCTGCTCCGGCAGAGGGATTCCAACTTCCCGTAGCATTTGGATCGCCTTCTTCTTCGCTGCGCGCTTGTCGAGCTTCTGATGGAGGATGATCGCCTCCATGATCTGGTTGCCGATGGTGTACACGGGATTGAGCGAGGTCATCGGCTCCTGGAAGATCATCGCGATCTCGTTGCCCCGGATCGAACGCATCACACGGCCTTTGGGGTGGTATTTCGTCAAATCCATGACCTTGGTGTCGTGATGGAACAGGATCTCACCCGCTTCGATCTTCCCCGGGGGAATCTGCACCAGTCCCATGATCGAGAGCGCCGTAACCGACTTGCCACACCCGCTCTCACCAACGACCCCGAGCGTCTTCTCCGGTTCGATCACGTAGTCAACGCCGTCGACAGCACGGACGACCCCGTCCTCCGTGTAGAAGTACGTTTTGAGACCCTTGACCTCAATCAGCGGCACTGGTCCTCCCTCCTCGTCAGTACCCTAGACAATTGACAGCACGAAGCCGAGCAGCATGAACGCTGCAGCGAGCGCGACGGTCAACGTTCTCTTCGGGTCCTTGACCTCGTCCCGTCCGAACACCGTGCTCGACATCCCGGATCCGAAGGCACCGCCCATTCCGGAATGCTCGCTCATCTGCAGAAGGATGATCCCCATCAACGCCAAGCAGTCGAAGAAAAACAAAACCTCGAGGATGACGCGCCACATGGCCTGCTGATCCTTTCACAGTCCTCTTGGGGTCTCGGAAGTCGAGCGATTATAGCACAAAGCGGGCAGCACCTCAATAGCCCAATACGAGCAGCCTTGCGGAGGTTTCGCCGGTTTCGTATGCTCATCCGGGCGTAGCTCGAAAGGCAGGTGGCCTCGAAGCGTGCGCAAGTTCATCTTCGTGACCGGGGGCGTCCTCTCCGGGCTGGGCAAGGGCGTGGTGTCTGCGTCCATCGGCCTTCTCCTCAAGCTGTGCGGCTACCGCGTGAGCCTACAGAAGATCGACCCCTACGTCAACGTGGACGCCGGGACGATGAACCCATATGAACACGGCGAGGTGTTCGTCACCCACGACGGCCGGGAGACCGATCTCGACATCGGGCGATACGAGCGATTCCTGGACATGGAGTTGTCATCCTCCAACTACCTGACAACGGGGCAGGTCTATTGGAGCGTGATCCGCAAGGAGCGGGCGGGCAGGTATCTAGGGCAGACCGTCCAGGTCATTCCCCACGTCACCGACGAGATCAAGCGCCGCATTCGGGCCCTGGCCAGCGAGAGCAAGGCCGATGTGGTGATCGTCGAGATCGGCGGCACTGTGGGGGATATCGAGAGCCTGCCATTTTTGGAGGCTATCCGGCAGATGCGCCAAGAGATCGGCTTTGGCAAGACCTGCTATGCCCATCTGACACTGCTGCCCTACATCAAAGCGACCGACGAGCTCAAGACCAAACCGACGCAACACAGCGTGCACGAACTGCGCGGCATCGGCATCTCGCCTGACGTGCTCTTGTGCCGCGCCGACTATTCCATCCCGCCCGAGTTGCTCGACAAGATCGCGCTGTTTGGCTCGGTGGAGCGAAAGGCTGTCATCCCCTTGGAGACGGCCTCATCGATCTACCAGGTGCCCTTGATGTTGGAGCAGTACGGGCTTGGCGATTATCTCGTCAACCGATTGGGCCTCGACGCTGCCGAGCCTGATCTGACGCAGTGGCGAGATTTCGTGCACCGGCTGGAGCGCCCCGAGGGTGAGGTGCGCATCGCGCTGGTGGGCAAGTATGTGGCGCTGCACGATGCTTACCTGAGCGTGCACGAGGCGCTCATCCATGCCGCCGCCTATCATCGCCGCAGGCTGGAGCTAGATTGGATCCACGCCGAAGAGGTGGAGAGCGATGACCTGAGCGAGCGTCTGAGCCGGGCGGACGGCATTGTTGTGCCCGGAGGCTTTGGGCCGCGCGGCATCGAGGGCAAGATTCTGACTGCTAGGTACGCCCGCGAGCAGAGAGTTCCCTATCTCGGCCTCTGTCTGGGGCTACAGGTGATGATCATCGAGTTTGCGCGCCACGTCGCCGGCATGGCGGGGGCGAATAGCTCCGAGTTCGACGAGCACACCGCCTATCCAGTGGTGGATTTGATGCCCGACCAGGTGGGGGTTGTGGACAAGGGCGCCACCATGCGCCTGGGCAACTATCCCTGCAGACTACTGCCGGGCACGCGGGCGCAGGCGGCCTATGGCAGCTATGAGGTTCAAGAGCGGCATCGCCACCGCTATGAGGTCAACAACGACCTGCGCGAGGCGCTCGCCGCAAAGGGCATGGTCTGGAGCGGCGTCTCGCCGAGCGGCCATCTGGTGGAGGTGGCCGAACTGCGCGACCATCCCTATATGCTGGGCAGCCAGTTCCACCCCGAGTTCAAGTCTCGCCCCGACGCGCCACAGCCGCTATTCCGCGAGTTCATCCGCGCGGCCATCGACCGCCAACGGTGAGCGGCCATCGCAGACCAGACGAGACACCTCGCG
>Ga0068714_10003060_pt1 | contig 20353 bp, 16 predicted proteins | sample MTBNYHSulfiMetaG_FD_62988 | JGI IMG/M metagenome (GOLD analysis project Ga0068714, IMG submission 62988) | Enrichment culture microbial communities from rom New York Harbor, USA that are MTBE-degrading - MTBE-NYH (New York Harbor Sulfidogenic)... | ecosystem: Environmental > Aquatic > Marine >... | reverse complement strand
CGGTGAACCAGCCGAAGACCATGATCACGAAGATGATGGTCGCCCAGATCTGGTGCCTGTTCCATCCGCCCATGCGCCCGATCTGAGCCTCCAGGTATTTCATGGACGGGGCAAGAGATTTGATCCGGGGCTTGAACCGCCAGTTGACCATGATCCAGGACAGAGGGATCATGAGGATCAGAAAAGGCATGCAGTAAGTCACCCACTGGAAATACCCTATGTCGATCCCGAACATATCGTTCAGGTAGGTCATCATGATCACGTTTCTCGCCCCGCCCGAGGGCGCTCCGGGCCCCCCGATGTTGCAGGCCATGGCGATCGTGATCATGAGCATCTTGGCCAGTTCCTTGTCCTCCACCACCTCCTCGGTGAGGCTGTTCTGATAAAGGAGCATGCCGATGGGGAGGAACATGGCGGCAAGTGCGTGATCGGATATGAAAGCGGCCAGGGGGGCGATGACGATGAAAAAGATGAGGGTGATCCACCGCACGTTGGGGACGGCCAATCTCTTGAACATGAGCAGGCACACCCTCTTGTCCACCCCCGTCTTCACAAAGGCGGCTGCAAACATCAGGCTCCCCATGATGAACCAGACCGCATCATCCCAGTAGAGCATGGCCACTTCCTGCCTCGAGACCACGCCGGTGAAAACGAGTATGAGGCCCACACAGAAAGAGACTCCCGGCAGGGGGATGCATTCTGTCATGAAGCAGAAGACCACGAAGACGACCATGGCGATGGCCGCCTTGATGTGCCAGGTTCCCCTGTCAGCCAGCTTCCTGTCTTCGCCGGAGAGAAGCTCGTATTTCAGGTCCTGGCTTCGCAATTGGGCGGCCCGCTTCATCATGTTGAGGAAGGCTTCGTCGCTCACCTCGTTCTTCACGAACTCCTGGGCTCGTTTCAGGTTGTCCGCATCCGAAGGAATGTCGTACTTCTTGCACCAGCTCAGATTCCTCTGCATGAAACGGCTCTTTGAAAGAGCGCCCATCCTCATGTTTCTTTCGGCAATCTCCGCTATCAGGAGCTGCCACTGGGTCACGGCGGTGCTCTTTTCGTTGAAAAGCTCCATGGTGATGAAATTGACTACCGCCTTGGGGCCCACCTTCATCTCCGTCCCCACGTCCTTCATCCCGTACGGAGTGGGCATGAAAAGCACTACAAAAAAGAGAGCCACAGGAATGCCGAAGAGTTTCCAGTCCACATATTTGTCATAACCCGTAGCTTTTTTCTTCGTCTCGGCCATGATCAACCTCTCTCAGCCTTCCAGAACGATCCTGGCAAGTTCAAAAAAGATTTCCTGCTCCCTCACGATGCCCGCCACCTTTCCTTGCCGGACGATGCAAACCCTCCTCGCCTTCAGGGTGAACATCATGTCCGCCACCTCCATCAGGTTGGCATCCGCGTCGATCGTGGGCGGCGCCTCCGACATGATGTCGCTCACTTTCTTCTTTGCAAGGTTTCTTGCCTGACTGGTGAAAAGCCCGGTCCAGAACATGGGCGAATACTGGAGGCTGTCGGCCATGGAAGGCTTGGGCGCCGATAGATAGCCCGGCCTGACGGCCCTTATAAGATCGAGGATGCTGAGAATGCCCGCCAGCTCTCCCTTGCGGTCGAAAACGACAATGGAGCGGTGGCCCGTCTCCATCACCTTGCCCGTGCACGAAAGGCTTTCGAAAGACTTCTTAAGCGACTCTATGGCATCCCCGACCGTGGCGTCCGTGGAGACCTTCGTGTAATTCTCCAGGGTGATCATGATGTCCCCGGCCTTTTTTTCTTCCTTGATTTGTCTCTTCACTCCGCTGCAGGCGTCGTTTATCTTTGCGGCCAGGAGATCGATGTCACATGGCTTGCTGAGATAGTCGTAAGCGCCCCGCTTCAGGGATTCCTTCGCAGACTCCATGGCTCCATGGCCGGTAAGCATTATCACCGGAATGTCGGGAGCGATCTTCCTGATCTCGGCCAGAGTCTGATGACCGTCCATGCCGGGCATCTTGATATCGAGGATCACCACGTCCTGGGGGTTGTTCCTGAGGATCTCGATCGCCTCCTCGCCGCTGCCTGCCATCGTGGTTGCGTATCCTTTTCGGGTAAGAATCTTCGACGTTGTGGAGCGGAACTGCTCTTCGTCGTCCACCATGAGCACCCTTATCTTGCCTGCCATGATCCCTGCCCCCTTCTTCCAAAACGTTTCACTTGTCTTTCGTATCTCTGAGAATCTCCAGGGGGGTCCTCATGGACATTCTCGCCTGAGCCACCCGGATCTTCTCTTCCAGCACCTGCCTCTTGGCATATGCCTCCTCGGCTTTCCTCACCAGGTCGTCTATGTCCGCAGGTTTCATCAGGTAGTCAGTCGCGCCTGACTTCAGGCCGTCAACCGCGGATTCCACGGTGGCGTGTCCCGTCAGCATGATCACTTCCACCAAGGGATAGCGGCTCTTGATAGCCTTCAACGTGGCGACACCGTCCATGCCCGGCATCTTCACGTCCAGGATGACCACGTGAACGTTTTCCTTCATCAGGATATCGAGAGCTTCCGACCCGCTGGCAGCGGTCAGGACGTTGTATCCCTTCCGTGACAGCAGTTTCTTGGTGGTTTCAAGAAACCGTTCCTCGTCGTCCACCAGCATCATTTTTATCTTTTCCATTTTTTCCCCCTTTCGTCACTCCCGCCCCGGATCAAGTCCGGGATAAACTCCGGCGGGAGTCCAGACCCTCTTGCTTTTCCTGGCTTCCCCGGTCAAGCCGGGGAAGGGCAGAAAAAGCACATTCTTGACTTACTGCAAATTCCTCAACGTTGATGCGTTCGTCAACATTAAAGTGACGGAGTACCGGAAAGAACAACCGATCCGGGGATTGATTTTCCCCTCACTCCATTACACCATGACTCCATTCTTCCTTCACTCCAGCCATTTTGCTACGCCGCTGGGGGCAGCCGAATGGTGAACTTAGTGCCCGCACCTCTTTCGCTTTCCACTTCCATGACTCCCCCCATGCTGTCTATGATGCCGTAGCACACGGAGAGTCCCAGGCCGGTCCCCTTACCGACCGGCTTGGTGGTGAAAAAGGGAGTGAAAACCTTCTTCAGGTTCTCCGGGCCGATCCCGATCCCGTTGTCCCTCACGGAAATGATCGCCCTGCCGTTTTCCTCCGACCCCGTCTCGATGGTCAGTTCCCCTCCCTGGGAGCCATGCCTTTCCGTGATCGCGTCGATGGCGTTGTTGTAAAGGTTCAAAAGAACCTGCTGCAGTTGGGAGGGATCCACATGGACAATGGGCGTGTTCTCGCCAATCTGCTCCTTCAGGGCTATCCCGTTGACGCTGGCCTTCCTGGACACCATGGCCGTGACTTCCGGGATGAAACTCACCAGGTCCACATCCTTGACCACCGGCTCGCTTTGCCTTCCGAACTTGAGAATGGCCTGGGTGATCTTGGCGCAGCGATCGATTTGAAGGCTGATCTGGTTCATGGAGTCTTCCAGCTCCTTCATATCCTCCGACTCCTTGAGGTCTCCCCGCTCTTTCATTTCCGAAAAGATGGTGTTGATGAGCGTCTGTTCGGACTTCATAATCTGCAAAGGATTGTTTATTTCATGGGCGAAGCCGGCCGACATTTGGCCGAGTTCCGCCAGCCTGGTGGCCCGGACAAGCTGCTCTCCCAGCCGATCCTTTTCCGTGTCGATAGTTTCCATCCTCCTGATTATCCGTCCGGTGACATAAAAGGCCACGGCCACGATGAAGGCGCCGCCTACGAGGGTCACAAGAACGATCATGTAGGACGCGGAGCGCAGCGCCCTGAACGCGTCCGCCTCCTCCTGCCTCACAACGAGCATCCATTCCTTGTCCTTCAGCCACGTGGTCGCATAGAGGTATTGCTCTCCCTTGGAATCTTCTTTGACGAATGTCCTTATCTCATTGTGAGGCGAAGGCGGAACAATGCCGTCCGGATCCTTTTCCATGAGGTTTCCGCCCGAGCGGCGTTCCGTCTGGAAGATGCCGTTGCGGTTCAGGAGGTAAGCTTCTCCCGTCTTTCCAATACGCACCTTTTCCACCAGGTCGGTGAACATGTGGGTGTCGATGGTGGCCCGGACGACCCACTTCTTCCCCTCCTCTTCCCCGGTAAGGGCAATGATGAAATGGGGTATTCTCCTGTATCCCAGGAAAATGTCGCTCACATAGGTGCCGTGCCGAAGCACTTCCCTAAACCAGTCCTCCTGGCTGTAGTCCTTTCCCACAAGCCTGTACGGGCCGTGATAGGCTACATGGATGCCTTCCTCGTTGAAGATGCCCAGGTCCACGAAGGCCGTCGACTTCTCCTGGAGATGGGCGAAAATCTTGTACAGTTCCTGGGGATCGGCCAGCTCGTCGAAGCGGAAGGAGTGGACGACGAACTCCAGGTCCGCTTTCCGCTCTCTGAGGAATGACTCGATCATCTGGCGGTGGTCGCCGACGATGCGCTTCATGCTGGCTATGGTTGTGCTTTGCAGGGACGTGGTAAAATAATAGTACCCGATGGCCAGGACGAGGATAAAGGGAACGATGGGTACCAGGATCATGATGCCCAGGATGAGTCTTTTCAGGGTCGCGTAGCGGTTCTCTTTCACTTCTCCCTGTCTTTCTCCTCTTCGAGGACTCTTCCCGGAAAGCGCATCAGCTCCCTGATCCTGGCCGAACGGATCTTCTGATCGTGGGTGTTCTTTTTTTCGAAGGCCTGCGCCATCTTTGTCAGGAGTTCTTCGAGTTTTACCGGTTTGAGGAGATAGTCGAACGCCCCCAGCTTCATACCCTCGATGCTCGTCTCCACCGAGGCATGGCCCGTGAGCAGGATCACCTCTGCAAGTGGCTGAATCCTCTTCATTTCCCTGAGCGCTTCGATTCCGTCCATGCCGCCCGGCATCCTGATGTCCAGGACGACCACGTCGAAGAGTTTCTTTTTCATGAGCTCGAGCGCTTCCTCCCCGCTGCGAACACCCGTGGTGTCGATGCTTCTTTTCCCCAGCCGGTTCACAAGAGTTTCGAGAAACTCCTGTTCATCGTCGACTACCAAGGCCCTGAAGTAGTCCATACCCTTCCTCCTTGATCATGTTCTTCACCGCGAAAATAAACTGTCGGGTTTCTATTTCTTCTCCGGAATCACGACGGGGATTTTCACAGTGAAGGTGGTCCCCGCCCCGGGCTTGCTGCTCAGGGTGATATTGCCCCCCATTTTTTCAATGATGTTATAGCTGATCCACAGGCCCAGGCCCGTGCCTTTGCCGCTTTGTTTCGTCGAGAAAAAGGGGTCGAAGACCTTTCTCTGCAAATCCTCCGGAATGCCGGGACCGTTGTCGGCGATGCCCACATGGATTTCATCCCCGGAGCAAAGGCTTTTCACCACCACCAGACCGTCTTTTCCAATCGCGTCGATGGCGTTGGAGATGAGATTCAGAAACACCTGCTGGAGTTGGGCCTGATCCCCTGCAATGATGGGAAGATCCTGCCCAAGATCGGTCTGGATGTCGATGTTGTTGATCCGGGCGAAGTTCTCCAGTATGTCGATCGTCTGGTTCACCGTGGCATTCACATCCACGTCCTCAACCCGGGGTTCCATTTTCCGCGCGTACCCCAGCATGTTGTGAACCACCTTTCGGGCTCTCTCGACGTGCTCCTCGATCTTGGTGATGGAGGTCTGATATTCGTCGAAGTTCTCGCTTTTGCGAAACTCCTCCTTTTCCAGAAGATCCTGCATCCATCCGGTGCGCTGGAGGATGGAGGCGAGGGGGTTGTTGATTTCGTGGGCCACACCCGTCGCCATCTTTCCTATTGCGGCGAGTTTGTCCGACTGCATGAGCTGGGCGTTGAGGGCGTTCATTTTGTCGTCCGATTCCTTGAGGCGGCCCACCGTCAGCCGGGACGTAAACACGGCGGCCAGCACTATCGCCGTGATCCCGAGGAGGATCAGGAAAATGGCCGCGTTCCGCGTGGCAAAAAGGCCGGTCATTTCCTCCGCCAGATCCTGGCTGATCACCAGAAGCCATTTGTCGTTCTTGAGCCAGCTCCCCGCATATAGAACGGTTTTCCCTTTGTCGTCCTTTTTTTCAATGACCGTCGCCCGCCCGCCGAACAGGCTGGGATCCAGCCCGGACGGGGAAAGAATAGTTCCTTCAAACCTGGGCCGGGTCTGGTAGAATCCCTCGCCGTTGATGATGAAAGCGTCCCCGGTCCTTCCGACCTGTGCGGCACGGACAATAGCGCCAAAGGCGTCGGAGTCGATGGTGGCTCTGAGAATCCAACTGTTTTCCCCTTCCTGGCGACGAACGGCGATGATGAAGTGGGGCAATTGGCGGAACCCCATGTACACGTCGCTGATGTAGGTGCCCTTGCTCATCACTTCCCCGAACCAGGGCTGCTGATAGTAGTTCAAGCCCTTGAGGTCGTACGGCCCCACATAACCGATGTGCTGCCCCGCATTGTTGATCACCCCCAGGTCCACAAACGCGCCGGCCCTCAGGTTCATGACCTGGAAAAGGAGGGACAGGTTTTTCTCGCTGGTCAGATCACGGTAGGAATGGGTGTCGGCCATGGCGCCCAGGATAGCGGTTCTCTCCTTCAGGAAGAGATCCACCGCTTCCGCCTGGGACATTGCCCGGTACAGGCTTTGCTCCTCCAGTTTGAGACCGTACATGCGGGCAAACTGATAATAGATGATCCCTCCAAGCAGCACGAGAGGCGCGAAGGACACTACCAGCGTGATGAGGATGATCTTTCTCTGGAGTGCCGTGTAGAGGGATGTTTTCATTCCCGCGCCCTCCTTTCAGGGCAGGACCCTTTGACTCTTTTCCCCCGGCCGGTTGTTTATGGCCACACCATGAATCTCCAGTAGCCGAAGATTGCCCAGAACCACAGCACGAGCCATGCGATAATGGTGACGGGGATGCCGTACTTCACAAAATCCATGACGTCCAGCAGCCTTTGCCCTGTCTCCGGATCCCGGCCCATTCCGAAAACGATCGCGTTGTTGGGCGTGCCCACCACCAGGAAGTTGGCGAAAGAGGAGGAAAAAGCGCAGGCGAGACCGATCTTCCACACGTGCACGTCCGCTAGGGTCGCCATGGGCAGGACAATGGGACCGAGAGCCGCCACCGTGGCGCCGTCGCTCATGAAGTTGGTCATCAGGCCGGTGAGAAGGCTCACACCGATTGCGAGGTTGTCTCCTTTTGCGAGGAAGTCGGGCAGGGCGTCGACAAAGGCCATGGCAATCCACAATGCGCCGCCCGTGAACCTGAGTGCCACACCCATGGCGCAGGCTGCGGCGTAAAGGCCGACAACATCGAAGGCCACGCCCTCCTGCAGGTCCTCCCAGGTGACGATCCGGCAGAGGAACATCGCCATCACTGCATAGAGTGTTGGGCCTCCCAAACCGGAATGCTCGCCCAGGATGATCCACGCGGCGACCAGGATGACGAGGATCACGGCCATCATGGCTTCTTTTCCGCCGAACTTGGGCATCCTGGCCACTTCGGCTTTGATGATCTCGCTCGGGTTGATGCCCTGCACCTTGAAATGGGGCTTGCAGCGCAGGTACATGTAGGCGCCGATGAAGATACCGGTCAAGGGAACAAAAGGCATGCCGTACTTCATCCACTGGAGGAAGGAGATGGTTTCCCCGTAGCTCATCAGGTAGCCGACCATGATGGCATTGCGGCCTCCTGCGGCGGGGGATCCGGGACCGCCGTGGTTGGCTGCAAAACAGATCCCTAGGAGGAGAAATACCGCCAGGGCCCTGTCCTTTTCCACGCCGTACATCTTGCAGCTAACCTTGTAGACACCCATGAGCACGGGGATCAGGAGAGCCACCAGGGCGTGTTCCGAAAGAAAGCTCGCGCACATTCCCAGGACGGGCATGAAGACGAGGGCGAAACCCTTTGCGCTCTTGATCCTGCTCAGGAGGATCAACCCGATCCGCTTGTCGAGGCCTGTCTTGGCGACACCCACGGCTACGGCCAGAATCCCGAAGATGAAAAAAACCGCGTCCTGCATGTAGGCCCTGGAAATGTCTTCGATGGGAAGGATGGCGAAGAGGTAGAGCATCACGGCTACGAGCAGGTCCGTGGCGCCCAGCGGAAGAGACTCAGTGCCCCAGAGAAACACGACCAGGGCGAAAATCGCCAACGTTATCTTTGCCATCTGGGCGACTTGAGCTGCCGTGAGCAGGGGCTTGGCCTTTGTGTGGGCCTCGTCTACTCCCGGGCCCGCCGCTTTTTCCCCCTTGAAGGCTTCGGGCCTGAGCTTGAGGTTGACTGCGTCCGTGATGTTCTTCGCTCCCCCGGGCAGCCTGTACCCCTGGGGATCTTTGATGCTGACCATGTCGATCATGCTTTGAGGAGGGGGAATCAGGACCAATGCGGTAAACACGGTAAGTGCGATGAGCAGCAACACGGGCTTGTATCCTGGTTTGCTCGCCCAAAAACCTGAGGGCTCACTCATGGGACCGGATGGCGCAGACGCGTGTGCCATATTCTCCTCCTTCAGTGGGTGCTTTATTCGGTTGCCCTGCCCCGTGAGGCAGTCGGAATGCGAGGATTTGCCAGGGTCGCCAGCCTATGCCCGGCTGAAAATACCATAAGCCTGAAATTTTTCAAGTGCTCCTTGGCGGCTTCGCAAAAAGTCCCATTTTCATGTCACTTCGACCCCGGCAAAAGCCGGCGGAGAAATGACAGTTTCGCACTCCAGGACTTTTTACGAGTTCATCATTCTAAATTCGCGGCACCCTGCTTTCAACGCAAACTGATTGTAAATAGGCAATGTTTGTGCCAAAAGCAGGAACTTCCTCTCTCGACTAAGCCCTCAAAAAGACTGAAGATATAAGAAAAGATGAAGACGACTTGAAGTGGGCAGCCTTCCCGAATGTCAGTGTTTTTTACAGGATGTAAAGAAGAAGGATTGGAGTGCCGGAGTATCGGAAAGGTGAAGAGTGGGAAACCTGAACGGTGGGGACCCAAAACTCCATTACTCCGATACCCCATTGCTCGATTGCTTCTCGATATTCATCAGCTCACGGATTTCGCTGCCGATCTTCGACTGGTAGAAGCGCAGAGACGAAGGATTGGCCATGATCATGTCGAGCTGCCGCGTATGGATGGTGAGGAAGCCGAGCACCTTCAGCCGCTCCTTCATGTATTCCATGTCCTTGTCTTCCACTCGCGCCATGAGGGTGTCTTCCTTGACCTGGGTTCGAAAACCGTAATCATCGAGGATATCCTTTATAAACATTACCCGCCTGTGTCTTCTCTCGAAATCGGCGGCACCCCCTTTGAACTGGAAGCTGATGTAGTTTTCGCCCGCTCTCTCGCTTACCAGCGTCTCCACTGTGGAGAAGTGGAACCCGAGACGGGAATTCAGGCTGCAGTAATTTTTCGATATCATGAAGTAGTTCCGGTTGCCGTACTTCGAGCGCATGCCCGGCTCAAGGGCCGTGTTGGCCGTAGCCTCGAACATTACCGACATAAAGCCCTTCCTGTCCATGGGGGGAGGACCCTCCCAGGGTTTGACGGCAATACCCTCCCAGATGGCCAGCATGGGGATGGAAACGATGTTCTCCAGCTTCACGTACCGCCCTTCCACCTCCTCCCTGAACCCGTCGTCCAGGTTCAGCACCCACCACTGCATGGGTACGTCGCAGAGAAGCTGCTTGCTGGATCGCTCGGGGAAACTGTGCTCCTTGCCGAACTGAAACATCTCGTGGACAGACTTCTCGTGGCAAAATCTCGTGATATCATGGAAAGTCCTGCAGTTTCCCGCCTTGAAACCGGGGGCATCCGGATCGAGCAGGTTGAGGGGCACGATGAATGCAGCGGCGCTTTCGAGAGCTTCATACACGGGGCTCCCGGCCATGAGGTTCTCCGATTCCTCCTCCGCCTGCAAAAGGAGGAGTTCCTCGATTCTGCCTTCGTAAACCCTGCACGCGTCCGCGTCCACTGTGACGATCAGTCCGTTTTCGAGCCGGTCCGCAGCCCCGGGCAGGCCGAATATGGCAGGAACCCTGAACTCGCGGGATACGTTCGCCAGGTGGCCGGCGATGCTTCCCTGCTCCGTGATCACGGCGGCTGCCCGGCTCAGCAGGGTGGCCCACCGAGGAAGGGACTGGGCAGTCACCAGCACGGCTCCGTCCGGAAACTTGAGAGCGTCCATGTCTTTCCTGACTACAAACACCGGCCCGGCTCCAGCGCCAATGCTTGCCGTAATCCCCCCCTTAAGAAGCACCTTGCCCGCCTCTTTGGCTTCCCCCCTTTCCTGCCCCCCTCTCTTCGCTGCGTCTTCCTGCTTCAGAGGACGACACTGGAGCAGGACGATTCTGCCGTCCCGGCCGACCGCCCACTCGATGTCCTGGGGCCTGCCATAGTACTTCTCCATGCGAACGGCGATGCCTGCGAGGTCGATAGCCTGCCCGTCCGCGAGGCAAGGCCGGTCTCTTTCTTCTCCCGTCGTGTCGAGTCGGCATACCCCTTCATCCGGGTAGCAGACAAACTTTTGGTCCTTCACCGAAACGTCCCTTTCCCGAATCTCCATCGGATCCCCCCTGGAGACCACATAAAGATCGGTGGCGGCGCTACCGTCGACCACAGATTTGGGGAGACCCCAGGTGGCGTTGATGACGATCGCGTCGTCCCTGATGTTCACAGGGTTCCTGGAGTACATGACCCCCCCGCTGAGGGCGTCCACCATTTCCATGCAGCCCACGCACATGGCCACTTCTTCGTCCCGAATGCCCCGGTTCAGGCGATAGGTCATAGCCGTAATCCCGTATTTGCTCGCCACCACTTCCTTGTAAGCTTGAAGGATGTTGTCCCCGCTCACGTTGAGCTCCGAACGATACTGGCCGGCAAAAGACATGCCCGGGAGATCTTCGCCGAGAGCGCTGCTTCGAAGGGCGACCCGGATCCCGGAGCCGGCTTCGGCTTCCAGAATCGCGTATTGCTCCATTACCGCCCCCTCCAGTTCGTCCGGCAGAGGAGAGCCTATGATCAACTGCTGCAAAGAGGCGCTCAGGTTGTAGAGCTCGTCCAGCCGTTCCGCTGTCGCGGCCTGGATGCGGCGATCGACTTCGGCCTGAAGATCGTTGTATTTCATGAACTTTTCATAGGCCCGGGCGGTAACGGCAAAACCTCTCGGGATCTGCAGCCGGGTTTGCCTCCCGATCTCGCCCAGATTGGCCATCTTGCTTCCCACCTGGTCGGCCATGCTCTTGTCGACCGCATGGAGAGGGATGACGAGAGGACCATCCCTCGACTCCACCCTGGGGCGGATGAAGGGATTGATCTTCATCTGTATTTCCTTGAACCGGGAATACAGGGCGGTGTACTTGCCGGGAGCCAGGCCGTTCAGGTTCTTGACTATCTGAAAAACGCTCGTGGACGCGCTGATGCACCTGGACCTGACAAAGGACATGCCGAACGGATACGTTCCCTTCAGGGCTTCTTCGATTTCGGCCATCGTGTCCAGGGCCTTGTTGTTGGCGTTAAGGAGAAGCTTGAAAAGGTGGTAGCGATCCTTGAAGGAAATCCGGAGCTCCTCGGCATCTGCATGCTCCTCTTCCTGCCTTCTCAGAATCGTTTTCCTGACAAAATCGACAAGCCCCATGGATTAGCCCTCAAGGGCAAATATACCAGGAGTTGCGGGGATTAAAAAGGCCAAAGGGCATGATCCCCCTTCGGCCCGTTTCACTCCAAACGAGGTTGGCCCCCCAAGCAAGTCTGCACACGCAGAGCGAGCGGGATCATCTGATCCCCTGGAAGTGGGTTCGCACGCAATGCGAAGAATAAATCCGAACCACGAAATCCGAAACAATCTTAAATGACCAAAACCGGAAACTATGACGTTCAAGTTCTGGGTTTCTGTCATTTGAAAATTCGGCTTTGAATTTGTCTGTTTCGAATTTCGATATTCGACATTCGGATTTTCAAGCCGATCATTTTCACCCCGGACCGGTCGAGCCTATTCCGGGGTCCGTCCCCAACTAATGCCCTAACTGAAGCCCCCAGCCCTCAAACATAAAAAGAATGGCAAACCCGTACCAGAGCGTGTAGATGACGTAGAAAAACAGTGAAAATATCACCGTTCCCCAGCGCTCGCCAATGCTCTGGGGCTGAATCTGATAATAGTTGTAAGACGCCTCGAGGGCTTTCTGCTGCACAAGGGTGACGGCCTTTGCCTCTTTGAACTGCTTCTGCTTCCCGAGATCCTTGTCCATCTCCTGGAAAGCCTTCCACCAGTTGTACAGAACCCGTCTTTCCTCGTAGCCGTATTTGCCGCTGACCAGTTTCCCGTCATTTCTGTACATGGCGTCCGCGTCGTCCAGGGCGGCCCCGAGAATCCCGCCGAGATCCCCTTTCACGGCGAGCGTGCTTTCGGTCAGGGCGGTGTCGGCTCCCGCGGCTTTGAAAAGAAGTGCAGTCTGCTCCGCCTGCTTCCCGTCCGCCATCTTGAGGGTGACGCTGACCTGACTGCCTGCAAAACTGCTCACGTCCTTTTTGACCTTTGGTATGTAGTAGGCCGAACCTTTGGAAATACAGTTGTAGAGATTGTCCAGGTAGTCAAGCCCGTTCTTTCCGTTGTAAAGGGGAAGGAAGAACAGGATGAGGACCACGAAGAACCCGATGATCAGACCTACCCCCAGATAGAGCTCTTTTGGTTTGCTTGCCATGACTACACCTCCCCTTTGAGTACACGGATGTTCCTTATGAACGTGCCGATGACCCACACGCCGAATATGCCCACCACCAGGAAGAACGCCACGATTCCGATGTTCTCCAGAACAGCGCCCGTCTGTTTGGAAATGGGGATCACCTCCATGTCCCCGAGCTTGCCCGGAAGAGCGAAGATCCGGTTCACGAAACCGGCCAGCACAGCCATGGCATAGAACCCGCGAATTGTGATGCCCTTGACCACCTTGGTCACCATCGCCCCTATCTGAATGCCGAAAAGGGATCCCAGGAGCATACCCATTGCCAGGGTGTAGAAGATGAAGCCGTAGATGGCGTACTGGCTGATGGCGGCATAGCCCGCCGTGAAGATAATCTGGAAGATGTCCGTTCCAACGGTGGTCATGGAGGAAACACCCAGCATGTAAACGAAGATGGGGAAGGTGAGAAAGCCGCCTCCCACGCCCATGATGCCGGCCGTCAGTCCCACCAGGGCTCCGCTCATGACAAGAAAGATCCATGATATGCTCCGGCCGCCGGGGGTGAAGTCGTAGTCGAACTTGACCAGAGGGGGAATCTTGACCGACTGAAGCTTCATGGGAAGACCGCCTATGGCGGCGCCTTCGTCTCTGCCGCCGTGCTCTCCCTGGCCTGCGCCGTGGAAGTCTTTTTCCCGCTTCATGGTTCTGCTCGCCCTGAGAAAATCCGTGAGGGCGTAGAATCCCAGGAACCCCAGCATGAGGGCGTAAATAGTGGTGATGAAGGCATCGCTCAGGACGGGATTGATCTCGTAGAGCACGCGGTTGATCACTCCGCCCGCCGTTGCGCCGATGATGGCGCCGATGAGGAAAACCACTGCAAGAGGCACCGAAACATTGCCCAGTTTCCGGTGGATCACGCTCCCCATGATTGCCTTTGCGAAAATGTGAAAAAGGTCCGTTCCCACCGCCAGGATGCCCTTGATCCCCGCGCTCATGAGCGCCGGAGCGATCACGAAGCCGCCTCCGGCGCCTATGCATCCGGTGATCAGACCCGCGATCAGGCCTATCAGAACGGAGGCCACGAAGATGCCCGTCGAATAGAATGCCGGACTGTAGGCCTTTTTCCCGCCCAGGAACTTGGGCAGCTCGCCGCCGATCTCGTCGGCAAAAGCTATGCCTCCCACAACGGCAGGGATCAGGAGAAGGGCCAGCAGAAGCATGCGCCTCCTGTCCCGGAAGATGGTGTTGGACACCTGGATCTCCCAATTAGCATGGGCTCTCGCGCCCATCATCATGAACCGTCCCCACTCGCGAAAGAATTTCATAATCCTCCTTCCACCTCCTATTTCATTTTATGCGCGCTCCGACCGCAGAGTCTCGCCCGCTTTCCTGATCTTTGTCTCCTGAATGGTCTTTTTCTTGTATGCGTCCTCCAGCTTGTACAGAAGATCGTCGAGATCGATGGGCTTCATGAGATAGTCGAAAGCACCGAGTTCCATGCCCTCGATGGCGACCTCCATGCTGGCGTGACCGGTCAACATGATTACCTCGGTGAGGGGAAATTTCCGCTTCACCTCCCTCAGGGTTTCAATGCCGTCCATCCCCGGCATTTTTACATCGAGAACCACCACGTCCACTTCGTTTCGATTCAGGTACGCCAGGGCGTCCTCACCGCTGCCGACCCCGTGAGCCGTCACGTTGCGCCTGTTCATGCGTTTCACCAACGTATCCAGAAAATCGGCCTCGTCATCCACGAGGAGGACTCTGAACCCTTCCATGTTGCCTACCTCCCTGAAGCTGTCGCTTCCTTGATTTTTTCCACGAGGTCCTCGAAATCGCAGGGCTTGATGAGATAGTCGAAGGCCCCAAGCTCTATGCCCGCCCTGGCCGCCTGTTCCGAGCCGTGGCCCGTGAGCATTATCACGGGCATGCGGGGGACCATTTTCTTGAAGATTTTCAGGACCTCCAGCCCGTCCATATCCTCCATTTTGAGATCCAGCACGGCCACGTCGAAATCCTCCTCCCTGAGAGATTGAATTCCCTCCGTACCGCTGAGCGCCTTGGTCACGGCGATGTTTCTCCTTCCCAACCTGTTGGAGAGAACGTTGACGTAAGCCGCCTCGTCGTCCACGAGAAGAAGCTTTATGCGATGTGTCTTTGCTCCATCCTTCTTTTCTTTCATTTCATGCCTCATGAAATCCGCTTCGCGGATTTCATATATCGCCCTTTCAGGGCTCTGATCCCGCCGGCGGGAGAGATCTAATATCCGGCAATGTCGGATTTCAGGTGCGCCTCAATGTTATCTCTTTGAGACGCGCTTCAATAATCTTTGTCTCCTGCTTCCTTTTTCTGGCGGCGGCTTCGCTTACTTTTGCCATCAGAACATCCATGTCACAAGGCTTCATGAGGTAGTCGTATGCTCCCAGTTTCATCCCCTCGATGGCTGTCTCGACCGTGGCATGACCGGTGAGCATTACGACCTCGATCATGGGGAATTTCTTCTTGATTTCTCGGAGGGTTTCGATCCCGTCCATGCCTGGCATCTTGACGTCCAGGATCACGACTTCGGTCGACCTCTCTTTTCCAAGTTTTTCGAGGGCCTCCGCTCCACTGAACGCTTGAGAGACATCCAGATCCCTCTTGTTGAGGCGCCTGGTCATGGCTTCTACAAAGGGCACCTCGTCGTCCACCAAAAGCACCTTTGCTATCGACATCTCATTTCCCTTTCTCCCTAATGAAGGCCTTTGCCCCCACCCAAATCTCGTCACCAAGACACAAAGAAATGAAATCTGCTCCGCATATTTCATGCAACGCCTTGCTGCGCAAGGCTCTCAATCCCGGTCGCAGACCGGGAGCTGTATAAAATCGTGAAACGATTTTATTGTGACTCAGTGCCTTTGTGGCAGGACTTCTCCCTTTTCCTTCATCCCCTGTGGCAGGGGTATGAAAACCCGGAAGGTTGTTTCCAAATCGACCACGCTCCGGACCTCTATCTCACCACCCATTTTTTTGATAATCCCGTAACAAATCGATAGACCCAGGCCCGTCCCTTTCCCGACGGGCTTGGTCGTGAAAAAAGGATCGAAGATCCGGCTCAGGTTCGCCTTGGGAATGCCCGGACCGTTGTCGGTCACTTCCACGACTATTCCGTCTTCATTCCCCATGGTCTTGATTCTGAGAGTTCCGCCATGTTTTTCCATCGCATCCATGGCATTGTTGATCAGGTTGAGGAAAACCTGCTGCAATTCCGACTGGGAAACCCGGATCCGAGGGAGTCCTTCTTCCAAGTCGGTCGTGATGGTCACGTTGCTGTACTTTGCCCGCTGGCTTGAAAGGGAAACCATCTCTTCCAGAAGCTCGTTTATCTGAATCTCCGTAATCCTCGAGTCCGTTTTTCGGGCAAAGGTCAGCAGCTTGGAGGTGATCTCCTTGCAGCGCTTTCCCTGGGTGTTGATCTGAGCCAGCGCCCTTTTGAACTCATCCAGGTTTTGACTTCCCTCGAATTCCTCTTCTTCCAGGAGGTCGCCGATCCACCCCGCTTCCTCCACCATGATCGCCACCGGGTTGTTGATCTCGTGGGCGATACCCGCTGCAAGCTCTCCTATGGACGCCAGTTTGCCCGTTTCCACGATCTGCTCGTCCACGACATGCTTTTCCTGGTCCGCCTCGGCGATCCTGCGTACAACCCTTTTCGAGAGAAAAAAGGCCATGGTGAGAATGGCGAGGCAGCCGAAGATATTTATGGCGATGGTGGTTCGTATTGCCCTTCCGAGCTCTTCGAAGGCATCCTCTGCGTCCTGCTGGTACACGAGAATCCAGTCGCCGTTTTTCAGGAAGCCGGCGACGAGGATATTCTTCTTCCCCGCGGCATTGCACCTCTCCACCATCTGCCTGTTCCGGCTTCCCGACTTGCCCTCGGCAATCAGTTCCATGTAGATTTCCTTGCAGGGGGTCACGTCGATGCGCGGTTTGGTTTGGAACTCTCCCTTCCTGTTCAGGATGAAGGCAAACCCTGTCTCGCCGATCCGAATGTTCTCAACGAGAGTGTTGAAGGCAACGAAATCTATCGTGGCCCGCAAGATCCATCGCTCTTCTTTCCAGGTTTCTCTCACGGCGATAATAAAGTGGGGAAGTCCGCGCAGTCCCAGGAACACATCGCTGATAAAATACTCTCTCTGGAGCGCCTTCTTGAACCATTCCGCCTCCGAGTAGAGGGCTCTTCCCAGCTTGAAGGGCCCGGAATAGGCGACCTGGATGCCCCGCTCGTTGACCACACCCAGGTCCACGAACACAGGGCCCAGTTCCTGCTGGAGCGTCCTGAGCCGATCCTCGAGAAAAGATTCGTTACCCAATTCTTCGAAGGAGAAAGTCCTGGCCAGGAAGCGAATGTTGTTCAGTTTCTCAACGAGGAAGCCGTCGATGTTCTGCTCGTGTTTCTCCACCAGTTCCCCGAGATGGTCAAAAATCTTGTCCCGGTAGGAACTCTGGAACTGATAAAGTATAATGCCGCTCACCAGAAACATGGGCGTCAGGGACACGGCCAGAATGATCGCGATGATGTTTCTGGTAATGGACCGGTAATAGGCGGCCTGACCTCTCTCTTCCTTGTTCATGTTTTTCGGCTTCGCGACGACAAAAGCTCCTCCGCCCGTTTATACCCCACCTTCCCCCATTTGCCAATCCCTCCTCTCCGGTTCTCAGTACCATGTCTCAAAAATTCTGCATCTAAAAACGGCACACCAGTTATCAGACGTGATACTAGGGCGCCAGGGTCACCTGCATGCCCATTATCGGCCAAAGCACAAAGACGGCGAAGGCCACGACGACCATGAGGAGAATGCTCGCAGGCAGGCCGTAGAGAAAAAATTCCCCCGGCGTGAACTGACGTGAATCATAGGCGATTGCATTGGGCGCTGCTCCCACCAGAAGAAGAAAAGGCATGCCCGCCGTGACCAGAGACGCGAAGAGAATCACTTCCCCCGACACGCCCAGGTAAGGTGCGATGACCAGGGCCACCGGAAGAGAGATGGCGATGGCCGCCACGTTCATGATGAAATTGGTCATGACCATTACGAAGAAAGCTATGCCCATGACGAAGACGAACCAGTTTGCATCCTTGAACATGCGGAGCCAGTTCACGGCGAGCCACTTTGCCGCTCCTGTTTCCCAGAGACAGAACCCGATGCTCATGGCCCCTCCGAAAAGCAGAACTATGTTCCACGGAGCCTCTTCGAGGTCGCTCAGTTCAAGGATCCTCGTAATGAAGAAAAGCACCGTGGATATGAGCAGGATGGCGGTCTTGTCAACATTCTCCAGGGCGGGCAGGACGCGAAGATCCCGCAAAATCAAGGCTGAAATACAGCCGAAGACGATAACCGCCGAGGTTATCTCTTTGGAGGTGATGGGCCCCAGTTCCTCGTTAAGCCGCCGGGCCCTTTCTCTCAAGCCGGGGATGACCTTTTTTTCGGGCTTCATGAAAACCATGAAAAATCCCCATAGAAGCAAAGCCATCAGCCATCCGATAGGAAACATGTAGTAGGACAGCTCGAAAAAACCGATGCTTTTCCCGGCAATGTCCTTGAAAAAGCCGATGGCGACGGCGCCGCGGGCTGCGCCCAGCAAGGTGACGATGCTCCCGGCTCCCGCCACGTAGGCCATGCCCATAAAGAGCCCTTTCCCGAACCTGGTAGGCCTGTCGTCTTCGCTGTAGAGGCTGTAGATCGCAAGGAGGAGAGGGTAAAGGGTGGCGGCGACGGCGGTGTGTGCCATGATGTGGGTCAGGGCGGCCGTGACCAGAAAGCATCCGAGGTAGATCATGCTCGTCCTTTCCCCCACGATCATGAGCATTCTGAAGGCCAGCCTTCTTGTCAGCCCCGTCTTGGTAAAGACCAGTCCTATTAAAATGGAGGCGAAAATGAACATGACCGAAGGATCCATGAAATCCTTGAACGCCTCTTTTGCGGTGCGGACGAGAAAAAGGGACTGAAGGATTCCTATGGCGAGGCTGGTCACGCCGATGGGGACCACCTCGAAGACCCACCAGGTTCCGGCGAGCAGGAATATCGCCAGGGCACCCTTGCCCTCCCTGGTTAGAGTGAAGTGCTTGCCCATGGGATCGACAGCATCGGGCCAGGGCGGCCAGTAATAGACGACGGCGAACAAAACAATGCCGAGGACGATGAAGATCGTTCTTTGTACGTCGATTCTGCTCTTATATGAGCGGCCTTGAGATCCATCTGCCATGATTTCTCCTCCTGACCGGTCGCCGTCCTCCCACGTCCGGCCGTTACAAGGCTCCACAGAAGGCGCCGCGCACTTTTCGGAGTGGCCGGACTCTTAGAATTGTAAGGAAAAGATTCGGAGGATCAAAACCGTCGGGCGGCAAGGTATTATAAATCGGGAGAAAAGGGAAGGGGAAAATGAGATTCCGGCCCTGCCCTGAGGCCGCAAGGATTGCCCCTTCTGTTCGGTCCGGCCGGGACGCTCCGGGATGAGCGCCGTCATTCTTTTTCCTGATCGAAGACCCTTCCGGGAAATCGCAACAGATCCTTGATTTTCGCTTTCCGGATCTTTTGCTCGTGGGAGTCTTTCTTTTCAAAAGCCTGGGCCAGCTTGACCATGAGATCTTCCAGAGACACGGGCTTCAGCAGGTAGTCGAAGGCCCCGAGCCTCATGCCTTCGATGCTGGTTTCCACCGACGCGTGACCTGTGAGCAGGATCACCTCCACCAGTGGCTGGATCTTTTTCATTTCTTTCAACGCTTCGATGCCGTCCATGCCGCCCGGCATCTTAATGTCCAGCACCACCACGTCGAAAAGTCTCTTCTTCATCAACTCCAGCGCTTCCTCGCCGCTCAGCGCGCCGGCTGCTTCGATACTTCTTTTCAGGAGCCTGTTGACCGTGGTCTCCACAAAGGGCTTTTCGTCGTCCACCACCAGAACCTTGAAAGAATCCATGCCCTCCTCCTCTTTGCGCCGTTTGTTTGGAACGGCTTCGCATCCGGTTATGAAATCCGTGGCAGCGGATTTCATTTGCTCTCCGGCACGACGATGGGGATCCGCAGAGTAAAATCGGTCCCTTTCCCGATCTCGCTCTTGAAGGTCATCGCCCCGCCCAGTCCTTTCATGATGTTGTAGCTCACCCACAACCCGAGACCCGTGCCTTTGCCCGCTTCTTTTGTGGTGAAAAAGGGTTCGAAAAGCTTCTTTTGCTGTTCTTCGGGGATCCCCGGTCCGTCATCGATGATGTCCACAGTGAGCCAGGAATCCTCCGACCTGGTCTTGACGGTGATGCGGCCGTCTCTGCCTATGGCGTCGATGGCGTTGGAGATGAGATTGAGAAAAACCTGCTGGAGTTCGGACTGGCTGCTGCCTGTGATGGGAAGATTGGATGCCAGGTCCTTGACGATCTCTATGTTGTTGATCCGGGCGTAATTGTCGAGCAGCTCCACGGTGCGGTTGAGAGTGTCGTTCACGTCCACCCTCTCGACATGAGGCTCCATCTTGCGGGCGTAGCCGAGCATGTTGTGGACCACCTTTTTCATCCGATCCACATACTCGTCGATCGTCCTGATGGAATTTCCGTACTCTTCGAAATTCTTCACCTTCTCGGGATCTTCCTCCATGAGAAGGTCTTCCATCCACCCGGTCTTCTGCATTATGACGGCCAGGGGGTTGTTGATCTCGTGGGCCACGCT
>Ga0068714_10003058_pt1 | contig 20364 bp, 13 predicted proteins | sample MTBNYHSulfiMetaG_FD_62988 | JGI IMG/M metagenome (GOLD analysis project Ga0068714, IMG submission 62988) | Enrichment culture microbial communities from rom New York Harbor, USA that are MTBE-degrading - MTBE-NYH (New York Harbor Sulfidogenic)... | ecosystem: Environmental > Aquatic > Marine >... | reverse complement strand
CCGGCAGGGTTGTTTGATTTCTTCAACAGCAATATTTTTATTGCAGTACGTGCCACGGGTTGATGAAGCCGCCAAACTGGCGGATCTCAAAGTGCAGGTGAGGCCCGGTGGAATTGCCGGTGCTGCCTGCCAGGCCAATCAGTTGGCCCTGGTAAACGCTCGCTCCGCAGTTCACATTGATCGAGCTGAGGTGAGCGTACAGGGTGTGGAACCCGTTTTGGTGGTCGATCATGATCATGTTGCCATAGCCGCCGCCAATCGGGGCAGCGTACACCACCACGCCGCTGTCTGAGGCATAAATCGGGGCGCCTGTCGCCGCGGCGATATCGATCCCGAGGTGGCCTGACCAGTAATCGTTTCCGGAAATGGAATGGTTGGCTGCCGGCCACACAAAATACCCTGAACCGATCGCGCCGCCTTCCGGCACGTTACACGCGCCAGGGATGGACTTGTTGGCGCCGGCGTTCGCGCTCCACACGGTTGGCACCAGCCATTGCTGGTTTTCCCGCCAGCCGCCAGGGATCATCACATACGTTCCGGGTTCAATCTGCGGGTTGTTGTCCATCAGGTTCAGTTTATTGCCAGGATACATCAGAATGTCTTGAATATCCGCGTAGTACTGGTCGGCGATTTTTTGCAGTGTATCGCCTTCTTTCCATTTATAAAATACGCCGTCTGTCGGGGGGATGGTCAAATCCTGCCCGATGGAAAGCATATTGGGGTTATCGTTGAGCAAATCGTAATTTGCCCATAGAACCGTTTCAGGTTTCAGGTCGTAATTCACGGCGATGGAAAATACTGAATCACCGCTGTCAACCGTGTAGTAAGACATCTCTCGCCGGATCGAGTCCGGGATGGTGGTGTGCGGGTTTGCGGCCCGCTTGAGGGCGTTAAGTTCTATCGCGGGAGCGTAATCGGGAAGCGGTGCGGTTTCAACACTGTTTTCAGGAATGGGGTCAATTTCTGGCGTGGGTGCTTCCACCGTAAAGGCAGGAGCCTCCGCGGAGACGCCAGTTACACGCTGTACCAATAAAAACGCCGTGAAAGCCATCATCAGGATGGCGATCCCCCACGACAACCAGGTAAGCCAGCCGGGAATCTGTCCCGCGGCAGCTTCTCCTCGTTGAGTAGAAGACTTTTTGATCACTTATCCTCCGTTAAACCTTCCAAAAATTCGAGGTTGGTTCTTGTTCTGCTCATGCGCTGCAGAATGGCCTCTGTGGCTACGGATTGGTCCATACCTGCCCCCTGGGGCGGTTGGCCAATCATTTGCAGATACATGCGGCGCATTAACCAAACTCGCTGCAGTACATCTGGCCCAAGCAACAGGTCTTCTCGACGGGTGGAGGAACGTTCGAGGTCGATGGCCGGGAAGATGCGCCGTTCCTGCAACCTGCGGGAGAGGTGCATTTCCATGTTGCCGGTGCCTTTAAATTCTTCATAAACCACATCATCCAGCCGGGAGCCAGTATCTACCAGCGCGGTAGCGACGATGGTCAGCGAACCGCCTTCTTCCAGGTTGCGGGCCGCGCCGAAAAACCGCTTTGGCGGGTACAGGGCGGATGGATCCATACCACCGGATAGGGTCCGGCCAGATGGGTTCACCACCAGGTTGTAGGCCCGTGCCAGACGAGTCAGTGAATCCATTAATATTACCACATCGCGCCCGATCTCCACCAGACGTTTAGCACGTTCCAGTGTGATCTCCGCTGCGCGGACATGGGCCGAAACCGGCTCGTCAAAGGTGGAAGCCACAACTTCGGCATCCACAGAGCGGTCCATATCGGTCACTTCTTCTGGACGTTCGCCGATCAGGGAGATGATCATGTGAACTTCCGGGTTCTTCAGAGCAATCGCGTTGGCGATGTCTTTGAGAATCGTTGTTTTACCGGCTTTTGGCGGTGAAACGATCATCGCGCGCTGGCCGCGTCCGATCGGCGCGATCAGGTTGATCATCCGCGTGACCAAAATCTTGGGGTCAGATTCCAGATCGAAACGTTTTTCAGGGAAAATGGGGGTCAACTGCTCAAATCGTGGGCGGCGGCGCGCCTCTTCCGGGTTCTGTCCGTTGATCGTTTCAACTTTAACCAGTCCGAAGTGCCGTTCCGAATCTCGTGGCGGGCGGACATGGCCAATCACCAGATCGCCGTTGCGCAGGCTGTGGCGGCGCAGTTGTGCCTGGGATACATACACATCTTCATTGCTGATCTGGTAGTTCGCGCGTAGAAAGCCAATGCCTTCATTCATGATCTCCAGAACACCACCGCGGATTTCCAATCCCTCTTTGGCCGCTTCAACCTGCCGGATTTTCACGAGCAGCATCTCTTTCTTCAAGCGATTTGCGTTGGGGATTTCTAAATCCATGCCGATTTTTCGGAGCTTTGCCAGAGGCTCATTTTCTAGTTCAAGTATGTCCATGTGTCAAATTCTCTTAAGTTAATATTTTGGATTCGATAGCAATAAACCGGGCGGCTGTCGTGCTGCCAGCAGTTATGCCAGGGATTGATTAGGCTGTCTCTAATTAGGAAACATGCTGTGATTAATGATTTAAGCTAAAGGTAAAAAGCCCACCCTGCTCATCTTCAGGGCCCACCAGCAGGGAAAAGCCAATTCATCATGTTTGAAAAGGATCGTGTGGGAATTAAGCAAAAAAATTATAGCATGCAACCAGAAAACATGCAAGCGGATTGGATGCGTAAAAGTTGGTTTTGTCCTCCAACCGGCCTTTTTTGACCGGTAAATCTCTGCTAAAATACCTGTACAGTTAAGCATCCGGGTAAATCATTAGAAGAAAGTGTTTTCAATGGATCATTTATGGACACCTTGGCGAATGAATTATATTAAGAGTGACAAATCTTCTGGTGGCTGCGTTTTCTGTAACGCCCTCCAATGCAATCAAGACGAAGAAATGTTGATTGTGGCGCGGGGGTTTTACAACTTTATTATCTTAAACCGCTTTCCCTATAATAGCGGTCATCTGATGATCGTCCCTTATGTTCACAAATCTTCCCTGGAGACGTTGGCCCCTGAAACCCGGGTGGAAATGATCGAAATGGTCTCTCGGGCGGAACATATCCTGAACCATGTTTACTGCCCGCAGGGTTTCAATATGGGCATTAATATTGGAAAATCCGCCGGAGCGGGCATAGACACCCATATTCATTTTCATGTCGTACCGCGTTGGGAGGGCGACTCCAATTTCATGTCCACCCTGGGAGAGACCAGGGTCCTGCCTGAAGAGCTTACCGAGTCCTACCGGCGCATCAAGGCTGCCTGGGAGGCGCAGGCCTGACAGATCGCGGTCAGATAGGGTTCGAAAAAACGTTTTTAATCTCAAATTCCAACGCTCATGGAAAGATTCCCCTTATTATTGCATTATTCATTCACTGAATGAATTGCGTATATATTTATCCACAGTTTCAACACTTTATCCACAGTTTTGGGTACTTTATCCACAATTTTATTAAAACAGTCTGAAAAAGTGTCCCATTTCGCAGCTTGTTAATCAACGGCCTTAAAGTATTTTCCCCAAAAATTTTTGTGTTTTTACGCAATATTCCTGTTTTTCTGGTAGTTAGACAACTGCCAGTGACTTACCTTATTACCTTTAAATTTCTTCCACAACGGTGTGGGGTTTATCCACAAGAAACCAGCGAATTATCCACAGGATTTCTGTTTTTTGGGTAGCTTTATCCACAGTCAGAATCTGGAAAACAGCGTTTTTTCCACAAAATTTCCTTTATTTATGGTTATTTTTCCACACTAAATCTTGGATTATCCCGCTTCTTTCCACAATATTGTTCTGGAATCTGGCTGATTCTCCACAAGCAGTTCATGCGTTTTCCACAGATTTTGGCAGGTTATCCACAGTTTTTAGTTCTTTATTTAAAACGACCCACTTGTGTCGGGAGCAACGGGAAATTTTAAGCGTTCAATTAGATCATTTTTGGCCGCTTCATCCGGAAAAACTCAATGGTTCTGACGTTTGAAAATATTGTATACTGAGTTCAGGTGAAACTCACATTTCCCCCTGCATCCCCACAATTTTTCACCATTTATACATCTGGATAGATTGGTTACTTCATTTTTTCGATTACCTGGTCATTGGCATACTTTCCAAACTGAACCTGAAAGATTATTTGTAATTTATCAATAACTCGCGGTAAATAGACAACTGAATCTCATAACCACATTTGCTGAAACTGATGCCAAGGAGAGAAAAAATGAAAAACCGGGTTGCACATTTATTTGTGCTGTTTATGGCTGTGGCATTGATCAGCCTGGCGTGCGGTTTACCCGACTTGGGAATCACAGAATTAATTTCATCGAAAGTTGGATCCCAAGAGTCTGCAAAATCGGATTTGCTGGGAGATGAATATCAGAGCCTGGAGGGTGGTTTTGCCTTTAGAATAATCCCGCAAACCAGTGTTGAGGAATTTTACGGCCTGGTTACAATGCTTTATCCTGAAGCGGAACCGGAAACAGGTCCTGGCATTACCTTTGTTGGCGGGATTAACGAGGGCGGTAAGCGCCTTGAAGAACTTGTGGATGATTTTAAGGCTGCCCTTGATCCACAAATTGAAATCCGCAATCAACGCAAAGTCAAAATTGGGGGCGTAAATGGCATTTTGTTTGATGTGGAAGGCATCAACCAGGGCAAAGAAGTTGCCGGTCAGGTGATTGTTGCCGCTGTCAACGATCAGCAGATGTTCAGCTTACTGGCACTCTTTCCTCCGGATAAATGGGATAAAGAACAGAAGCGCCTGGTGGAAGCGATTATACAATCAGTGCGCTTTTTTGAACCTGTCGCAGGCAACATTGATCAAGAATCTCTGGATCCATCTGATGACGTTAAACCTGTTCAGGGGAATACGGGGGAACTTATCCGGCTGTGGGCGTCTTCAGCTAAAGCCAGTTCGGAATATGACAATCCGGATTGGTCGGCCATGCAGGCAACCGGCGCGCCGGACACTTTATCTTGCGGTGATCAAGAGACAGCCTGGGCGTCAGCCGAGAAATTCTCGGTGGACTGGCTTGAGGTAAGCTATGCCCAGCCCCTGGTAGCCATTGAGGTCAATATATACGAGTCCCATACCCCTACCCAAATCGTAAAAGTTGAATTACTGGATACAAGCGGCAGTTATCATCAGGTGTATACCGGCCAGCCGGTTGCCACAGATTGCCCTTACATCCTGTCAATCAAAATGGATGATGCCTCATACAAGACCATTGCAGTGAAAATTACTGTGGATCAATCGCATCTTGATCTGCCCTGGGATGAGATTGACGCGGTCGAGCTGGTTGGTTATGCTTCCGGTCTCAGCCAGGAAAACCAAACAGACTCGCAAACAACGCCTCCCCAACAACCCACCCAGGCTCCCAAACCAGAGCAACCCATGGCAAGCGGCATTGATTTCTCAAACTGGTCTTTTGAGAATTATCGCAGCGCGGACGGGCTGGCGGATGAGATTATTAAAGCGCTTGCCGCGTCGCCAGATGGCACAATATGGCTCGGCAGTGGCGCAATGGGCATTTCAAAAAACGAGCAATCCGGGGTTTCCCGCTTCAAAAATGGACAGTTCACCAATTACTCTCCCACGGATGGCTTGCCGGTCAATAATGGTCAGGCGGTCACCGTCGATTCGGCTGGAATGGTGTGGGCCGGCACGCCCAATGGCCTGGCTGCTTTCGATGGCAGTGCCTGGAAAACATACACCAAGAAAGATGGCCTGGTGGGCGATAACGTCAAATCATTAACTGCCGCCAGCGATGGAAGTCTGTGGATTGGCACCAGCTACGGCGTTTCGCATCTGGATGGCAGTACCTGGCGTAGTTACACCCCTGCCGATGGGCTGAGCGACACCCAGATCACCGATATCGCTCTGGATGGCAAAGGGGGTGTGTGGTTCACGACCTTCAAGGGAGTTACTCATTTCGATGGCAGTGGCTGGAAAATTTACACAGAAGCGGATGGCCTGGCTTTTAACATCGTCAATACTGTCCTGGTGGCATCGGATGGCAGCCTTTGGTTTGGCACTGCGGCTAAAGGCGTCAGCCATTTTGATGGCAGTAATTGGACAACTTATAATGAAGACAACGGCTGCGCCAATTATGTCAAAGATATTGTGGAGACCAGCGATGGTACTTTGTGGTTTGCCACAGAAGGCAAAGGCATCGTCCGTTATGATGGCCAAAATTGGCAGGCTTACACCAAAAACGATGGCCTGCCTGGTAATTATGTGGATGCGCTGGCGCTCTCGCCGGACGGCACTTTGTGGCTGGGTTTCCGTGGTCAGGGCCTCGGAAAGTTAAGCCCCTGACCCATCGGTAAATTCCCAAAAGGAAATGACTCTATCTAATACACATCAATAAAAAACGCCCTTCAAGGGGCGTTTTTCTATATTCAATAAGTGTTGTGTTTATTGTCCCAACACTTCTTCCAGGATTTCACGGGCCAGTTTGGGATCAGCTTTGCCGCGCATTTTGCGCATCACCTGCCCCACAAACCAGCCAATCAATCCCTCTTTCCCGCCGCGGTAGGCTTCCACCTCGCTCGGGTTCTCGGCCATCACTTCCGCGCATACTGCCCGGATGGCCGAGTCATCGCTCACCTGCGCCAGACCTTCCGTCTCCACGATCATCCCGGGGGCGGTTCCGCTCTCTTCCACTTTCTTAAGCAGCTTCTTGGCGGTGGCGTTGTTGATTGTGCCCGCGTCTGTCAGCTTCAGGATCTCCGCCAGGTTGGCCGGGGTCAGCTGGAGCTGGTCGGCGGTCTTCCCACTCTCGTTCAGCATCCGCAGCACATCATTCATCAGCCAGTTGGAGACCGTTTTCGGATCGCCGCCGTAAGCCCGCACGCTGGCTTCGTAGTAATCCGACAGGCTGCGCTCGCAGGTCAGCACCTCGGCGTCATATTGCGGCAGGCCGTAATCTTCCATAAACCGCTGCCGGCGGGCAAGGGGCAGTTCGGGAAAGTCCGCCAGGATTTCCGCTTTCCAGCTCGCGTTTAGATGCACCGGGAGCAGGTCTGGCTCGCGGAAATAGCGGTAGTCGGCCTCGGTCTCTTTCGAGCGCATCTTGCGCAGTTCGCCTTTGTCCGCGTCCCAATCCAGCGTCCATGGTTTGATCTCGTTGCCTGCTTCCACTTCGCGGATCTGCCTTTCCAGCTCTGCCTGCAGCGCGGTGCGCACCGCGTCAATCGAGTTCACGTTCTTGATCTCGGTTTTGGTGTTCAACACTTCAGACCCCTTCACCCGGATGGAGATGTTCCCATCGCACCGCAGGTGGCCTTTCTCCATATCGCCCTCAGAGATGCCCAGCCAGCGGATCAACTGGCGCAGCCGGGTCAGATATTCGGCGGCTTCTTCCGGGGTGCGCAGGTCAGGTTTGGTGACCATTTCGATCAGTGGCACACCGCACCGGTTGAAGTCGATCAGCCGCCGTGCGCGCTCGTTTTTGGTCTTCCCGGCGTCCTCTTCCATGTGCATTTTCTCAATCCGCACCCGCCGCGTGTAGCCTTCTGGCATCGGCAGGTCCAGGAACCCGCCCACGCCAATCGGCTGGTCAAACTGGGTGATCTGGAACCCTTTGGGCAGATCGGGGTAGAAATAGTTCTTCCGGTCGAAATGGGATATTTCCCGCACTTCGGAATGCATGGCGGTAGCCAGCAGGACTGCTTTTTCAACCACGTGCCGGTTCAGCACAGGCAGCACGCCGGGCAGGCCGGAACATACCGGACAGATATTCGTATTTGGTGGTTCCCCCCACGAATCCGCCTTACATGAGCAGAAAATCTTCGTTTTAGTGTTGAGCTGGATATGGGTTTCCAGGCCGATTACTGCTTCGTATTCTGTCATACAACTCCCTCATCTCGGATGGGTTGCCAATCATTTCTCCCTATTATAAACCACCCCGCCAGGAAAAAGGCCTCCAACAACTGCCCTTTGCGCCCTTTGCGATGAAATCAATCCCCCGTGTCGTTACGCACTGCCGGATGCTTTTCCGGGCGGTGCGGCAACCTCCACCCCGCAAAAACGCCCGCACCTCCACCCCTTATGTCATTTCGACGCCCCCCATGTCATTTCGACGCCCGCAGGGCGGAGAAATCTTTACGTCCCATCCCGTCAGGCTGAACTTACCCGCCGAACGCCCCTGCCCGGTTTCCTCAAGATTTCTACCCTTCGGGCACGATGTCACTGCGTTCGAAATGACAGAATCGGTTGGGTGGGCGCAGGGGCGGCACAGCCTGAAGTGCTGAATGGCCTCTGCACCGCCCCGTAACCCACCACGAATCCCAAAAATCCTTTGCACCCTTCCCGTTCTTTGCGGTGAAATCACTCCCACCCCAACCAAACAAAAACACCGGGCCTTCCTGCAAAGCCCGGTATCATCATCAAATCATCTCGCTAGCGGCTGGCAAACACCGCGGTGAAATACCCCCCGTAGGTGCTGTCCGGGTTGAAAGCGTAGCCGATCCCGATCTCCTCAAAATCCTGGTGGAGCATGACCTCCTGGTGTGTCGCGCTTTTCATCCAGGCTTTAAAAGCCTCCTGCGCGCAGTTGTACGGCCCGCTGCCAGCGTAGATATTCTCCCCCGCTGCTTCATAAGGATACCCGCTCGCGCTAATCCGCGCGAAAGAATTGGAGCCATCTGAGCCGGTGTGGTTGAAGAAGTTCTGGCAGGCCATGTCCAGGCTGTGCCCCCGCGCGGTCTCGATCAGACGCGAATCAAAAACCAGCTCATTTAACCCCTGGTTGGCGCGCTCCTGGTTGATCAGATTCAACAGGATTTCTTCAAAAGCGGCGTTGCCTTTCACCCCGCAGCCAGCTCCCGAATCGGATAAAAGTGTGGGTAAATCAGTTGGGTCTGCTGCCGCGGGTTCCATGTCGGATGGCGGTTCGGCTTTAGCCGCCTCGGCTCCGGCCGGGGTGAGAGACTCTTCCGCTGAGAATACCTGGGTATCCCGCGGCGAGGGTGCCTCCGGTAGTGGGCCTTCTTCCGGAGTAGAGGACTGGGGTGTCTCTCCCGCTGTTTCAACCGGCTCCTGGGTGAATACAACTGTAACCGATTCCAACGGCTGCGCGGATGTTTCAACAGCTTCACCGCTGGTCGTTTCCCCTGAAAGGGGTGGGGGTGGTAAGGGTAAATCTTCGCCCGCTGGCGCTTCTTGTGGGGGAGAGGCGATCTCGCCCAGGGTGGCAGGCGTGTTGCAGGCTGCCGCGGTCAGAAAGATGATCAGCAAAAGCGATATTGGAGTCTTTTGGATTGTCTTCATAGTTTTTCTCTTCTCCTCCTCTTTAATCATTCACCGGTCAGTCGTTCACGCGACTGAGGCAGCAAAGTTCCTGGCGTTGGAATCATGCTGCCAGCCGGCATAGAGCTTATGGCGCGCAATTAAAGTCGCGTAAAGCGGCCTCGATCAATATTTGGTCTTCTGCGGTGGGGAGTGCGGTGTTTTGTATGCGTTTCCAGGTATCACACAGCGCCGGGCGAAAGAATTCGTCCGCGAGAACATCTTCGCTGAGTTTTCGGGCCTGGTCCCAATTGCCGGATCGGGCATGGGCTTCCACGAACAGCAGCCATTCAGAGGGCTGGCGTGGAAAAAGCGACTGGTTGAGAGCGTTTTCGCCCAGGTTGACCACGGTTTTCCAGTCACCCTGCTGGCGGGCCAGTTCCGCTTTTTCGTAAGTATAACACCAATTGTGTTCCGGTTCACCCCCCAGGAAATCTGGCGGCTGGCGGGGATTTTCCGGGTTTAATAGGATTCGTTCGGGCTGGCTCAGATGGAGTGAATCTCTGGCGGCTTCGGAGAGCAGCAGGTGAGTCTCTTCGGCGGGCGTCAGCACCCGCAGGCATCCGGGCGGGTCGTAAACCACCATCAGGATATGGCTGGCGGGCTGCTCAAACTTCAGCGTGCCGTAGCCAACGTAGATTGGGGTCTCTGGGTCTTCCAGCGGCAGATATTTTTCTTCAAATTTATAGAAATCCAGCATGGAATAGGGGTAAGTCAGGGAGCGGGATTGCGGGGCGTAGGTGTAGTTAAGGGCCGGGGTGAGGAACTTATCTACATGGTACCAGAACGGTGATTTGTCCAGGGTCACAATGGTGCCCTCTTCCAGCGCGGGGGCGCGCCAGGTGAGCTGCCAGTAGAAATCCCGGAAGACCTGCCACTCTTTGCGGTACTGGTTCGCGTTCTGGAAATGCTGTCCCACCGATAGCCCCACGAGCGCTGCCACCACCACCGCCTGTAGGCGGGGGCGCCGCAGCAGGCTGATCAGGGCCGGGATCACCAGACACACACCTAACATAAAGGCCAGGGTGGTGCGGTCCCACGGGAATTCCAGCGAGAGCGGGATGTTGGTCACCCAGAACGGCCCACCGCACATGATCAGAGCAATCGCGCCCACCGCCAGCCACTCCAGGTCTTCACGTTTGCGCTGTTCCCCCTTGCCCTCGGGCGATCCCTCGAGGTTCAACAGCAGCAAACCCACCGGGACCAACGCGGCCAGCACCAGCGCCAGGTACAGCGCCAGCGCCCGCGGCCCGGCCGGGATGGTGGTGAACAGTTGTGCCCAGGTCCCAAAGGTTACCGTGAAGATATCTTTTGCCATGGTTCTTGCTAATGCCGCCAGCCCGCCCAAAAGATCCGCCCGCAGCGCGTCCAGCAGCCCCGGCTGGTAAGAGACAAATTTCACCACAAACACCCGCCACAGCACGAAAGCTGCCAGCACAGCCAGATAGGGCAGCCAGCGCACCAGCACCTGCCGCAGCCTTTTTCCCGGCTCTGGGAAGCGCCTGGCCAGCGCCAGCCACAGCAGCACCGGCCGCAGAAGTTCCAGCCCGACAAAGTATTCAATGAAGAAAATGTTGAAAGAGAGCGCCACAGCGGCCAGGGTGTAGGGCCAGAATCGTTCGGGCTGCTTTTCGGCCTGGACCATCGCCATCAGCGAGCCAAAGAACAGGGCCAGCACGATGAAGTGCAGCGAATATTCCAGCGCCAGCGGCTGCTGCTTGAAGGCGGGGAACACGACAAACAACAACGCTGCCCAGGCGGCTTTGTGTTTTGCTTCCGGCCACACCATTCGCAGCAGCTTCCACAGCATCACCCCATCCACCCAGCGCAGCAGCAGGAGGAAAATGTGATACCCCGCGAAGTTTTCCTGGAAGATGGTGGTCACCGTGGCGAAGATGTAAGCCCCCACCGGGCGCACCCATGAAATGAACGCCACCACCCCCTGCCACCCGGCCACATGGTGCACGTACACAAAGGGCCAGTCATCCGCGTACAGCCCCATCCAGGGAATCAAAACACCGTAAGCCAGGATACTGGCCCACAACAATCCAATGGGAACTGCCCATTCTGAAAGATGGGTTTTACCCTTATTCGGGAACAAGACAAAACTCCCTGGCTTTAGCCACCGTTTTCATCACCTGCGGCAAAAGTTGTTTCCGGGTGTTATTCTGATCGCCGCGTTGTTGCGACCTGTTCAGTCCGGGAACCATTTTAACTTGCTGCCGCTTCGGCCCGAAAGTATATCACCTTGCCGGGATTTGTACCATCCCGGCAAGGTGATATCTTCTGGGAGATTTCTTCAAATTAGCCCAGGACCTGCGGTTTCATCTCCCGCCATTCGTCCAGCGCGGTGGTCATTTCATAAGCCCGCGAGAGCCGCAGCAGCCGGTCTTCTGAGAAATCTGGTCCCAGGAACTGGATGCTGAGCGGCAGTCCTTCGCCATCCAGGCCGGCTGGCAGCGATATGGCCGGGATGCCGGCGTGGTTGGCAGGCACGGTGAGCTGGTCGGCATACTGCATCATCACCGAGTCGCCGTACACCGCGCCAATCGGGAAGGCCGGTGTGGGGGTGGTTGGGGTTAGCAGGGCGTCCAGCCGGTATTTGCCGTTGGGGTCAAACGCCCGGTCAAAATCGCCCCGGATCAGAGTCCGCACCCGCAGCGCGCGCTGGTAATATTGCTCGCTGTACTGCGCCGCGCTCACGTACATTCCCATCAGGATGCGAAGTTTGGGCTGCAGTCCAAACCCTTCCCCGCGTGTTTTGCGGTACATCTGGCGCAGGTCGGTCATCTTCTCCGGTGTGCGGTAGCCGTACTTGACCCCGTCAAAGCGGTGCAGGTTCGAGGCGGCTTCCACCCGGCTGATCACAAAGTAAGCCGGGATGCCGTAGCGGGTGTTGGGCATGGGCACATCTTCCACGATTTCCGCGCCCATCTCTGCCAGCAGGTCGGCGGCTCTGCGCACCGCCGCTTCGATCTCTGGAGGAACCGGCTGCTGTTCGTATTGTCCGGTTTTGGTATCCGGGATAGAAATCTGGAAGTAATCCGGTGAAAGGCCAATCCGCATCCCTTTTACGCCCCGCTCCAGCTCGGCCAGATAATCTGGTACCGGGACAGTGACCGTGGTGGCATCCCGCGGGTCCGGGCCGGCGATAGCTTGCAGCATCAGCGCGGTATCCCGCACTGTGCGTGAAACCGGGCCGGGGCAGTCCAGCGAAGAGCCAAAGGCGATCAGCCCGTAGCGCGAGACCCGCCCGTAGGTGGGTTTCATCCCCACCACACCGCAGAACGCGGCGGGCTGGCGGATGGAACCGGCAGTATCTGTCCCGATGGAAAGGGCTGCTTCTCCGGCCGCCACAGAAGCGACGCTGCCGCCGGAAGATCCGCCCGGCACCCGGCTGGTGTCCCACGGGTTGCGCGTGCTGGGCTGGAAGGCGGAAGATTCGCTGGAAGACCCGTACACAAATTCATCCAGGTTGACCTTGCCCAGCATCACCCCGCCGGCCGCTTCCATGCGGGCTACCGGGGTGGCGGTGTATGGGGCGGTGAAGTTGGCCAGAATGCGCGAAGCCGCTGTGGTTGGGGTATCTTTGACGCAGAAAATATCTTTCACCGTGAAAGGGATCCCCGCCAGCGGGCCGGGGTCCTCACCATCCGCCAGCTTGCGGTCCACTTCGGCCGCCTGTCGGCGGGCGCGCTCCGGGGTGGGGGTGATGAAGGCGTGCACTTTCTGGCTGTCTTCCGCGGTGATTTCTCCGGGCTCCAGCGTGCCGGGGCGCCCGTCCACCCTTTCAATTCGTTTCAGGCTCGATTCCAATATTTCCTGCGCGGTGGTTTTGCCCTCGCGCAGCAATTGCCTCAGTTCGTATGCTGAATGATCACAAAGTTCCATTTCTTATCAGTCCAGTTTCTCGTGGGGAATATCGGGGACGATCACAAATCCATAATCCGATTCCGGCGCCTGCGCGATGATCGCCGAGGGGTCTTCGAGCGGTTTCCATTCGTCTTCCCGCAGGGTCTGGCGGATTTGCGCGGTGTATTCTACCCCATGAGAGGTGACCGTGCTTTCTCCCTCCAGCGGAATGGCTTCCAGCTCATGGATCGCGTTAAGCTGGTTGTTCAGCTCGCCGCGCAGATATTCCCCTTCTTCGGGGTCCAGCTCCAGCGCGGCCAGGTCCACCAGATGTTTAAATGTTTCAGGGTCAATTTGATTTTTCATAGTTCAGGTTACCCGGTTTTTGATTTTCCTCAAATTATATCTATTTCCGGCGAAACAAGGGGCTGAATGCCCCTTGTTTTCATCCGGGTTTCTATTCTGTTCGGCGAAACAATTTCCGCGCGATAGGGTGAAACAAGTCGTTACTTCACCGAGAACGTAAAGTCCACCGTGTAGAATGGCTCATCATCATCGTTGTACAACTGCCATTTTATGGTGTAAATCCCCGAGTTTTTGGGTGCCACCATATCCACCACCAGGTCGATCTCTTCGCCTTCACTGACCGATTCGGAGAGGCTGTACTTGCCGCGCTTGTGGCCGTCCCATCCGGAGGAATATTTATAATAGTAATCATCGCTCCACTTGTTGATCCCGATGTTCTCCACCGTCCAGATCATGTCAAAATCCGCTCCGGAGGAGAGCGCCGTGCCGTCTCTGGGGCTCTGGTCTCTCCAGGCGGCCTGGTCTCTTCCCGGGGTCGGGGTGACGGTGGCGATGGGGGTTTCGGTAGGCGTCATCGTCGGGGTAAAGGATGGGGTGAATGTGGGCAGGGTGAACCCGGTTGGCGAGGGCTGCGGTGTGGATGAGGGCAGCAGGGTCTCTGTCACCAGCTGGCTGGGGACAGGCGTCCAGGTGGCCGGCAGGCTTTTCAGGGTCGGTGTGGAGGTTGGCAGCGCCACCGTAGGAGGCAGCGCCTGTGGTGGAAAGGGGTTCAACCCGTTATAGGGATTGATGAAGAACTGCAGTACCAGCAGCACAACGCCAAGAATGGCGATCAGCCCCAGAATTGTCAGGATATCCCAGATCGAGAGTTTCATAACATGACCTTCCTTCACTTGATCTGAACTTAAAGCAATCCAATTTCTTCTGTCAGTATATCCGAGATTTTAGAACTGGGCAAGCGCCGCCAATAGATGAAAACCAGATGCAAAGTGGTTAATAGATGAAGCAGCGCGGGATCTGATCCCAAAAGTTCAGTCGGCCGGCAATCGCCGGGCCGCATCATGCCGGCGATCTTTCCCAATCACTGTGCACCGCGGGGTTGGTGTAATTTTCCAGATACTGCCGGGTTGCCCGGCGTCCTTCTTCCACCAGTTCCTGGTAGCTTTCATCTTCCGGTTTCAGGTGAAAATCGGTGGGCCGCACCTTGCACGAGTTGATCTTGATGGTGCGGCGCTGGTCGATCGGGTTGTGGTCAATCTCCGCGATCTGCATCCCCACGTTGTAGCATTCAAAGATCTGTCCCAGGAACTCGCGCAGGTCCTTGATCATTACCGGGTCATTTTGGAGATCTTTCTCGATGTACAGGTAGCACCCCAGCGTCTCCCAGTTGACGCCCTCCCGGAACCAGAAGTTGTTTTCGGCGAACCTGGGCCTGTCGAAGATCTGGATCGGGTAGTTGTTCATCAGGCCGCCGTCGACGTAGAAATCACCCTGCCCGTATTGCTCGCCATCAAAGTGGATGGCCTCAAAATAGAGCGGGATCGACATCGAAATCCGCACCGCGTCCGCCACCGCCACGTAAGGCGTGGTCTCAAACGAAAAAATGGTGTTGCTGTGTCGCGAGATATTCGCGCCCACAATATACAGGTCGCGGAACCCTCGCTCGTGGAAATCCGCGAAAGTCGCCAGGCCGTTGCCATCGCACTGCCCGGCGATGATCCCTTTCAGCCAATTGTAGAAGAACATGCTGGAATGCCACCCAAAACGATTGATCAGCCGCTGGATGCTGGTCACATCGCCTGAGATTCGCTCCAGTTCTTTGTTGAGGAATTGGGGTAGCCGGCTGCGGTCTTTCTCGTTTTCTTCATCATCAAGGAGCTGCGGTACTTTGGAGAAATCCAAAGAACTCATCAGATCCAGCGTCTCGTCCAATGGCAACCGGAAGCTGACCAGGGTGGCGGTGATCGCGCCCGCTGAAGCCCCGGCCAGCCGCTCGACCTGCGGCAGCAGGCCGCGCTCGTCCAGCACCTCCAGCACGCCGGTATAAGCCGCCCCTTTCATCCCGCCTCCTTTGAACACCAGGTTCTTGAAAGGATAGCGGGTGATTTTGGGCTCCGGCGTGAACGGCGGGCGGGGGAAGATCCGGCCTTTGACCCGTGCCTTGTACTCCAGGTAGCGCGGGCCCAGCGCCAGTTCCATGCTTTCTTCTTCAATCAGGATATGCAGCACCAGCCCGGCCCACCACACCGGCACCAGCACCAGCCCGATCACCGAACGGAACAACACCGCCATTCCCAGGGAAAGCAAAATCTCACCCAGATAGAACGGGTTGCGGACGAAACTGTAAGCCCCGCGGGTATGCAGGCGCATCTCCGCCCGCGGGGCGGTCAGGGGCTGGATGGTCAGTCCGGGTACAATAAACACCGCTGAAACCAGTGTGATCAACCCGCCCACAAACCAGTGCCAGCCATCGGAGGCAAAGCGCGGCTGAGGGCAAATTGGCAGCACCAGCATGAACCGCCCGACAACGAAAAACAACCCCGAAAGCACCGCCAGCGTCCGCGAACCGCCTGCCCGGGAGTTAGTGACCACCGTCGAGGCCGCCAGCAGGCCAAAAATGCTGATCAGGGCCCAGAAAAATGGGTTGGTGATGATCGTGTAAAGCAATTGCATCAGCTCTCTCCGTTCCCCACGGTTTAGTTGAGCGCCAGGCAGATGTTTGCCTGGCGCGGAGCGGTCAATCTCCCCAGTAACCTTCGTGCACTTTGAGCGCTTCTTCTTCCAGCACCGGGCCGGTTACCTCAACTCCCCGGTCGCCTCGGGCGAAGAGCTCCGCTGAGGGCGTATGCAACCCACCGCCGGTGATCCCATACAGCGTTTCAGCCGAACAGCCAAATACCATCCGCGGGATGCCGGCCCAGTAGATCGCGCCGCAGCACATGGCGCACGGCTCTGTGCTGGTGTATAGCGTGCATTCTGCCAGAATTTCCGGGCCAAGTTCCTTCCATCCCTTGCGCACCAGGTTGGTCTCGGCGTGTCCGGTGATATCGTTATTCACGATCTGGGTGTTTTCTGCTTCAAGCACCACCTCGCCGTTTCGCACCAACAGCGCTCCAAAAGGTTCGTTGCCCTTCTCGCGGGCCGCCGCGGCCAGTTCCACCGTCCAGCGGATGAATTTTTCATGTTCGTTGATCATGGTGCTGTACCTCCTCAGTTATTTTTGCTTCTATCAAACGATTTCAATCAAATCAAATTCAATATCCAGTTTGTCAAAAGACTCATGCAGGCTCTGCAGCGCCTTCTCGTTCAGGCTGCGGACCACTAGCCTCACCATGAACCCGCCATCCGGCAGTGTGTCGTTGACCGAGCGCAGGATGTTGCCCCCCGCCCGAGAGATCATTCCCGCCAGCCGGGCCAGCACGCCCGGGCGGTGGGTTTCTGCGCAGCCCACAATCCGGATCGTTGTCCAGTTCAGGTCCTTCCCGGTGATTCCGGCTTCATCCAGCGCGCGTGCCAGTTGTTCAAGCGGCACAGCCCCGCCGCCGATCGCCACATACAGGTCGGTCAGACTTGCGCAGGCCAGCTGCCCCAACAGGATGTCAAATTTATCCTTTTCCAGGGCAAGCACATCTTTCAGGTCCAGGATGCCGCGCGCCATCAGCACCGGGCGGGCCGCTTCATGGCCCTGTTCTTCGGATTGCTTCAGCGATTCGGTTGCCAGCACCGCCCGCAGCCGCCGCGTAGTGGAGGGGTTGGCGAAGTTGAGCCATTCGCGGGTGGGTTTGAGCCGCTTGGCAGAGGTGATCACCTCCACCACATCCCCCGGATGGATCTTTTCGGAGAGTTTTGCCAGCCTGCCGTTCACTTCTACCGCGCTGATTTTATCCAGTAGCAGCTCCTGCTGGATGGACACCACCGCGTCCAGCACCGTCGAGCCTTCCGGCAGGAACCGCGCCCCGCCGGTTGGGGTCAGGATTTCCACCGGACGGTAACGGCTGATATCTTTGCCCTGCTGGATGCAGTACACAATCCCCCAGGTGTTCTCCCCTTCCATGTCTTCCGTGGCAATCGCCACTTCAACCGCGCCGTAGTCTGGCAGATATGCCGTCACCTGCAGCGCGCGGTAATCGTTCTTGGGATCGGCGATGAAGTCATCAAAGCGGCTGTCGTCGAGATACGAACCCAGGAAACGGTCCACCCGGCCCAATAAAGTGTAGCACAGGTCGGGGTTGTTTTCTTCAACGATCATCCGGAAACTGATCACATCGTTTACATCCGCGAAAGTGTTCATTGAGGTCAGCCGCGCGCGGGCCCGCTGGCGCAGCTTGAACCACGACTGCCAGTAGCCATCCACCACCACCTGCACCCGCCCGGATATGCCAGCCCGCTCCATGATCCCGGCCAGGTTGTCCATCATCGGGTTGATGAAAGCGGGGTCCATCCGCGGATCGTTGTCCAGTTTGCGTTTGGTCGCTTGGTAAGCCTCCGGGTCCACATAGGGGAAGGCCATGTCTTCCAGCCAGCGCCGCCAGCTGTAGCAGTTCAGGATGCCGGCCAGCTTGCCGTAAGCGCTGATGGCCTCTTTCGCCTTCTGGAAACGCTTCTCCGGGTTCATGTGTTCCAGCGTCATCAGGTTGTGGCTTTTGTCGGCCAGCTTCACCAGGAACACTCCCGGGTCGCGGAACATGGCGATCTTGCGCAGGGTTTCCAGCTCGCGCGAGCGCCCGTCCCGTGGGCGGCTTAGTTTGGTGACCCCGTCCACAATATGAGCTACTTCCTCTCCCAACTGCCCCGGGAAACGCTCCCGGATGCGGTCCAGGCTCTCGCCGCTGTCCTCCACCGCGTCGTGCAGCAGCGCTGCGATTGTCCAGGCTTCCTGCTCCACCAGCTTGTCGATGTATGATGCCACCCAGGCGCAGTGTGTCTCGAAGTACGGCTCCCCGCTCAGCCGCGTCTGCCCGGCGTGCAGCGCTTTCCCCCATTGGTATGCGTCCGCGATGGCCGGTGTCCGCGCCGAAAAAGCTCCCGGGTCGAACGTATCCGCCAGCTGCGGACGCAAAATGTCAACATATTCCACTTTAACCATATCTGTTCTCCTCGCCAGGGGTAAAACGCGCCCGGTTACCCTAATTCTAATATAAACCGGGCCAGTTGGCGCGGGGAATTAGATCGCGCGGTTTTTCTGCTGTTCTTATCACCCGCAGCCAACTGCCTGAGTAATAGAAATTGCCCTCGCGCTCTATGTAAAACTGGATACTCAATGGTATAAATTACTCAACTGCTGCGGCGCCCCATTGGTCAGAAGCATTAAATGAAGTAAACCGCGCGTTCAAGTTTTTTATGACACACAAAGCTAGAAGGGGAAAGATGGAAATCTTTAAAAAAAATTCAACCCTGAAATTATCTGACTTCCTGTGGATTGTTCTGATTGGCCTGGTTGTGTTTTTGCCGCTCATTGCCCGCCTGGGTTATTACCGGGACGATTGGCATGTCGCCTGGTCAGGGTATGTCCACGGCCCGGGCCGCATCTGGGATGAGCATAAAATCGACCGCCCTTTCATGGGGCTGGTGTATGCCGCCACTTACAAAGTCTTGGGAGATGCCCCCCTGGCCTGGCAGCTTTATGCCCTGTCCTGCCGCTTTGCGGGGGCGTTCTTCCTGTTTTTATTGGTGCGCGTAATCTGGCCCCGGCAGCGCGCGGCCACCTTTTTGATGACCACGTTTTTTCTGCTCTATCCTGGTTTTTTGCAGCTCCCCACCGCCAGCTCCTACCAGGCCCACCTGGTGGGGCTTGCCAGCGGGATTTTCTCCTTATTGCTGACAGTTTTATGGATGCGGACAGAAAAGCTTTCACTGCGTATCTCTCTCATCCTGGCAGCGATGGTCTCCGGCGCGGTATCTTATTTGATGATCGAATGGATGATCGGCATTGAAGTGGTGCGCCTGATCCTGGTGGGGTATCTGTATTACCGCGACCGCGCTGGCTCCCTCCGCGAGAAAAGCTGGCAAACCCTTAAAACCTGGCTGCCCAACCTCCTCAACCTGGCGGGCTTCCTGTACTGGCGCTTCTTTATCTTCCGCAGCACCAGAGCTGCCACCGACATTGGCTCGCTGGCAGCTGTGTACACCCGCAATCCTTTTGTGATGCTGGTCCGCCTGGCATATGAGACCCTCAAAGGAACTCTCGATGCCGTCGTGCTGGCCTGGTTTGTGCCGTTTTACGACCTCACCACCGGGTTGGACCTGCTCACCTTCACCAAAGCCCTGTTAGTGGCGGTTGCTGCCCTGGCTGTGGTGTTTATTTTCCTCAAAGTGATCCTCCCCCGTGCTGCCGGCGGTGGCGCGCAACCTGTGGAAGAGGATGACCACAACTGGTCTCTTCACGCCATCCTGATCGGACTGGCGGTTTCCGCTGTCGCCATCCTGCCGGTCATCGCCGCCAACCGCAACGTGGAACTCCGCAACACCTTCGACCGCTATACCCTGCTCGCTTCTATGGGGGCTGTCATGGCAGTGATCGGCTTCCTCTACCATTACTTCCGCAAACCTGTCACCCGCAGCCTGCTGCTGGGCGCCCTCATCGCCCTCTCGGCCATGACTCACTACGCCAACGCCGACTATTTCAGCCGCTTCTGGGAATACCAGCGCCAGTTGTGGTGGCAGCTTTCCTGGCGCGCTCCAGACCTGGCGCCCGAGACCACCATCGTCGCCAGCCTGCCGGGCGGCTACCGCCTGGCCGAAGGCTACGAGATCTGGGGGCCGGCCAACCTCATCTACGACCCCGCTTTCTCTGTTGGAGCCCTGAAAGTGTCCGGCGAGATCCTCAACACGGAGACCCTCGCCAATATCCAGAACCGCGACCGTTACGGCCGCACGTTCCGGCGCTTTGAATACATGCTCGATTTCAGCCGGG
>Ga0068714_10003055_pt1 | contig 20367 bp, 19 predicted proteins | sample MTBNYHSulfiMetaG_FD_62988 | JGI IMG/M metagenome (GOLD analysis project Ga0068714, IMG submission 62988) | Enrichment culture microbial communities from rom New York Harbor, USA that are MTBE-degrading - MTBE-NYH (New York Harbor Sulfidogenic)... | ecosystem: Environmental > Aquatic > Marine >... | reverse complement strand
GACGGGAAAATCGATGCCTATTTCTGGGACGGCGGGCTGCCCACAGCCTCCATCACCGACCTCGGCGCCACGCCCGGCGTGAAGATCAAGCTTATCTCCCACGGGGATGCCATTCCGAAAATGCGGGACAAATACGGACCGCTCTACTTCAAGGGCGTGATTCCGGCCAAGATGTATCCGGGCCAGGACCGGGACGTAAGCATCGCCCGGGTTTCCAACCTACTCATCTGCAACAAGGACATGAAGGAAAAGGTCGCCTATGACATCGTCAAGGCCCTCTTTGACCACAAGCCGGAACTGGTGGCCGTCCACAGAATGGCCGAGGAGATCAGCCTGGAACCCCAGGTGGACGGATCGCCTCTTCCCTTCCATCCCGGCGCGGCCAAGTATTTCGAAGAGAAAGGGCTCAAGCTGAAGTAATTGTCCAAGAAAATGCGGCCCCTCTTCGCTGGCATAGGCGTGTTGATCGCGGCGGGAGGGGTCTTTCTTTTTTCAAAGACCGTGACGGTTCTTTCCGTCAAGAACCTGGACCATCCGGTTTCTTTTCACTTCAAGACGGCCCCTTCAGAACAGGTGACGCTGGCTTACACCCATTCGATGTACGACGCCCCTGTCGAAGAGGTCTTTGAAGTGAGGGACGGGGACATCGTTCTGAAGGCGGTGAGAACCGATTCCCCGGCCGTGATGGAGTATTACGGGTTCGAGGGAACCGGGCCTGTTCACACCCTTCGGAGAAGCCTGGGACCCGCCTTTTCGATTCAGGCGAGCTCGAGTCAGGCTCAGGCCATCCGGGTGGGCCGGAACGCGGTCGAGGTGCGCGACATTGCCCGCCCGGGAGACCGCATCCTGGTCAGCGTGGAACGGGTCTCCCTGGCCAGATTCCTTTGGTGGTGCGTCCACTGACTGTTCGACGGGAGAATGAGCTGTGGAGGAACAAAAGAAGGCGGAGACCGAAGAAGCACGCATCTCAGAAGACGCCCTGAAGAAGGCGGAAGCCTACATCGAGGAAGAAGAGGGACCCTCCCGCAGGCTCTCCGGGAAAACGGACGTTCTTGTCACGGCCGTGGCGGTCGTCATGTCCCTTTTTCATCTCTACGCCGCCGCGGGCATCGTGATGACCCAGATCCTCAGGGGCATCCACCTCATGTTCGTCCTCTTCCTGACCTTCCTGGTCTTTCCCTCCATGAAGCGCTTCAAGAACCGCATCCTCTGGATCGACGTTCTCCTTGCACTTCTCGGCATCGCCGTCATCGCCTACATGCTCATCGATTTCGAGGACTTCATCTACCGGTCGGTGGTTCCGACCTTCTGGGACAAGTTTTTCGGCGTCATCCTGATCCTGCTGGTGCTCGAGGCGACGAGAAGAACCTCGGGCTGGATCATGCCCGCCGTCGTTGTCACCTTCCTGGTCTACGCCATGATCGGGCCGGAATTGCCCAAACCGTGGACCCACCGGGGTTATGACATCGACCGCATCGTCGGGCACATGTACATGACCCTCGAAGGCATTTTCGGCGTTCCCATCGACGTCTCCTCCACCTTCATCATCCTCTTCACCATCTACGGCGCTTTCCTGGAGTTCTCGGGGGCGGGAAAGTTTTTCATCGACTTTTCCTTTGCCGCCATGGGCGGGAAACCGAGCGGCGCCGGGAGGACCGTCACCCTGGCCTCTTTCCTCCTGGGCGGCCCGTCGGGGAGCGGCGTGGCCACCACGGTCACCCTGGGTTCGGTGGCCTACCCGATGCTCGCCAAAGCGGGATACAGCAGAGACGCCGCCGGCGGCCTCCTGTCCGCCGGAGGCATCGGAGCCATTCTCTCCCCGCCCGTGCTCGGAGCAGCCGCCTTCCTGATCGCCGAATTTCTGAAGCTCACCTACCTGGACGTCATCCTCATGGCCACCCTGCCCACGTGCCTTTACTACTATTCCATCTTCCTCATGGTGGAGCTGGACTCCAAGAAGTTCGGCGTCAGGCAGGTCACCTTTGACAAGACCTACACCCTGGGCCGCCTCACCTACCTCTACGGCTTTCATTTCATTTCGCTGATCGCCATCGTGGCCATCATGGTGATGGGTTACACGCCCATCCTCGCCGTGTTCTGGGCCACCGTGATCGCTTTTGCCGTCAGCTTCATCAGAAAAGACACGGCCCTCTATCCCCGCAAGCTCATCAAAGCCCTCCGGGGCGGATCCATCGGCGTCCTGAGCGTCGCGTGCACCTGCGCCGCCGCCGGACTCATCGTGGGCGTGGTGACCCTCACGGGTCTGGGCCTCAAATTCAGCTCCATCATCATCGCCTACGCCGGAGGGAATGTGCTGCTCACCGCGATCTACACCGCGCTGATCGTCTGGGTGATCGGCCTGGCCGTCCCCGTGACCGCTTCCTATATCATCGCCGCGGTCATCGCCGCGCCTGCGCTGATCATGCTCGGCATCCCCGACTACGCCGCCCACATGTTCGTGTTCTACTATGCCATTCTGTCCGAGGTGTCGCCGCCGACGGCGCTTTCGTGCTTTGCCGCCGCGGCCCTCACCGGCGGCAACCCCTACCGGACCACGATCTATGCGTGGAAGTACACCCTGCCCGCCTTCATCGTTCCGTTCATGTTCACCCTTCACCCGAAGGGCGTCGGCCTTCTCCTGAAGGGCATGCCCCTGGACGTGATCTGGACCGTGATTACTTCCTTCCTGGGGTTGACGGCGCTTGCAGGAGCGGTGGAAAACTACTTCTTTAAGAAGACGACCTTCTACGAGCGTCTCATGCTGCTTTCAGCTGGGTTGATCCTCATCTACCCGGTGGCGCTCTTCGACGTCATCGGCCTGGGTCTCTTGGGGGCGGCACTCGTCTCTCAGAAGATGAGGAAGGAAAGGATCTCCGCCGCCGCCTAGGGTGCTCAGTCCCGGGGATGGGTTTCGCTTCGCTCAACCCATTCTCCCGTTTGCCGGCATTTGCCGTCCCTCTCACATCGCACATCGTGCCGCGTCGACCCCCTGATACGCATGCATGATGCACCCTCCCATTCAGACCCCTGGGGGGGTGCTTGCGCCACGGTTCACCGTTCACTGCTCACTGCCTACTGCTCACTGATTACTGGTTCTGCTGTCCTTGGTGCGCAGATACAGGAGGGTGATCGCGGCGATGCAAAGCGCGCAAAGCAGGAAGGCCGTATCAAAGGCTTCCGCGCCTCGCGAGGATGTGGGATAGAGGGCCTGCATGGCTTTTCCCAGCCCTTGGAGAAAAACGGCAGGCCCCAGCATGGTGAAGAAATTGATTCCGGTCATGGCCGTACCCGCCATCCTCAGGGGCATGCTCTCCTTGATGTGGGCGTACATCAGGGAGCCGCTCATCCGGAAAAAGCCGAAGGCGAAAAAGAGCATCCCCAGGACCCAGGCCGCCGTCCCGGGAGTGACCCCGATCATCATCAGGGTGATCAGACAGAACACCCCCTGCCCTCCGAGAACCATCCACTTGCGCGTCTTCAGTCGATCTGAAACACTGCCCCAGAACGGCCCGGCGAGGATCACCGAGAGGTTGGCCACAAAGATCAAATGGCCCGCCTGAAGCGGAGTCCATCCCATGGCCTCGATCAGAAAAGGCCCGGCCCAGAGCGACTGAAAAGCCGCGAAAACCCCGTAGCTCACCATGGTGGACGCGGCGATGATCCAGAAATCCCCGTGCTTCAACAGAAAGCCGAGATCTGTAAAGACTCCCTGCGCCGGAGCCGGGTCGGCAGAGGGTTTCTCCTTCGCGATCCAGTAGAAGGCGGCCACGAGGAGGAGATTGAACACCGCGATGACCTGGAAGGATGCACGCCAGCCCAGCCTCTCCGCCATGAGGACAAAGGGCGAGGTGGCAGCCATGTTCCCGATCGAGCCGATGGCGAAGATGATGCCTGAGAGGGTTGCGAACCGCGCCGCGCTGAACCACTGAGTCAGCAATTTGAGGGGCCCCATGAGGTTGCAGGCCATGCCCACCCCCATCAGCACACGTCCTGCCACCCCTGTGGCCAGATCGGAGGCGGCGGAAAAGACCAGCGCTCCGACGATGCCCACGAGGCTCAGACCGGACATCATCCTTCTCGCACCGATCCGGTCGAGAAGAAGGGTGAGGGGAATCTGGGTCACGGCAAAGGCATAGAAAAAAGACGCGGACAGGATCCCGAGACCTTCCGTGTCCAGGGAAAGGTCCCGGATCAGTTGAGGTGAGATCACAGCGTTGGCGGACCGATAAAACTGGGAAAGAAAGAAGGTGAGCGAGGAGAGTATGAATACGGCCCAGGCTCTTGACATTCGTCGTCCTCGAAAGGTTTCGGCGGTCACACCACGTGAGCAGCCGGGAAGGAAATGACAAAGCTTGTCCCCATCCCTTCCTCGCTGTCAAGGACGATCTTTGCCTTGTGCTGATGGAGAATGGAGTCGATGATGGCAAGACCCAAGCCCGTCCCCTTCTCGGGGCCTTTGGTGGTGAAGAAGGGGTCGAAGATTCGCTCCCTGATCGCTTCGGGGATGCCCGAGCCGTTGTCCTTGACCTGGAGGCAGACCCGGTCGCCCTCGGGGTAGGTTCGGACCAGGATCAGGGGATGATCCGCCTTTTTCTCCAGCACGGCGTCCATGGCGTTGATGACCAGGTTGGTCAGGACCTGATGGAGGCTGTTTTTCTCGCCCAGGATGGGCGGCAGGCCGTCTCCTTTTTCAAGTTCACAGTCAATCCCGCTCATCTGTATCTGATGCTCCAGCAGCGCATAGGTGTCGTCCACGATCTCATTGATCGAGAGAGGCTTCATGGTCTGCGCCGAAACTCGCGCGAAGTTCTTGAATCGGGAAATGATCCCCGTCAGCCGCTCCATTTCCTTTTTCATCAGTTCCAGGCGCTTCCTCGACCCGCCCTCTCCCTTCTCTCTGATCAGCAGGAGATCAATGAGCCCGGAGATGGAGGTGAGGGGTTGGCCGATCTCGTGCACCACACCGGAGGCCATTTGACCCACGGCGCCCATCTTGGCGCTTTGTACGAGCATCGCTCGCCCTTCTTTGAGTTTCCGGCTCATCTCGTTGAAGGCTTTGCCGAGATTTTCAAATTCGTCACCGCTCTCTATGTCGACCTCGATCCCGAATTCTCCCTCCGCGATCTTTTCCGTTCCCTTTTTCAGGAGTTGTATGGGCACGAGATTCTTGCGGATGAGGATCACGCTCAGCAGGCAGACGACGAAGAAGGTGAGCAGGACAAAGAGGAAAAAGAACGTTTTGAAATAAGACACGGGCTCCAGGACCGTGGATTTGGACTGGCTCATCACAATGACCCAGCCGGGCGTAAAGAAATGGTATTTCAGAAAAAGCGCCCAATAACCGGTGATGTAACGCTGCCCTTTGAAGTCATACTCAAAGGAACCTGCGACCGGGAAATTGGATATGATCGTCAAAGCCTGCCTGTCCAAGGTCAGGTCCGGCGGCAAAGAAAAGAGGATCCTGTTTTTGGGTCCCAGGATGAACATGGGCATGTCGGCGATCGCGTCCTCTTCGCTCTCGATCCCCCACAAGAACCGGGTATCCGCCTCTCCCACAAGCACCCGGCCGTCCCCGCTTTCCGGATCGATCAAACGGGCCATAAAAATTTCCGGGAGGGATCCCTGCGAAGCCGGCCGCGTGTAAACGAGGCTTTTTCCTGTTTCCAGGTGCCTGAATTCATCGGGAGACGGCCTGAAGATCTCATGATCGTCCCGGCCTCTTTGCCCCTCTTTCAGGACGGCCACGTGCTTGAAACGCTCCGGCCTCGCCTGCTCTTTTTCCGGCTGCCCCGGCACAAAGCCGGCGCCTCCCTGCCCCTTCAGCGTCGAGGCCAGGAGCCCGAGTTCCGTATCCAGAGACATCAGGTTATTGTATATCTCCAGGCCCTTGAGTTTGCAGTTCTGGCTCAGTCTCTTCCTCGCCTGGTCGGAGAGCTGATTGTTCACGGTTTTGAAGGTGATGGCGGCCAGAATGAAAAGAGGCAGGAGAGCACAGAAGACAAAAACGAAAAAGATCCGCCGCGCAACCTTGCTGGTCAGAAAAGCCCTGTCAATCTGCATCAGCGTCGTGACTCATTTAGGATAACTCGCCGTGAGGCTCCTTTCTGTTTCCCATCACTGGCCCTTGTCCTTCGGCTTATCCTTGCCTGTGGGTGGTGCATCCGGAGTGTCGTCCGTGGCGTGTTTCCAGGGACGCGGTTTGCCGTAGAGCTCGTCCAACTCCTTTCCCAGCCCCACGAACATCCCGTCCCAGGCCCGGATGATGTCGTCCCGCGAGGGCGATCCATTGACCTGCTGGGTAAATTTCCCGTCTTCTCCGTTGCTCCAGAGGTCGTAGTACGTGTTAATCGGCTTCTTGTTCCGGTCCCGTCGCGCCTTTTGCTTATCCGGGCCCCTCTTGTCGTCTTCGGAGATATTCACGTACTGGTAGGGATTTCCCCAAGGATCCTTGAAGTCTCCCAAACCCACTTCTTCGAGGCTTTGGGGGTATCGACCCTGATCCTCCTTGTACTGCTCGATCCGGTTGGCGATTTCATTGATGTCGGAAACGGCTTTCTTGACCTTCGTCTCTTCGATGAATTTCCTGTAATAGACAAAGCCGATGGCCGACAAGGTGGACAGAATGGCCATCACGATGAGGAGTTCGATGAGGGTGAAGCCCCTGCGCCCGAACCACCATTTGCCTCGCCTTTTCCCCAGGAACGCATGGGCCCTATGAAGGAACGGTTCCCTAGGCATCGGAATCACGCGCTGTCTTGAAAAAAGCGATTTCCTCCTTCAAACGACGGTGGTGTGCCTCGAGGGAGTCAAGCCTGGACCGGGCGTCCTCGCTCATCCCGTCCCCCCACGCCCGTCGGATTTCCTGCAGCCCTTCTCCCAGTGCTTTCTCCTCCGCCCGGATTCTTGTGATTCTTTCCCCGAGTGCCTCGATCATCTCGGCGATCCTGGTCTGCTCATCCAGGAGATAGTCGCCTTTTCGGATTCTCATCGTGCTGGTGAGGTCACCATCCCGGATCCTCTGGAACATTTTCTGGAACCTGTGGAGCGGACCCGCGATCTTGTTTGAGACCAGCACGGAGTGAGCGCCCAGAATGAGGAAGAGGAAGAGCACCGCAGGCCAGAAGGTGCCATGGATGTAGAGGACCTTGCCTGCCGCCTCTCCTTGCTGCTTCGGTGAAAGGTCCGGGCTGGAGAGTTCGCTCATCAGGGGCATGAACAGGGCGGTGGCCATGGCGATGATCATGACCAGCAAATACAAGCCGTTGAAAGCAAGCAGCCGGTACTGGAGTTTCTTGTCGACGACGTACTTTTTTCTTCTCAACCGATCCATGAAACGGCTCCTCTTCCCCGCGGAAGATCCTTTCGCATGGCGCCTGCGCCCCGCCCCGGACGAGCCGATCTCGGCGCGCATCGGGGGTTGATCGAAAACTACCGCTCGTTTTTCTTGAAATATTCTTCCAGGAAGGGGAGAACTTCTTTTTCGAACTTGAGGGGCTTTTCGAAGTAGGGCTTTCCCCGTCTGAGCAACTCCTCCAGCGTTTTCTCCTCCCAAAAAAAAGCGGTCAGGAAAACGTAGTGGTAGAAACGGAATTCGTCCTCAAGCCTGTTTGCGAGATCGAAACCGCTTTCCCGACCGATCTTGATGTCGATCATCACGAGATCGACATCCTTCATGCGGGAACGAAAAGCCGCAAGGCCCTTTTCGAGGCTGTTTGCCGTGAGCACTTCGTAGCCGAATTCGGTGAGGTACTCGGAGATGATGGAGAGCACCATCTGGTCGTCGTCGACCACGAGAATCGTTCTCCTGCCTGGCTGGTCTCCCTGCATCTCCCTCTCCATGCACCCTTCTATGTACCTTCACCGCGCCTTCAGTGCAAGCGAATCTTTTTCCCCTCCACGGAGTCCGGGCTCACCCGCATACCCTGGGATGCCTCGTTCCTTTTTTTGCAGGACCATGTGAAGCATCCCTGGGTGCTATAATTAAGCGCAATTATATCCCTTGCACGGAAATATTTCAAGCCTCTCAGAAGACCTTGGTCAGGTACCTCTCTTTGCCCATGTCTGCGTAGCGAGAGATGTCGGGAAGGCCCATGGTTTGTTTCGCGAAAGCCGACACCTCATCGTAGTCGAAACGAAGCCCCATCTTCTCGTAGTATCTTTCGAGGATTCTCTTGGGCCGCGAGTCCTTGAAGCGGCAGGGAACGCCGAGGATGGGAATCTCCTCCTCCCTCAACGTTTGAAGAACATCACACCCATTGAGCCGAATGAGGGGACGAAACACCGAGTAGCCTTCCTTCATACGCAGAAAGGGATAGAAGCGCTGAGAGGTCTCGACCAACCGGTTCTGAAGATCCTGCGAAGCCCTTCCCTCGGCATCGGCGAAGACGCCTGCAAGGAGATACTCGGCCGCATAGCTCACCAGGTCCCATAGCGTGTAGCTCACGACCAGGACCAGGCTGCTCCAGTCCTCCACCGTGTCTTTCAGCACGGCATTCAGCTTGTTCCTTCGAATTGCCTGGCAGGACAAGCAGGGATTGAGGCTTTTCTCGAGACAGGAGTCGTCTTCACCGAGGTCGTGCCAGAGGATGGGCAGACCTCTTTCCTCCCAATAGGCGCTGATCCGCCCTTTTTCCGACGCCGGGTACCTGTGATTAGGAAAGGCTCCTGCGTGGGCCTCGAAAGAAAAGCCGAACTCCCCGCCGGCTTTGAGAAGCAAATGGGTGCACACCGATGAGTCCTTTCCCGCGGAAAACAGGAGAAAGACCCTTTTGTCTCTGAGTCCGTCGAGCATGGTCGAGTGCACTTGTTTCCAAACGGCATAGTCGATAGATTTGGACATGACCCTGATCCTGATTCGCGGTTATTGGGTGGCGAGGCTGACTCTGTCATCACACAGGCGGGTGAGTTTTTCGCTGTTCACCGTCACGCCCAGACCATATCCTCCCAAGGGGCCTGCTCTTCCTCCGGGACCAAAGGAAACATCCTCTTCGATGATGTTCTCCTTCAGCATGAATCGATCGTAGGAGCCGTCGTAAGTGATCGCGTCGGAGCAGGCGAGACCCAAGGCCCTGCCGGCTGCGGACAGAAGACCGGCCTCACCCAGCGTGCAGCCGATTTGGAAGGGGATGCGTTCCCTGCGGAGGTGGTCGATGATCCCGAGAGTCCGGTGAAAGCCGCCGCTCCGGCACAGCTTGACATTGAACATCCCGTAGTATCCCTCCCGGAGGATGGCCTTCACTTCTTGGATCGTGGGAGCCGATTCGCATGCCATCAGGATCAGCCCCTCTGATAGGACAGCCTTCGCGAAGATCTCGAACCCCCGGCTTGATGGATTCATGGGCTCTTCGACGACCTTGACCCGGTGCTCCGTCAAAAGGGGCAGGTGACGCCGTGCAAGCTCGTAGTCCCACACCCCATTCGGATCGGCCCGCAGCTCGCAATCAGCCCCGAACACTTCCGAGACCGTTTCGAGGGCCGTCTTATTCTGCTCGAAATCCGACCCCATCTTTATTCTAAGATCCCTGATCCCAATGCTCTTGATCAGGGTGCAAATCTGCTCGATCCTGGCCCTGTCACCCAGGGTGACGGAAGCGCCATAGTGAATGGACGAGGTAGAGAAGCGTCGGGGCAGGTAGGCTGAAACGGATCGCTTCTGCGCCTTCCCCAGCGCATCCAAGAGCGCCATCTCCACGGCGCAAAGGGCCGCGTTGTGCTCCTTGCCGGCAGGTGACCGGTCGGCGAAATCCCAGATCTGCTGAACATCCTCCAGTTCTCTTGGAAATAAACCGTTCCCCGACAAGGCAACCACATCCTTCGTGACCGTCTCGGGGGTCTCACCGGTCACGAACTCAATGGGGAGGCCTTCGCCATAGCCTCTTATTGTTCCCCGATCCGCGACGATCTCCACGACCACTCGCGTCGAGGAACGCCCGTCCAGGCGTGAAATAGCGAAATGCCCCTGGAATGGGATCGTTATCCTGTAGAGGTTGATGCTCTCAATGTGCATGCTCTTTCCCGGTTCCTTTCCCGAGAGTCTGCGGCAGGTTTAGAATGAACGTGGTCCCTTTATCGAGCTCACTCTTCACCTCGATGGTTCCTCCATGGTCCTGCATGTGCTGGTGGGCAATGAAAAGGCCTAAGCCCGTGCCGCTGTGGATGGTGCTCTTGTGTTTCGTGGTAAAATAGGGCTCGAAAACCCGGTTCAGGTCCGAAGGGGGAATCCCCTTTCCATTGTCCCTCACTTCGAGGTGAATGACATCCGAGTCATCTTCTCTCAAGCCCTTTCTCGTTTCGATTTCAATCCTTCCCCCTTCGGGGGTGAACTCCACTGCATTGGAAAGCAGGTTCAAAATGACTTGCTTCATCTTTTCCGCATCCATCCACACCAATCCGATGCTTTCATTGAAATTGCATTTAATTTCTATGTGCTTCGCCTTGCTCTGAGGGGAAACAAGGAGGACCATTTTGTTGATGAGCTCACGCAGATCGCTGTGGGCAAAGTGGCTTTCCCTGGGTTTGACGAGGTCGAGGAGTTCGGTGATGAGCTTGTTCACCCTCATCGTCTCATCCATCGCAATTTCATAAAAGTCTCTCCTGAATTCCTCGTCGTCGTATTTGTTGGGCAGGAGCTGGATGAACGTGCCGATCGCCGTGAGCGGGTTCTTGATCTCGTGAGCCAGCCGGGCCGCCAGGTTTCCCAGGAAGGAAAACTTCTCAGCCCTGCTCAGGAGAGCCTGGGACCGCTTGAGATCCTCCATTCTCTCCTGGAGGCTCCGGTAAAGCCGGGCGTTTTCGATGGCAATGGCGATTTGAGGGGCGAAGATCTCAAGGGTTTCCCGGGTCTCCTCCGGCACGCCCCTGCCGTCCACGCCGTCCGTGGCAATGACGCCGATGACTTTCGAACGGGTAATCAGGGGCACGACGAAGGCGGAGGTCGGTTTCCCCTCGGTGAGGAGCACATTGTCTTTCTTGAGCGGGGATGCCTCGACGAGGGGAATGTACTCGGATCGTCCGGTGCTGGTCACCCGCACCAGCATGTTGCTCACGCGGTGAAGGGGAACCCTGTAGTCCCTGATCTTCTCCTGAATCGCACCTTCGAAGCCGGTCCCGTGAAGGAACTCGAGCCATCCCTTCTCTTCGTTCACCAGCATGATGATGGCCCGGTCGATGTTGCACACGCTGAACAGAATGTTCATGATCACGGCCAGCAACTGCTCGAGCTCCAGCACGGAGAGGATCGCTTTCCCGGTGTCCTGGATCGCTGTGAGCTGCCTGATCTTCCGGTTCAGTTCCTGGTTGAGACGGTAAACCTCTTCGTACTTCTGCTCGATGATTTTTTTGTCCGCCTCCATTTCCATGACTGTTTCCATGAGCACGGACCTGGAGGAATAAAATCTTGAAAGAATCTCGTGAAACCTGTTTCTTGCCGGCCACCTCAGTTGGTACTCGCAGTACTCCCCTCCCTCGAAGGCGCAGCAAACTTCCTGTACCTTGAGGGGCGTGCTTCCCCAGGTAAGAGGCAGAAAGGCGTAATTCCCCTGGTTGTAAAGGCAGAGATCCTTGGAGATTCCCATGGTGCGATCCCAGTGAAGCCTTACCACGGCCTCGTTTCTGCCGACCCGAACCAGTTCGACCCTCTTGCTCCTGTTAAATTTATCGTTGATTTTCTGGATGTGTCGAAGGGCCGTCTTGGTCGACCAAAATGCTTTGACGAATATTTTCTGGATGTAGCCGAGTGAGGCGTTCTCGATGGCGAACCGGGCAATCTTGTAGGGGGCCTGCTTGTCATTCAAGATGGCCTTTGCCCGTTGATGCAGTTCCGAAGCAACCGCGCAGGAAATCCAGTTGTTCGGATCGCTGAAGAAGTCCTCCGGGTGAGCGAGGGTGTCGATTTCGGGGTCGAGGTTCCCCAGGAGGCCGGAGCAGTCGCCGTTGTTGTGAGCCTTGACGTAGTCGAATATGGCTCTCGTGTTGATACAGCTGACCTCTTTTTCCAATTTTTCTTATCCTCCGGAGATGGAGGCATCTCGACCCTGGAATGAGGTGAAGAAGTTCTAGAAGTCTTGACGAAATTGAATTTCTATGAGATATATTCTGTACTTTTGTCCTTAGGAATTAATTTTAAGTCATCTTCTCCAAAAACCGCTTCATTTTATTACAAGTCAGCATACTTGTAAAGCTTCTTCAAAGGGTTTCAGGGTGCTCGACAAGAAATTGGCCACGATCCTCGTCGTCGATGACGAACCGGGAATTCGCCAATCCTTTAAAATGGTCCTCAAGGACCATTTCCACGTTCTGCTTGCGGAAAACGGCGAATCGGCCGTCGACATTCTGACCAAGAACACCATTGACCTCATCCTTCTCGACATTCTCCTCCCGGACATCAACGGTCTGGACCTTCTCGAGAAACTCAAGGCCATAGACCCCAACCCCGAGGTCATCATGGTCACGGCCGTGAAGGAAATCCAGACCGCGGTCCGTGCCATTAAACTGGGGGCCTACGAGTACATCATCAAACCCTTTCTGGTCGAGGACGTGGTCAACATCATCAACCGGGCCCTTGAAAAGCACAGCCTCCTCAAAGAGGTCACCTATCTGAAGACCGAACTGGAGCGCTTCCAGCCCTTCGAGGAAATGGTGGGCGAAGATGAAAAAATGAAGCAGATTTTCGAACTCATCTCCACCATCGCCGACAGCGACGGCGCCGTCCTCGTCCAGGGGGAAAGCGGAACCGGAAAGGAGTTGGTGGCCAGGGCCATTCACCGTATCAGCCCCAGGCGGGAGCAGCCCTTCGTGGTCATCGCCTGCGCCGCCATTCCTCAAACCCTCATGGAAAGCGAACTCTTCGGCCACCACAAAGGGGCCTTCACGGGTGCCACCAGGACCACGGCGGGGAAGCTGGAAATCGCCAACAGGGGGACGGTCTTCCTGGATGATATCGACACGCTGGACATCAGCATGCAGGCAAAGCTCCTGAGGGTCATCCAGGAAAAGGAATTCGAGAGGCTCGGCACGACCAAGGTGATCAAGGTGGACGTGCGGTTCATCGCTTCCTCCAACAAGCACCTCTTGGATCTCATCAACGAAGCGAAGTTCCGCGAAGACCTCTTTTATCGCCTGAACGTCTTCCCGATCGTTCTCCCGCCCTTGCGGGAAAGAAGAAAAGACATCCCTCTCCTCGTCGATCACTTCCTCGCCATGAATGCCAAAAGAACAGGGAAAGCACCCAAGTCATTTTCAAAGGAAGCGGTTCAGACACTCATGAACTATGATTGGCCGGGAAACGTGAGGGAACTGCAGAATCTGGTGGAGCGGTGTTTTACCGTCGCCAAGAACCCCGTGGTCCACCGTGAGGATCTCTCCTACCTGAGCGTCGTTAAGCCGAGGATCAAGGACCTCCCGCTCAAAGAGGCGGTCAGCGTCTTCGAGCAGCAATACATCAACGACGTGCTGGAAAGCGTGGATGGTAACAAGTCGAAAGCGGCCGCGATTCTGGGCGTCCACCGCAACACCCTGCTGGCCAAGACGCCCTCTCAGAAGAAACCGCCTATTTGAAGTCTTCTCTCACAGGCGAAAAAATCTCGATCACCTCTGCCACCGAATCTCCGCACGTCCCGCTGTGAACGACTTGTGAGGGGATATGGTAGGCCTCTCCGGGCCCGACGATCTGTTTCTCCCCGGCGACATTCAATTCCACGGTGCCTGCAAGAACCGTCCCCATCTGCTCGTGGGGATGGGCGTGCTCGGGGATTCCGCTGCCGGGTTGAAGGCGGAAAAACACCATGGTCATCTTGTCCCCGTGAATGATCCGCATCTCGACACCCGGGCCGGGCACTCTCGGAGCGATGTCATCAATGACGTAATGGTTCATGGTTTGTCCGTGTTCAGTGGTCATTGGTCGGTCGTCAGTCGTCCGTGGTCCGTCGTATTCATAGCGGTCAGCCCTCAGCGTACAGCACGCAGCTTCTGGCCGTTTGGATTTGGGCATTGGGATTTCATTTGGGATTTCAATGCCGTCTCCTGTCTCCTGTATTCTGTCTTCTGTATTCTTCTTCTCTAAATCCCACAGGTGCGGCGGACCTCTTCGTTCTCCATGAGTTCCTTGAGAGGGCCTTTGAAGCAAATTCTCCCGTTATCAATGATATAGCCAAAATCGCTAAACTTTGTCGTGAACTTTACGTTCTGCTCGGCCAGGAGCACGGTGAGCCCGATTTCCTTCAGGCGGACCATGGTCTGGCCGAAGGCGCGGACCAGGACGGGGGCGATCCCTTCCGTCGGCTCATCGAGAAGCAGGAAATCCGGATTGCCCATGAGGGCCCTGGCTATGGCGAGCATCTTCTGCTCTCCGCCGCTCAGGAGGCCGCCTTTGCGGGTTTCCAGCCTGGAGAGCGGAGGAAAGAGTTCGTAGACCTTGCCCTTGTTCCAGAAGTCTCTTCCCGGCGCGGTTCTGGCCGCGATCTCCAGGTTCTCCCCCACCGTGAGGTCCGCAAAGATTCGGCGATCGTCAGGGACATAGCCGATCCCCTTTCTCACCAGGGCATAAGGTTCCTTCCCGGCGATGTCCTCTCCCTTGAAACGGATGCGTCCCTGCTTCGGAGGAGCGATGCCCAGGATGCTTTTCAGGGTGGTCGTCTTTCCTGCCCCGTTCCGGCCGAGGAGGCAGACGACCCGGCCGGCGTCCACCTCGAGAGAGACCCCGAAGAGAATGTGGCTCAACCCGTAAAAGGTGTGAATCTCGTGGACCTCAAGCATCTTCTCCCTCTCCCCCCAGGTAGGCTTCCTGCACATCCTTGTTGCCGCGCACCTCTTCGGGTTTCGCCTGAATGATCGTCTTGCCGTAGTGCATGACCATGATGCTCTGGGCCGTGTTGAAGACCACATCCATGTCGTGCTCGCAGAAGAGGATGGTCAGCCCCTGTGTCTCGGCGAGCCTCTTGATCAGCGACATGGTGGCCGCCGTCTCGTCCGGAGACATGCCGGCCGTGGGCTCGTCCAGGACCAGCATCCGGGGCTCGTTGCCCAGGGCGATGGCAATCTCGAGAATCCTCTGATCCCCGTGGGAAAGAGAACCGGCGATGCGGTCTGCTTTGTCCCGGAGTCCCACGCTCCCCAGAATCCTGTCCGACTCTTCAACCGCCATCAGGTGGGCGGACCTGAAGAGGTTTCGGCTCTTTCTCTGCCTGGAGAGCACGGAGACCTGAACGTTTCTGAACACCGTCAGGCGGTGAAAGATGTTGGCGATCTGAAAAGAGCGCGCGATCCCGCGCCTGCAGATCTCGTGGGTGGGCAACTGGCTCATGTCTTCGTCGTTGAAAACGACCCTTCCCCGATCCGGCTTGAGCTGACCGGTGATCAGGTTGAAAAGGGTCGTCTTTCCCGCGCCGTTCGGCCCGATCACGGCCACCAGCTGACCTTTCTCGACCCGGAGCTCCGCCCCGTTCACGGCCATGAAGCCATCGAAGGACTTGAAGACTCTTTCCACGTACAGCATCGGTTTTACCTTTTACGGGAGACGAGCTTGTCTCCGATGAAGCCCATCACGCCCTCGGGCAGAAAGAAAATGAGCAGGATGAGCAGAACGCCCAGGATCAACGTCCAGTACTCCGTGTAGATCCCCACGAAGGTCCTCAGAGCCACGGTGATGGCGGCCCCCAGGATAGGGCCTGCGAAGGTGAACCAGCCCCCCAGGAGGCACATGATGAAAATCTCGAGGGAGAGAACCCAGAAAAGGAGGTCGGGGAACACGGAATGCTCCAGAACCACGAAAAGAACGCCTGCAACGCCTGCAAAAAAGGTGGCGATCACGATGGCCGTGAGCTGGTGCCGCTTCACGTTGATCCCCACCGCAGAGCACCGGGCGGGATTGTCCCGGATGGCCTGCATGGTGGTGCCGAAGGGGGACCGGTGAATGATGTACATGCCGATCAGGCACAGAACCACAAAGAGAAGGATGAAATAGTAAGAGCCGGTAGTGGAAGAGATCCAGTCCGGGATGGGAACGCCGTGAAGGCCGTCATCCCCATGGGTCAGGTCATACCAGCGAAAAGCAATCGCCCAGATGAGAGAGCCCAGAGAAATCTGGAGCATGGCGAAGTACAGGCTGGTCAAGCGAACGCAGAACCATCCGATCACGAACCCCACGGCGGCTGCAATGAAGGGCGAGACGATGAAGCACAGCCACATGGGCAGCCCGGTCTTCATCAGCAACAGGGCGAAGGCATAGGCTCCCACCCCGTAGAACACGCCGTGATGGAACTGGAAAAGGCCGCCGTGGCCCACCACGATGTTAAGACTCATGGCCAGAAGGGCGGTCACGAAGATCACGGCGAGAATGTAGGTGTAGAACCGGGGAAGAAGGAAGGGGAAGAGAATGAGGAGCACCAGGATCAACGCCCACGGCCACAGAACATTCAGATTGAGGCTGCTTCTTTGCAAGCTCGACTCCTCATCACCAAACCGATTTGAGCATTCCCGTGGGACGCCAGATCAGAACGATCACCACCGCCATGTAGGGAAAGACAATCGCAAATTGAGGCCAGAACAGAACACCGAAAGCCTGGGTCAGCCCGAAAATTAGAGATCCCACCATGGCGCCCCACATGTTGCCGAGGCCTCCGATGGTGACGATCAGGAACGCTTCGATGATGAGATTGTGGTCCATTCCCAGCGTGATGCTGACCGTCGGTGCAACCAGGGCGCCTCCCAAACCGGCCAGAAAACACCCCAGCACAAAAGCGAAGGCGAAAACCCAGCTCACATTGATGCCCACCGCTCCCACCATCTCCCTGTCCACCGCCGCGGCCCTCGCGATCTTTCCCATCTTGGTCTTGTTGGTGAAGAGCCACAACGCTACGGCGACCAAGGGCCCAACCAGGAGGAGAAAGAAGTTGTATCGCGGAATCGACGCGCCCAGCAGGCTCACCGAACCGTTGAACACCTCGGGAGCCATGATGGACTTGTATTCCGCCCCCCACACGATTTTGACCAGGTCACCCAGAATCAGGCTGAGGGCGAAGGTGAACAGAAGGAGCATCAGGTGCTCCCGCTGGTAGAGGTGGCAGAACAGGGCCCTTTCCGCCACAAGACTGACAAGGGCCACCACGAGGGGAGCCAGGATCAGGGCAAGCCAGAAACCCGCCGGGCCGGTCACGAGTTTGGTGATGCTGTAAGCCGAAAAAGCCCCGATCATGTACAGCGAGCCGTGGGCGATATTAGGGACTCGAAGCACCCCGAGCACGAAACTCAGCCCGGAACACACGACAAACAAGATCATGGCACGGCTGAGTCCGACGAAAAACTGACTTCCCAACGCACCCAAGTCCGTCACGACGCTCACTCACCTTTCTGGGATGAGAGACGGGGAGGAGCCTGCTCCCCGCCTCCAGGAACTTACTTCTGCCGGGATTTCTTGATTTCTTCACAGGTCGGCAGCACGTCGAGGCCTTTCAACGTCGTGATGTCGCTGGCAATCACGAAATCATGCTGGGGAACTTTCTTGGTGACGCCGAAATACATGGGGAACACGGCCTGATGATCACAGGCTCTCATCTCCACCGTGCCGCCGACAGGGTTCCTGACCTTGAGGCCTTCCACGGCGTCCACGAATTTTTCCTTGTCGATCTTTCCGGCCTTTCTGAAACCCTCGGCAATGAACTGGGCCGTCAGGTAGGCATTGAAGGCCGGGAAACCGGGCGGGTTTCCGTAGGCCTTCTGAAAAGCATCCACAAAGGCTTTGTTCTCGGGCGTTTCGGGGTAGTAGAAGAGATACTGGATCGTCCCCATAACCCCCTCGGGTGCCTCAGCTCCGAGAGGTTTCAGAACCGCATGATCGATGGCCGTGTGAATCCAGGAAGGGATCTTCGCCGCCATGCCTGTGGACTTCAGGGCTTTTAGGGCATTGGTCATGCTGGCGCCGCCTGTGCAGAGGATGACCGCATCGGGTTTGGCCGCCATGATTGAGGTGTAGTAAGGCACGAGGTCCGGCTCGCCGATCTTCCACCAAGATTCCCCCACCTTCTCCACGTCGGGCTTCAGGGCCTTCAGGCTTCTCCACGCCGAATCGGCGATGGCATGGCCGTAAGAGTAATCATCCCCGGCGATCCAGTACTTCTTGTACGGTTTCTTGGCCAACCCCACACCGCCGGCCTTCCCTCCCTGGGCGGTGTTGTCGGCCGTTGAGAAGACGTATCGGTGGCCTGCGGCACCCGTAATTTTTTCATCCTTGGATATCCACACGAAGAAGGGGACTTTTTCCTTCTTGGACACGGCGTCGGAAACCGCCAGGGCCACGCCGCTGTTGATGGTGCCCACCAGCACGTCCACATTCTCCCTCATGACCAGTTCCTTGGCCAGGTTGAGTCCGATGTCCACCTTGAACTTGGTGTCTCTCGTCGTGTACTCGATCTTTCCCCCAAGCACGCCCTTTTTGTTGATCTCCTCCAAGGCCAGCTTGAAGCCGTTGAGGGCGTCGTTCCCGTAAACCGCGGGAGGCCCGCTGTAACAGTCGATGATCCCCACCTTGATGTTTCGCGCATCCGCCGGCGCCCCCATCAGGATGAAGGATGCGGCCAGAACCAATCCCCACGCAAATACACGCTTCCTAGGACTCCAGACTTTCTTCACCATCATAGACCCTCCGTTTTTCATATTAGGAAAGTTGGTTGGATGTGAACTTCCGACATGGTCTCTTTGGCCTCAAAAGTTGTTCGGGTGAGGGTATCTTGTTGATAACTTGCCGCTTTCGGGGGCTAACTATATGGAAAGGAAGCGATTGTGTCAATAACAAAAAACCCTCCTATATTCCCCATCCGCCGGAGACGGGGATCGCGGCCGCGGTGATGTAAGAGGCGTCGTCGGAGGCCAGGAAGGCGATCACGGTCGCGATCTCTCGCGCCTCGCCGATCCGGCCGAGGGGGGTTTCCCGGATGATCGCCTGCTTGAATGTCTCGGCCATGACTTCCTCGATCGTGGGCGTGCGGGTGAGTCCGGGCAGGACCGCATTGACGGTCACGCCGTCGGGCCCCGCTTCCCGTGCGATCGATTTCGTCAAACCGATGAGGCCCGCCTTCGCCGTCGAATAGGCGAGTTCTCCTTTGGCGCCGATGAGCCCGTAGATGGAGCTCACATTGATGATTCGGCCCCATTTCTTAGCACGCATGGCAGGAAGAAAGTACTTGGTCAGAAAAAGAGGGGCGGAAAGGTGGATTCCGAGCACGGCTTCGAACCCGGCCATGTCGAGCTTGGACGACGTTCCGGGCCGGTCGAAACCCGCATTGTTGACGAGGATATCCACGGACAGGCTTCGGCAGACCGGTTCCAATTCCTTGTTGAGGGTGTCCAGGTCGGTCAGGTCAACGGAAAGGCCCGTCACCTTGCATCCCTGTTGGCCGACAGCCTTGACGACAACCTCCAGGGTTTCAGCGTTCCTGTCCAGCAGTAAAAGGTCTGCGCCCCTTTCTGCAAAAACCTCGGCACAGGCCCGGCCGATGCCCTGGCCCGCCCCCGTGATCAGCGCCGTGTGGCCCCGCAAGCTCATGACAGAACCCTGAGGATATCGTGAAGGTTCGCCTTGATTTCCGCGATGACGGCCTTGTCCGGAACGCTTTTCTCTTCCTTTTTTTGCTTCAGCCTCTGGCGCGCTCCTTCGATCGTCAGCTTCTCCTCGTACAGGAGGCGCTTGATCTCCTGGATGATTTCGAGGTCTTTTTTCTGGTAGGTCCGCTGGTTGGTGTCCGCCCTGTTCGGGCGAATCTGGGGAAACTCGCTCTCCCAGTATCTCAAGACGTAAGGCTCGACACCGATAATGCGGCTGACTTCCCCTATCCTGAAATACCGTTTGTCATCCGGAAGGTCCATGCCGTCCCTCAGCTCTCTCGAAGCCTGGCCCCTGTCTCCTTCCCCACCTGCTCGACAATGTGCTCGTGGAGCTTGTTGATATCCCGCCCCTCCAGGGTGGCTTCCTTGGACCGGTAACAGATCCGGTAGGCCAGAGCCTTCTCCGCGGGATCGATCTTTCCTCCCTCGTAGAAATCGAAGAGGGTCACGGATTCCACGAGGTCACCCCCTTCCCTTTCGATGATCCCCTGGATTCTGGCGCTCTCGACGTCCTTCCCGACCACCAGAGAGACGTCCCTCAGCACGGCGGGGAACCGGGCAAACGGCCTGAAAGATGTGACCGGAAAAGCATAATCCTTGAGCAGGCTGCCGTCCAGTTCAAACACATAGGCCCTTTCTTCATCGATGTCAAAACGCTTCAGGACTTCGGGGGAGAGTTCTCCCACAACGCCCAAGGGCACGCCACGGCACAAGATTCTCGCCGAAGCCTCCGCCCCGTACCACGGGGGGGTCCCTCCCCTTTCAAAGGAACAG
>Ga0068714_10003053_pt1 | contig 20380 bp, 17 predicted proteins | sample MTBNYHSulfiMetaG_FD_62988 | JGI IMG/M metagenome (GOLD analysis project Ga0068714, IMG submission 62988) | Enrichment culture microbial communities from rom New York Harbor, USA that are MTBE-degrading - MTBE-NYH (New York Harbor Sulfidogenic)... | ecosystem: Environmental > Aquatic > Marine >... | reverse complement strand
AGGGGAAGGATAACGGCTTGAATTCGACTGGCACGCCTCCAAAGCGAATCCTGGCTTTTCATCAACTCGCTCCTGAACCGGGGGGGTAACTTCTTGGGTACCGTCGCAAGTACAATAGCACGGGCCACGAGGGCTGTCAGCCTGACTCGACTGAACCTTGCTCAGAAGCCGGCTCTGCGGCTTCTCCGCGCGACGGCGAAGGCGAAAAGGGTTTGACCTCGGCCGGCGCCTTGTGCATAATCATCCAACTGATCGCGCCCACTGAGGCCGCCCCGACGGTTGCAGATGACAGAAAAAGGCATTCTCGATTTCGACTTTCCCGAGGGAAAAGTACTGGCCGGCAAGTACGTCGTCGAGCGCAAGCTGGGCGACGGGTGGGAAGGAGAAGTCTACAAGGTTCGGGAGATCAAAACCCGCATTGCCCGGGCGGCCAAGTTCTACTACCCGGTGCGCAATCCCAAGGGCAAAACCGCCACCCTGTACTCCCAGAAGCTCAATCGCCTGGCCGATTGCCGCATCATTATGCAGTACGCCCACCAGGACTGGATCACTTTCCAGCGGCAGCGGATCGAGTTTCTTGTCTCGGAGTACATCGAAGGCCAGGTGCTCGAGCAGTTTCTGGCCGAGCAGCCGGGCCGGCGACTTTCGCCGTTCGAGGCGCTGCATATTCTGGACGCGCTCTGCCGGGGGATGGCAACGGTCCACAGCCTCGGCGAATACCACGGCGATATCCACCTCGACAACATCCTCATCCAGCGCAAGGGGTTGGGATTTCAGGTCAAGCTGATCGATTTTTTTCACTGGGCAGGCCCTAAGCGGGAGAATATCTTTGCCGACGTGGTGGACCTGGTGCGGGTGCTGTACGATCTCGTCGGCGGGTCGAAGCACTACTCGAAGATGCCGCCGCAAATCAAGGAGATTTGCTGCGGCCTGAAAAGGAGCCTGATTCGGCGGAAATTCCGCACCGCCGGGCAGCTGCATCGCGCCCTGCACCACCTGGAGTGGTAATCCGCGCGGTCCGCGTTTTGAGCCGCCGCGATCAAGCCTGCTCTCGGCACCCGCTCGGTGTTCTCTTTTTCCCCGTGTTTGGTGCAGGCACCGATTTGAGCTATAGCCACTGCTCCGATCTCTACCGGATGGAGTCTGCTTCTCTTGCATTCTGAACTTCCTCAACTGGACCTGCGGGCCGCTCTGAACGACGCCCAGTACCAAGCGGTGACCTCGAACAGCCGGGCGCTGATCGTCCTGGCCGGGGCCGGCAGCGGCAAAACCCGCGTGATCACCTATCGCCTGGCGTACCTGCTGTCCCAGGGCGTGCCGCCTTTTCAGGTCCTGGCGGTGACCTTCACCAACAAAGCCGCCGGGGAGATGAAAGCGCGCATTGAGAGACTGGTAGGCCCCGAGGCGCGGCGCCTGTGGGTCAGCACCTTCCACTCAGCCTGCGCGCGCCTGCTGCGCCGGGAGTTTCATCATTTTGGCCGGGCGTCCAACTTCGCCATCTACGACACCTCGGACAGTGAATCGGTTCTGCGCGAGTGCCTGAAGGAGCTGAACCTGTCGGCCAAGGAGTGCCCGCCCGCCGCCCTGAGGGATTCCATCTCCTATTTCAAAAGCCATCTTCTGAATCCACAGCAAGCCGCCGAAGCGCTGTCGGACAGATCGACCGAGGAGCCTCAGGACGAGCTCGTCGCCCGGGTCTATCCCCTGTACGAGCAGCGGCTGCAGGCCGCCAACGCCCTGGATTTCGACGACCTGTTGCTTTACCCTTTGAGGTTGTTCCGGGAGCATCCCGAGACACTGGAGAAGTACCGAGCGCGCTTTCGGCATCTTCTGGTGGACGAATACCAGGACACCAACCGGGCGCAGTACGAATTCACCCGGCTCTTGGGCACGGGGGCCGACTCGGTCTGCGTCGTCGGCGACGATGACCAGAGCATCTATCGCTGGCGGGGCGCTCTGCCGGAGAACCTCGAGCAGTTCCGGCAGGATTTCGCCCCGGTCGAGGTGGTGCATCTGGAGACCAACTACCGCTCGACCGCCTCGATCCTGGCCGGCGCGACGGCAGTGGTCAACCGTAACCAGCGACGTCAGCCCAAGCGGCTCGTCACCGAGAAGGCTGCAGGCGAGCCAATTCACCTGCTGGCTTCGGCGGACGGGGAGGCCGAAGCGGAAACCATCATCGGCCTGATTGAGCGCTGGACCCGGGAAAGCCGCGAGTTTCGCCTGAGCGATTGCGCGATCTTCTTCCGCACCGCCGCCCAGAGCCGTCTCCTGGAAGAGGTGCTCGTGCGCCGGGGCATTCCCTACACCCTGGTGGGTGGCATCCGCTTCTACGAACGCAAGGAAATCAAGGACATCCTGGCTTACCTGCGAGCCTCTTCAAGCCCGCGCGACGAACAGGCTTGGCGGCGCATCGCCGGACTGGGACACTGGAGCGTCGGCCCCAAAACCCTCGACGACGTTTTCACGCTCAGCCGGCGATTCGAAAAATCCCCCATCGAGCTGAGCGAAGAGGAGCTCGCCTCGGGCCTGACGGCCCGAGGCGCGAAGCCCTTCGCCCGGCTCCAGCGAACGCTCACGGGATGGGCACAGGCCTTGAACCGGAATGAAACGACTCTCGCCGAATGGGTCACCCGCGTCATCCGGGAATCCCATTATATGGAGAAACTGGCCGCCCAGACGAAGGACCGGGAGGCCAAGCGGCAACTGGAGAACGTTCGAGACAATCTCGGTCAGTTGATTTCCGCCGCCCAGGAGTTCACCGAGCAGATCGAAGCGACACTCGGCGCGGAGCCGGAGGCGCGGACCTTGGCGAGACGGCTGGAGCTGTTTCTTGCCCAGGCCAGCCTGATGGCGGACATTGACTACTGGCGCTCACGCCCCGAGCCGCAGGAGGCGGAGAGCGCGGATATAGACCCTGGGCGCGTGGTCCTGATGACCCTCCACAGCGCGAAGGGATTGGAGTTTCCGGCGGTCTTCATCGTCGGCTGCGAGGAGGAGCTGTTTCCGCACAGCCGCTCCCTGCGGGAGCCGGAAGGGCTGGAGGAAGAACGCCGGCTCTGCTACGTTGGGATGACCCGGGCCAAGCAGCGTCTGGTGCTTTCCTATGCTTACTCGCGGAAGGTCTTCGGCTACAATGCCATGCGCCTTCCGTCCCGCTTCTTGAAGGAGATTCCTGCAAAGTATGTCCAGAAGCTGGGAGTGCAAACGCCCCCGGCGGAACAGCCCGACGTGGACTTCCAGGCTGGGGACCTTGTCTCTCATTCGGTTTTCGGTCGAGGCCGAATCGTTCGCGTCTCCGGCCGGGGAGCCGGGCTTAAAGTCCGGGTGGAATTCTTCCAGCATGGCCCGAAAACGCTGATGCAGGCCTACGCCAAAATGAGGAAATTGTAAGGCTGGCGGGAGCAACCACCGCTCCGCCATCCATTCTATACATAGCGACATAAGTGCGAGACGGATTTCGGCGTTGTCATTCTGAGCGCAAGCGAAGAATCTGACCTTCTCGAACACTTTGTGCGGCGGAGTCAGATTCCTCATCCCGCCTGCACTGAGCGAAGCCGAAGGGATGAATCGGGATTCGGAATGACAGATAGGACTTATGTCGCCGTGTATAAAAACACGAAAAGCAGACGGGTTCGATACAATTCAAAAACATTGCTCTTCTTGCCTTCGCTGCTCCACCTGCGCTGCGTTCAAATGGGTTTACAGTCATACCGACCTGTAATACAATACCGCTCCTTGTTGAACCAGGAACAGGATGACCAGCGTGCGAAGCAGGACAAAGGATCAGTCAAAGCAACCCTGTGAAGCCCATTCCTCTTCCAGTTCCTCCGGCCGGAGAGAAAGGCTGGCTCGACAACAAAGGAAGACTGCGCGCCATGCGTCGAATGCCTTCCTGAATGAATCGCTCGAATCAAGGACCATTGAAGCTTAAAGAACTTCTCACACTCGTGCTGATCGGTCTCGGCCTTGGCGCTGCCTTGGCTTGGGTCGCGCTGCGCAACAGGCCGCCATCACCCCCGCAGGTCCCGGCTGAATCGCTTCGCATCGATCCCCGCTGGAGCCGGCTGAATCCCACCGCGTTTGACGAGATTGCGTATGTCTATCAGAAAACTTTCAGCGAGGCGGAAGCGACTGGATTCCAACCTCGCGAGGCCCGGCCGGTGGGCAGGGCGCTGGCTCCGGGCGAGACCTTGGCCGTCGAGGTGCCGACGCAAAAGGCCACGCTGGGCCTGGTGATTGAGGCCCGGGCTTCGACACCGGGGCTGGAAGTGCCTCGTTTCCGTTCCCCCATCCACCGGGAAGGAGTCAACTTGAAACCCGGCTTGCCGGCCGCCGATGCCCCCCGGCTTCAGGTCACTTGGGACCATGCGAGGATTGCCGTCTTCCCGCTTGAGACACTCTATTGGAGATGGTACTACGCCAGAGTGGATGGCGACGGCAAGGCCCACCGCTTGACGCTGGAGGTGGAACCCGCCGAGGGCGGCTCCCGATATGAAGCGGCGGTTAAGCAAGTCTCCCTGTTCTCACAGGACGCCGAGGAGACCGGCTCCTGGACCCGCATCGGCCCCGCAGAAGCGGCCCTGCGCGCCGAGGCGCTCCGGCGCAACATCGTCATCCTGGGTCTCGACGGCATCAGCTGGCGTATCGTCGAACCGCTCATCGAGCAGGGCCGACTGCCCAACTTGCAGCGGCTGATCGAGCAGGGCGCTCGGGCCACGCTCGTGGACGAGCCTCCCCTCGACTCGGCGAAGATCTGGACCACCATCGCCACCGGGCGGCATCCCGCGGCTCATGGCCTCGACAAGCGCGTTTATCGCAGCCCGGACAGTGCCGACCCGATTCCCGTCAACAGCACGCTGCGCCGCACGAAAGCGCTATGGAACCAGTTCAGCGACCTAGGCCGCACGGTTGGCTTCGTCAATTGGTTTGTCTCGTGGCCGGCGGAAAGGGTCAACGGTTTTGTCGTCAGCGACCGAGCACGCTTCAGCGTCTCCCATGCGGTTTATCCGGAAGTGCTGGGACAAGGCCGGGAGCGCTTCCTGGCCACGGAATCCGACCTCGCGCAGGATTCCAGCGCGTTTGCCGATCGAGTCAGGGAGTTGCGCGAGACGCTGCGAGCCGGAAATTACCCGGCGAGAAACGAGGTTGAACGGCAGGAATTCGCCGCCCTGGTCAAAAGGCTCGAAGAGGTTTACTTCAACGATTGTTTCTTCCGCAATTATGGACTGGCGCTGTACCGGGAGCATCGGCCGAACCTTTTCGCCTTGTACTTTCACGGCCCCGACGCGATTTCCCATGCCTTCTACAAGTTTCATTTTCCGGAGGAATCGGTCGGCGTCACAGCCGAACAGCGGCAGGTCATCGGCGACACTCTGGAAGCCATCTATTGTTTCCACGACCGCACCTTGGGCGAGCTGATGCAGGCGGCCGAGCCGGATACGACTTGGGCGGTCCTCTCCGACCACGGTTTTCAGGCCCAACCGGTCGAGTTGGAGAAGATCTATATCTGGGATCTGGACTCTCTCCTGAAAGAGCTCGGGCTGCTCCATTACCAGGAAGGGGCGGAGATTGACTGGACCCGCACCGCTTGCTACACGGCGCGGCAGTTGGAGTGGAATCCGGTCGCGTTCCTGCGATTGAATGTCGAGGGCCGGGAGAGCGAGGGAATCGTCGCCCGGGAACAGTTCGAGTCGCGGCTGGAGCAAGTGGCGCAGCAGCTGCGGCAGATTACCCTGGAGCGCTCAGGCCGGCCGGTCTTCCGGGTAGAAGTCGAGACGGAGGCCCGCCGGCATGGACGCTACGATCTTCGCGTCGAGCCGGTGCTGGAGCCGGAAGACTTTGCCGACCGGATCATGATCGCCGGTCGCCGGGTCCCTCCAGCCGAGATTTTCACGATCGTGCCCCTGTCCGGCACCCACGAAATCGAAGGCGTGTTGGTCCTTTCCGGCCCGGGAGTGCGCCCGGGAGTGCGCCTCGATACAGTGCGCACGGTGGATATTGCGCCTACCCTGCTGGCATTGGCCGGGCTGCCTCTGGGCGAGGACTTCGACGGGCGAGTGATCGAGGAAGCCCTCCAGCCCGATTTTCTCCAGCAGGTGCCGGTGCGCACCCTGCCCAGCTACGAATGGCTCGGGAGATCTCTCCAAGAGGCCGGGGACCCGGCTGGGAAGGGACACGACGAGTGGAGGCTGGGTGAAGTCGAGGGCCAAATGCTCGATCACATGCGCGGCTTCGGGTATTTGCGGTAAAACGGAAGTCTTCAAATGTCTGGCCCTCGACGATACTCGAGCGCCGGGCATCAGTTATTCACAAGGATAGAAAGGAGCCATTGGAATGTTGAGAGTGATACTCGCAGTCTGTGTCGTGATGCTGGTTTCCTGGTTGGGAGGGAACGGGCAGGGAGCGGAAGCCCCCCTGCCGGATGGGGCTTCAGCCAAGACCGAGATTGCCGCGTCGACGAAGGACACACTCCCGACGCTCACCGAGGCGCAGAAGGAGCAGGTCCGTCTCTGGCTGGAGGATCTCAAGAAGCCCGGCGCCCAGCGCTCGCGCGAAGCGTTGGTCCGCGTCGGCCCGGGGGCAGTGCCCCTGCTGTTGGCCGCCTTGGAAGAGCAAGACACGATTCAAAGTCAGCAGGTGGTCGAGGTGTTGGGACGCATTGGACACAGGGCGGCGTTGCCGAAGCTGCGCGAGCTGATGGTGGGCAACAACCAGTGGCTGCGCAGCGCCTCGGTTTTCGCCATCGGCGCGATTGGAGGCAAAGAGACGGTTCCCATTCTGATCGAGGCGCTGAAGGACCCCAGCTGCCGGGTGCGCGAGTTCGCCGTGCGGATTCTAGCCGACCTGGGCGATCTGCGCGCGGCCCCGGGATTCATCGACCTTCTGCGCAGCTCCGACCAGGAACTCGTCCAAGCGGCGGCCCAAGGCCTGGTTCAATTGACCGATGGCACGGAAGACTATGGCACCGATTGGATGTCCTGGCAGCTCTGGTATGAGTCGGAGGTCCTTATCGGCGGCCTGGGCAACGGCGAAAGTGAGCCCTAGTCTGTCGGCCTCAGCGTGGAGAGGTCGCCGGGGCATCCGGAAATGCCGCACCGGGGCTGGATGGGAGACCCATCGGGCGCAGCAAGCAGCGCCCCTACGGGGCAATCTCCAATGAGGTAGCACAGCCGCCGTCGGCTGTGCGATGTTTCAGAGGAGCAGGGATGAATCTCGAACGCTATTCCCGGCAGCTCCTTTACCCGAATATCGGGGTGGAAGGCCAGCAGCGGCTGCGGGCCGGCAAGGTCGTCCTCATCGGATGCGGCGCGCTGGGCACTCATATCGCCAACGCCTTGGTGCGCGCGGGAATCGGCCGCCTGGTCATCGCAGACCGGGACGCGGTTGAGCTGAACAATCTCCATCGGCTGGTGCTGCTGGATGAAGACGACGTCCGGCTGGCCCTTCCCAAGGCGGAGGCGGCTCGAAGAAAACTCCAGACGATCAACTCCGAGGTCCAGGTCGAAGCCGTTGTGACCGACGTCCACGCCGGGAATATCGAGCGGCTCATTGCCGGCAGCGATCTCATCCTCGACGGGACGGATAACTTCGAAACCCGCTATCTGATCAATGATGCCGCCATCAAACATGATATCCCCTGGGTGTACGGCGCTTGCATCGCCAGCCAGGGCCTGGTCATGCCGATCCTGCCCGGGGACACGCCCTGCCTTCGGTGTGTGTTCGAGACGATGCCTCCGCCGGGGGCCAGTCCCACCTGCGACACGGCCGGCATCATCTCACCGGTCGTCCAAGTCGTTTCGGCCCTTCAGGTCACCGAAGCGATCAAGATTCTGAGCGGGCACCGCGAAGCGGTGGTCCGGCGGCTCCTCTCGGTCGAGGTGTGGGAGAATGCTTTCCGGGCGTTCGATGTGCAAAGCGATCGAAACAGCGTGGATTGCCCGGCATGTAAGAGGGGGCGGTTTGAGTTTCTCTCGGCCGATGCCGGCTCTCGGTGGGTAACGCTCTGCGGCCGCAACGCGTTTCAAGTCCGGCCCGCGGGCGACTTGCAGGTCGATCTCGAGCAGCTGAAGAGCCGCCTCGCTTCGGTCGGAAAAGTAACCGGCAGCGAGTTCCTCCTGCGCTTCGTGGCGGAAAACTGCCGGATTACCCTCTTCGCCGACGGCCGGGCCATCCTCTATGGGGCAGCCGACGAAGCAACCGCCAAAAGCCTTTACGCGAAGTATGTAGGCCTGTAGGAGGGTTGCCTTTCTTCAAAGGATGATGTCAACTTCATGGCGGGCTAGGCTCGGCAGCCGGGCGGGCGGATTAGCCCTCATACCCCGAGAGTCTCTGTTGCAGGCCGGGCTTCTCTCCATTAGAATAGACCGATAGAGCCGCCGTATGGTTTCGGGGCCGGCTCAGGACAAGTGACCATGACGATCCCGGAGATTAAGCAAGGGCTGACTGGGGCGCTTGAAAACACGCTGGGGCTCAGTCCCGAAACCCAGGGGAAGGTGTGGATGACCCTGGTGGTGGTTGTGTCGCTCTGGCTGCTGCGCCTCGGTCTCCTGCGCCTCATCTATCGCCGCTCGAAGGATGTTCGCGTCCGGTACCGGTGGCGCAAAATGAGCCTGTACGGGGCCGTCGGGCTGGGCATTGTGCTGGTGGGCAGCCAATGGATCCAGGGCTTCCGAAACCTGTCCACCTTCCTGGGCCTGCTATCGGCGGGTCTGGCCATCGCGCTGAAGGATCCCTTGGCGAATCTGGCAGGCTGGGCGTTCATTCTGTGGCGGCGCCCGTTTGAAGTCGGCGATCGAATCCAAATCGGGGAGAATGCCGGGGACGTGATCGACCAGAGGATCTTCATGTTCACTCTGATGGAGATCCGCAACTGGGTTGATGCGGATCAGAGCACCGGCCGCATCATTCACATCCCCAACGGAAAGGTGTTCAACGAGGCGCTGGCCAATTTCAGCAAAGGCTTCGAGTACATCTGGGACGAGGTACCAGTACTGGTCACCTTCGAGAGCAACTGGAAGAAGGCCAAGGAGCTTCTACTGGACATCGGCAACAAGCACGCGCTGCACCTCAGCGACGAGGCCCAACGCCGGGTCAAAAAAGCGGCCAAGAAGGTCATGATCTTTTATTCGAAGCTGACGCCCACGGTTTACACGGCGGTCAAGGACAGCGGCGTGTTGCTGACGATTCGCTACCTGACCGAGCCCCGCCGGCGCCACAGTTGCCAGCAGGCGATCTGGGAGGATATTCTCGAGGCGTTCGCCTCCTGCACGGACATCGATTTCGCCTATCCGACGCACCGATTCTACAACAACGCGCTGGAAGGAAAACCTCAGGCAAGAGTCTCCCTCCACAATCAGGCAGTCCCCCTCGATAATACCGGTCCCCCGGGCCAAGGAAGGGAGGAACCATGATAGGCAAAGGCTTGGCTGCGAAGACGAAGTTTGCGGTGGTCGCTGCGGCGGTCGTCCTCATCCTGATTGTCGCCTTCCAGAACACGGAGATCATGGTAGTGCGAGTGCTCTTCTGGCGACTGATTATGGCGAAGACCGTCATCCTGTTCGCGGTGTTTGTCGCCGGGGGCATCGCCGGAGCTCTCGTAGGCGCCGCGGTACGGAGCCGACGGAAATGACGTTCGTGGGACCGGGCCGGGGTCACTTGACTTGCACGCAGGCTATGGTATCCTGCCTCGAATCAATCGGGTTTCCATAGCCAATATCCCTGATGCTCCCAAGGGGAATTGCCGCTCAAGCGCCTTCCTTTTTCACCGGGAAGTCCCTCGAACGGGCTTCTAATTTCCCGGCAGGCATCCCGATAGATCGACCGCAGGATGAGGCGGAGAGTTCAACTCTCCGAGGATTCGATACTCGAAAGGGGCAGCCCGGCCGGGGGGGAAGATCCAGCACAGTCGCCCTCGGCTGTGCTGGGTTAGCGAGGACTCGAAGAAGTCATCTCGGCCTCATCCTAATTCTCGTCAAGGAGCAAGATCATGTCCTTTCCGTTCCGAGTTTTCGCGGTGTGCCTTGCCGTCGGCCTGGCCTTCGTGGCCGGTTGCCAGCAACAAGCCCAGGAGGCGCAGGTGGAAGCGCCGACTCCCGCCGGCGCTGTCTCACCGCTGCCGGTTTCCGACACCTCCGCCGATCCGGTGGTCGTGACCGTCAACGATGAGGAAATCCGTCGCAGTGATCTCATCCGGCAGATGAATCTGATGGCTCAGCAAGGGATGCGAGTCAACCCCCAGCAGGTGTTGGATCAAACCATCGCCGAGCGGCTTCTCGCCCAAGCTGCGGTCGAAAGCGGTCATGTCGCCGCGGCCAGCGAAGTGCAGGAAACTTACGAGTCGATCGTCGCCCAAGTGGGCGGGGAAGCCACGCTGGAAATGCACCTGGCCAACACCGGCTCTACTCTGGAAGAACTGAAGAAGGACCTCGAACGACAACTGAACATCCAGGCGGTGGTGGACTGGAAAACCACCGACCGGATCTCCGTCCCCGACGCCAGTCTCGAAGCATACTACGCGGACAACCCACAGTCCTTTGAGCGGGTCCAAGCCCGGCACATTCTCATCCGCTCGGCGCCGGACGACCCGGCCGAAGCGCGAGCCGAAGCGCGCAGGCGAATCGAGCAGATCGCCGAACGCCTCAAGGCCGGCGAGGACTTTGCCGAAGTCGCCCGCGAGGAATCGGAAGACCCCGGCAGCGCAGCCCAAGGGGGCGACCTCGGAGAGTTCGGCCGGGGACGCATGGTACCGGCCTTTGAGGAAGCCGCCTTCCGCCTGGAATCCGGCAGTACCAGCGACATCGTCGAATCCCAGTTCGGCTATCACATCATCCAAGTGCAGGAGCACAAGACGACTCCGCTGGAGGAAGTCCAGGATCGCCTGCGCTCGGCCCTCGAAAATCAACAGCGCCAGGAAATCATCCGGAACTGGTTGAAAGAACTGGAGGAGAAGGCGTCGATCGACATGACCACCAGCGCGCCCGCGCCGGGATTGCCTCCGCCTGCGCCTGCCGCAGCGGCGCCCGACCTTTGAGCAGAACACCTTTCGCCGGGAACGGGCAAGGAATATCCCTCTGCGGGAAATGAAGCGCCGACGGGATCATCCGGCGGGGACTTGCTCCATCTCCTCATCCCAGTACAGGATGCTGCCGCAGTGATCGCAGAGAATCACTTCGCGAGCTTCCTTGGCCGCCTGGATGCGGTGGGGCGGTAAGCGAACCTGGCAATAACCGCACGAACCGCTGTTGGAACGCGCCAGCGCCAGACCCGCGTTGCGAGCGTAGATCCGGTCGAATCGCGCCAGCAGGGGCGCTTTCATCCGGGCGCGCTTGGCCTCGATGCGAGCGCGGTCCTCTTCCAGCTCGGCCTGCACCTCGGCCAACTCGCTTTCCAACGCCTTGAGCCGGCCGGCGAACTCTTGCTTGTCCTGGGCCAATTGCTGCTCGTTTCGCGCCACCTCGGCTTTGGCCGCTTCCACCGCCTCCATCAGTTCGAGAATCCGGGTCTCGGTTTCTGAATTCTTCCGCTGCTGCATCTCGATTTCGTGCAAGCCGGCCTTGTACTCTGCGTTGGTCTTGACTTCATGCAATTTGAGTTGCTTCTTGGCCAGTTGCTCCTCGCCCGAGCGAAGATCGACCTCGGCATCGTGGAGATCGACGCGCAACTGCTTGTGGCGGTTGATGACTTCGTCGTGCTCGGCCAGCACTTTCTCGTGCGCGTCCCGGCAAGCCTCGATGCGGGGCGGCAGCTCGCGCGCGCGCCGTTCCAGCTCGTCATACCGCTCCATGATTTTTTGCAGGTCAATCAGCGCCGCCAGATCTCGATTCATCACTCACTCCTCAATTTCTCCTGGTATCGTTCCTCACAGATGCAAAAAGGGCTGGAGAGATTCTCCAGCCCTTGGTCGTCTCGGTCGCAGTCCGAGTGCCGTCGCCGTATGGATGCCGCGGCCGTCGGCTTCGACAAAGTCGGCCGCCGCAACAAGCGATGCTGTACTGCTTCTCAGGTATCAATTTGCGCCTTCTGCAGCTTCCCGCTGAAGTCGATATAGACCGATTTCCACTCGGTAAACATATCATAGACGGTGGTTCCGGATTCCCGATGCCCGTTGCCGGTGTCCTTCACCCCGCCGAAAGGCAGGCTGACTTCCGCCCCGATGGTCGGGCCGTTGATATAGGTGATGCCGGCCTCCAGATCCCGAATCGCCCGGCAGGCCAGGTTGACATCCTGCGTATAGATGGAAGAGGACAGGCCATAGGCCACCCCGTTGTGAACCTTGACGGCCTCCTCGAAGCTCTTCACCGTCAGCACGGAGAGCACCGGGCCGAAGATCTCCTCCTGCGCGATTCGCATCCCGGGTTTGACACCGTCAAAAACCGTCGGGGCGTAAAAGAAGCCTTTCTCGCATTCCCCCTGCTGGTAGAAGTTGCCGCCGATGAGCAGCTTCGCTCCTTCCTTCTGACCAATCTGCACGTAGTCATGGACAATTTTCCGCTGCCCCTCGTTGATCAGCGGCCCCATCTCGACCGATTCGTCGAGACCGTTGCCGATCTTGATCTTCCGGGCGCGTTTCAACAGTCTGTCCAGCAGCGCGTCTTTAATGCCCTGGTGCAGGATCAGGCGGCTGGTGGCCGTGCACCGCTGCCCCGTCGTGCCGAAAGCCCCCCAGAGGACGCCCTCGACAGCCAAGTCGAGGTCCGCATCGGGCATGACAATCTGGGCGTTCTTGCCCCCCAGCTCGAGCGAGACGCGCTTAAGCCCCTGCCCGCACGTGGCGGCGATCTGCCGGCCCACCCCGCTGCTGCCCGTGAAGGAGATCACGTTCACCCCGGGGTGCTTCACCAGAGGCGTTCCGACGTTTCGACCCGTGCCGTGCACCAGGTTCACCACGCCCTTCGGCACGCCGGCCTCGACCAGAATCTCCACCAGCCTGACCGCCGAAGCGGGCGTGTCGCTGGCCGGCTTGAAAACAACCGTGTTCCCGCAGACCAGGGCCGGGAAAATCTTCCAGGTGGGAATCGCGATCGGGAAGTTCCAGGGGGTGATCATCCCGCAGACGCCGATCGGCATGCGCATCGAGATACAGAACTTGTCGGGCAGCTCGCTGGGCGCTGTCTGGCCGAACAAGCGCCGGCCCTCCGAGCCGGCCAAGTCCGCTGTGTCAATGCCCTCCTGAATGTCGCCCCGGGTCTCCTTGAGGATCTTGCCCATCTCCCGGGTCATCAGCTGGGCGATCTTCTCCTTGCGCTCCTTCAGCAGCCGGCCGGCTTGGAAAATAATCTCCCCCCGCTTCGCAGCGGGCACCAGCCGCCATTTTTCATACGCCTTTCGCGCAGCCTCAACCGCCGCCTCGACATCCTCAGCCTGCGAGTCGGGAAATGTGCCGACGATGTCCTGCGGATCGGCGGGATTGGTATTCTTGAATCGCTTGCCGCACTTCGCGTCGATCCACTTGCCGTCAATGAGGTTATAGAATTTAGGGGCCATTCTTGAACCTCCGCTCCAGGGCGCCGCAGCGCCCGGCATGGGTCAACTTTTGCGGACCGCAGAATAGCATAAGCGGGCGTTTCTTGCAAAGGGGAGACCCGCCCGGCATCGGTAGGTTCGAGGGGTGTCCGCACCGAGCGCCCCACCCGCCGGAAAAGCTCAATCCCAGTCGTACAACTGGCTATAAGTCAGCCGGGTGCCGGGATATACGCGGCGATTCTTGGCCACGTCGAAACCCGAGCGGCGAATCTCCTGGACGAGATCCTCGGTCCGCTTTAAGACCATTTCATAGCGGGGGTCCAGATTATAGGCCATGCGGTATTCATTGAGGGCTTCGTTGAATTTCTTCTCCCGCATCAGTTTGAAGGCCCGGTTGGCGTGTTCCGAGGCGTCGGTCAGCGTGAAGGGAACCCCATCATCATCGGTTTGAGGCAGGAACCACTTCAGCTGTGAGCGGTCGTCGCCCACCCCGCTCGGCGCTTCGATCGGCGCGACCCCTTTCGATGAAGGGTCGCCGCCCCTCGGCTCGCCCCCGGGGACAAGCGGCCCGGCCGGCTCGTCCGGCGGCGCCGGCTTGAGGCTCCCCTGATACGAATACACCAGATAACCGGCAAAGGCGAGGATCGCCAGGCCGGCCAGCCCCCAGCCGAGATAGTACTTTGTAAGACTCTCCAAGGGACTTCCACCCCTTGCTCCGAAACAATTTTCCGATTGGCATTATACCCAAAGTCCGAGCCCCTATCAAGCCGCCAAGGTTCGCTCCCAGCCATAGGGTCAGGCCGCACGACCTCGGCGAGTAACTAATAAAACCCTTGAAATCAATAAACTTAGCTCGAACAGCAGGTACATCGGCAGACCCATCATCACCTGGGAGATAGGGTCGGGAGGCGTGAGAATCGCCGCGGCAATAAACACCAGAATCAGGACAATCGGGCGCGCTTTGCCCAGCGTCTTGGGCTCAACGATGCCCATTTGCGTCAGCAACACCACGACCACCGGCAAGTCAAAGGCAATGCCGAAAGCCAGAAAGAGTATCAACATCAGGCTGACATAGCGTCCGACCGACCAGACATTGCCCACGCGCGTGGACCCGCTTTCTTTCTCCAGGCGGGCCAGTTCGAGATCCCGGGCGACTTGGACGTAAAGCTTCTCCAGTTGCTCCGAAGCGCCCGGCACTGCCGCCCCCGAGGCTCCGGCCTTCTGGAGACCGCCCAGTGCGTTTCGCTGCTCGAGCAGGGTCTCGGCCACTGTTTCCCACCGTTCTTCCAGGCTGCGGGCGGCCGGGCCGCTCTCGATTAACCCGGCCCCATAAAGATAGGAGGTGATAAAGGGAAGCATGACGAAGTAAACGAAGACCGCCCCCAGCACAAAGAGCGCCCAACTGGAGACAATGAAAGGGACCAGGAAGCGCTTCTCCTTATGATAAAGCCCGGGTGAGACAAACCGCCACAGCTCGAACAGCACGTAAGGAAAGGCTACGAACACCCCGACCACAATCGCTATCTTGAGAAAGGTGAAGTACGGCTCGAGCGGAGTATGCCAGTAAAGCTCAGGCACATTGCCGGTGAGGGAAAGAAAGATGCGCTTGATGAAAATACCCGCCGCGATTGAGCAGAGCGCAATCGCCGCAATGGACCTCAACAGGCGGCCGCGCAGCTCCTCCAGGTGGTCAAAGAAAGACATGTATTTCTCTTTGCGCTGCGCTTCGGCGTTGTTCGTGTCGTTCATGGCGGCTCATCCGGCCGGGGAAGGTCCCGACGGGGGCGGCGGCGGCTCGGACTCCTCCTCGGCCTCATAGGGAAAAGGCCGGCCGTGTTCCCGGTCGATCTCCCTCTGGCCGGTGTGGTCCTCCAGAAGATCCCGCTTCAAGTTGTCGCCGGCCCTCCGGGCTTCCCGGATTTCGGCATCGAACTCCGATTGCATCTCCGCCATGCTCTGGCGAACCTCGCGCGAGGCCTCTTTGAACATGCCCAAGGCCTTGCCGAGCGACCGGCCGATCTCCGGCAGCCGCCGAGGCCCGAAGATCAGCAAGGCCAGGATGAAGACCACAACAATTTCCGTCCAACCGACTCCGAACATCTGAGTCCATCCCTCTCCCGCGGTGCTCCAGTCCCACCCAGGCGAGTCGCCTTACAACGACAGGATCTCCGCCAAGCGCAGCAGCTCCGGGTTGATCTCCTTCTTGCTTTCCCAAGCGTGGCTGAGGGGGTAGGTCTTGACCTGGCCGGAAACCAGTCCGACCATCAAGCCCGCGTGACCCTCAATCAGTGTCTCGACGGCCGCCCGGCCCAGCTGGCTGGCCACCATGCGGTCGAGGGCCGTCGGCGAGCCGCCCCGCTGCAAGTGCCCGATGACCGCTACCCGCGTGTCCACGTTGAGCATTTTGCGGATCCGGTAGCCGATCTCGATCGAGCTGCCGGCTCCCTCGGCCACCACAATAATACTGGAGCGCTTCCCTCGCGCAATTCCCTTTTCAATCTTCTCGCAGACTTTCTGCAGGTCGAAGGGGACCTCGGGCATCAGGATCGCTTCCGCGCCGCCGCCGATACCGGTCTCCAGGGCGATAAAGCCGGCGTCCCGGCCCATCACTTCGATGACGAACAGGCGCTCGTGGCTCGTGGCCGTATCGCGGATCTTGTCAACCGCTCCGAGGGCGGTGTTCAGCGCGGTGTCGAACCCGATGGCGTAATCGGTCCCGGCAATATCATTGTCAATCGTTGCCGGCACGCCCACGCAGGGAAAATCAAATTCCCGGTGAAGCGCCTCGGCGCCCCGAAACGAGCCATCCCCGCCGATGACCACCAGGGCGTCCACGTCCCGCTTCCTCAGATGGACCATCGCCTTGCGGCGTCCCTTCTCGGTCTTGAACTCCTCGCAACGGGCGCTGCCCAGGACCGTCCCCCCTTGATTGATAATGCCCCCGACGGAAGCCAGGCTGGCCTCATGGATATCGCCCCGGATCAGTCCGGCAAAGCCCAGGCGGACCGTCTTGGGAGAGAGACCATGGGCGACGGCAGTCCGCACCACCGCCCGCACGGCGCAATTCATCCCCGGGGCGTCTCCCCCGCTGGTCAAGACCGCCACGGTCTGGAGTTGCCCTTCCTTCTTTGCCCGCTTCTTCGCCGCCTTCTTCCTCTTGGCTGCCGCCTTTTTCTTCATACCGAGCCTCCTCCGCGAAAGGGCGCAGCAAGCAGCGCCCCTACCATGCCGGGGTCTGCCCACAGCAATTTCCGACCTTTTGTAGTATATCGATCGGGTCGCCTCAATTCAAGTCACCCCGCCAGCGAAGATCGCCCCCCCGGCCGGGGCTTGGGCGGGCCCGCCGGGCGAGGCTCGGCTCGCGTCGCCTACCTTCGGCCCGCCCCTGCAAAAAACACGAGCCGGAGAGTATCGCTCCCTCCGGCTCGTCTGTTCTTCGTCAGGCTGTGCCCGCCATCATGGGCATAGATCCCATGCCACCGGCTTGGCACGCTAGCGGCCCATGCTCTTACCATCGCTCTTGAGATCCTTGCAGGCCTGAACCACCCGGGCAGCCATGTTCGCCCGCGCCGCCTTCAGCCAGGAGCGGGGGTCGTAGACTTTCTTGTTGCCCACCTCACCGTCGATTTTGAGCACGCCATCGTAGTTCTTGAACATGTGATCGGCCACAGCGCGCGTAAAGGCATATTGTGTGTCGGTATCCACGTTCATCTTGATGACGCCATAGTCGAGGGTTTCGTGAATCTCCGCTTGGCTGGAGCCGGAGCCGCCGTGGAAGACGAGCCAGAAGCGGGCGGCCTTGCCGTGCTTCTTTATCACCGCATCCTGGCCTTCCTTAAGAATCTTCGGCTTCAGCACCACGTTGCCCGGCTTGTACACGCCGTGGACATTCCCGAAGGTGGCCGCAAACATATACTTGGCCCCTTTGACCTGGCTGAGCGCTTCATAGACCGCGACCATATCCGCCGGGGTGGTGTAGAGTTTTTCCTTGCCGACCCCTTCCCGGTTGACGCCGTCTTCCTCGCCTCCGACAACGCCCGCCTCGACCTCGAGAATGATCTCGTTCTCGTGGCAGAGTTTCAAAACTTCGACGGCGTGCTTCATATTCTCGCCCAAGGGCAGGTCCGAGCCATCATACATGTGGCTGTTGAACAGGTTGGGCAGGCCGGCCGCGCGCCGCTTGGCTGTCTCGGCAATCAGCGGCTTGAGAAACGAGTCAATCTTATTAGTCTGACAGTGATCGGTGTGCAGAGCAATGTTCACCTCGTATCGTTCGGCCACCCGGTGCGCGTGCTCGGCCAGGCTGATCGCTCCAAGGACCATGTCTTTGAGGCTGCCCGACGCATGAGCGCCCCCGCCCGTGGAGACCTGGATGATACCGTCGCTTTTCGCCTCGGCAAACCCTTCAATAGCGGCATTCATCGTGTCGGTCGTGGTAACGTTGATTGCCGGATAAGCGTACCCTTCCGCATGCGCCTTTTCCAGCATCTGGCAGTACTTCTGGTAATTGACAATCGGCATCTCTCTTCTCCCTTAAACCTTGTAAAGTTGAACTTGTGAATTGAGTCGCTGCATGGCAGCGACTCATAAAGCATTCCTAACCCGACAGCGGTGAAATCCTCGCCGGGTGACAACCGAAACTCATTTCTTCTTCAGGAACGGCATCATCGCGCGCAGTTTCTTGCCCACCACCTCGATGGGGTGTTGCAGGCTGTGCCGCTTGAGCGCATTGTACACGGGCCGGCCGGCCTGATTCTCCAGGATCCACTCCCGGGCGAACTCTCCGCTCTGGATCTCCTCCAGGATGTCCCGCATTTCGGCCCGCACGCCCTCGTCGATGATGCGATCACCCCGGGTCAGGTCGCCGTACTCGGCGGTGTCGCTGATCGAATAGCGCATATTGGCAATGCCGTTCTCATACATGAGATCCACGATCAGCTTCACCTCGTGTAAACACTCAAAGTAGGCGATCTCCGGCTGGTAGCCCGCCTCGATCAGGGTCTCGAAGCCGGCCTGGATCAACCGGGTCAGCCCTCCGCAAAGAACGCACTGCTCGCCGAAGAGATCGGTCTCGGTCTCCTCGGCGAAGGTCGTCTCGATGACCCCGGCCCGCGTCGCTCCAATGCCCCGGGCGTAAGCCAGCGCGATCTTCTTCGCCTGCTTGGAGGCATCCTGCTGCACCGCAATCAAGGCCGGCACCCCCTTGCCCTCCTCATACACCCGGCGGACAAGGTGCCCCGGCCCCTTCGGGGCGACCATGATGACGTCCACCGAGGCGGGCGGAACAATCTGCCCGAAGTGGATGTTGAAGCCATGGGAAAAACCGAGCACCTTGCCTTTCTTTAAATGGGGCGCGACCGCATGCTGATAAATCTTCGCCGCCGCCTCATCCGGCACCAGCATCTGGATCAGATCCGCCTTCTGGGCCAGCTCCTCGGCCGAGACCGGCTCGAAATCGTGACTCTTGGCCAACTTGTAGTTCGGCGTGCCCGGCAGCTCCGCCACGATCACCTTCAGCCCGCTGTCGCGCAGATTCAGCGCCTGGGCGTGTCCCTGGCTGCCGAAGCCGATGATCCCCAGAGTCTTCCTTTTCAGAATGGTCAGACTGGCATCCTTATCGTAGTACATCTTCACCATGGTTTTCCTCCCTCTTGTTGAGAGGACCTCGGGGCCGCCCTCGGGCGGGAGTCCCCTCACGTTCTATCCCGAGCAAAGATGGGCCGGAGAGCGAAACTTCGCTCAGTAGGTCCGCCGAGCCGAGGCGGACCCATCCCGCTCCACCCCCGGGGCACGCTCGGCTCGCGTGCCCTACTTTTTCACAGCCGAAATCCTAAACCCGCTCGCCTGGCTTGTCAAAAGGCCGTGCCCCAAAGCCCGGCTCCACTGGATGCTTACTCTTTGAGCGATTTGAGCGCCTTGGCCCCTCGGGCGATGGCGACCCGCCCGGTGCGAACCAGCTCCCGCACCCCGTAAGGCTGCAATAAGTCCACAATCGCCTTGATCTTTCCCTGGTCGCCGGTGACTTCCAGCGTAACCGTCTCGGGGTTCACGTCCACGATTCTCGCCCGAAAAATACTTGCCACTTCCAGAATCTGGGCCCGGTTCTTGGGCGGAGCGTCCACCTTCACCAGGACCAGTTCCCGATCCACATAAGATATCTCGGTAAAGTCCTGCACCTTGATCACGTCCACCAGCTTGTTCAACTGCTTGGTGACTTGTTCAAGGATCTTGTCCTCCCCCTTGACCACAATCGTCATCCGGGACACGGTCGGGTCCATCGTCTCCCCGACGCAAAGACTGTCAATGTTGAATCCCCGGCCGCTGAAAAGCCCCGAGACCTTCGCCAGGACCCCGAACTTGTTCTCCACCAGAACCGAGATAACGTGGCGCATTTTCCCTCTCCCGTTTCCGAACGGTCTGGGCCGGCCCTTCGACACGCTTCGCGACTCAGGGCTCCGGCTCGTCCTTGATCCCCGCCTTCAGACCAGGACCACTCCCTTAATCATTTCATGCAGGCCCTTGCCGGCCGGCACCATCGGAAAAACATTCTCTTCCTTGGTGCAGAGAAAATCCAGCATGCAGACCCGTTTCGATGCAATGGCCGTCTCGATCGCCGGGATGACGTCTTCTTTTCTCTTGACGCGGAGGCCCAGCGCACCGTAAGCCTCGGCCAGCTTCACAAAATCCGGAATGTAATCCTGGCCGGTTCGCTCGTGGGCATTGCCCGGCTCCAGCCGATCCTGGCCGGACAAATTCACCCCGGAATACATGTGGTCGTAGAACATCTCCTGCCACTGGCGCACCATGCCCAGATATCGGTTGTTCATGATGGCGATAACGACCGGAATGTTGTAGTTGACCGCCGTGGCCAGCTCCTGAATGCACATTTGAATGGAGCCGTCGCCGGCGATGTCGA
>Ga0068714_10003052_pt1 | contig 20381 bp, 19 predicted proteins | sample MTBNYHSulfiMetaG_FD_62988 | JGI IMG/M metagenome (GOLD analysis project Ga0068714, IMG submission 62988) | Enrichment culture microbial communities from rom New York Harbor, USA that are MTBE-degrading - MTBE-NYH (New York Harbor Sulfidogenic)... | ecosystem: Environmental > Aquatic > Marine >... | reverse complement strand
TCATCGCCTCGCACCACGAGCTCCGTCGACGACTCGAGTCGACCGAGGCCTACAACCTCCTGCTGGAAGAGGACCTTCGCGCCTACCGCGAGGCCGCCGCGCTGCAGATGGTGCTCGGGGATTTCCACGACGGCGCGGTGCTCGCCCGCTGCTCGTTCCGCAACCTGGTGCTGGGGCGCATGCAGGTCCAGGCAGGAACGGTGTCGTCGGTGCGGTTCGACACCCCTGCCGTGGTCCTCGGCGGGCTCGCGGGACGGGTTGTCCGCGTGGGGCTCCGCCAGAGCTGGGTCGAGCTCGTCACCCATCCGGCCGCCGCGGTCGCGGTGCGAACCGAAGACGGTGTCGTTCGCGGCCTGGTAACCGGCTCCGGCGCCGACCACCTGGTCGTTCAGTTCGTTCCCCGCAGCGCCGCTCTCGTCCGTGGCGACCTCCTGGTGACCAGCGGGGCGGACGGCGTCCACCCGCCGGGGATACCGGTGGCCACGGTGTCGAGCGTCAAGGAGAGCGACGCCCCCTTCCTCGAGGTGCTCGCCCGTCCCGCCGGCGACCTCGCCGGCGCCCGCGTCGTCCTGCTGCTGCCGCGATGGGCGCCGGGCGAAGCCGAGGGGCCCGCACCGTGATCCTCCGGGTCGCGCTCGTCGCCCTGGCTCTGGTGGGGCAACGCCTGCTCGGCGTTCCCGGGCTGCCCCTGTGGGCGGGCGAGGTGCTGCTGCCGATGGCGCTCCTGGTCCACCCCGCACTCGGCACCGGCGCATGGCGCGCCGTGATGACCGGCATGTGGGTTGGCCTCGCCTGGGACGTGGTGCTCGAGCCGGTGGTGGGGCCTGGCGGCATCGCCTGGTGCGCAGCGGCCCTGGCGGTGCGTGCGGTGGGTGGGGTGCTGGCAGACCGCTCGACTCGCGCCTGGACCGCCCTCGGTGGGCTCGGGGCGCTCGTGGTCGTCCTCGCCCGAGCCGCGGCAGAGCTTCCCCTGGGCGAGCTCTCCGCCTTCGGGTTCGACCACGTCCTGCGATCCGTCGCCCTGACCGCCGCGTGGTGCGGCCTGGTGGGCTGGCTGCAGGGACTCGACCTCCCGAGCCGGTGGCGACGCCACCGCTCGCGCCGGCTGCGCTGACGATGGAGATTCGCGAGGACCTCGGACCCGCGCGACGCCGTTCTGCGGCCCTGTTCCTCACCGCGCTGGTGCTGTTCGGTCTGCTCCACCTCCGTCTCGCCCAGCTCCAGCTGGTCGGGGGTGCGCACTGGCGACGCCTGGCACAGAACAACCAGATGCGCATCGTGCCGATGCCGTGCTTCCGTGGTCGGGTGTATGACCGCCGCGGCCAGGTTCTGGCCGACAACCGCGCCAGCTGGCAGCTCCTGCTCTTCCCCGCGGACGCACGGGACCTGAACCGGACGCTGCTGTTCCTCGCTCGGCTCGGCATCGCGTCCGCCGCCGAGCTCCACCGCCGCGTCGACGCGCTCGGTCCCGGGACCTCCTCCCCGCTGGTTCTCGACGAGGACCTGACCTGGGGCCAGGTCGCCCGGATCCGCGCCCACCAGAGTGACCACCCCGAGCTGTCCGTGGTCAGCGGATTCCGGCGCTTCTATCCCCTGGGGCCGCTGGCGGCTCATGTCGTGGGCCACCTGCGCATGATCACGCGCGATGAGCTCGACCGGACGCCGGAGCTGGGGCTGAACGCCCTGGTCGGCGCCGGCGGCATCGAGGAGCAGTGGAACGGGTGGTTGGCCGGCCGGGACGGGCAGCGCTGGGTCGTGGTCGACGCCTTCGGCCAGCAACTCGGCCTGGTCCGCGAGGAGCCCCCCCGGGCAGGTCAGGACGTGACCGTGACGCTGGACGCCGGCCTCCAGCAGGTGGCCGCAGACGCCCTGGCAGACCACGCCGGGGCGGTGGTCGCGCTGGAGGCCTCCAGCGGCGCGGTCCGGGTGCTCTACTCGGCGCCCACCTTCGACCCCAACCTCTTCGCCGGTCGACTGGGTCGCGCCGAGTGGGACGCGATTCGCAACGACCCTTTCCACCCCCTCCAGAATCGCTGCCTCCAGGGCGGGTACCCGCCCGGGTCCACGATCAAACCGTTCCTCGCTCTCGCCGGCCTCAGCGACGGCCTGGTCAGCCCCCAATGGGGGGTGGGGTGCACCGGAACGGTGGTCCTCTTCGGTCACCCGTTCCGGTGCTGGCGGCGCGGCGGCCACGGTCAGGTTGCGCTCCAGCGGGGCCTGGAGGTCTCGTGCGACACGTACTACTACCTCCTCGGTCAGCGCCTGGGCATCGACCGGATCGCCCGCTGGCTGCATGCCTTCGGGTTCGGCCAGCCCACCGGGCTCGGGTTTTCGGCGGAGAGCTCCGGCCTGGTGGGAACCCCCGAGTGGAGCCGGCGGGTCCGCAAACAACCCTGGTATGCCGGTGACGCGGTCTCCGTCTCCATCGGCCAGGGACCCATCCTGGCCACGCCGATGCAGCTCGCACGGGCGTTCGCGGCCATCGCCAACCGGGGGACCCTGATCCGGCCCCGGGTCGTCGGCGCGCCCGAGGCGACGGATCGGCAGCCACTGGGCCTGGCGAGCGAGCACCTGGACCTCGTCATTCGGGGACTGTGGGACGTGGTCCACGGCGACGAGGGAACCGCCCGGACGCTGGCCGGCCTTCCCGCGGCCGGCAAGACCGGGACGGCGCAGGTCGCCCGGCTGCAGGAGGGGGTCAGCGTCGAGGAGCTGCCGCTGCGCCTCCGCCACCACGCCCTGTTCGTGGGTTGGGCGCCGGAGCCAGCCCCGGAGCTCGTGGTCGCGGTCCTGGTGGAGCACGGCGGCGGCGGCGGCAGCGTGGCCGCGCCGGTGGCGGAGAAGATCCTGGCAGCCGCTCTGGGCAGCCGGTAGCCGGGTCCGCTCCAGCGACAGGGGGTCTGCTCCACCCCGCGCCCACGCCCGCAGCGGATCTCGAGCCCAGCCGCACCCTGCGCCCTCGCCGTCACCGTTCTACAATGCCGCTGTGGAGCACCGACTCGACGCGTGGATGGTCCTCGCCGTCACGGCGATCCTCGGTGCGTCGCTTGTCACCCTCCACGCGGTCACCAACGTGTTCGGCCAGCAGCTCCTGCTGCGCCAGCTCCTGTGGGCCGGGCTCGGGCTCCTGGTACTGTGGGCGATGTCCAGAGTTCACTTGAGCGTTTTCCAACGGCTCGCGCCCGCCGCCTACGCGCTGTCCCTCATGGCGCTCGTCGCGGTGCTCGTGGTCGGCGAGACTCGCGGCGGGACCAAGGCCTGGTTCGCGCTCGGGCCGGTCAGCCTGCAACCGAGCGAGTTCGCCCGACTCACCACCATGCTCATGCTCGCGGCCTGGCTCGACCGGCGGGGGCAGCGGGTCCAGAGCCTGGGCGAGGGCCTGGTGGCCGTGTTGTTGGTCGTCGCGCCGGTCGGGCTGATCCTGCTCGAGCCCGACCTCGGCGTCGCCTCCACCTACCTGCCGCTGGCGGTCGCGGCCCTGTGGCTCGGTGGGGTGCCGTGGCGGGCCTGGCTGGTCATGGCAGTCCTCGGAGTCGCCAGCGCCGGCGCCACCTGGCACCTGACGCTGAAGCCCTACCAGAAGGAGCGGGTCCTGACCGTGCTCGACCCCGAGAGGGATCCCTACGGCGCCGGGTACCAGGTGCGACAGTCGAAAATCGCGGTCGGCTCCGGGCAGCTGCTGGGTCAGGGGCCGGGGCGCGGCACGCAGTCCCAGCTCCGGTTCCTCCCCGCCCAGCACACCGACTTCGCCTTCGCCGCGTGGGCCGAGGCCACCGGGTTCACCGGTGGGACCGCCCTCATGCTGGCCTACGCTCTGCTGCTGGCGCGCATCGGCGTGGTGGCAGCCTCCACCGCGAGCAAGCACGGGCTGATCCTGTCGGCGCTGGTCGGTTCGTGGCTGGCGTTCCAGGTCGTGGTCAACCTGGGGATGGTCCTCGGGTGGCTGCCAACCACGGGGGTCCCCCTGCCGCTGTTCAGCTATGGCGGCTCCTCGATCCTCGCCACCTGCGCGTCGCTCGGCGTGGTGCAGTCGGTGTGGCGGCATCGGTTGGTGAACCAGTGACGAACTCGGTCCTGTTCCTGTCCGTCAACCCGTTCGAGACCCGTGTCGCCCTGCGGGAAAACGGGCGGCTGGTGTCCTTCCGAGCGGAGCGCCACCGCACCTCCTCCCTGGTCGGCAACCTCTACAAGGGACGGGTCACTCGGGTCCTGCCCGGAATGCAGGCCGCGTTCGTCGACATCGGTCTCGGGCGGGACGCATTCCTCTACGTCCGTGAGGCGGGAGGGATCCTGGACGACTACAGCGATCTCTTCACGACTGACGACGGGGATGTCTCCCCCCCGAGCCCCATCGGCTCCACCATCGGTGACCTCCTCCGGCAGGGCCAGGAGGTCATGGTCCAGGTCATCAAGGACCAGCTCGGCACCAAGGGCGCGCGGCTGACCACCCACATCACCCTTCCCGGTCGCTGCCTGGTGTACCTCCCCACCATGCAGCAGCACGGCGTGTCCCGGCGCATCACCGACCTTGACGAGCGGACCCGCCTCAAGCAGCTGGTCAGCGAGTTCACCGTCCAGGGGGGCTGGATCGTGCGCACCGCCGGCGAGAATCAGGGCGAGACCGAGCTGGCCGCGGACCGCGACTACCTGCTCGCCCTGTGGCAGCGAATCCAGGGCACGAGCGAGCGGGCACGCGCCCCCGCGCTCATCCACCAGGACCTGAGCCCGCTCCTGCGCGCGGTTCGCGACATGTTCACCGACGCCATCCAGGAGGCGTGGGTGGACGACGAGGAGAGCTATCGCGAGATCCTGGACTTCCTCGACCAGACCGATCCCGCGTTGGTTCCGAGGGTCAAGCTGTTCCGTCGCAGCACCGACCTGATGGCGGAGTTCGGCATCGACCGGGAGCTGGAGAAGGCCATGCGGCCCAAGGTCTGGCTCAAGTCGGGCGGGTACCTGGTCGTCAACCAGACCGAGGCGCTGGTCGCCATCGACGTCAACACCGGCAAGTTCGTCGGCTCCACCTCGCTCGAGGACACCGTGTTCCGGTCCAACGTCGAGGCGGTCCGGGAGATCGTGCGTCAGCTCCGGCTGCGTGACCTCGGCGGCATCGTGGTGGTGGACTTCATCGACATGGAGGAGGTGGAGCACCGCCGTGCGGTGTACGAGGCCCTGGCCGAAGAGCTGAGGAGCGACCCGGCCCGAACCCAGCTCCTCCCCATGAGCGACATCGGGCTCGTCCAGCTGACCCGCAAGCGGACACGCCCCTCGCTCGACCGGACCCTGAGCCGCGAGTGCCCGTACTGCCACGGCTCAGGTCGGATCAAGGCCCTTCCCACCGTGTGTCTCGAGATTCGACGCGCCCTCCTCGCCCTGGTCGAGGCCGAGCACACCGACCAGGTCTCGCTCGTGGTGCACCCCGAGGTCTCCCACTACCTGCAGGGGCCGTTCCGCGACCTCCTGCGGGAGGTCGAGGACGCCCACTCCCTGCAGATCATCCTGCGCGAGAACCCGCTCTTCCACCAGGAGCAGTACGAGCTGGCGCCGTAGAAGCTGTCGGCGCTCAGCTGTCAGCTGTCAGCTCCACCGCCCACCCCGACGACGCGCCGGTGCACCGGCGATGGGTGGCCCCCTCGGCGAAGCGGGGGGCCGGGTGGGGGAAGCTGAAAGCTGATTGCTGACAGCTGAAGGCTATCCTTGCGACATCGCCTCCAGGAAGTCCTGGTTCGTGCGGGCCTTCTCGAGGCGCTCCAGGAGCAGCTCCATCGCCTCGGTCGTGGACAGGGGCGACAACACCTTGCGCAGCACCCAGATCCGTCGCAGCTCCCACTCGTCGATCAGGAGCTCCTCCTTGCGGGTTCCGGAGCGATGGATGTCCACGGCCGGGAAGACCCGCTTCTCCACCAGCTTGCGGTCGAGGTGGATCTCCATGTTGCCGGTGCCCTTGAACTCCTCGAAGATGACGTCGTCCATGCGGGAGCCGGTGTCGATCAGGGCGGTGCCGATGATGGTGAGGCTCCCACCCTCCTCGATGTTGCGCGCTGCGCCGAAGAACCGTTTCGGCTTCTGCAACGCGTTGGAGTCGACGCCGCCGGACAACACCTTGCCCGACGGGGGCACGACGGTGTTGTAGGCACGTGCCAACCGGGTGATCGAGTCGAGGAGGATGACCACGTCGCGCTTGTGCTCGACCAACCGCTTGGCCTTCTCGATCACCATTTCGGCCACCTGGACGTGGCGCGTGGCGGGCTCGTCGAAGGTCGAGGAGATCACCTCACCCTGGACCGACCGCTGCATGTCGGTCACCTCCTCGGGCCGCTCGTCGATGAGCAGGACGATGAGCGTCACCTCGGGGTGGTTGGCGGTGATGGAGTTGGCGATGGCCTGCAGCATCATGGTCTTGCCGGTTCGCGGCGGAGCGACGAGCAACCCGCGCTGGCCTTTACCGATGGGGGTCAACAGGTCCATGACCCGGGAGGTCATCCCCTCTTCCACCTCGAGCTTGAGCCGCTCGTCGGGGTAAAGCGGGGTGAGGTTGTCGAAGTGGACCTTCTCCATCGCCACCTCGGGTGGCTCGAAGTTGATCGCCTCGACCTTGATCAGGGCGAAGTAGCGCTCCCCCTCCTTGGGCGGTCGGATCTGGCCGGAGACCGTGTCGCCGGTGCGCAGGTTGAAACGGCGGATCTGCGACGGTGAGACATAGATGTCGTCGGGCCCCGGAAGGTAGTTGTACTCCGGCGCCCGCAGGAACCCGAACCCTTCGGGCAGGACCTCGAGCACCCCTTCCCCGAAGATCAACCCTTCCTGCTCGGTCTGCCGCTGCAGGATGCGGAAGATCAGGTCCTGGCGGCGCATGCCGGAGGGGTTCTCCACCCCCAGGGAGCGGGCCACGCTGCTCAGCTCGTTGATGCCCATCTCCTTGAGCTGGCGGAGGTCGAGACGGCCCTCGTTGGCCACCTCGGAGGCCTGCTCGTACTCCTCGATCTCGTCGTCAAGGTCGAGGGGGATCACCACCGGTTCTTGCTCTTCGCCGTTCTTCTTCTTGCGTCCCATGTCATTCTCTCCGTTGCCGTTCAGTCGATTCTTCCAGGACCTCGTTCACCCGGGCCAGCAGCTCCCGTCGCCCCTCCCCGGTGTGCACGCTGACCGTCGGGGGGGGGGTTGGCAGGCCCAGCTGCCGCTGCACGGCGAGCTGCATGGCCGCCCGCGCGCCGCGCCCGACCTTGTCCGCCTTGGTCAGGACCACGAGCCGGGCCCGACCGGAGGACCGCAGGAACTCCTGCAGCTCGAGGTCGAGCGGTGTCGGGCCGAGCCGGATGTCCATGAGGCACATGACTCCGCAGAGGCTCCCCTGGTTCAGGAGGTAGTGTCGAAGCTCCCGCCCCCACTGCGCCCGCAGCTGCTGGGAGACCCGAGCGTAGCCATAACCGGGCAGGTCGACCAGGTAGAACCTCCGGTTGACCAGAAAAAAGTTCAGGGCCCGCGTTCGGCCCGGTTGCTTCGCGACCCGAGCCACCGTCTCCCGCAGCATCCAGTTGATCAGACTCGATTTGCCGACGTTCGAACGACCTGCAACCGCGAGCTGCGGTAGACCGTCTCGCGGCGCCTCGGCGGCTCTCAGAACCGACCGGCAGAAGACCGCCTGCGCGATCTCCACGCCTTCAGTGAGCCACCGGCCGGGCCGGGAAGCTCACCTCCTGCTCGGTCGCCTCGTGGGCGACCGACCCCTCGACATCGCGGATCAGGGCGATGTCGAGAACCTGGTCCATGTGTGTGACCCAGTGGAAGGTCATCTCCTGGCGAACGTCCTCCGCGATCTCCTCCACGTCCTTGCGGTTGTCCTCCGGCAAGATCACCTGGCGGATGCCGGCCCGGTACGCTGCGAGGACCTTCTCCTTGACGCCGCCCACCGCCAGCACTCGGCCCCGGAGCGTGATCTCCCCGGTCATCGCCAGGTCGGCCCGGATCGGGATGCCGGAGAAGGCGGAAACGAGCGAGGCGCCAATGGTGATCCCGGCGGAGGGGCCGTCCTTCGGAATCGCCCCCTCCGGGACGTGCAGGTGGACGTCCTTGGTCTCGAATCCCTCGGTGTCGATGCCCAGGTGCTCACCCCTCGAGCGCACGAACGACAGCGCCGCACGGGCCGACTCCTGCATGACCTCGCCGAGCTGGCCGGTCAGGGTGATACCCCCCTTGCCGGGCATCAGACCCACCTCGGTGGTGAACAGCTCGCCGCCGACCTGGGTCCAGGCGAGACCGGCAGCGGCCCCCACCTGTGGCTCCTCGTCGCGCTGGTGCGGGCGATAGCGCGGGGCACCGAGAAGCTCCTCGACCACCTCCGGGGTGACGAGGACCTTCGCCCCGGCCGCAAGCCGCTCTTTCAACGCGCGCCGGGCGAGCTTGCGACAGATCGAGGCGATCTCCCGCTCGAGGTTGCGGACCCCGGCCTCGCGGGTGTAGCGGTCAATGACGTAGAGCAGGCTCTCGCCGCTGATCTCCACCTCGAAACGGTCGAGGCCGTGCTTGTCGACCTGGCGCGGGACGAGGAACTGACGCGCGATCTCCAGCTTCTCCCGGTGGGTGTAGCCCGAGAGGTTGATGACCTCCATCCGGTCGAGGAGGGCGGGGGGAACCGTGTGCGTCACGTTGGCGGTGCACAGGAAGATGACCCGGGAGAGGTCGTACTCGACGTCCAGATAGTGGTCGTGGAAGCTGTGGTTGTGCTCGGAGTCGAGGACCTCGAGCAGGGCGCTTGCCGGGTCCCCCCGGAAGTCCGAGGACATCTTCTCGACCTCGTCCAGCAGCATGACCGGGTTGACGGTCCCGGCCTTGCGCATCATCTGGATGATCTGACCCGGGAACGCCCCGATGTAGGTCCGCCGGTGGCCACGGATTTCCGCCTCGTCCCGCACCCCGCCAAGCGACAGACGCACGAACTGGCGTCCCGTCGCCCGGGCAACGGAGCGACCGAGGGAGGTCTTGCCGACCCCGGGCGGCCCCACGAAGCAGAGGATCGTGCCGCTGGTCTTCCGGGCCAGCTGCCGCACGGCCAGAAACTCGAGAATCCGTCCCTTGACCTTGTCCAGGCCGTAGTGGTCCTGGTCGAGCACCCTCTCGGCCTTGACGATGTCCCGGATCTCACGCGAGGCCTTCTTCCACGGCACTGCGAGCAGCCAGTCGACATAGTTGCGGGAGACCCCCGCCTCGGCGGAGACCGGCGGCATCCCCTCGAGGCGCTTGATCTCGAGCAGGGCCTTGTTGCGGGCCTCCTCGCTCATGCCCGACTCCTCGACCCGACGCTTCAGCTGCTCGAGCTCCTCCTGGCTTTCGCCGCGGCCCAGCTCCTCGTTGATCGCCTTGATCTTCTCCGACAGGTAGTACTCCCGCTGCGCCTTCTCCATCTGCTTCTTGACCCGGGACCCGATGCGCCGGTCGATGGCGAGCTTCTCGACCTCCACGTCGAGCAGGTCGTTCAGGCGCTGCAGTCGGTCCAGCGGCCGCAGCACCTCGAGCAGGCTTTGCTTCTCGGTCGTGGCCAGGGAAAGGTGGGCGGCGAGGATGTCGGCGAACTGGTCCGGGTTGGGAGTCTGGAGCGACGCCAGCACCCCCTCCACCGACAGGTGGTGGGAGAGCTTGGCGTACTCCTTGAAGAGCTCGACTAAGTGCGCCATGTACTGCTGCACCGTGGGTCCCGAGGGCACCTCCACCCCGACCAGCTCGACCCTCGCCAGCAGGCTGGTGGAGCCGTCGACAAACTCCTCCACCGTGGCCCGCTGCAGTCCCTCCACCATCACCTTGATGTTGCCCGACGCGAGCTGCAGGTGCTGCACGACCCGAGCCGTGACGCCGAGCTGGAAGACGTCGTCCGGACCCGGCTCGTCGACCTTGGGATCGCGCTGGGTGGCGAGGAAGATGCGCCGGTCGGTCCGGGCCAGGGCCTGTTCGAGGGCCGCCACGCTGGGCCGCCGACCGACCACGAACGGGGCCATCATGTGGGGAAACACCACCATGTCGCGCAGCGGCACGACCGGAAGTACCAACACGTCCTGATCAGCTTCCATCGACCTTCGTTCCGGGTTCCACCGTGTGGTCCATCTCGCAGGATTCAGGTTCAGAGCGGCCGGGGTCTCCGGCCGGCATGACGTCGGGGATTAGCCGGCCTTGCGGACGGCGGCGAGGGGTGCGACGCGGCGCTCGATCACGTCGCGCGAAATGACCAGCTCTTTGATGTCGGGCAGCGCCGGCACCTGATACATGATCTCGAGCATCACCTCTTCGAGGATGATGCGCAGGCCCCTGGCACCCACCTTGCGACTGATCGCTTCGGTGGCGATGGTGCTGAGGGCATCCTGGGTGAAGCTCAGCTCGACCCCCTCGAAGGAGAGCACGGTCTGATACTGGCGCACCAGGCTGTTCTTCGGCTCGGTGAGAATGCGCACGAGCGCCTCGTGGTCGAGGTCGTGCAGGGTCGCGACCACCGGGATACGCCCGACGAACTCCGGGATCATCCCGTACTTGATCAGGTCCTCGGGGTGAACCTCGGCCAACAGCTCTCCGGAGGACATTTCGTGACCGGCCAGCTCGACACCGAAACCGAGGCGTTTCTGGTTCAGCCGCCGGGCCACCACGTCCTCCAGGTCGACGAACGCCCCCCCGCAGATGAACAGGATGTTGGTGGTGTCGATCTGCAGGAACTCCTGGTGGGGGTGCTTCCGCCCGCCTTGAGGAGGGACGTTGGCGACGGTCCCCTCCAGGATCTTGAGGAGCGCCTGCTGCACCCCCTCGCCGGACACGTCACGGGTGATCGACGGGTTCTCGGACTTGCGGGCCAGCTTGTCGATCTCGTCGATGTAGACGATACCCCGCTCGGTCGCCTCGCGGTCCCCCTGGGCGACCTGGTAGAGCCGGAGGAGGATGTTCTCGACGTCCTCCCCGACATATCCCGCTTCGGTCAGGGTGGTGGCGTCGACGATGGTGAAGGGCACCTGGAGCTGGCGGGCGAGGGTCTGGGCCAGCAGGGTCTTGCCGGTGCCGGTTGGCCCGATCAGGAGGATGTTCGACTTGGCCAGCTCGACGTCGGCACGGCCGCGCGCGGCCTGGTGCTCGATGCGCCGGTAGTGGTTGTAGACAGCCACCGCGAGGCGCTTCTTGGCTGTCTCCTGCCCGATGACGTACTCGTCCAGATGCTCCTTGATCTCGTGCGGCTTGGGGAGGACCTCGCGCCGGGATCGCGCCTCGTGGACTCGATCCTCGGCGATGATGTCGAGGCAGACCTCCACGCACTCGTTGCAGATGTAGACGGTGGGCCCGGCGATCAGCTTGCGGACCTCGTGCTGGCTCTTGCCGCAGAAGCTACAGCGCAGCACGTCGCCGTTGCGATGGCCCATCAGACCCTCCGCCTGCCATTGTATACCACCGACCCGAGAACCCCCGTCTACTCTCTGGAGACAATGATCTTGTCGATGATCCCGTAGTCCTTGGCGGCCTCGGCCTCGAGGATGAAGTCCCGCTCGGTGTCGACGTGGATCTTGTCGATGGGCTGCCCCGTGTGCTCGGAGAGGATTCCGTTCAGGCGCTCACGCAGACGGAGCAGGTCGCGGGCGTGGATGTCGATGTCCGTCGCCTGGCCCTGGAGACCGTACATCAGGGGCTGGTGCAGCAGCACCCGGCTGTGGGGGAGGGAGTACCGCTTGCCGGCGGCGCCGCCGGCGAGCAGGACCGCGCCCATGGAGGCGGCCTGGCCGATGACGATGGTGGCCACGTCGGGCTTGACGTACTGCATGGTGTCGTAGATCGCCAGGCCCGCGGTGATCGACCCGCCGGGGGTGTTGACGTAGAGGTAGATGTCCTTCTCCGGGTTCTCCCCTTCGAGAAACAGGAGCTGAGCAATCACCAGCGACGCAACGTAGTCGTCGATCGGGAGCCCGAGGAAGATGACGTTGTCCTTGAGCAACCGGGAGAAGATGTCGTAGGCCCGCTCACCTCGGCCGGTCTGCTCGACGACGATCGGGATGTTCACTCCTCCACCTCCCCCCCGGCTCGCCGCAGCAGCTCGTCCACGGCCGCCGACATGCGAGCCGCGTGGCGCAGCTCGTCGATGCGGTGGTCCTTGACCAGGTCCGCCCGGTGCTCCCCGGGGGGGACGCCGAGGTGCTCGGCCTGGTCGCGGATGATGGCCTCCACCGTCTCGTCGGGCACCTCGATCTCCCAGGCCTCCGCCAGCTGCTCGAGGACCAGGTCGTCGAGCACCCGGCGCCGCACCGCCGGCTCGAGCCGCGCGGCGAGCTCCTGCCAGTTGACCTGCTCCGAGTCGGGCGCCATGCCCCGCATCGCCATGGAGTAGGCGAAACGGTTCATGTCCTCCCGTAGCGCGCTGCTCACCAACGATGGGGGCATCCCGTCCGGCGAGATCCCCTCCTCCAACTGGTCGAGCAGTGCCCGCCGCCAGGTTCGCCGGCGTTCGCCCCGCTTCTGCTGCCCGAGGACCTCCCCGACCCGCGCCCTGAGAGCGTCGAGCGAGTCGAAGCCCACGGTGCGTGCGAGCTCCTCGTCCACGTCGGGGAGCACCCGGCGCTTCAGTGCGGTCACCTCGACCCGATAGCGCACCGTCTTGCCCGCCCGCCGCGGGTTGGCGTCGTCCTCGGGGAACCGCTTCTCGACGAACCTCTCCTCACCGCAGCGCACGCCCTGCAGGCCGGCGTTGATCTCGGCGGGAACCCCCTCGTCGCCGAGGACGAACTGGGCCCGCTCCTCCTCGAAGGGGTCGTCGTCGGCGCCCACGACCTCACCCCGCAGATTCGCCTCGACCAGGAGCCCGTCGACGGCGGTCTCCCCGTCGGCCGGCACCCAGGTGCCCTGCTCCTGGCGGATCTTCTCCAGCTCGGCGTCGATCTCGGCCCCGGACACCTCCAGGGAGACCTCGGGCAGTGTCAAACCCTCCGCGGGGGGCAGCTCGAGCTGCGGGCGCACCTCCACCGCGGCCGTGTAGCGGTAGGAGCCGTCCTCGTCGAAGCCGCGATCCTGGATTCGGGGGGAGGTGAGCGGCTTGAAACCAGACTCTCCCTCCATCACTTCGCGCCAGATGACCCCCTCGAGGCTCTGCTCGAGCTCGGACCGGACCTCCTCGGCAAAGCGCGTGCGCACGACCTGCAGCGGGGCCTTGCCGGGGCGGAATCCGGGCACTCTGGCCTGGCGGCGGAGCCCGACCAGAATCGACTCGCGTTCCTGTTCCACCCTCTCGGCGTCGAGACGGGCGGTCAGCTCGACCGTGTGGTTGACCCGGGATGTCAGCGTGTAGGGCATGGTGCGACGCTCCTGCTGGTGCGAAAGGGGGGACTCGAACCCCCACGGGGTCGCCCCCACGAGATCCTAAATCTCGCGCGTCTACCGTTTCCGCCACTTTCGCAGGGAACGGGGGGAAGCTGGTGAGCCGTGGAGGAATCGAACCTCCAACCTAGTGATTAAGAGTCACTTGCTCTGCCAATTGAGCTAACGGCCCACACCCACCGGGCGATGCTACCCGAGTTCGGCTCGAAAGGCAAGCCTTTGCACCCGGAGGCCGTTGCGATGTCAAAAGGCCGTTGCCGCAGAGGGATCTACGAAGGGTAACGGGAGGTTCTCGCCCGACGCGGAGGCTGCGGTGACGGGGAGGGCGATGCTGCCAGGGAGCCAGCTCGGCTGATTTCAACCCGGCGGCAGCGACAGCGACAGCGGCAGCGACAGCGGCAGCGGCAGCGAGCGGGCGGGGGGCATGGTCACCTCCGGGTCGTCCGTGGCGCTCGATCGGGTCGCTGCCGGGGCGGCCGGCGTGAAGGGCTAGCGGTGGACCAGGTGCTTGATCTCGGTGCCGCCGATCGGGGAGCTGGCCGTGATGACCACCGCCGAGGTCCCGCCGTTGAACGGGGGGAGTGTCGCGTCGGTGGAGAACTCACCGGCGGCGTCGGTCTCTCCCTCGGCGACGACGAGACGGCGCGGCTCGGCGGTCGACTTGAAGAGGACCGCCACCTTGACCCCGGGCTGGGGTGAGTTCGAGTGGGAGTCCACCGCCACCACCCGGATCGTTGCCGGCTGGCCGTAGACGAAGTCGTGGTCACCGGTGGCGCGCAGGACCAGGTGCGCCTTCCCGCGCTGGGCCTCCAGGTAGTCGAGGATCACCTGGTCGAGGGTACGGTCGCGAGTCTCCTGGGGCACCTGCAGGGACGTTTCGCTGTCCACCCGGGTGATGGTGGTGTCCTCGTCGGCCGCCACCTCCACCACCTGGCGGGTCAGCTGCGCGAGACGGCCGCGCCGGATGGCCTCGACGATCGTGCGGTGCTGCCGCTCGAGCAGGGCCGCTATCGCCTTGGGCTCCACCCCCTGGTCGAGCAGGTCGTGGTACGGGGTGCGGCGGGAGTAGAGGATCTCCCCCCGGGCGTAGACCAACGACTCGACGAACGGGTTCGACCGGCCCTTGTCCTCCGTCTGGACGTGGTAGACCGTGCCCCCGTGCTCGATGTCGGTGTTGAAACCTGTGAGAACCACCCGCAACCACTCCGCGCTGGGTCAGGCTACATCCTTCCCCATCGAGGGTCAATCGGCCCGTGGCTGGACGCGTGCGGCGCGACGGCGGCGCGCCGGGGCCCGCCGCCGGGCCGGAGTCGGTAGAATGCCCCGGTGGAGCCGCTCCGGGTCCTTTTCCTGTGCGTCGGCAACATGTGCCGCTCGCCGATGGCCGAGGCGATCGCCCGCGGCCTCGGCGATGGCCGGGTCGAGGCCCACTCGGCGGGCCTGAGCCCGGCAGGCCAGGTCTCGGAGCACGCCGTCGCGGCTCTGGAGGAGCTGGGCTACGACACCGCGGGCCTCCGCTCCAAGCCGGTCAGCGACGTCGACCTCCTCGACCTCGACGTGATCGTCAGCCTCATCGGCGAACGGGGCCTCGCCGTCCTGCCCCGCAATCTGCCCGCGGAACGGGTCGCGTGGGCCATTCACGACCCCCTCGGCGAGGACGTCGACGCGTACGTCGCGACCGCCGAGTTGCTCGAACGCAGGATCCGCACCCTGATCGAGGAGCTGGCCATCCCGAGACGGTGACGTCGTGACCGGTGGGATCCGCCGGCTCGCCGCGACACTGACGCCGCCACGGAACTCTCTGCCCCCAGCGAGGTCTCACTGGGTGGACGGGCACGTCGACAGTCGTGTCACACTGTGGAGGTGACGTTTGAGGAGGTTTACGGCAGCTTCCGCCGCCCGGTCTGGCGGCTCGCGCGCCGGCTCACGGCCAACGACGAGGAGGCCCTGGACGCGTGTCAGGAGATCTTCCTCCGGGTGTGGCGCGGCCTGCAGGGTTTCCGTGGCGAGGCGAAGCTCAGTACCTGGGTGTTCCAGATCGCCTGGAACTACCTTCGGTGGCACCGGCGGCGACGCGGGCTTCGGCCGGTTGTGGTCGCGTTGCCGGGCGACAGCGACGGTGGGGCGGTGGACTGCCTGGCCGACCCGGCTCCAGACCCGGAGCGACGGGCCGGCTCCGTGGAGCTCGTGGAGCGACTCAAGACCGCTCTGGCCGAGCTCCCGGAGCACCACCGGGCCATCATCTGGTTGCGGGACGGGGAGGGTCTCAGCTACGAGGAGATCGCCGCGGCGCTCGACGTGCCCATCGGCACCGTGCGTTCCCGGCTCGCCCGGGCGAGGCACTCCCTGAAGAGGACGGTTGTGGGATGATCGACGAGGCCACCCTGGAGCTGCTGAGCCGGCACCTCGACGGCGACCTGACACCGTCGGAGCGCACGCTCGTCGAAGCTCGCCTCGCCGCCGAGCCCGGGCTCGCCGCCGAGCTCGCCGGGCTGGAACGTGTTCGCGACGGTCTGCGCGCGCTCGCAGCGCGCGAGCGGCCCCCCGCCACCCTCGACGCCGCGCTGGAGCCCCTCCGGCATTCGGCACCACCCGCCCCCGGCCTGCGACCGGCCTACCGCTGGCTGGCCTTGGCTGCCACGCTCCTCATCGGCGCCACCGTGACCTTTCGGGTGGCCCAGCGCGCGCCCACCACCACCACCGATCCGGCGCCGCCGGCACGGGAGGTGCGCGCTGCCCGCGACACCCCCTACCCGCTGCGTCCCCTCCCCACGTCCGCGGTCCCGGAAGACCAGCAGCTCCTGGGAGCCGCCGACCACCTCCTGGCCAGCCCCCCGCCCACGCCGGCGCTCCCCGAGCCGCCGGTGCACACCGCGCTCGGGCCCCTCACCGAGGAGGAGCGACAGCTCACGGCACCGGCAGAGAGCGAGCCGCGACGCCAACGCGAGGAGCCCGGCCGCGAGAAGGCCCGGGCGCAGGCACGGGACGAGGAGGGGTACGGGGCGGCAGCCTCGGTCGCCGGCGAGACGCCACGGCAGGCCGTCGAGATCGCGAGGAAGGGAGAGGCTGGCCTGGCCTCCGTTGACGCCGCATCAACGCGGCTGGGCCCGACGGCTCACGCCGAGAGCGGCCCGCGGGAGGCCGCACCGCAGCGGACGACGGTCACCCTCACGACGTCGAGCGGACCGGTGGTGGTCCGCCTCGCGACCCGCGTCGTCGGCGGCGTTGCGGAACGGCCCGTCCTGGTGACGGTTCGCGGCGGGATCATCAGCGCTGTGCGGGCGGCGTCGACCAACGAGCTCCCACCGCTTCCCGAGGACCTCGTGCGCGAGCTGACGGGGGTCGCGCTGGAAGCCGTGGCTGACGGGGAGTACGACGCCACGCTCAGGGTGGACTGAACGCCCACACGAGCCCGGCGGGGGGATCAGCGGAAGGAGGCCAGCGCCTCGTCTTCGGTCTCGAACACGTCGAACACGGTGATGAGCTGAGTGACCTGGAGGATGTCGTTGATCTTGGGAGACATCCGCAGGAGCTTCAACTGCCCGTCGCGCTTCTTGACCGTGGTGTAGCACGCCACCATCTCGCCGATGCCTGACGAGTCGATGGCGTTGACCCCCGCGAGGTCGAGGAGGATCTTGGGCTTGCCCTCCTCCAGGGCGGCCCCGATGAGCTCGCGCAGCTTGACGTCGCCCGAGCCGATGGTGATCTTACCGGTCAGCTCGATGACGCGGATGTCGCCGTGGTCACGAATCAGACTCTTCATGGTCGTCTCTCCCTGTCTTCCCCCGCAGCTGTCGCACCATGGTCAGCGTGGTCCCGCCCCGGGGTGCGCGGCCGAATTCCACCTGGCTCATGAACTGCCGGATATAGAAGATACCCCGTCCGCTGGGACGCAGCAAGTTCTCGGGGCTGGTGGGGTCGGGCACCGCAGCCGGGTCGAAGCCGTTGCCCTCGTCCTCCACCCGCATCGTCACCCTCCCGTCCTGAATCGCGAGGTCCACCTGGACCTTGCGGGTCGGGTCCTGCCGATTGCCGTGGCGAATGGCGTTCGCGACCGCCTCGCGGAGGGCGGTCACGAGCCAGTACTCGTCGTCGCCACAGCACTCGGCCTGCGCGCACAGGTCGAGCAGCGTGCGCTCGGCCACCTCGATGTTCTCGAAGCGGCTGGAGAGAATGAGGTGGGCCTGGAGCTCGTGCGGTACCCTCATGACCGCCGGGGATTATAGCAGGCTGGAGGGGCACAACCCCACGGGCAGGGCACCGGTCGTGTCCGCGTCACGGAATCCGTTCGCCGCCCGGCGTGGGCCCGCACCGTACGCGAACGTACTCAGGTTGAGGAGCACTCAGTCGTAGACCGGCGCCTCTCCTTCGTCCTCGTCGTCGTCCGCGGGCTCGACCATCTGCAGGATCCAGCGGTGGAACGTCGCCTCCGCGGCGTCCACCGGCAGGGCGAGAATTTCCGGCAGCTCGTAGGAGTGCAGCTCCCTGATCGCCTCCGCCACCCGCTCGAACATCCTCCGGGGAGTCTTGACCAGGAGCAGGTACTCGGTGTCCTCGCACACCTTGCCCTTCCAGCGGTAGATGGACCGCAGGCAGGGAACGATGTTGACGCAGGTGGCGAGTCGTCGGGCGATCAGCTCCTCGGAGATCTCGACCGCCTGCTGCTCGGTCCCCACCGAGGTCAACATGACCGTGATCGGGTCTGGCTCACTCATGGGGGCACGCTAGCCGATTCCGGCGGGGGGAGTCAAGGACGCGCCCCGGCCGGCGGGGAACGCGGCAGGCTGCCGTCAGTAACGTCGAAGGAGCGCGACCACGATCCCCTGAACCCGGACACCCTCCCCGGGGACGACCAGGGGACGCAGCTCCGCGTTGGCGGGCTGCAGCCGGACCATGCCGCCGTCCTCCCGGTAGAGCCGCTTGAGGGTGACCTCCCCACCCAGCAGGGCGACGACCATCTCCCCGTCGCGGGCGATCGTCCGGCGCCGGACCACGACCAGGTCGCCGTCGTGAATCCCGTCCCCGACCATGGAGTCGCCGCGGACCTTCAGCGCGAAGTGCTCGCCGCCGGCAACCAGGGCGGCAGGGAGCGCGACCGTCTCCCGGTCCGCAACGGCCTCGATCGGCGAACCCGCCGCGACCACCCCGAGCAGCGGTACGCTCGCGACCGCCTCGGCTCCCGGCGGGCGGTGCGCCTCGGTCAAGGCCAGGCCCCGTTTCTGGTGCTTGCTCCGGGTCAGGTAGCCCTTCCGCTCGAGCCCGTTCAGATGCTTCTGGGCGCTGGCCGTGCTTGAGAAGCCGAAGGCGTGGGCGACCTCGCGCAGGGTCGGGGCGACGCCCCGCGCCGCGATGGTGCGCTCGACGAACTGCAGCACCTCGAGCTGCCTTTCGGTCAGGCCCTCCGCCATGGCTCCACGCTAGGCCCCGGTTCCCCCCGTGTCAATCGCCACGCGCGCACACCATTCCCCCCGTGCCCGATGGGCACGTCCGCGCTCGGCGTTCGGTTCACGACTGGGGAAAGAAAATGGTCGGGGCGAGTGGATTTGAACCACCGACCTCACGGTCCCGAACCGTGCGCTCTGCCAGGCTGAGCTACGCCCCGACGGGCCGGGGGAGTCTACCGCAGGTGACGGCGAGGCGCAAGAGGCGTCCGGCCACCGAGTCTGCTCAGCCGCGTGACGCCTCGGCGACCGCAATCCGGGTCTCCGCGAGGCGCATCGTGGATCGCAGGCCGTCGAGCTCCTCGGCGGTGGCGGTCTTCATCGCCGCCTCGGCCTCGGCCCGCGCGGCCCGCGCAGCGGCAACGTCGACCTCCTCGGGTTGTTCCACCAGGTCGGCGAGGATCGTCACCCGGTCGGGGAGCACCTCGGCGAACCCGCCGGCGACCACCATCCGCCCCCCACCGCCGCGGCCCCGATGGCTCAGCATCCCGATGCCGAGGGCCGTCAACAGGGGGGTGTGCCCGGGCAGAACCCCGAGCGCCCCGAGGTCGCCGGGGAGCTCCACCTCCTCCACCTGGGCTTCGAGCACGCGGCACACCGGGGTCACCACCTCCAGGCGCAGGCCGTCCGCCACCTCACACCTCCGCCTTGAGCCGCTCGGCCTTCTCGATCGCCTCCTCGATGGCGCCCACGTACAGGAAGGCCTGCTCCGGCAGGTGGTCGAGCTCACCGGAACACAGCATCTTGAACCCGCGGACGGTGTCTGCAACCTTGACGTAGCGCCCCTTGAAGCCGGTGAACTGCTCGGCAACGTGGAACGGCTGCGACAGGAAGCGCTGGATCTTGCGCGCCCGCCCCACCGTCAGCTTGTCGTCCTCGGACAGCTCGTCGATGCCGAGAATCGCGATGATGTCCTGGAGGTCCTTGTACCGCTGGAGGATCCGCTGGACCTCCCGGGCCACCATGTAGTGCTCCTCGCCGACCACCGCCGGGTCGAGGATGCGCGAGGTGGAGGCCAGCGGGTCGACCGCCGGGTAGATGCCGAGCTCGGCGATCTGGCGCGACAGCACCGAGGTCGCGTCGAGGTGGGCGAAGGCGGTGGCCGGCGCCGGGTCGGTGAGGTCGTCGGCGGGCACGTAGATCGCCTGCACCGACGTGATCGAGCCCTTCTTGGTGGAGGTGATCCGCTCCTGCAGCTCGCCCATCTCGGTGGCCAGGTTGGGCTGGTAGCCCACCGCCGACGGCATCCGACCGAGCAGGGCCGACACCTCGGAGCCCGCCTGGGTGAAGCGGAAGATGTTGTCGATGAACAGGAGCACGTCCTGCCCCTCGCTGTCGCGGAAGTGCTCGGCCACGGTCAACCCGGTGAGACCGACCCGCAGTCGGGCGCCGGGCGGCTCGGTCATCTGGCCGTAGATCAGCGCCGCCTTGGACTTTTCCCAGTCGTCGGGGTCGATGACGCCGGCCTCCTGCATCTCCAGCCAGAGGTCGTTGCCCTCGCGGGTGCGCTCGCCGACCCCGGCGAAGACCGAAAAGCCGCCGTGCTGGAGGGCGACGTTGTTGATCAGCTCCATGATCAGCACGGTTTTGCCGACCCCGGCACCGCCGAACAGG
>Ga0068714_10003050_pt1 | contig 20393 bp, 20 predicted proteins | sample MTBNYHSulfiMetaG_FD_62988 | JGI IMG/M metagenome (GOLD analysis project Ga0068714, IMG submission 62988) | Enrichment culture microbial communities from rom New York Harbor, USA that are MTBE-degrading - MTBE-NYH (New York Harbor Sulfidogenic)... | ecosystem: Environmental > Aquatic > Marine >... | reverse complement strand
GCTGCGCCGGCCGGTCCTCACACCGTCGCCGACGCTCACCCGAGGTCGCGCCTCCAGTCCCACTCGGGGGCGATGATCTCGGTGCCCTCGGTGTCCTCGATCTCGCGCCGCCACGCGACCCGCGGGCCGACGACGGCGCGCGCCCTCCAGCGCAGAGACTTCGCCTCGCGGCGGATGGTCTGCTCGAGCACGGTCAGGCGCGCGCGCACGCGCTCGACCTCCTCGGCGGGCAGACCGTAGTCGTCGACGCGCGCGGCGACGACGCGCAGGTTGGCCGTGAAGTCGCGGTGCAGGCCCCAGTCGCGCGCGCACACGTCGGCCACGTAGTCCACGTCGATCGCGGCCTCTTCGTCCTCCTCCTCTTCGGCCAGCGGCACGTCTTTGAGCAGGGCGATCGCGTCGTGGACGTCCTTCTGGTTGATCTTGCCGATCTGCAGCTTGGCGATGAGGGCGTCGGCCGGGGAGATGGCGTAGTCGTCGATGTCGAGACGCTCGCGCACGTCGAGGTCGTGGTCCATCATCATCACGTCGAGGAAGATGTCGACGTGGTCGAAGAGCGGCGCGTCGTGCGCGTGCTCGCCCTCCGCCGCACCCACCATCGTCATGCCGCCGCGCAGCGCCTCCTCGGTGACATACTGCAGCTGGCGGTACTCGGTAGCGCGGGCGACGTAGCTGTTCTGGACGAAGCCGCGCGCGGTCATCACCTCGTCCAGAGCCTCCGCCTGCGGCCCCAGGCTGACGAGGTCGATGTCGGAGTACTCACGGTCCATGAAGTCGAGGTCGGCGCAGTGCCTGCGGATGGCGAGGCCGCCGATGAGGCGCACCTGCACGCCGCGCTCGCGGGCCGCGTCGATGAGCGCCATGGCCTCGGCCATGAGTCGGTCGGCGCGCCGCGTGGGCGCCTCGCGGCGGCCGGCGGCCGACTTCACGATCGCCCCGGCGCCGCGCGTGTCCACATCGCTGCGCAGCGCCTCGAGCGGGTGCAGGATCGTGTCGAGGATGGGCCGCGCGAGGTAGACGCGCGGGCGACGCGCCTCCGCCCACTCCTCGAGCAGGCTCCAGGACTGAAGCTCCTCGATGGCGCCCCGCGCCGTCGCGCCGCTCGCGTCGAGCACGCGTCGCGCCTCGGGGACGGTCATGCACGGCGTGCGCACGAGCTCGTCGGCCAGCGCCAGGGCGCGGCCCTTGAGGTGTGTCCGGCACTCCGCGTGGTAGCGGGCCAGGGCGCGCGCCTGATGCGCCCCACGCACTGCGGTCTCGCGTACGCCTTCGAGGAAGAAGAGCAGCCACGGCACCCACTCGGCGTGCGTGCGCACGCGCTGCAGCCGCGTGTAGTACTCGTCGCGGTGCCCCTCGAAGTAGGCGGAGAGGTAGAGAAGCGGGCGCGAGAGACGCTCGCGCTCGATGAGGAAGAGCGTGATCAGGAGTCGCCCGAGACGGCCGTTGCCGCCGACGAACGGGTGGATCGCCTGGAACTGCTCGTGCAGCATGGCGCACTGGATGAGGTCGGGCAGAACGCCGCGCTCACGGATGAAGGCCTCCCAGGCATCGAGTGCCTCGAGCATCTCGTCGACCGGCGGCGGCACGTACGTCGCCGTGGCCTGCGTCGCGCCCGGGGGGCCGATCCAGTTCTGCGTCGTGCGGAACTCGCCCGGGGTGCGCGCGCCGCCGACCTCGCCGCGCAGCAGCGCCTCGTGCAGCTCACGCACCAGGTCGAGTGAGAGCGGCACCGCCTCGAGGCGCTGCACGCCGTAGCGCAGCGCGGAGACGCAGCGCCGGACCTCGCGAAGGTAGTCGCGCGGCACCTCGGCGCTCACGGCGCCGACCTGGTCGAGCAGCAGGTCGGAGAGGGACACCATCGAGCCCTCGATGCGCGACGAGCACAGCGCCTCCTGGCGCTTGAACGGCGCGTCGAGCAGCTTCGGGTCGGGGAGCTGACGGCCGACGCCGCAGAGCTCGCCGAGGGCGGCGTCGGCCTTGGAGAGGGCGAGGGTCAGCTCGCGGGAGAAGCGGAGTCGCGGCGGCAGAGGCGCCGGGACGAAGGCGGCGTACCCGTCGGGCCCGGTGACGACGCGGCCCGCCTCAGGGGCGTGGAACTCGCTCGGGTCTATCTCATCGGCCTCGGTCGGGCGCCGCGGGCGCACCCGCGGCGACGCTGGACTCGTGCGCCGGCAATGCTCTCAGACTGGCCGCTGCGTGACAACGGCCTTCGCGGCGGGGCGGCCGGCGACGGCCGCCCCGCCGCCGGCGCGTCAGGATGCGCCGGTGAGGGACGCGAGCGCTCGCCGGGCGCGCGCGGCGATCTCGTGGGCCTGCGCCACCCACACGCCCGGCGTCTCTTGCGCCAGCGCGATCATCGCTTCGAGCAGGGGCAGGCGCCCGGGGCGTCCGATGAACTGCGGGTGCATCGTGAAGACGCAGCAGCCGCCGAGCCGGCGGATGCCTTCGAACTCCGCCCGCCAGATCGCCTCCACCTCCTCGACCGTGCTGATCTTCTTCGACCACTCATCCTCGGCGAACCAGAAGTGCGGAGCGTCATCGAGGCTCCAGTGCACGGGCAGCTCGACGAGGCCGGTGCCGGGGTGCAGGTACGGGCGGATGTCGTCCATCAGGTTCGACGAGTAGTCGAAGCCATGATGCGCGAGCAGGGCGAGCGTGTGCGAGGTGATCTCCCACGACGGCGAGCGGTAGCCGCGCACCGAGGGGACGAAACGCGAGAGCGCTTTCATGCCGTGCACGAGCTCTTCCTTCTCTTGCGCCGGCGTGAGCGCGGTCGGCGACGTGTGGGTGTAGCCGTGGTGACCGAGCTCGTGCCCGGCGGCGACGATCTCGGCCACGCGCCCGGAGTGTCGCTCGGCGACCCGGCCCGGCACGAAGAACGTGGCCGGGACGCCGTGCCGGGCCAGCACGTCGAGGATCAGGGGGACGGCGACCTTGGCACCGTAGGCGCCTTGCGAGAGGCGACCCGGCCGCTCGGTGGCGGCCGGGTCGCCCGCGATCCAGGCCTCCTCGGCGTCGAAGTCGAAGGTGAAGGCGACCGCGCACTCTCTGCCCAGGGGCCAGAGCTGCGCGGTGTCGGCGCGGGGTGCCACTGCGCTCAGACCCCCGCGCCGAAGAAGCCCGCGTACTCGAGCCGCCGGTACGGCGCGCTGCACGGCGTGCCGTCGGCGAGCCACATGACCTGTTCGTCGACGTCCATGACGAGCGAGACGATCGTCTCCCCTTGCTCGGTGGGCCGGTGGCGCGGGTCGGCATGCGCACAGATCCCCACAGGGTGGTTCGCGTGGTCGGCGAAGACGGTCTCGAGGAGCGAGACCGTGACAGGCCCCTCGCGCTCCGCGAGCAGCGTCCGCGCTCGCTGCAGCCTGAACGGGCTGTCGGGCATCCACCAGAGGCCGACGTCGTGTACGCCGGCGGTCGTGAAGTGGTTGGTGTGCACGAGCAGCCCGTCGGCAGGATCGATGAGGCGCAGGCCCGAGTAGTCGCCCGGGATACCCTCGACGTCGACGGCCATGCCGCCCGCCTGAGCCAGCATGTAGTTGGCCGACGACGAGCGCCGGGCGCGCTGGAGTGCGGCGAGAGCCGCCGGAAGGTGCTCGGCGTCGAGCAGCGCCCGCAGGCACACGTGGTAGGGCACGCCGACCTCGCCGGCATCGGCGTCGCTGACCAGCGCGTTCGTCGCCACCGCGACGCCGCGAGCGTTGAAGCCGGCCTTCGCCAGCAGCCCGGCCTCGACGGCCGTCACGTAGGCCGGGCCTTCATCCTGCTGCGCCTCGAGCACGACCACCGTGTCACGGGCGTGCGGCAGCCAGTCCCAGTTCTGGGCCAGCAGGGTGTAGCCTGAGTCGGTGACCGACGGTAACGCCGCGATCGAGGTGCACTCGCCGGGCGGCCCGGAAGGCCGGGACTGCTGCCCGTCACCCGCGCCTCGCCGCCCGGCCGCCGCCTCGCGCGCCTTGGCGGCGAACATGATCTCGGTGCGTACGTTGACGGCGAGGATCGCCTCGAGCTCCTGAGCGGAGCCCTCGGCGAGGCCGCGCATCTCCTCCAGATACCGCGGTTCGAAGCCCTCGATCGCGCCGGCGTACGTGCCCGCCAGAGCCAGGACCTCGCCCCACCTGATCCCGGCGAGGTCCTCGTACACTCTCGCGTAGGCCTCGACCGAGCGCCCCACGCGCTCACGCGCCTGCTCGCCGTACTGCCGCCCGCGCTCACGCGGCCCGCCTGCGACCCTGACGTGCGGGTAGGTGACCCCTGACATCTCGTCCCCCAGGCTCGTGAGATCCGCCGGCCTCGAGCCCACGGCTGTGGTCTGAGCCGCGCCTGTGAGACGGCGAGGACGGCACTGCCCGGATTATATGGGGCCGCCCACGCTCGGGGGCCGCGGTCGCACGGGGCGGGCACGCGAGCCGTGACGGCGGAGACTGACCGCCGGCGGCCGAGCACCCCGCAACGCGGTCAGCCGTCGATCGGCCGGGCATCCCCCGGACTGGGCCTCGCCGCGAGAGACACCCGTGGCGCCGGAGCCGGGGGGACGGAGCCGGGGGCGGGGACGTCACAGAGTTCAGCCTGCGCCCTATACGCCGATGCGCTCGGGCGGCGGAGCCCGCCGGCCCCGCCGCCCGCGAGACCGCGCCACCTCACCTGACGCAGTCTCACTGGCATAACTCCCGCTGATTTGCGCGACAAAAGACGACCGCTCTATAGTGCCCCGGCGACCCCTTCGCGACAACGACCGACGCGCACTTCGAGGTGACCGATGACGACTCATGAGACCGTGCCACAGCTGCTCGCCGAGCTCGACGGCAAGCCGGCCGAAGACGTGCTTGCCGTGGCCGCGCAGCGGTTCGAGGGTCGCGTCGCCTTCGCCACGTCGCTCGGGCCAGAGGACCAGGTCATCATCCACATGCTCGCCGAGGCCGGCATCGACATGCGCGTCTTCACGCTGGACACCGGGCGGCTCTTCCCCGAGACCTACGACCTGATCGCCCGCACCAGCGACCGGTACGGCATCTCGATCTACACGTACTTCCCGTACGGCGCCGCGGTGGAGGAGATGGTCGGCCGGCACGGCATCAACCTCTTCCGCACCAGCATCGAGTTGCGCAAGATGTGCTGCGGCGTGCGTAAGGTGCGCCCGCTACGGCGCGCCCAGTCAGACCTGGACGCGTGGGTCTGCGGGCTCCGCAGCGGCCAGGGCGCCACGCGCCAGAAGGTCGACCCGGTGGAGTGGGACGACGCCGGAGAGCTCATCAAGTTCAACCCGCTGGCGGACTGGGACGAGGAGCGCGTGTGGCAGTACGTGCGCGCGCACGACATCCCCTACAACCCGCTGCACGACCAGGGCTTCCCCAGCATCGGTTGCGCGCCCTGCACTCGCGCCGTGGAGCCGGGCGAGGACTTCAGGGCCGGCCGCTGGTGGTGGGAGGACGCGGACCAGCGCGAGTGCGGCCTGCACCATCGCACCGGCGCCGCCGACAGGCCGGTAGGCGACGGGGCCTGAGCGACGCCAACGGCGCCTGCTCCCGCAGAGAAACGACACCGGCCGGCCCCTGCCGGTGATGACGGCCGCCTCTGGCGTCCCGCCCCGGACGAGACGCCGCCTCGCGTCAGGCGGCCGGCATGCCGGCCGCCGTCGGGATCAGGAGCAGCCGGGGTACTTCTTCACCGCGCTCGCGCCGTCGAACGGCACCAGCACGCGCGACATCTGCCACTTGTCGAGCTCGTCCTCGGTGCGGGCCTTCTTCGCCGGCTGCGAGTGATCGATGTCGCAGCCGCAGGGCCCGTAGAAGACGAGCCCGCACGAGTAGCAGCGGAACTCCTCGATCCCGTCGACAACGGCCAGCGGCACGTTGTCGACCGCGCATGACGGGCACTTGATGTGGCGTAGCTCAGACATGTCCCCTCCTACTGACGGTGCCCATGCCCCAAGCGTGCCCCGCTGCCCGCTCCCGGCCGTGACGAGGCGCCCACACTGCGCCTCACGACCACGAAGCCATGGATGGGCCTTTATGGCAAACCAGTGTCGCACATACCGGCCAGAATGTAACTACCTCTTTAGTGTTAAGAGTCTTGTATCGTCTCAAAGGTGAGGTCCCTCGGTCCGGCGGGAGGTCGGGAGCGGCGGCGCGGGGGCGGCAGCCCGGGCCGCGCCCGCGCCGCCGCTCCCCTCGCGCATCGGGAACAGCGTGCCGAGCGGTCTTCAGGCGACGAACCTGCCCGCGTCCGGCTCGAAGTACCGCACCTCGCGGACGACCTCGTACGGCACGCCGAACTTCTCGAGGACCCCGACGATGGAGGCCACGTCAGGCGCCTCCCAGTCGCAGTACGTGACCGCGTCGCCGGTCCCGCACCAGGTGCACAACCAGGTCACGTCCGCGGGCATCTCGCCCCTGCGCTGCGCGAGGCCGGCGAGGTCCTCCTCCTTGAACGATCCGGGGTGTACGGCGATGAAGCGTGGCATGGACTCCCTCCTCTGCTCCTGCTGCTTCCGGCGAGCGGAGTCCCCCGATCGGTGCGAGGACCCCTCCTCTTGCGGGGGCTCCGCCCTTGCCGACCGGGTACGTACCACGTTCGGGCCGGACCTTGACCGTTGGCGCGACGGAAGAGGGAGGCGGCGCAGGATCCTCCCTGAGCCCGACGTCCGAACGAGACTGCGCACCTGAAGGAAGACTCGAGGGCGCCGGTTTCGATATATTTGCCCCATGTCCGGCGCCGCCGAAGCGCTGCTGCCCCTTGTCCGCCACCTCTGCGGTGGCGACCCTCCCCTGCGCCTGCGTCTCTGGGACGGCAGTGAGATCGCGCCGACTGCCGGTCCGGGCGGCCCCCGCCCCGGTCGGGACCTCGCGGCCAGCGACGGCGCGACCATCGTGATCTCGTCGCCGGACGCCGTGCGTCGCATCCTGTGGCAGCCCAACGAGCTCGGCCTGGCCCGCGCCTACGTCGCCGGCGAGATCGACGTGGAGGGCGACATCTACGCGCTCTTCAGGTTCCAGGGGCTCCTCTCCTCGGCCGACCGCCCGGAGGGATGGAGGGCGCGCCTCGACGGCGGGCGGCGGCTCGTCGCGGCCGCGCGCGCCTGCGGTGCGCTCGGCCCGCCCCTGGAGCCGCCGCCCGAGGAGGCGCGCCTCCGCGGGCGACGCCACTCCCGCAGCCGCGACGCCCAGGCCATCGCCCATCACTACGACGTCTCCAACGACTTCTACCGGCTCTTCCTCGGCGAGACGATGACCTACTCGTGCGCCTACTTCGCCACGCCCGAGACCCCGCTCGCCGACGCGCAGCGGGCGAAGTACGACCTCATCTGCCGCAAGCTCGGCCTGCGCCGGGGGATGCGACTCCTCGACGTCGGCTGCGGCTGGGGCGGCATGGCCCTGCACGCCGCCGAGCACTACGGCGTTCGAGCCGTCGGCGTGACCCTGTCGCGGCGCCAGGTCGAGTACGCGCGCGACGCGGTCGCCGCCGCCGGTCTCGGCGACCGCGTCGAGATCCGCCTCCAGGACTACCGCGACGTGAGGGACGGCCCCTTCGACGCGATCTCGAGCATCGGGATGTTCGAGCACGTGGGCAAGGCCCGGCTGGCCGAGTACTTCGGCCGCCTCCACTGGCTCCTGCGCACGGGCGGCCGTCTCCTCAACCACGGGATCTGCCGGCCGCGCGGCAGTCACGGCCTGAAACGCGACTCGTTCGTCGGCCACTACGTCTTCCCCGACGGCGAGCTGCACGAGGTCGGCATCGTGGCCCAGGCGATGCATGCGTGCGGCCTCGAAGTGCGCGACACGCAGTCGCTGCGCGAGCACTACGCGCTCACCCTGCGCCACTGGGTGCGGAGCCTCGAGGAGCACTGGGGCGAGGCCGTCCGCCTCACCAGCGCCGGGCGGGCGCGCGTCTGGCGGCTCTACATGGCCGGCTCGGCCGAGAACTTCGAGCGTGGCCGGACCACGGTCCACCAGGTGCTCGCCGTGCGCCCCGGCGCCGACGGCAGCTGCGGACTGCCGCTGACGCGCGAGGCCCTGCTCGGCTGACGGAGCGCCGCTCGCCCTCAGCGCAGGGACGACAGGCGGGACATCGACGACCATCGAACCACCGAGGCGGAGCTGATCAGCTCTCCTCACGCTCCTGTGCCTCGGCCTGCTTCATCGTCACCACCGACGTCTCCGACGCGACCTCGATACCGGCTGCCTGCAAACGGTCCAGGATGCGGCGAGTCACTTCATCCTTGACGGTGCGGGCGGTGCGGACCGGCACGACGAAGCGGGCCGCCAGCGACACCCAATTGCTCGTGGCCCTCGTGTACACCCGCGGCTCCAGCTCGGTGCGCGGCACAGGATAGCTGCGCGCCATGTGCGCCATCGCCTCCTGCGCCTCCTCAGAACGCGTGGCCCGCCGGACCTCCTCGAGGATGATCGTCTCGGCCCTGCGCCAGTCGGCCTCGTAGGGGATGGGGATGGTGAGCTCCTCCCAGATGTAGTCGAAGGCGGCGGAGTAGTTGAACACGGGTTCGGTGAACGTCTTCTTGTTGGAGACCGTGACGATACGGCCCGTGTACTGCCGCCCGGCGACCCAGGACTCGCTCTGGCCGTCCGGATCCGGCGGACTACCCATCTCGAGGATCTTGGTGCGCAGTGGTGTGATGTCGATGACGTCACCTCGAACCCCGCCGACCTGCACCCGGTCGCCTACACGGTAGATGCGGCCGAACATGACGTTGAGCCACCCGGCGAAGGCCCCGATAAGCTCCTGCATGGCAAAGGCGACGCCCGCGGCGATGAGGCCGAGCACGACCCCGATCTGCCCCGCGAACGGTCGCCAGACCACGGCGAGCGCCACCAGGGCGACCACCACGGTCACCCAGCGCACCACCTTACGGGAGTAGAAGCGCGTGTAGCTGTCCTGCCACGCCCGGCCGATCAGGCGCGAGCCCAGCAGGGCGACGACTACGGCGACCGCGACGATGACCAGCGTGGTCACGAGCCTTCCGGCGGCACTGTCGTTCTCGAGGAGCAGATCGATCATCGGCACCTCGACCATTCCCCGATCGTCCATTTCGACCCCGGTGTGCTGGGTCCGGCACCACGATCTCCCCACCCAGCACGCGGCGATCGGGCTGGGCAGCCGGTCCGACGGAGCGGGATCCGCCCCCACTCGGGCTCGTAGCTGAGCACGCCCACAGGGACGGCGTCGGGTCGCGGCGCTCGTCGGCGCCCTCGTCGTCCATCTTCACGAGCAGCCAGTCCTTGCCCTCGTTGCGCTTCGTCCGGATGAGGGCATACCCGCCCTCGAGCTTCTCGCCCTCGAGCCACACGGCGGCGCGCCCGTCCTCGAGTGCCTCCTCCAGCGGCACGTCCTCGCCGTCGTCGTCGTGGCTGATGTTGCGGTACGTGCCCGCGTCTCAGACCAGTACGATGCCGGCCCCGTACTCACCCTCGGGGACCACGCCCTCGAACTCGCGATACTCGAGAGGGTGATCCTCGACCGCCACCGCAAGCCGCTTCTGGCGCGGGTCGGTCGAGGGCCCCTTGGGCACGGCCCACGACTTCAACACCCCACCGACCTCGAGGCGGAAGTCGTAGTGGAGACGGCTCGCATCGTGCTTGTGGATGACGAAGCGGCAGTCGTCGTCGCCGGAGGCCGGGTCGCCGCCGGGCTCCGGCGTGGAGCGGAAGTCGCGCTTGCGTCGGTACTCCCCGAGCTTGTCGTCACCCACGACGCCTCCCCTCCGTGACCGCCGTCCACGGTGTCCGCCGCGCGCACATCTCTGTCTTGCCGCCCCCGCTCCGCGTGCGGCCGAAACCGATGCCGGGCGCCCGCTTCTTCACCCACGCCTCGACGGCAGGCCCGCGGCGAGCGCGAGGCCGTCCGGCCTGCCCGGCGGCGAGAACGCCCCGCACGCCGCGACGAACGCGACGCTCGCCGAAGCCGGCTTGGTGGTGCGGGCGGGGCGCCGGGCTAGCTCGCCGGACGCGCCCTGAGGAACAGCCGCTCCCCGATGAACACCGCGAGCAGGCCCGCCGCCGCCACGCCGACCACCAGCGCGTCGCTCGACGCCTTGACCACGACGAGGGCCGCGAGCACGGCGCCGTCGAGCACGATCGCCCCCACAAGGACCCAGGACCGTGCCTCGACCTCGTGCCGCAGGTGCCGCAGGAGACCCCAGTGGACGGCCATGTCCATGACGAGGTAGAAGATCGCCCCCACCGACGCGATCCGGCCCAGGTCGAGGAAGACCGTCAGCATCATGGCGATCACGACCGTGTACACCAGGGTGTGGTGCTGGATCGTGCCCGGCATGCCGAAGTGACTGTGGGGCACGAGCTTCATGTCGGTCAGCATCGCCAGCATCCGCGACACGGCGAAGACGCTCGCCACGACGCCCGACGCAGTGGCAACGATGGCGAAGGCCACCGTGAACCACAGCCCGACGTCACCGAACACAGGTCGCGCGGCTTCGGCCAGCGCGTAGTCACGCGCCGCGACGATCTCGTCCACGCTGAGGTTGGCGCCGACGGCGAGGGCGACGAGCAGGTAGAGCGCGAGGCACAGGACGATCGAGACGATGATGGCGCGGCCGATGTTCCTGTGCGGCTCGGTGATCTCCTCGCCGCTGTTCGTGATGGTCGTGAACCCTTTGTAGGCGAGGACGCCGAGGGCCACGGCGGCGAGGAAGCCGCCCACCCCGGAGGTCGAGGCGCTCGTCGAGGACTCGGGCGCCGAGACGCCCGACGTCCAGAGGATGACGACGCCGAACACGACAAGACCGCCGATCTTGAGGAACGCGGTGACGAACGAGGTGGTCTGGATGAGCTGGTTGCCGAGGACGTTGACGAGAAAGGCGAAGCCCAGCAGCGCGACACCGAGGACGGGCACGAGCCAGCTGTCGGGCCCGATCTCGAACGGCTGGAGCGCATAGGTGCCGAAGGTGCGCGCGACGAGGCTCTCGTTGACGACCATGGAGAAGTACATGAGCAGCGCGAGCGCTCCGGTCCAGGCGGTCTTGCCGTAAGCCTTCGCGAGGAACATGGCGATGCCGCCCGCGGACGGGTAGGTGGAGGCCAGCCTGACGTACGAGTACGCGCTGAAGCCCGCCACGATGGCGGCGCCGGCGAAGGCGAGCAGGTAGAGCTCCCCGGCGAGCTCGGCCATCTGACCGGTGAGCGCCAGGATCCCGGCACCGATCATGACGCCGGTGCCCATGGCGACGGCGCCGGGCAGCGTGATGCTCGCCGCTTCGTACCTCGGGGACCTGTCCTCCGTCTCCGGCATGAGTCGTAGCTACCCGCTACGCTGCAACGCGCGTCGGCCCGCCCGTTCGCGCCGGCCGGCGCGCGCCCGGCCTCTCCTCCCCGTCTGCTAGACTCGTCGCTCTACCCCGACACGGTCCCTCCGCGAAGGCGTCGCCCACGGACATCGTCAGGCTGTTGATCCTGGGAGTCGTCATCGGCTCCAACAACCTGGCCGCCGGCCTCGCCCTCGGCGCCCTCGGTCAGGCCGACCGCGCGCGCCGCATCGTCGCCGTCTTCGGCCTCTTCGAGTTCTGCGTCCCCCTCGTCGGTCTCGCCCTCGGACGCGCGTCGACGCGCTGGGTGGAGAGCCAAGCCGGCTGGGTGAGCATCCTGCTGCTCGTCGGAGTCGGCCTCTGGATGGTCTGGACGAGCCGCCGCACCAGCAGCCGCGACGAGAAGCTGGCACGGCAGGCGACCACCTGGGGCGGCCTCGCGGTGTTGTCGGCCGGGCTCAGCGTCGACAACCTCATCGTCGGCTTCAGCCTGGGCCTGCGGGCCTACGATCCGCTGACCATCGCCGCGACGATCGCCGGCTTCTCGATGCTGTTCGCGTGGATCGGCCTGCGCGCCGGCGACGCCGGCCGCCGCCACTGGGAGCAGCGGGCCACGGCCCTCGCGGGCCTGCTCCTCATCGCAGTCGCCGGCATGGAGGCGGTCGGCGTCATCTGAGCGGCGGCCGCGCGCCCGTCAGTCCTGCTCGCGCCGCCGCATCCAATCGCTGACAGCCTTCTCTGCGTCGGCCTTCGCGTACCCGTACCGCTCCTGCAGCTTGCCGATGAGACGGTCCTTCTTGCCGCCGATCTCGTCCACGTCGGCGTCGGTCAGCTTGCTCCACTCCTCACGCGCGCTGCCCGCGAGCTGCTTCCACTTGCCTTCGATCACGTCCCAGACCATGCCGTCGCACCTCCTCCTGTCGGGTCGCTGGGGCCGCACCCAGCGTCGACCATCCCCATACCCGCCTGAGCGCGTTCGAAAGGTCCGGGCGTTGACACCGATCGGGCGCGAGGCGCCTGTCGAAGCCCCGTCGCCACCTCCGGCGGCGGAGTGAGGGTGCGGTCCCGGCCGCCACGGGGCCCCGGTCCCGCGGCACTGCCTGAGCGCCGCCGGTCATACCCGAGCGCCGCCGGCCATACCCGAGCGCAGCCGGGCATACCCGAGCGCCGCCGGGCACGCCGAGTGCCGCCCGGCATGCCCGCTGGGTATGCTCTCCGGCGAGCGCGTGAGCACGGCGGACACACGACCCGGGAGCGCACCCATGGCGGCCAGAGGCGAGACGATCGAACTGCGGGACATCCCCTTCTCTCTCGATGCCGACCGGCTCCTCGAGCAGCAGCGGCTGAGGCCGGGGACCGACTACGCCGAGACGTTCCTGGATCTGGTCGCAAGGATCCGCGAGGTCGCACGCCCGAAGGCGATCTACAAGGTCTCCTACATCGAGGAGAAGGCGGAAGACTCGGTCGTCTTCAACGGCGTCAGGTTCACCAGCCGCGCCCTGAGGCGGAACCTCGACCCCGTCGAGCGCGTGTTCCCCTTCGTCGCCACCTGCGGCACCGAGGCCGACGCCATCGAGGTGCCGCCCGACGACCTCCAGCAGGCGGTCTGGCTGTGGAGCCTCAAGGAGGTGCTGGTCGACGCGGCCGCGGACCACCTCGGCGAGCACCTCGCCACCCGCTACCGCCTCACGCACCACGCGACCATGCACCCCGGCTCGGGAGATGTCGGCGTCTGGCCCATCGAGCAGCAGCAGGAGCTGTTCTCGATCTTCGGCGACGTCGAGGGACGCATCGGCGTGAAGCTGACGGACTCGATGCTCATGATCCCGACCATGTCGGTCTCGGGGATCGTCTTCCCCACCGAGAGCGCGTTCGAGAGCTGCCAGATCTGCCACCGCGAGGGCTGCCCCAGCCGCAAGGCTCCCTTCAGCGAGGAGGTCTGGCGAGCGGTGTGCGAGGACTGACGCGGGGCGCTCCTCCCGCTCTGCACTCCCGCGGGGTCACGTCTTCCCGGCTTCACGTTGCCGTCGTTTCACCGAGCGCGTTTCGGGACAGGAGCAGAGCGACGGTGACATCGCGACCGGGGAGGTCCTCCATGGCGACCATCGGCGAGACCATCGACCTTGCGGTCCCCCTCGAGACCGCTCGCACCAAGTGGGCCGAGTACGTGACCGGCATGGTCATCGGCTCGGGCAAGGGACCCGGCGAGCACGAGCATCCCTTCCGCTGGCGCAAGTCCGAGCAGGAGGCTGAGGAGGGGGTGGTCCAGTTCGTCACCGTGGCCGACGATGTCACACGCCTCACGGTGGCGCTCGACTTCCCCGATCTCGAGGCCGGCGACCGCGAGGCCGCCTCCGAGATCGACCGGTTGCGCGGCTTCCTGCAGTACGACCTCGAGCTCTTCCGCGAGTTCGCGGAGGGGAGGCTGCGGATCGGCAGTTGAACGCCGGCGGCCACGGCTGAGCCCCGGCGCCGGCGAGCAAACGCCCCCGGCGGACACGGCCGAGCGCCGCGCCCGGCCGAGCGTCGCTCGGCCGGGCCGTAACACTCCGAGGGTCATCCCGGTGGACGCTACAGGTTGACCACCTTGCCGGCGCCGAGCATGGTCTCGGTGATGGCGTACATATTGGAGATCTCGCCCGCCGCGACCTTGTCCTTGAGCTCGAAGTGGCCGAGGCACGTGCCGCACAGGAGGATCTTGACCCCCACTGCCTCGAGACGGCGGAGGTCCTCGAGCGCCGGGGACTCCTCCACGGCGAGCTTCACCCCGCTGTTGAAGAAGATCAGCGTGTCGGGGGAGGGGCTCGCTTCGCCAAGCGTGTGCAGGAAGCTGCGCAGCAGCACCGCGCCCAGCTGATCGTCCCCCCGTCCCATCCGGTCGCTCGAGATCGCGACTACGACCGCACCGGTCGTCCGGGTCACATCAGTCCCGCCCGTCGAGTCGACGTCGGTCCCGCTCATGATTGCCTCCTTCATCTCCGGTCCTCTGGTGCGTGCGGTCTGCGCGCTGCGTTGACTCTGCCGCGGGCGGCTGAGACCCGGGCGTCCGTTCCCCGGTGACGCCCGTGCCCGCGGTCCCGCCGTTGCGCGTCGTTGCCTTGCCGCGCGCCGTTGCCGGCCCGCCTGCGGTCGCCTCCCCGCTCGGCGTCGCCTCCCGCACCCCGTCGGCCGACGGCAGGCACACATCGTGGACACCCTCGGTGACCGTGCCCGCCGCGCAAAGCACGGTCGCCGCCGCGGAGCGGTCCGCCAGGCGCACACTGAGACAGACGCCGCACTGCGAGCTCAGGCTGCGCGGCACCGGGATGAGACGGCAGCGGATGCGCTCCCGGAGCAGCGCGGCCTCGCCCTGCACCGCGTGGTTGGCGGAGGGCACGAGGAACAGGGTGTGTGTGGGCGGCCCGGTGCTCACCGATGGCACCTCATCGCCGGGCCGCCCGTGCCAACGCGCCGACTGCGGCCAGTGCACGCGCCAGGTCGTCGTCCGTCGTGAAGGCTCCCGGCGCAAACCGCACCGTCCCGACGGGGAAGGTGCCCATGGTCTCGTGCGCGATGGGACTGCAGTGGAGCCCGACCCGAGCGGCGATCGCGTGCTCCTCGTCGAGCCGGCGGCCGACCTCGCCGGGCTCCGTCCCGGCGATCGTGAACGACACCGTCGAGAGCTGCCGGTCGGGGTCCCGGGTGCCGTAGACGCGGACACCGGGAAGCTCGGCGAGGCCGGTAAGCAGTGTCGCGGTCAGACGGGCCTCCCGCGCGCGGAGATCCGCCACCCCGCGCTCGAGGATCCACTCGACGCCCGCCGCGAGCCCCGCCAAGCCGACGACGTTCAGCGTGCCGCTCTCGAACTTGTCGGGGAGGAAGTCGGGCTGGGCCTGCGACTCCGAGCGGCTGCCCGTGCCGCCGCGGACGAGCGGCTCGAAGCGCGCGAGGTCGACCCGCTCCCCGATGACGAGGCCTCCCGTCCCCATCGGCCCGAGCAGCGCCTTGTGCCCGGTGAACGCCAGCAGGTCGGCGCCGAGGTCCGGCAGCGTGGACGGGAGCGCGCCCAGCGACTGCGCCGCGTCGACGAGGACGAGCGCCCCGTGCCGGCGCGCGATCGCCGCGACCTCGCGCACGGGCAGGATCGTGCCGACGACGTTGGAGGCGTGCGTGAGCACGACCAGCGCCGTCTCCGGCCGGAGGGCGCGCTCCACATCCTCGGGGTCGAGGACGCCCTGGGGCGAGCAGGGCGCCACGGTCAGCTCGACCCCTCGGCTCTCGAGGGCGCGCAGCGGGCGCATGACCGAGTTGTGTTCCATGCCGGTCGTGACCACGTGCTGCCCCGGGCGGAGCAACCCTTGCAGGGCCAGATTGAGAGCATGGGTCGCGTTCGCGCAGAAGACGACGCGCATCGGGTCATCGAGACCGACCAGCCGGGCCAGCGCCGCGCGAGCGCGGAAGACGGTCCGCGCCGCCTCGACCGACAGCCGGTGACCCGAGCGGCCCGGGTTCGCGCCGACCTCAGTAAGGAAACGGCGCATCGCGTCGACCACCTGCGGCGGCTTGGGCCAGCTGGTGGCCGCGTTGTCGAGGTAGACGACCGGCGGCGGCCCGCTCATGAGCCCGCTCCGCCGCCGTAGGGCGCGGCGCCCGGCGTACCGCCCAGAGCGGTGCCCGAGGCGGCGCCCAGGGAACGCGCCCCAGTCTCCGTGATGGCCTCAGCGCCGAGACTGTCGGTCATGGTCCTCCGATCGAACCGCGACAAGAGTGCGCCTCAGCTCGACGGGTGCTCCGTGCCCGGGAAGAGGTGGCCACCGCTCGCCCCCCTCACGACGGGCGTGTCGTGCGTGCAGACTTGGTCAGAAGGGAGGTGCGACCCGGGTCAGGTGGCTGCCCTCGAGGAGGCAGATATCAGGGAACCCTCACGGGGCTCCAGCCGGCACAGGCGCCCGCAGGCGAAGCCGACGCCGGCTCAGCGACTGGGTTCGAGCATGAGGAGCCCCATGATCCACCTCCTCCCGGAAGTCTCTGAGAACCTACACCACAGGCACGTGGAGCAGCGACCTCTCGATGGTCGGGAGGCGGAACGGGAGGACGTGCCAGGTGGCCCCGTAGTCGGTGGTGTCGAGGACGCTGCCGTCCGAGAGCCCGGCGTAGAGGCGCCCCTCCTCCGCGATCAGGGCATACGGCATCGCCTGCGCCTCGAGGACGGGCCGCCACGGCTCGTCACCTCGCGACCGCACGACGAAGCCGTGCCGCTGCGCCCCGTGGGCGGCACGGACCCCGCGGGCGACGGAGAGGAACTTGAGCTCGGGGTCGTCGCCGTCGCCCGCGGCGGCCCACCCGTACCTCATGCGCCCGAGGCCCGCCGGCCGCCTCCACGTGGCGCCGGCGTCGCGGCTGAACGCGCCGCCGCCGGCGCCGCCCTCGTAGGCGTAGCGGCCGTCGCTCGCGTGGAAGGCCAGCGAGTGGCAGTCGCGCAGGGCGCCGGGCCGGTGACCCTGCCACGAGGCGCCGCCGTCGGTCGTGCGCACGACCGCCCCCGACTCGATGCCCACGAGCATCACCCGCGGGTCGTTCGGCGCGACGACGATGGCGTGGGCCTCCGCCTGAGAGTGAGGCCGGGAGACGGGCGTCCACCAGTAAGGCCGACGGAGGTGACGGAACGACTCGACCTCGCGCCAGGTCGTGCCGCCGTCGTCCGAACGGTACAGGAGGGGCCCCTTCGTGCCGGCGAACAGCGCGCCGGGCGCCCCGGTCAGCGCCGTCACCCTCCGCCCCTCGAGACCGCACCGCTCCCAAGCCCTGGCGCCGTCGTGCGAACGCAGCACCCCGTCGGAGGTGCCGGCGTAGAGCCGGCCACCCTCATCGACCGCGAGCGACAGCACGCCGGCGGTCGGTGTGGTCGACACGGCCCACGTCTCCCCCGCGCCGCGGGCCACCGACAGGCCGGAGGCGGACCCCGCGATGAAGAGCTCATCGCTCATGTCGCACACCCCTCTGCGGCGCCTCCGGGGGTGCGCCCTCGATCGCGCCCTCGATCGCGCCCTCGATCGCGCCCTCGATCGCGCCCTCGTGCGCCCTGACGCCCTCGTCCTCCATGATGCCCTCTTCGCCCTCGCGGCCTTCGTCCTTGATGATGCCCGCTTGGCCCTCGCGGCCTTCGTCCTTCATGATGCCCTCTTCGCCCTCGACGACGTGTTTGAGCTGGCACAGCGAGTGGTTCCACACCACGTCGTGGACGAAGGCCGGGAAGACCCGCGCGCCGAGCCGCGAGCCCAGCTTCGACAGAGCTCCAGACCCTGGGGGAAAGTCGAAGGCCACGTAGATCGTGAGCAGGCTGACCCCTGCTCTCAGCCGATCGACGTCGAAGGCCAGGGTGCCGCCGCGAGCGAAGCCGGCGACGACCCTGTAGAGGAGATAGCGCCCCGGGACCACCTTCTCGAGGACGACGCCGAACGAGAGCCACGAGGGAGTCACGTCGTAGCGGATCGTGCTGCCCGGCTCGTTCGGCTCACCCGCAGTGCGATGCACACGGATGAACCGCGGCGTGAAGTAGCGCCGGTCCGGGTCGCCGAACCTGCCCAGCTGCCGGAGTATCGCCGCGGCGCCCGCCCTGATACGGATCGAGTACATCTTCTCCACCTGCGGGGGCCGCTCCGGCACGGTGACGCCCGTGACCGCGGCGATCTCGCGACGCTTGGCCTCGACTCTCTCGGTGGCCACGCCGGTGGGGTACCGCCCGATGCCGCCCCAGTCGAGGCCGAACACCCGCTCCGTGGCGTAGTTGCGGACCGTCACCAGCAGCCCCCCCGTCAGGATCGACCCGACGACTGCGGGGCGGAACATGGCCTTGAAGATGTGACGGTAGCTCTCGTCGCCGCTCGCGATGCCCCACAGCACGTCCGCCAGCGGGCGCTCGCGCTCGGGCTTCGTCTTCCGCTCGGTGAGCACGGCCTGATAGAGCACCCGGCTGAGCGCCGGCCGCGAGAAGACGGCGCGACTGAGCAGGAACACGGCGCGCCCGAAGCGATTGTCGACGTGGAAGCCCCTGACGACCGGCCAGTAGCACGCCTCGAGACTCGCCCGGTCGATGCCCTCGGTGAGGACGCAGTCCGCCAGGGCCGAGCCCGTGACGTAGGCGGAGAAGAGGCCGTCCTTGTAGAGCCGGGAGACGGCCATGTCTCCCACGAGAGCGATCCGGTCCCCGAAGGGATGGCGGGCGGCACCGACCGCCATGCCGGGGTGGCAGACGCACGCCGTCCTCAGCTCGGCCATCCTCGGCAGCACGCGCCTGATGTGCGGCAACTCGACGAAGCTCTCGGCGATGCGCAGAGACTGGGAGGCGTCGGCGCGGTCGATGCTCTTGCCGAGCAGCACGACGGTGATCCACTCGCCCTTGGGGATGAGCGAGGACATCTCGATGGAGAGCTCCTTCGAGCCGTACTGCGCGAAGTGCACCTCACCCTCCATGGTGTGCAAGAGGTCCTCCTGCGCCTGCATCTCGCAGATCACCGCCTTGCGCACCTTGGGCGGCGAGAGCCCCGGCATCATGCGCGCGAGCGCCCCGAAGAGGGGGTCGGACGCCGGGTCCATGCCGGGGGTGCGGTTGATGCCGGGGGTGAACGCCACGAGATCGGCTTCGATCTCCCGGCTCGTCCCCTCGGTCGCCAGCCGATAGCCGACCACCGGTCTGCCGGCGGCCGACCGCCGGATGTCCCGGACGTCGGCCGTCACCACCCGCGCGCCTTCCTCCTCCGCCCGATGCAGCAGGAGCGCGTCGAAGTTCGTGTAGCGATGCGGGCGCTGCCTGGGCCTCGAGCCGCGGAAGACGCTGAACATCTCCCTGCCCTCGGGGACCGGCAGCTCGATGCTCTTCCAGTCGCCGTGGACCGTGACCTCGGTCGCTCTCCCCTCCACGATCTCCTCGGGCAGACCGATCCCGTTCTCCTCGAGGACGTCGGCCAGCCTGGGGGACACGCCGCCGGCGCAGTAGTTGCAGCCCTCCCACGAGCAGAAGGCCTCGGGGTGGTAGAAGCAGACCTCGGTCTTTCGCTCCATGATGGTGAGATCGAGCTTCCGGCCGAGCTCCCGGGCCCGCCGCAGCGCCCGGATGGCGAAGAACGACCCTGCGGGGCCGCCGCCCACGACCACCACGGCGCCTCCGTCGGGCAGGGTGAGGTGGCCGGCTGTCTCGCGGCGTCTCACGTCGAGGTGACCGGCGCCGGCGCCGGTCGCGCGATCGGAGGCGCCGCAGGCCGCCGGTGCCCGGCGGCGCGTCGCACCATGAGGAAGGACGAGGTGACCACCAGCGCATCCTAGAGAGCCGGCGGTCAGATGGCGAGCCCGGATCCTCGCCCCGACCCCGGAGCGATCTCGACACCCCCGGGATGCCCGGGCAGACATCCATCGGGCCGACGATCTTGCGGTCGCCGGGAGACGCGGCGCGCCGTCGCCCGCAAGTCACCGGGGGACGCAGCGCGCCGTCGCCCGCGAGTCGTCGACTGACCGCCTGGGCCTCAGCTCGCGGCGATGGCGTCGCCGGCCCGGCGCACCAGGTCGCCGGCCGCCGCGCACGCGCTGTCGGGATCGGTGGCCCGGGCGATCGCGTCGATGAGCGCGCTGCCGATGATGACGCCGTCGGCGAGACCGGCGACCTGCGCGGCCTGAAGGGGCGTCGAGATGCCGAAGCCCACCGCGAGGGGCGCAGCCGTGTGACGACGAAGGCGCTCCACGAGGCCGGGCAACGCCCCGCTGACCTCCTGCCGTGGCCCGGTCACGCCGCTCACGGCGACGCAGTAGACGAAGCTCGTCGCCGCGGCGCCCACCATCTCGAGGCGGGCGTCGGTGCTCGTGGGCGCGGCCATGGGGACGAGGCTCACGCCCGCTACGGACGCGAGGCTCGCGAGGCCGCCGCCGGTCTCGGCGACGCCCCCGTCGCCGGCCACAGTGGCGGCGGCCTCGTCGAGCGGCAGGTCCGGGATCACGAGCGCCTCCACGCCCGCCTCCGCGGCGCGCGCGAAGAAGCGCGCGCGACCGTAGGCGAGCACGGAGTTCACGTAGGCCAGCAGCACGAACGGCACGCGAGCGCTGTGTGCCGCCGCCAGCTCGAAGACCGTCTCCGGCGTGACGCCCGCCC
>Ga0068714_10003047_pt1 | contig 20408 bp, 15 predicted proteins | sample MTBNYHSulfiMetaG_FD_62988 | JGI IMG/M metagenome (GOLD analysis project Ga0068714, IMG submission 62988) | Enrichment culture microbial communities from rom New York Harbor, USA that are MTBE-degrading - MTBE-NYH (New York Harbor Sulfidogenic)... | ecosystem: Environmental > Aquatic > Marine >... | reverse complement strand
CGTCTCCCGTGTAGACCTGCACGTATCCCTTCATGGGAAAAGCTCCCTCAACTCACAGGTGAATGCGTTCCCAGGGTACGCTGCGGGCGCGGGCGGACGTCACCAGGTCACGCACGGACCACCCGGCCAGGATGTTTTCCGTGTTCCTGCGTATCTGTTTCCACACGGGATGGACCGGGCAGTTCATGTCCCGGGTGCAGGTTCCTGGACCCAGAAGACAATCGTTGAAAACCAGGGGGCCCTGAAGCGTCTCCACGATCTCCAGGAGGGTGATCCGCTCCGGGGGCCGGGCCAGCGAGAACCCCCCGCGCGCCCCCCGGGTGGCGGCCAGGATCCCCTTCTGCACCAGTGGGCGGGTGACCTTGATCAGAAAGGCGGGGGTGATTTCCTGGGTGCGGCAGATCTCCAGGCCGGAGATCCTCCGGTCCTGCCCCTCCATGGCAAGGTAGAGAACCGTGCGGATCCCCGCCTCGGTGACGGAGAGGATTCGCATCTTGCCCTTGGCTTGCCGTCCCCGCTTTTGGGGAGAGGTGGGATCTGAACCGGGCATGTTTCGGATTCCGCTCCTGTCCTGCCTTCCGCCGTCTGCCTGCAGCGATCCGCTCAGGGATGAACGGCTGGCAACCCTTCGGTTCTTCCTCGACGTACGGGTTTTCCAATCGCTGTGCGTTTCGTACCCAGAGCCGACAGCCTCGTGCCAGAGGCTCCGGGGCTCCGTCCCCTCCCACGCTCCTTCAGCCACCTTTTGTTGGATGAGTCTTTCCGGCCGCAAGGTTCTCCAGCGGACGCGGAAAGGACACCGGCCGGAACCCTGCAACAAGGGGGCCTTTGACGCCGCCGACAACGCCGGGAACCCTGCCCCTGCGGGACACCGGGCGGCTTCAGGGGTCCCTGCGCCCATGGCCGGGACCGGTCCCGGGTCAGAACAGAGGCCCCCAACGTCTCTTTTCCGCCTCGATCACGTCGATCATCTGGAGAATGATGTCTGGGGTCTTCTCCTGGACCCGCTCCCAGGACGGGGTCTCCGGTTGCAGGGCGGGCCGCATGCGGTTGCGTTCCGCCACGTTCAGGATCGTCTGCTGCAGGCCCTGGTCGTTGAACGGCTTGAACTCGGGGTTCGAGGCGGTGAACCGCAGGAACTGGTCCGCCAGGTTGCCGGGTTCCAAGAAGTATTCGGCCGCGCCCAGGATCCCCTCCTTCAGCGGGCCCGTGACCATGGCTTCCTCCGCGTCCCGATGGTACGGGAGGTTGTTGAACCGGGCGGTGTCGGAATACTTCTTGATGAGGTCTCGCGCCACGCTCTCGTAGGTGATGGCCAGGTCCCGGAAGAAGTGCTCCGAAACCTCCAGGCCCTCCTCGATGATCAGGGCGTTCAGCAGGGTGTAGATGATGTCCAGGGACATCTTGTGGAGCCCGCCGGACTGCTCCACGGACACCTTCTGGTGCTTGTGCTCGAAGGGGTCCCGGCTGAAATCCACCTGGGCCACCTGGTTCTGGTTGGCCTTCCGGTACACCTCGATGAGGGTGAAGATCTCGATCCCCCAGTTCAGGGCCACGCGCATCCGCTCCAGCAGTTCCCGGCTGATCACCACCTCCCCGGCCAACTGATAGTTGAAGAGGAGGAGAAAGTCGATGAGCTTGAGCATCTTCTCTTCGTTGGAGTCCGTGAACCTCCGTTTCAGGGCCAACAGCAAGGGGTCCACCAGGAGCCGCTTGACCCGGCCGTACATCCGCTCCTGGGTCCACCGGGCGTAATAGGCCTTGGAAAACTGGTAGTTCAGGACCTGGACCGGGAAGAAGAGACGGTCCAGCTGTTCCCGGCGAAAGCTTCGGATGTCCGCATCCAGGAGGCCCACGGCGGTGGCCTCCATGGACAGGGCCACGCCGAAGCCCATGAACACGTTCCGCCCCTTGCCCCGGATGCTCAGGTCGAACCCGTTCTTTTCCAGCATGTCGTAGAGTCCTGTGAAGGCGGGTCCGTCGTTCCACTGGAGGAAGTAGTTCTCCACGTTGTGTTTGCGCAGGATGTCGCGTGCCAGTTCCACGTCCGATTCCGTGGCCCGGTCCAGCCCGATGATGATCTTTTCCAGGTAGGTCGCCCCGCGCAGCTCTTTGACGATATTCTCGAAGATGGGCCGGGATTCCGGACGGTTGAACTCGTCCGCCAGGGACGGGATCACCAGCATGGGCTTCTTCCAGCGGGAGTGGTGTTCCAGGGACTTGAGCAGGTCCGGGTCTCTGGCGAGCAGGGGAAGCGATGTGATCTTCGGGTGCTTCTGCGAGAAGTCGGGCATGGGGCCCTCCAGGGTTCCGGGTGGATAGCTGACGAGAAAAGGGAGAACGGTCTCGGCCCGGCGGCCATGGGATTCACGAAAAGTATGTACCGGCGGAGGGGGAATGTAAAACCGGAACGAGCGTAACGGCTCGGTGGATCGGGGGCCACGGCCGGGGTGCCTGCCAGGGGTCTTTTCGTCCTCAAGGGCCTTCAAACACGAGGCCCGTCATGGACCGGGTACGAACGTACGCGTGGGTGCTGCGCAGCCGGAGCGTGTGCGCCTCGGGCCTGCAGCGGAACCGGAACGGAAAAAAGCGGTTGACCCCCAGGCCGTTGGAGACGACCAGGAGCGAATCCTTCTGCCGCATGATCCCAGAGACGAATCCGGGCCTCAGCGTGGAGTGGTTCAGGATGGGACCCAGGATCGGCAGCACCACCTGTCCCCCGTGCGTGTGGCCGGACAGCACCAGGTTCTGGCCCGAGCAGGTGAGGTCCTTCAGCACGTCCGGGGTGTGGGAAAGCAGGATGGTGAAGGCCCCCGGCGGGATCGAACAAAGGGCCTCGGAAACGTCTTCCCTCCGGGTCACGGGGTCGTCCACTCCGGCGACCCAGATGGACTGGCCGTTCCGGCGGATCTCCGTGCTCTGGTTCAGCAGAACGCGGACCCCGTTTCGACGGAGCCCCCGGACGAGAAGCTCCGCGTTGTTGCGCTTGTCGGTGACGGCCTTGTTCCTCAAAACGTCCCGGAGCGAATACCGGAAGTAGTCGTGGTTGCCCAGCACGCAGAAGGTCCCGTCCCGGCTCCGCAACCGCCCCAGGGCCTCCACGCACGGTACGATGGCGCTGTCGGTCTCGATCAGGTCTCCGGTGATCACGCAGATGTCTGCGGGCGGGGCGTTCAGGGTCTGTAGTCGCATGGCTTTTCGGCGGTCCGCCGGCACGAAGTGTAGATCCGAGAGGTGAAGCACGGTGAATCCGTCAAAGGCGGGCGGCAGGTTCTCGAAGAACAGGTCGATCCTTCGGTGCCGGACCCGCCGGGTCTGCAGGAAGGCGAGCCCGGCCAGGGCCAGTCCGGAAAACGCGAGGATGCCGAGCGTCCACAGCGTCATGGCCCGAGAAAGGACATCGCCCTGAACCCGATCAGGATCTGCGCGCTGTAGTAGGTCGTCAGGATGATCCCCTGCGCCGCCCGGAACGGCTTGTGAAAACGGTCCCACGCCAGCACGCCGTCGGAAACGCAGAAAAGCAGGGCGCCCAGCGTGAAGAGCGGCAGGCCCGGGCTCGTGTTCCGATCGAAGTTCAGGGCCGCGACGAACAGGAGCGTGATGGCGATCATGTAGACGAATACAGGGAAACGGTATTTTTTCCTCGTGGGTTCCTCCATCTTCCCCACCAGGAGGAACCCGAAGCCGAAGGTGACGGCCAAGGGGATCAGGGCCTGGGCCGGGGACAGGGAAAAGGTCCCGCCGAGGAACGCCGCGACGTAGAGAAGGTGCCCCGCCAGGAAGGCCGCCAGGCCGGCCAGAAACCCCTTCGCGTTCAGCAGCAGGAGGTCTCCGATCACTCCGGCTACGAGGCCCAGGAAGATCAGATGGAAAAAGAAGGGTTGGGGCGCGAAGGAGACGAGGTTCACGAAGAACAGGGCGATGATCAGGAAGAGGGGGATCGGTTTCGCCAGGGCGTACAGGTGCGTGCGCCGGTATCGCGTGTAGATGGAAAAAACCGACGCGACCACCGCGGCGACCAGGACCACGACATCCAGGAACGAAAGGGACGACACGCCGGTCTTCCTCCGGGTTGACGTGGCTCATTGTAGGTCGCCTGTGCCCGCTTTTCAACCGCACGGCACGCCGGTGCGTTACCGATCCGTGAAGGGACGGCTAGGAGCCTCCAACGAAAGGGGTATCCGGGACAAGGGGTTTCTTTCTTTGAAGAGGCATCCAATCCAAGGTTCACGAATAGACCGGAGTGTATGTTTGTTGAGGTTTTCTTGTTCTCTGGAGCGCGGACGGGAGCCATTGCAGCACCGTGAAGTACCACCCGAACGACTACGTTCAGAGAGCCTTCGGCAACGCCTGCTCACGCATGTTTCGGCTGGCCGCCGGATCCAGGGGATCCCCGCTGCCGGATCCATTCGACGATGCGCGGGCCCAGCACGGGTTTCTTCGTGCGGAAGGCCTCGATGCTTTCGCAACCGGTGAGGTACAGGGCGTAACGGAATTCCCGGTGCAGGGTGTCGATGGTTCGCTCCACCCCTTCCACGCCTTCCCGGTCCAGGGTGCGGATGAACGGCAGGGCGATCCCGCACAGGTCCGCCCCCAGCAGGATGGCCTTGGCCATGTCCAGGCCGGTACGCACCCCGCCCGTGGCGATCAGGGGAACGCCCGCCGCGCGGGCTTCCAGGATGGAAACCGCGGTGGGGATCCCCCACGTCCGGAACCGGCCGGAATCCTTCCCGGAACGGATGCTGTCCACGAGCACCCAACTGGTTCCCCCCAGGCCCCCCAGGTCGATGGCCCGCACACCGCACTGTTTCAGCAGCAGGGCGCTCTCCCGGCTGATCCCGTTTCCCACCTCCTTGGCGATCACCGGATAGGACGCGCTCTCGCACAGCCGCCGGAGCGCCTCCGCACAGCCGGAAAAATCGGTGTCCCCCTCCCGTTGGAACAGTTCCTGTGCCGGGTTGATGTGCACGCATAGGGCATCGGCTCCGATGCACCCCACCGCCTGGTGCACCTGGGAGAGCGAATACCGCTTCAGTGCCGTGATCCCCAGGTTCCCCAGGAGGAGAATCTCCGGAGCCACGCCTCGCACGGAAAAGGTCTCGGCCAGACCCGGATCCTCGATCATGGCGCGCTGGGACCCTACCCCGAAGGCCACCCCTTTGCGCGCCGCGGCCCCGGCCAGGGCCCGGTTGATCTCCCCGGCCTCCCGGCACCCGCCCGTCATCCCCGCGATGAGCAAGGGGAAGGCCAGACGCTTTCCCAAGAAGGTCTGCGAGCCGTCCACGGTCTCGAGGTTCCGCTCGCCCAGGGCCTGGTGGACCAGGCTGATCTCGTCGAAAAGCGGGTTGCCGGTCTCCACCTCCTTTTCGAGACAAACCCGGATGTGCTCCATTTTTCGACGCTCGATCCGATTCATGCTCGATCCCCTCCGGTGTGGAATGCGCCTGCAAGGTCCACGAGGATAGTCGATCCACCGCCGCCAGACAAGCGGTCGGTTCGTTGACTTCTCCTCCGGGTATTCACTACATTGATCCGCATCGGTTGCCAGGAGCACCGCGTCCGATCCGCCGCCCGAAGCAGCCCCGTTCCGTCGCCGTCTTTCGGTCATCCGTCCGCACCGGCGCCTCGCCCGGAGTGAGCCCCGGCCCGGAAGGACGACGATCCCTCAGGGAGGAGACCATGCCCAAAGACACGTCAACCCTTTCCGGGTTCCGGAACCTTACGGTGGAGGAGCGGCACGACCTCCTGGTCCGCCGCGGGGATCTCAGCGAGCAGGACAGCGCCTTGCTCCTGGCTTTCCAGGAAGGTGTCCGCGTGGCGTCCGCCACGGTGGAAAACGTGATCGGCGTCACCTTTCTGCCCCTGGGCCTGGCGACCAACTTCATCATCGATGGGCAAACGGTGCTGGTGCCCATGGCGGTGGAGGAACCTTCCGTCATCGCCGCGGCCTCCAACGGCGCCAAGTTTGCCCGGGAAGGGGGCGGGATCTTCACCGAATGCGACGAACCGGAGATGATCGGGCAGATCGAGCTGCGCCGGGTACCGGACCTGGAGGCGGCGCGCCAGCGTGTGGAGGCGCAACGGGATGACTTGCTCCTGCGGATCGACCGGGTTCACCCCCGCCTGAAGGCCCGTGGGGGCGGGGCGCGGGACGTGGTGTTTCGCGTGGTGGACCCGGAGGCCGGCCACGCGGTGGTCCACATCGTTCTGGACTGCCGGGACGCCATGGGTGCCAACCTGGTCAACACGGCTTGCGAGGCCTTGGCCGCCACCTTCGCGGAACTCACCGGCGGGACGCCGGGTCTCAAGATCCTCTCCAACCTGGCGGACCGCCGGTGTGTTACCAGCCGCGTGCGGATCCCGATCAACGCGTTTGTCACCAAGAACTTCTCCGCGGAGCAGGTGGCCGAAGGGATCGTGGCCGCCTCGCGGCTGGCCGAGATCGACCCGTACCGGGCCGCCACCCACAACAAGGGGATCATGAACGGGGTGGACGCGGTGATCATCGCCTGCGGGAACGACTGGCGAGGCATTGAGGCCGGCGCCCACGCCTTTGCGTGCCGCCAGGGGAGCTACAAGCCCCTAGCCGTGTGGAGGATCGAAGAGGACGCCGAAGCCGGCCGGTTTGTGTGCGGCACCCTTACGCTGCCCGTGGCCGTGGGCATTGTGGGCGGGGGTGTATCGGTGAACCCTGTGGCCCAAGCCTGCCTGAAGATGTTGAAGATCCAGCGGGCGTCGGATCTGGGTCGAATTGCCGCCGCCGTGGGGATCGCCCAGAACCTGGCCGCGGTGCGGGCCCTGGCCTCGGAAGGGATTCAGCGGGGCCACATGTCCCTGCACGCCCGGAGCATCGCCCTGAGCCTGGGCGCCCGCGGGGAGGAGTTGCAGCACGTGGTCCGCCAAGTGGTGCAGACCGGGGAGATCACCACGGATGCCGTGCAGTCCGCACTGGACGGCCTGCGCGGGCCCGACGGCGGGTTGACGCGCGCCATCAACAAGGCGGTGGGGTATGCCCTGGACACCCAGGAGGCCAGCGGGAAGTGGTCGGGCTCCTCCAGCCCGCGGATCTTCGAGACGGCCATCGTGGCCGTGGCGCTGGGCCGATCCGCCGGCCACGAGGGGCCGGTGCAAAAGGCCAGGTTGTGGCTCCGGGGGCAGGTGGTGCAGAACCACCACCGGGTGGCGGAGATCTACGAGGAGATGGCCTACTGCCTCGCCATGGAACGGTTCGGGGGGATCGACCTGTCCGACCCCCTGCTGTTTGACCCGATCTACATGCGCAAGACCGAGATTCTGGCTGCCCTGGCCACGTCCATGGAGCGGTCTCTGAGCAGCTATCGTCCCAAGGAAGAGATCCTCAAGCAGTTGCAGGCCCACACCGACTCCGAGGAAAAGAGGAAAGCCCTGAAACCCTGGGCCCTGTCGGACTTGCTTTGCGTGCGCGTGCTCCTGGGCGACAAGTCGGTGGCCGGCCTTCTGCGCGGGCTGCAATGGAGCGACGGCTCCATCTGGAACAACCCGGTGTCCACCGCCATGGCGTTTCTCGCCTTCCTGGAGACCAACCGCACGGCGGAAGCTCGGAAGGCGGCTTCGTACCTGGTGCAGGCACAGGACGAGCAGGGGTTCTGGTCGTACGTGAACCTGGACATGTGGGCCACCTCCATGATCGTTCGTGCGTTCATCGACAACCAGGAATTCCAGAGCCAGGCCCTGGCCCAGGCCCTGGCCTTTCTCGTCCGGCACCAGAACGAGGACGGCGGGTGGGGGTACTCGCCGGGCATCATCTCGGACAATCAATCCACCGCGCACACGCTGCTGGCCCTGAACGACGCCCGGAACATCCAGCGGGACCCGGAGACCGCGGACGGGATCCGCAACGCCCTGACCACCGGGCTTTCCTATCTTGCACGGAACCAGGAGACCATGGGGCTGTGGACCACGTGGCAGTCCGCCGGAGACGCCGTGGTGCCCGAGGTTCTGGGTCACATCCTGGAGGCGGTCACCGCCTGCGGGCAGGAAGGGGAAATCAGTCTGAAGCGGGCGGTGCAGTGGATCGGCGAGCACCAGGACCTGGACGGCGGATGGAGGGGCGGGCTGTGCCGCAACTTCCCGTACGTTCAGTCCGCCCTTCTGCGGGGCCTGCCCGCGGGAAGCCAGGCGGCCATCAAGGGCCGTGCGGCCCTCCTGTCGGCGGTGAACAGCGACGGGGGCTGGGGGATCATCCCGGGGAGCAGTTCCTGTGCGAGTTCAACGGGGATCGCGGTTTCCGAACTCTGCCGTGCAGACCCGGACCGGTACCGCGGGGTGATTCGTCAAGCCGTCTCCTTCCTCTTGGACCGGCAGCGGGCCGACGGGAGTTGGGAGAGCAAGCCGGAGATGTACGGCCCCAGACCCCTGCTGTTCTATCTCAAACCGATCTCCCACGCCTTCACGGCCAGCGGGCTGATTGCGGCTCGCTCGAGCGGCATCCACCCCTAGCCGGCCGTTGAAAAAGCACCATCTGCTGCGTTGCGCTCATCCCTCGTCGGTCAACGGACCTCCGAAGTACGCCTCGGGATTTCGTGCGCCTTGCATCTGGACCTTCTTGAACGGCCTGCCCCGATCGACTTCTTCAACGGGCTGCTGGTGGGCCGTCTGCGGCGTTCCGCTCATCCTGGGTCCGGCCGCAACGGATTGGCAGCGCCCCCCGCCCGCCGGCGTCGCTGCGTCCACACCCTTGATGGATACTCCGCCTCCTGTGTTGCCTCCAGAATCTCATCGTCTGCCTGTGCAGGGACATCTCCGAGCAACGGCTGAAAGCGTACAGGAGACGTGGGTTCGATCGTCCCGCCTGTCCTTGTTGCACGCCTAGAACAGCGTCGGCTCCCGGCCGGCCGGACTTGCGAAAAACCCCCTTCTCCCACAAAGAAGACATTTTAAGCATTCCAAGCAAAACCGTCATATTGGCACCCCCCTTGCAGAACCTCCCTCGCGAAACAGGCACCGCATCATGTGAAACAACCGAGATTCGCACAGCCGGAGGAGTCCAAGAATGATCAAAGGGAGCCGACAAACATCATGGGTTTCAGCATCTTTCCCGTATTTTGGGGCCTTGCTTCTCCTGGCTCTCACCGCGGTGGCCCCCGCCCACGGCGCAGCGAGAGCCGGCACCGACGTGAACTCTGATCAGATCCAGGGTGACAATTCTGGGCACAACGCCTGGGCCTCCGGCCCCAAATTCATCACGGTTTCGCCGAACAAGAAGTTCTTTCAGTTCCCGGACGGAAGACCGTTCGTGCCCGTGGGGCTCAATGAGTCGTTCGATCAGAGCCTGCTGTTTTCCCCCCAGCGCCTGGACCAGTATTTCCGCCACTTGAACCGCAGCGGGGTGAACACCGTGCGGATCCTCCTGGACGGATGGGGCGAATCGCTGGTGGAACTCAGGGTCGGGCAGTTCAACCCCGACGTGGAGAAGGCGGTTGACAACCTGTTGCAGGCCGCGGAAAAGCACGGCATCTATCTGATCATCTCTGTGTGGATCAGCATCCACGAGTACTGCCTGACTCCGGGGTTCGCTCAAGCCTGGCGCCAGCACCCGTACAACGCCAATCAGGACGGCGGGGTCGTTGCGAGCGGTCTGGACCTGCTCTCGGATCCGGCCGCTCTGGCGGCCCAGAAGGACCGGATGGCGTATTTCATCGAAAGGTGGGGAGCGAGCCCCAACATCTTCGCGTGGGAGTTCTGGAACGAAATCGACGCCATGAGGAAGGACCAACACGCCACGGCCACGGACACTCTGCACCTGCACAACATGTGGATCGACCGGATCGGCGCGTTTGTGCGGCAGGAAGAGATGAAGCGGTTCGGCCAGCATCATCTTCGAACCGTGTCCGTGAGTAATGCGGGTTGGGGGTCGGTGTTGTCGGGCGTCTACACCGGCAATGAGTTGGACTTCACGTCCTACCACACCTACGACTTCACGGGCATGGTCTGCGTGAACCCGTGGACCGGCCAGAAGGGACAGTCGCCGCTGCACCCGATCCGTTACTTCGAGTTCACCTACGAGAGCGCCCGGCTGGCCGTGGCCAAGTCCGGATTTCGGCCCGTGTTGGGCACGGAAGATGCCCCGATTTCCCCGCTGGAGTCCAGGCCCCCGCCCTTTCAGGGTTTCACGCAGAAGCAGCTGGATGACCTGTTCATCGGGACCATCTGGACCGGGGTCCTGGGGGGGGGTGCCGGGGGGAACCTGCGCTGGACGGCACCCGTCTACCAAGAAGGGACGGGCGCCGAGAACGGATACCGGGGGCTGTCCAACGGGATGTACGCGGCGCAGAAGGCTATGGCCACCATCCTCACGGACCCCAGCGTGAACTGGGGCCGGTTCTACGCGGACGAAGCCAACGACTCCGTGGAGCCGGTGGGCTCCGAGGTGGATCTGGATGTGAAGGCCCTCTCCGACCAGAACAACATGCTGCTGCTGCTCACGGACAAGGACGACGCGTTCGAGCGGAACCCCGTCAGGAGCAACCTGCGGTTCAAGAACCTCAAGGACGGCCGGTACAGGCTCACCTGGTACGACCTTCGTACAGGCGAGATTCTCCAGAGGGATAGTGCTTACGGGCCAAACTTCACCCTGCGGACCCCCGAATTTCGCACGTTCGTGGCGGCCGTCGTTTCGGGTCGGTTCGCCGTGGGCGCTGAAAACCGCCCGCCCAAGGCCAAGACGCTGGTCTCGGGCTGGGCATTTCCCGGCGGCTCCGTTCTGCTCAACGGCAGCCTGAGCACCGATCTAGACGGTGACGCACTTACCTACGCTTGGGAGCAGGTGGAAGGGCCACGGACGGTGGAGCTGTGTGCCGTCCCGGCCGAGAAGAACGGTTCCATGGTGGAGTTCTCGCCTTACGAAGAGGGCCAGTACGTGTTCGCCCTGAAGGTGTTCGACGGAAGATACTGGTCCAATGTGGATTATGCCTACGTCCAGGTTTCCTCCGACCTGCCTGCAAGCTGCGTGGCCATGACGACGTCCCGGGGGGGAGCCCTGCGGGGGATGAACCGGTCGGACCTGGTGTTCGGGATGATGCTCATCCTGCCCGCCCTGTTGACCAGAAGCCTCTGGAAACGCAAGCTCCTCCGGGCGACGTGCGCGGGGCGGGGGAGGGTGGACGGATCCGGAGTAAGGGGTGGCACAGGGCCTTCTTGACGCACGCGCAGAGGGCGAGGGTGACAGATACGGTCCAGGGGGGAGGGTAAGACCCGGAAACGAACCCTGGCGTTCTTCAGGCGGGGTTTCCTCCAAGGCGTGGACGCCGTGGGAGCCGGCGGGGCCCTCGGGCCGGCAAATCCGGGGGGAGGCCTCGTCGGCTGCAGGAGGGTCGCCTCGCCCGTGTGTGACGGGTTGGAGCGGGCGGTCGGAATGACCGGGACGCGGCGGCGGGCGATCCGCTCGGTCCGCCCCCCCGGTTGCCGATCCCCTGTGAACGCTAGAAGAGCAGGTCAAAGACGACCTTGCCTGCGATGAGCAGAAGCACCCCCCCCACGATGCGTTTCACCTGCTCGGCGGCCAACTTTTCGATCATGAGCCATGCGCCCACCAGCGCGCCGGCGCCGGCGCTCACCGCGGCCGCGAAGGTTAACCACGGAGGGGCCAGCCCGGTAGAAGCATGTCCGGCGAACCCGGCCAGACAGAGGAAGATGACGATGAACGCCGTGGTGGCGGAGGCCTGCTTGGGGCCCAGCCCGAGCAGCACCAGCACCGCCACCAGGAGGTTCCCGCCCCCCACGCCCAGCAGCCCCCCCCCGATCCCGGCCAGGAAGCCCATGGCGAGGCCGATGCGGATCCATGCCCCTCTGGAACGTTCTTGCTCCCTGGCCCGAGGGGTGAACAGAAGCATCATGCTTCCGGCGATCGTGCAGAAGGCGGCGAACATCCAGAGCAAGGGCGTCCGGTCGATGTGGTTGCTCAGGTGGGCACAAACCGGGGCCGAGACCGAGCCCGCGATCATCATGGGGATGGCCACCCGGAAGTCCACGAGACCCTTCCGGATGAACAGGGCGGAGGCAAGGCACATGGCCAGCGCGTTCAGGAGCAGCGCGGTGGCCATGGCCTGGTGAACCTCCACCCCCAGGGCCACAAAGACCGGGATCAGGATGAACGCGGCCCCCACCCCGCTGATGGTGAGCAGGGCCGTGAAGAAGAAACCGATGAACCCCGCGAGGATGCAGCTGGAAAGCATCTTTCGATTTCGCGATCTTCTCAGAGGCGCCTGGACGTGAACGGCTTCAGGCTCTTGCGTGATTGCCACAAGCCCGGGAAGGAACCCGGCCCCAACCCGTTGGGTTTCGGCTGCCAAGGAAAGCCCATCGGCAAAAGGCGCGCGAAATCCGAGCCGCGAGACGTATGCTTCTGGACGTCTGAGCGACGGGGATGAGCGCAACGCAACCGATGGGCGTTTCGTGGCGCCGGATCAGGAAAGCAGACACCGGGTCTACCAGCCCGTGGGAGAACTGTCAAAGGGCGCCGTAGCCCAGGCTGTTCCGTGGGTTGATCTTTGACAGGCCACCGGGCGGCAGGTAGGCTTCCCATGGGAACCGAACCCCTTGAGAAAGCCGTTGCCATGCTCTCCGACCGGTTCCGATGGGTCAAACTCCTGCTGCTCTCCTCGGTCCTGGTGGCCCTGTGCCTCTCCAACTATCTGACCGCCCCGGGCAGGCTGGAAGCGGACATTCAGGAGCGGATTCGGCGACCGGCGGAACAGACCCAGCCCTTGCAGGTCGGCTTTGCCAGGGTCCTCCACGTGGGGGAGGCAGGCGCGGTGCGCCTGTTGGTCTGGGGCCGGCAGATGGATGCCTGGCACGAGGGGGCGTCGTGGAAGGCGGGTGACGTGGTGAGTTTCTTCGGCTGGTTCACGCCCCAGGGCCGGATCCATGTCACCTCCTTCACCCTCCATGGGGAGCGCCGGCTCAAGAAGCTCTTCTCCCTGCTGGCCGCGGTCGTCCTTGTGGCGGCCTTGATCCTTCGTGCTTCTTCATGGAAAACCCGCAGGGAGGGGGCATGCCGGACCTGATGACCCACCTGACCGCGGCCTACCTGATCAAGCGGGCGGTTTCCCCGCGGAAGCACGTGCTCTCCTTTGTGGCGGGGGCAACCCTGCCCGACCTGGTCAGTTACATCCCCCTGTTCGCGGTTGGGGCCTGCATGTCCCTGCAGAGGGCGGGCCTTGTGGACCTGCAAGGGGTGACCCACTGGTTTTCCGACCTGCCCTACCTGTTCGCCCCCCTGCACGGCATCGTTCCGTTTTTCCTGCTCTGCTGGATTCTGGTGCTGTTCTTCCCGGAGGAGGGGCGCAAGGGAACCTTCGTGAACCTGTTGCTGGGAGCGGGTCTCCATTTCCTCATGGATCTGGCCCAGGAGAGCCACAACCCCACGGGCTACCTGCTTTTCCCCCTGTCCGGAAAGAGTTTTTCGCTTCACGGGTTCGGTTCGGAAAGCTCCCTGTACGTGGCGCCGTTCCTGACGGCGGTTGCGGCCGGAGTCCTGGTCCGCGATCGGATCCGGGACCGAAACGCCCGGCCGCTGGGGCCCGGCGGAGAAGATCCCTCGTCCTCGGGAGGGGTCGGAAGCCCCTGACCCGGCCGCCTCGTCCTGCGCGGGACCTCCCCGCCGGGCGGCGTGGGTCAGCGCTTTCGCAGCACCACGCAGGTGGCTTCCAGATGCCGAAACAGCCAGGGGAGGTGCAGGACCTTCAGCAGCCACACGGGCGGGGCGTACAGGGGCAGGCAGAGCCGGATTGCGTGCTTCAGCAGGGCTTTCCAACGGGGATGCATAGGATACAAGTGACTGAAATAGGTGCTGCAGCGGACGATCTCTCCCGCCACGAGTTCCGTGGAGGGGAACAGGCCCGCCAGGGTTTCCACGTCGGGACGGAACCGGGTGTCGATGGGATCCGGGTGGTAGGGAAACCGGTACGGGCAGGAGACGAAGAGAAACCCCCCAGGGGGGACGATCTTCACCAGGGACCGGCCCACCCGGTCCGGGTCCCTCACGTGCTCCAGGAGGTTGGCGCAGAGCACGGAACGGAACGAGCGGGAAGCCAGGTCCTGGATGAATGCAGGGTCTGTCAGATCCCCCGTGATATCCACGCCTGGCCTGGCCTTGATGTCCTGGTGGCGGATCTCGATCCCCCGTTCCAGCAGGGGCCCGTAGATGGATTGGGCCACCCACGGCTGAAAGTCCTGGTGGAAGTCTTCCGATGAACTTCCCAGATCCAGGAGCGGACGGAGGTCTTCCGGCGCCCGTTTCCCCATCTCCTGTCCCAGCCAGCGGGCTTCTTCCCTGAGCATTTCGGCATCCTTGTTTGTGTACAACCGGGGTGTTTGTGATGGCGTCGGCAGAGCCGGGTTTTGCCTCGAGAAGCCGCGAAGAAATCGAAAAGAAGGTGGAATTTCCACGCCGGAGGCAGCGAGGTGCCCCCGTTCCGCAAGCGCCGCTACCGTCCGGCCTTCCCTCTTCGGAGCGCCCGCTCGTAGACCTCCATGTGTCTCTGGACCATGGCGTCCGCGGTGAAATCCCGTTCCACGCGGGCCCGGCCCGCCTCCCCCATTCGGCGTCTGCGTTGTGGGTCGCGCAACAGGTCCGTGAGCGTCCGGGACAGCCCCTCCAGGTCTCCGGGCGGGATCAGGATCCCCGTCTCACCGGGGTCCATGCACTGGCGCATGGCGCCCACGTCCGTGGCCACGACGGGCAGTTCGAGCGCCATGGCCTCCAGCGCCACGATGGGCATGCCCTCCGAGGAGGAGGTAAGCGCGAAAATGTCAAAGGCCTGCATGACGCGGGGAACGTCCCGGCGCCACCCGGTGATGGTCACCTCCCGGCTGACCCCCAGCTCGGCGGCCGTCCGTTCCACGATGGGCCGGTCCGTGCCGTCCCCCACGATCAGGAACCGCACCTTCTCCCCCTGATCCAGGAGCCTGCGGGCCACGCGCACGAACAAGGGAAGGTTCTTCTGGAGCTGCACCCGGCCGGCGGTGCCGATCACCGTGACGCCCTCGGCGATGCCGAACTCCGCGCGGACCTCCCGTCGAACGGTGTCGTCGCGCGCGTAGGCCTCCAGGTCGATGGCCGTGGGGACGAAGTGGACCTTGTCCCCGGGGACGCCGCCCTGCAGGAGCAGCCGGCGCAGTTCCGGGGACACGGTGATCACGTCGGCGCAGAACCGCATGAGCCAGAGGTAGTAGCGGTGTGTCAGACAGGGGATCGTGCGGTTCCGGAAGTTCTGCCTCAGGGACTCCATGGGCGGGATGTGCCAGCTGTTGACCTGTGTGACCCCGGCCAGGACCCCTGCGTTGCAGGCGTAGAAGGCGCCGTTGATTTCGTGAGAATGGAGGATGTGGATCCGGTGCCTCCGGATCATCCCGGCCAGGCGCGGGACGCTCGCCACGTCGAACCTTCGTTTCTTGGCGAGAGGATCGACGGTGAACCCCCGTTCGCGGGCCTCCTGCGCGATGAGGCCGGTTCCCAGCGGCGTGATCACCGGGACGTGTCCGCGCCGTCGTAGACCCTCGGACAGGGTGAGGATCACCGAGTCCACGCCGCTGCGGATCACCCCCCCCATGACGAACATCACCCGGAGGGGCTCCCGGCCCGGCCCGGGGGGCGTTGGAGAACAGGGCTGTGCGTCTGTCAAGGGACCGCTCCCTCCCGTCCGTTCGCCTCGATGAAGACCGGGTACTCGGTGAGCAGGAGGGGGAGCTTTCCGTCGTGGGTCTTCACCGGCTGTCCTTTGGCCACCGTCTGGTCGATGCCGGTGATGACCCCCGTCACCGTGGCTGATTCTCCGGGAAAGGGCAGTTCGAAGGCGGCGGTGCCCAGGGGCTGGTCCATGTTCTGCCCGATGAAGTCATCGTAAAAGGCCACGTACACCTTCTTCCCGCTCTTGAGGGTGTTCTCGTAGACGAAGATGCCGGTGGGCAAGGGCAGGCGGCGGCAAGATTGCACCCCATCCAGTTTGTCCATGACCTGCCGGTACGCGTAGGCGACGGGCCAGAGCTTGCTGAACGTGTTGCTCCTCAGCCCGTCGATGGGCATGATCGAGGGCGCCAGGATGGACTGGGTGTCCGCGGCGTAGCCCATCATGACCCTCCGGGATCCGCCGCTAAGGGCCACCATGAGCTGCTTGATCAGGTGGGCTGCCTGCAGGCCCCGGTACCACGCGTTCAAGGTCTTGAATTTCGGGTGGCGCTTGTTCTTGAGGATATCCAGATACGGCTTGCTTTCCGAGGGTCCGGGGTAGGGGACCAGAAACCCCGTGGCCACCGTATTCGGGGGCACGAGCGGGTAGTGGCTGTAAGCCTCCCCGCTCCAGATCTCCTTGTCCGGGCAGCCCGCCTTCCGCAGCAACTCCTGGCCCGTCTTGATGACGCCGTAGTAGGCCCAGCGCACGTCCAGGATGTCGTACGCGTCGCAATAGGTGATGCTCTTGAGGCTGAACTCGGTCATGCGGCGGGCCAGGTCCGCCATGGGCTTTTTCGTTTCCCGGTGCTGGAGGATGAACGCCTCGGTCTGCGGTTCCATCTTCTCTTCATAGAAGCCGGTGTGCTCAGCGAAGTTCACACCGGACAGCAGGATCTTCACCTGGGGGTTGGCCTTCTTGGCGGCTTGGTAGGACTCCTTCAGGAAGACCCCGTACTCCTCCACGGAGCCGCCCCAGAACGCCTCGTTGTTGTATTCGTTCCCGATCTGGTAATGCAGGACAGGAAACAGGAGGCCCGGCATGTCGTTGACCCCGTCGCCGTCATACCGCTCCACCAGGGCGGTGATGTAGTCGCGGTAGTCCTGCATGTGCTCGGGTTTCGGCAGGTAGTCCGTGAGGTTCTTGATGAGCTTCATGGGTCCCTTGAGATACACGTTCTCCTTGCCGGAAGGGGTGGCGGTGGCCCACCCGTTGTGGCTGAACAGGGTCATGGCGGCGTGGACCCCGAAGTGCTGCCATTTCCGCACCCCGTCGTCCAGGGTGGTCCAGTCGTAGGTGTGTACGCCGTTCCGGGGGGCCCTCCTTTCGATGATGCTCCACTGAATGCGGGTGAAGTTGGCCCAGCGGATCCCCACCACCCCGCCGAAATCGTACACAAAGGCGGGGTCCCTGGCCTCGGGGCTGTGGATGAAGACGTAGTCGATCCCGAAGGGACTGTCCCACCCCTCCTGAACGTACCGGTCGAACGCCGCCTTGTCCGTGGGGGGGGGAGGGACTGCCTTCTTGCCGGCCATCTCCGCGGCGAACGCCTCGATGGCGCCGGGTCGGGCGGCCTTGTTCTTCTTGATTTCCTTAGGCAGCTGTCCGCAACAGGAAGAGGCATAGCAGAGCGTGGCCAGGATGAAAAAAACCGGCAAACCAACGAAGGCCGCGGGCGAAGGGAACCGTTTCATAAAGGACCCTGTTTTCCTTCGGGACGGTGGATTTCTGATGACACTCATTTTACAGGAGTTGCTGGGGCCGCACAACCCGATTGATTTTCCGCTGTTCGTTATATTAACGTTGCGCAAGTCCCCAGGAGACACCGGATGAACAGGAAGCTGCTCTACATTCTGGCCTTGGCCCTGCTGGTCAGGCTCCTCACCTTTGCCGGGTACGTGGGCCAGCCCGACGAGATCACCAACGTGGAGATCGTGCAGGAAATCCTTGGAGGGACCTGGCCCAGGTACGCGGACCGGATCGTGGAGATGGTCTTCCCGACCCGGATTGGATATCTCGGTGTGCAGGCGGCGCTTGTGGGTCTCCTGGGCGTCTCGGATGTCTCCTACACCCTCTACTCTCTCCTGTGTAGCCTGGGGACGGTGTGGGTCACCTTCCTGCTCGGCAGGAGATGGCTCGGGGAGCGGGGAGGCTTCTGGGCTGCCCTGCTCTTTGCTTTCTTCCCGTTGGACATCATCTTTTCCACGAAGATTTCCGGAGACCCGCCGCTGACATTTCTCTGCGCGCTCAGCGTTCTTCTATTTTTTCGGGCGCAAGACCGGCCCTCTCCCGGCGGCAGGGCCCTCACGGGCTTTCTCGCCGGGTGCGTGGTGGGGTTCGCCTACCTGCACAAGGTCACGGCGGGATACACCTGCCTCTTCTTCGCCGTGGTGGGCCTGGCGGACATGATCCGCAACCGCAGGGTGATGCGCCGGCACGTGGCCCTGGCCTTGGGGTTCGTCCTGCTCTTCCTGCTGGAGATGGGGTTTCAATTCCACGTGAACCAGGACCCCCTGTACCGCTGGAAGGTCTTCGCCAAACAGTCCGAAAGCCCGGAACTGAGAGCCGGCCTCCACGCCGAAGAGCGGATGAACGGGTGGAGGGACGATCTGACCCGGCTCTGCTGGACCTTTCCCGTGCGCAGCCTCTTCTCCCTGCGGCTCGGTTTCTATTACTGGTTCGTCTTTCCGGCGGTGCTCTACGGTCTGCTCTTCCGGAGAAAGGACCTCTGGGCGCCCCTGCTCTGGTGGATTCTCCTGGCCCTGCTCCTGAACCTGAGCACCTGGGGCGGAGGGCGCCTGCCCTTCTATGCCCGGCAGGTCTATCCCATCACCGTTCCGGGGGTGATCCTCGTGGCCGCGGCCCTCCTGCGCATCGAGGGGTGGGAAGCCCTGCGCGCCCCGGGCCTCCGAAAAGCCCTCGGGGTCCTGCCTGCCGTTGGCGCCGTGCTCTCCCTGGCCGTGGCGCTTTGCCTCTGGGGCTTTCAGGAGACGCTGATCCCCTTTCTCTCTCGGGTGTACTCGGCCAACCGCATCGTGGTGTCCGACGAGGTCGTGGCGTGGTTCCTGTCGTTCTTCTTCCGGTACGTGATCGTCTGCACCCTGGCCACCGCCTGCTTTTTCGCCGGGGTCTATCTGGCGGGGTGGCGACGGGAGCGCGCGGGAAGCCGGACGTGGGCCGGAACCGCACTGGTGGTGACTCTGGCCGGGTTTCTCGCCCTGTCGTCGGGTTCGTTTGCTTATGTGGTCAACCGGGGGATGCCCAATTTTCAGCTCGAAAGGGATGCCTGGAAGGTGCTGCGAGAGCTTCCACCCCGGACCGTGTACGCGGACTGGTACACCAAGAAGATGCTGGACTTCTACATGAAATTCCGCGGCCCGGGCCGTGTGGCGGATTTCCGGGACGCCAACCTGTACGAGATCGGGGACGGATACGTGGTGTACAACGCCTTCCGCAGGGACATGGAGCAGCGGTTTCGCAGCGCGGCCGGGGACTACCGGAAGGAGGACCCCTTTCTGTACCCCTATGACGGCGTGGACGCGGCCATGAGGGCGGATTGGGAACCGCTGGAGCGGGTCCGGGGAGGGCTGATCGTCATCTACCGGATTCCATAGGGAAGCCCCGTGGCGGTGTTCCGGGAGCGCGCAAGAACGACGTCTTCCGGGCAGGGCGAATCGTCACCCAGGACGGGGTGTGTTTCTCGCCCGGGTTCGGGTGGGAGGAAGGGGCAAGTCTCATGGGGCAGAAGGTGCAGGTGGGAGGTGTCCGTATCCACACCCTGGAGAGCGGGCAGGGGGAAGCGGTCCTCTTCATCAACGGGTTGGGGGCGGACCTGAGCATCTGGTCCCTGCAGCAGGCGGAGCTGTCCAGAGGCTACCGGGTGATCCTGTACGACCACCGGGGGACCGGGCTCAGCGACCGGCCGGCGGACGGGTACGACCTGGAGACCCTGGCCCGGGACGTGGACGGCCTGCTCCGGGCCCTGGACGTTCCCCGTGCGCACCTGGTGGGGCACTCCATGGGCGGGCTGGTGGCCCAGCTGGTGGCCTTGAACCACCCGGCCCGCGTCCAGAGCCTGGTGCTGGCGGCCACCTCCGTGCGGGCACCGAAGATGGCGCACGTGGGCCTCCACCTGTGGCCGGATGTCCTGGAGAAACTGGGGGGGGAGGCGTTCATCGACCTGATGATCGCGCAGAACTACACGCACGGGTACGTGGAGAGCAACTACCGGTACATCCTCCTGCTGCGGCAACTGCTGAAGAAGCACTTGAGCGAGGTTCCCATCGACCCGGACACCCTGCGGCGGATGATCCGTGCCATTCTGCGGGTGGACACGAGCCCGAACCTGTCGAGGATCGGGGTGCCTGCCTTGGTGATCGTGGGCGACCAGGACATCGTGTTCCCCCCGTACCAGGTGGCGGAGCTGGCACGGGGGCTTCCGCAGGCCGAGTTCGCGGTGCTCGAGGCAAGCGCGCACAACCTCATGCTGGAGGCGCCCGTTGCGTTCAACGCCCGGGTGCGGACGTTCCTGGAGCGGATCGGTCGGTGAGGGCGGGGCCGGAATCGGTTGCCTGGGGAGCCTCCAGGATCCCGACCGGACAGGGGGCGGCCTGGATTCGTCGGCGAACGCATCAACCGATGTGCCGAGGAGGGGCGATGAACCAGACACAGACTCCGGAACCGGGCGCCGTGGCCCTGGTC
>Ga0068714_10003040_pt1 | contig 20428 bp, 19 predicted proteins | sample MTBNYHSulfiMetaG_FD_62988 | JGI IMG/M metagenome (GOLD analysis project Ga0068714, IMG submission 62988) | Enrichment culture microbial communities from rom New York Harbor, USA that are MTBE-degrading - MTBE-NYH (New York Harbor Sulfidogenic)... | ecosystem: Environmental > Aquatic > Marine >... | reverse complement strand
AACCAGGGAAGCGCGCTGCTGGAGAGATGCCCTGAACTCGATCTTGTTCTCGGTCCCCGCGAAATAGGCCGGTTCGCCGAGCTTCTAGGAGAGATTGAAAGAGGGCAGGGAAGGGTGGCCGCCACCGCCATGCCTAAAAGAACCATCTCTCAGGTTTATTGTGAAGACTTCTTCAAAGGAAGGATTAAAGGTTTTGTCACGGTCATGGAAGGGTGCAACAATTTCTGCACCTATTGCATCGTTCCCTATGTGCGCGGCAGGGAGATGAGCAGGCCCCCGGAAGATATCCTCGAAGAGGCCCGATGCCTTGTGTCCCAGGGGATCAGGGAGATCACGTTGCTGGGTCAAAATGTAAACTCTTACATGTATAATCACGGGCAATCAACCTGTTTTTCAAATCTTTTGAGAATGTTGGACGAAATGGACGGCCTCTGGAGAATACGTTTCACCACGTCCCACCCAAAGGACCTGTCCGCGGACCTGATCAGGTGCTTCGCCGAGTGTTCGAAACTCTGTGCCCACATCCATTTGCCTTTCCAGGCCGGATCTAACAGCGTGCTGAAGGCGATGAACCGAGGATACACGAGGGAAATCTATATGGAACTTGTCCGCGAACTGAGAAGAGTCCGGCCCGATATTGCCTTGACCAGCGATGTAATGGTAGGGTTCCCGGCAGAAACCCGTGAGGACTTCGAGCTGACCCTCGACCTCATACGAAACGTGGAGTTTGACGGACTCTATTCATTCAAGTACTCTGACAGAAAGGGGACACGGGCGGCTGATTTCAATGATAAAATTCCAGAAGCGGAAAAACTGAAGCGCCTCGCGGAACTGCAGCAGGTTCAGAAAACCGTCACCCTGAAGAAAAACAGGGCGATGATCGGCATGGAGACGGAGATCCTTGTCGAAGGCCCCAGCAGGAAGGGCGGTCAGTTGACCGGTCGGACATCGACAAATAAGATAGTTAACTTTTATTCAAATACAGAGAAGATAGGTACATTAGTTAAAGTGTTGATTAAGCATGCTCACGTTAATTCCCTCGGGGGAGAAGAAATCCGGTGAGGCAGGAGCGGGCTCAGCGGGTTTCAATCTTTTTGTGATGGATGCCAAAGACATAGACAGAAGGAATGAGCGAGTGCTGATCGTCGACGACGATGAGCGCATAGCCGAAGTCCTGAAAGAGATTCTTTCAGCCTTGAATTTCTCCTGTGATACCAGTCTGTCGGGATTCGACGCCCTCAAGAAACTGGAAAGCAAAGAACACAGCGTGCTTCTCGTCGACATGAGGATGCCTGAAATGAGCGGCTTCGAGCTGATTAGAAGAGCCAGGGAGGCTCAAGAGGACCTCAGCATAATGGCCATGACGGGTTATGCGGGTGAATTCCGCTACGTGGATATCATCAACGCCGGAGCTAATGATTTCCTCAAGAAACCGATCGATGCAGGTGAGTTGGAAGCGAAGCTCATACGCAACATCGGCGAGCGGAATTTGAGGAAAGAATTGAGCCGGCTTTCCATGACCGATTCCCTGACCGGCCTTTATAACCAGCGGGAGTTCTACATTCGCCTGAAACAGGAGATCGTGCGCTCGGTAAGGCAAAAGCATCCTCTGGGACTGATACTGGTGGATCTGGACGGGTTCAAGGAATACAACGATCGACATGGCCACGTTGAAGGGGACGCGGCGCTCAGATCCGTGGGCCGGGCAATCTCCAGGAGCATCCGGGACAGCGTTGACACCGGCTTCAGGTATGGCGGGGATGAGTTTGCGGTGATCCTGATAGATTCCGACTTGTCCATCGCGCAGGAGATCGGCAGAAGAATCCGGCAGGCCATCAACGAAGAAGGCCGCATCGACGCGAGCCTTGGTTATGCGATTTACTCCGAAGAAATGTCCCTGACCGACTTCGTTTCCACGGCGGACGCAAATCTCTACAAGATGAAAGAGCGAAATAAGGGGCCTTACAACAGCGGGGTTCCACGACGCTGAAGCCCGTGTTCTTCGTTCGCCCGGTTTATGCAAGTTCTGATAATATATATTATGTAAACTAAAACCGCTGGAACTGCCGCAAGGCCATTAAGCCGCAATAGCCGCCTTCCACCCTCCCGGTGAAGTGCCTCCCCTGATCCTTCCCTATATAATTTTGTTGACAGACGCCCCCTCTTGAAGGTAAAAAACCACGATTCGCAATTGGAGGGAGCAAAGGAATGAGCAGCGTAGTCAAGAAGCGACGCAAGAAAATCAGGAAACACAAGTACAGAAAACAGAGAAAACTGATGCGGCACAAGAACAAGTAATCTCTTTTCGGATAAAACGGGAAGGCAGTCCGAAAGCTAGCGAACTGCCTTCTTCTTTTTTTCCGCCCTGCTTGCCGTGATCGTGCCACCCTCCCCGGTCTTACCGCCCAACCTGCCCGGGAGGATCATCGTCTTCAGGCCGCGGGAGCAACCAGTCGAGTTCCTTGTTGAATTCTTTGTGGAAGTATTCGTTATACGGATTCCACCCGAGTGACTTCAGGTACGTTTTGCTTCAGCACCTTCTCGATTCCCATTTTCAGGGTCATCTGGGACATGGGGCACCCCCCGCACGCGCCCGTTAGTTTCACCTTGACCACGCCCTGCTCGTTCACATCCACAAGCTGGACATCCCCTCCGTCCGCCTGCAGCGAGGGCCTCACCTTGTTCAGAGCCTTCTCAACCTTTTCCTTGATCATTGTCTGATTTCCTTTCTTTAGCATTTTTCGAGATCCAGGCAGGGATTCCGACCACCTGCCGTCCAAGGGTTTTCTTATCACAGCGACTCATGGAATCGCAAGTCCGTCCCAGGTTTCGGCCGGCTCCAGTTCGGGAAAGAACTTGACCGCCCTCCCGTCCAGGTAATGCCGGAGCCCTTCCGAGTCACCGGGTGACCAGCCGAGCGCCCTGTGCCAGACTTCGTCGCTCTCCATGCAAAGGTAGAGCCCCAGATCCGCGCACCATTCATCAAGTTTCTTTTTCACAAAACGGTATAACTCAACCCTCATGGGCTTGAAGTAGCGCATTTTTCCATCGAGCCCGGGCACGAACTCTCCGTCCAGGATGCGGCTCCCCGGATGCCGCTTTCGGATCAAAGGCTTGAGCTGGGGCATGAACCGAAAACACCCCAGACTTATCCATATCACGCGAGTGGGGTCGATCATCCGGGCCATCATCTCAATTGTCTTCAGGTAATGTTTCTCCCATTGGGGATGATGGATGATGGGATCCAAATGGAACCCGACGACAAAGCCCTCTCTCTGGCATGCCCGGGCTGCCTCCAGTCTTTTCCTGACGCCGGGCGCCCCGTGCTCTTCCCGCGACGCAATGAACGAGCTGTTTATGGACCAGGAAACCACGATCCTGTCTCTCACCTTCGTCGACAGGAGACCTTCAATGCGCTCTGTCTTTGTCTTGAATTCGAGCAACGCATTCCGCCGCTCCCTGATAAAATCGGGAAGGAACCCGGTCCATCCAGCATAACAGTCGAGAGCCAGGCTGTCAGTAAACTCGCCAGTGCCCAAGCGGAAGATACGGCCTGCGTTGTGGTCCAAAAAAGATCCGACCTTTTCCAGTTCCTGCTCGAGGTTTGCGAAAACTCTGAGCGAAGGCTGATTGAAGTACGCCTGGAGAATGCAGTACGAACAATCGAGCGGGCAGTTGGTGCCCACGTTCAGGATGTAGTAGCCGCAGCAAATGTAGGACTTGGTTCCCGGGCAGGGTTTGAGGAACTCCCCTGGAAAAGACACGAGCCTCAGCGTTCCCTTGTCCAGGTCGTCGGCCCGCGCTTCCCCAGGATCCGAGACAAGACGGTCCCGGCACTCGGAAAGGACTCTTTCCGTCATGGCATAGGGCTCGGCCCCCTTTTCTACAACCAGTTTCTCAATCATCGTCATACGCGGGATCGCCGAATTCCACCACAGCCTGCAGCATGGAAAGTCTCCGGAGTTTTTCCGCCAGGTCCTCTCCGTTCCGGAAGTCCACTTGGAGGCGATAACCTGGAGCCTCGAAAAAGGGGGGATGCTCGATTCTCGTGCCCCGGGGCAGGGAAAGGCGGTTGTGCCTTTCTTCGAACCGCTTTTCCGCCTCCTTCAACCGCGGGTACCTGATACTCCTGAGCTCTTCCATGAGCCTCTTTGCCTGCTGAGGCCTGTTCACATGCCTCTCCTCCGGAACGGTGCCCATGATTTCCGAGCCCAGGATGCGTGAGAAATCAGCTTCTCTTATTTCCGATATATCAGTCATGATATCAAGAAATTGAAATTGTTGATTAATGTTTAAGTTTAGTTTTTGGATGCACTGGAATGCGAGTTCTGCCGATTCCGGCTTCAGCTCGGCGAGGGATTTGGCTGCCTTCAAAGAGATGCGACCGGTTGCGATGGCCTCACGGAACTCCTCCTTCATCGATGCGATCTGCAGGTAGAAACTCAGGGTGCCTTCGTGGGAAGGGAGAGAAAGGAGGGGCATGAACTTGTTCAGAATGACTTCCCTGGCAAGCAGCGGTTCCAGGCGCTTAAGGATCATGGCAGTTTCCACTGCGTTGAAAGGCCTCGAAGCAAGATTCTCATGGAATGCAAACAGGAGTCTTTCCAGCGGGGATTGGAAGATGGAAGAAACATCTTCGCATGTGACCTTCGACCATCCGAGATGTTTCAGGGCCCTGACACGCCTGTGCCCGGACACTATTTCGATGCGCCTCTCCCCTTCCCTGGCGATCAAGGGCGGATGGACCAACCCGATTTCATAAATCGATTCGCGAAGAGGTCCCGGATCAAAACCGAAACTCATTGAGTACGGGCCGGGCCCCTCGTCCAGCTCATCGAGATCCACGGACACGGGACTCCGTCCGGCGAGGAGTTGTCTGTCAGGATGAAATTTCATTGATAACGTCGCCCGGTTGATTATGCTTTCCTTTAAGGCCGATCGCAGCCTGAAAAATACCACATACCAGAAAACAGCCTCCGAGGGAACTGAAATGACACGCATATTTTCTTGACACCCCTCTTCCGGATGTGGCATTTTTAAAATAACTCAACAATTCGCACTCCGCGGTCCCCTAAGCCTTCCCGGCTTGAAGAACCCGCCTCAGTGTGAAAAATACCAACTTTACATTGTCAGGCAAGACGAAAGCATTCGTGAGGAGCGGAAGAAATTCATGAGTGAGAAAGTCCCCAATGGATCAGTAATGGTCGTGGGAGCCGGTATCGCCGGAATCCAGGCGTCCCTGGATCTGGCCAATTCCGGGTTCCTCGTATACCTGGTAGAAAAGAGCCCGGCTGTCGGAGGCGTGATGGCCCAGCTCGACAAGACCTTTCCCACCAACGATTGCTCCATGTGAATTATCTCTCCCAAACTGGTCGAGGTCGGCCGGCACATGAACATCGAACTGCTCACCCTTTCGGAGGTAACGGCAGTTGAAGGAGAGGAAGGCAATTTCAACGTAACAATAAGAAAATCCCCTAGATTCGTGGACATGGACAAATGCATCGGGTGCGGTACCTGCGCCGAGAAGTGTCCCGCGAAAACTGAGGACGAATACAACACCGGCCTTTCGAAACGAAAAGCCGTGTATGTCCCCTACCCTCAGGCGGTGCCCCTGAAGTATGCCATCGACAAGGATCATTGTATCTATTTCAGGAAGGGCAAATGCAGGGCCTGCGAGAAGTTCTGCCCCGTGGGCGCCATCAAGTTCGATGACAAGGAAGAGGAACTGCTCCTTAACGTGGGTTCCATCGTCTTCACCGGGGGCCTGCAGCCGTACAACCCCTCTGATTCCGACACCTATCCTTACAGGGACTTCGCCAATGTGGTGACGAGTCTCGAATTTGAAAGGATTCTCTCCGCAGGCGGTCCAACGGCAGGCCGTGTGCTCCGGCCCTCGGACGGAAAGGAACCTTCGAAAATCGCCTGGCTTCAGTGCGTGGGATCCCGGGACCTGAATCGATGCGACAACCCCTACTGCTCCTCCGTGTGCTGCATGTATGCGGTCAAGGAAGCGATGATGGCCAAGGAGCACGTCGGCGGTGATTTCCAGCCTTCCATCTTCTTCATCGACATGCGCACCCACGGCAAGGACTTCGAGAAATACTACGACCGTGCAAAAGCAGGAGGCGTCCGCTTCATCCGATCCAGAATCCACTCCATCGCGGAAGCAGACGGCAACGGAAGCCTGCTGCTCCGGTACGCCACGGAATCCGGGGAGATCGCGGAAGAAATCTTTGACATGGCCGTTCTGTCGGTGGGCATGGAACCGGCGGACGGGGCCGTCGAGGCGGCCAAGAAACTGGGCATCGACCTCGACCGCAACCGCTTCGTGGCCACTTCGGACATCGCCCCCGTGAGCACCTCAAGGCCGGGGATTTACGTGGCCGGCGTGATTCAGGGCCCCAAAGACATACCCCAGTCGGTCATGGAGGCGAGCGCCGCGGCCTGCTCTGCGGGCATTTCCCTCGCTCAGGCCAGGGGAACGCTGGTGAGGGAAAAAGAATTCCCGGGAGAAAAAGGAGTGGAGGGGGACGAGCCCAGGATCGGAGTATTCATCTGCAACTGCGGCACCAACATCGGCGGCATTGCCGATGTCCCCGCCATTGCCGAATACGCCCGAACCCTCCCCCACGTGGTTCGCGTGGAGGAAAATCTTTTTACCTGCAGCCAGGACACCCAGGACAGGATGATCGAAATGATCAAGGAGAGCGGCCTCAACCGGATCGTTGTCGCGGCATGCACCCCGAGGACCCACGAACCCCTTTTCCAGGAGACGGTGCGCAACGCCGGCCTCAACCCCTATCTTTTCGAGATGGCCAACATCCGGAACCAGTGCACATGGGTCCATTCGGCCAGCAGGGAGGAGGCAACGGAAAAGTCCAAGGATCTGGTCAGGATGGCCGTGGCCAGGGCCGCCCTTCTTGAGCCGATATCCGAATTGAGCGTGGACGTGAGCAAGTCGGCCCTCGTGGTCGGCGGGGGAGTGGCAGGCATGACGGCTGCCCTCAGTCTTGCGGACCAGGACTACTCCACAACCATCGTGGAAAAGTCGAAGGACCTGGGAGGGGCGGCAAAGGACATCGGCACTACATGGAGGGGCCTTGACGTTGGAGCTTACCTTAAAGAGTTGATCGGAAGAGTGGAACATCACCCCAAAATCCGTGCGCTGCGGGAAGCCGATATCGTGGAGGCTTCCGGGTTCGTGGGCAACTTTGTAACAACCGTGTCCGCAGGGGGCCGGATGGAGACGATTCCTCACGGCGTAGTAGTCGTTGCCACCGGGGCTCAGCCCACAGCCTCGGAAGAGTATCTGTACGGAAAGAATCCCAGGGTGAGCCGATGGCATGACCTGGACAAGAACCTGGAGACATACAAGGATCCAAAGACCGTGGTCTTCATCCAGTGCGTGGGGTCGAGAGACGAGAAGCGGCCCTATTGCTCGAGGATATGCTGCACAACCTCGGTCACCCAGGCAGTCCACCTCAAGGAACGCAATCCAGACACCGGAGTCTACATTCTTTACAGGGACATGAGGACCTTCGGTGAAAGAGAGGAACTCTATCGCAAGGCAAGGGAAATGGGCGTCGTTTTCATCCGCTACACTCTGGACCGGAAACCGCGGGTCGAGGAAGTCAAAGATGGACTCGAAGTGACTGTTTTTGACCCCATCCTCCAAAGGGAAGTGAAAGTGGAGGCGGATCTTCTAAACCTCGCCACAGCCATAGAACCGGCGGAAAGCGGCAAGCTGTCGGCCTTGTACAAGATACCGCTCAACGAGGAAGGGTTCTTCATGGAGGCCCACGCCAAGCTGAGACCCGTGGATTTCGCTTCAGAAGGACTGTTCCTCTGCGGCTTGGCGCACTACCCGAAGCCCCTTGAGGAGAGCATCGCACAGGCCATGGCTGCGGCCGGGCGCGCCGTAACGGTGCTTTCCAGGAACACCATCGCGGTTTCGCCTCTGGTGTCCCAGGTCGACGCCGAGAAATGCATCGGCTGCGGCCTTTGCGCGGAGGTGTGCTGCTTCGGCGCAATCACCGTCGAGGCCGTCGAAGGCAAGGGCCTCAGAGCAAAAAACATACCGGCGTCATGCAAGGGCTGCGGCCTTTGCGCGGCTTCCTGTCCACAGCATGCCATAGACATGCTTCATTTCAGGGACAGGCAGATCGAGGCCTCGGTGCATGCCGTTGGACATTGAGCGTCGCAGATCGAACATCGGGCATTTGGCATCGAACAATGATGAATGCTCAATGACAAGGGATAAACGATAAATGAGCAGGGGTGAAAATATGGCGGATTTCGATCCGAAGGTTCTGGCTTTTCTGTGCAACTGGTGCGCCTATGCCGGCGCCGACCTTGCGGGCGTGTCCCGGCTGCAATACCCGTCGAACCTGAGAACGGTGCGGGTGATGTGTTCGGGCCGGGTTGACCCCGCCTTTGTCATAAGAGCACTCAGAGAGGGATGGGACGGAGTCCTCGTGGGCGGGTGACACATCGGTGACTGCCATTACCTGGAGGGTAATGTACAGGCGGAGAAGAAAATTCATATGACCCGGCGGCTTCTGGACCTGGCAGGCATAGGCAGGGAAAGACTGCACCTCGCCTGGGTGTCTTCCGCCGAAGCCCAGAGGTTTGCCGGCGTGGCCTCCGAGGTCATCGCGGCGGTGAAAGAAAAGGGCCCTCTCGATGTGAAGACCTTCGAAACAGCCCTTGCCGCCTGCGAGATGACCGTAAACACGGAAACCGTGCGCTGGCTCGTCGGCAAAGAGGTCAAGATCACGACAAAGGGCGACGTGTACGGCAGAAAATGGACCGCGGAGCGTTACGAGGAGGTTCTCAACGCCGCTCTCGAAAGGGAGTACCACAAGAACCTCATTTACCTGGCCATAAAGGAGGGCGGTTGCTTTTCCGTGCGAGAGGTGAGCGAAAAAACCGGCCTCGGTATGAAGCGGGTTTCCTATCTTCTTGCAGATCTTGAAAAAACGAAGCGGGTGGAATTTCGAGCCATGCAGGACAGAAAACCCGTGTTTGCAGCATTGTAAGGAGTGATGAATGGCATCGAACAATCACGAAAAAAGCGGATCCGTCATGATCGTGGGCGCGGGGATTGCAGGCATGCAGGCTGCGCTCGATCTTGCCACTTCGAATTACTATGTCTACCTGGTGGAAAAATCCCCTACTATCGGCGGGCTGATGGCAAGGCTCGACAAGACCTTTCCGACCAACGACTGTACGATGTGAATCATTTCGCCGAAACTGGTCGAGGTCGGCCGGAATATCAACATCAAGCTCATCACCAACAGCGAAGTCAAGAGCCTGGAGGGTGAACCCGGAAACTTCACGGTCACCCTCGCCAATCATCCGCGATACATAGATCCTCAAAAATGCACTGGATGCGGGGACTGCGCGAGACACTGTCCCGTGGCGGCCGTCAGCGAGATCAACAAAGGCATGGACGACCGGAGGGCGACCTACATCGAGTACGCCCAGGCCGTCCCACTCGCCTACGCAATCGACGCCGAGGCCTGTGTCGGCTGCGGGCTGTGCGAGAACATGTGCCTGGCCAAGGCTATCAAATACGAGGACGAAGAAAAGGAAAGCCGGATCAGAGTCGGCTCCCTGATCCTCTCCCCGGGCACCAAGGGGTACGATCCTTCGGTCTTGGAATTTTACGGGCACGGCCGGTTTCCCAATGTGGTCACCAGCGAGGCCTTCGAAAGAATACTTGCCGCAGGCGGCCCCTACTTCGGCCACGTGATGCGGCCCCTGGACCGCGAAGAGCCCAGAAGCATCGCCTGGATCCAGTGCGTGGGGTCGAGGGACCGGAATCAGTGCGGCAACGGATACTGCTCTTCGGTCTGCTGCATGTATGCGGTCAAGGAAGCCATGATCGCCAAGGAGCACATTCACGGCGACCTCGACGCCGCCATCTTCTACATGGACATGCGGACCTTCGGCAAAGACTACGAGAAGTATTTCCTGCGCGCCAGGGACAAAGAAGGTATCCGCTTTGTCCGTTCGAGAGTCCACACCGTCGCCGAGATACCCGAAACCGGCGATATCAAGGTGACCTACGCCGATGAATCCGGAGAGATCAGGGAAGAGGTCTTTTCCATGGTGGTCCTGTCCGTAGGTCTCACCATTCCCGATTCGGCCGTGCAGCTTGCTGAAAGGCTGGGAATCGAAATGGACCGGTACCGATTCGCGGTTACGGATCCTTTCGCACCGGTGAGCACCTCCCGACCAGGGGTTTACACGTGCGGGGTTTTCCAGGGCCCCAAAGACATCCCGGGATCCGTGACCGAGGCCAGCGCTGCGGCTTGCCTGGCAGGCGCCGATCTTGCCGAGGCGAGAGGTACCGACACGATCAGGATAGAGCTTCCCGAGGAGCGGGACATAGACAGGGAAGAACCCCGCATCGGCGTCTTTGTCTGCAACTGCGGCATCAACATCGGGGGAATCCTGGATGTGACCTCGGTGCAGGAGTATGCATCCACCCTGCCAAACGTGGTTTACACCGACCAGAATCTTTTCACCTGCAGCACGGACACGCAGGAAAAGATCAAGGAAAAGATCAAGGAGCACAACCTCAATCGGGTGGTGGTAGCTTCCTGCAGCCCGAAGACTCACGAACCCATGTTCAGGGAAACCCTGGAGGCCTGCGGAATAAACAAGTACCTCTTTGAAATGGCCAACATCCGCAATCAGGACTCGTGGGTCCATGCAAAATACCCCGAACTGGCCACCGGGAAAGCGAAGGACCTGGTCCGCATGGCCGTTGCCAGGGCAGGCACGCTGAAACCCCTCAGGGAGCGCGTGATCGAGGTCGTGCAGCGGGCTCTCGTTATCGGCGGCGGCGTGGCGGGCATGAACGCAGCCCTCAGCCTGGCGAGACAGGGCTTCGACGTCTCCCTCGTTGAAAAGGAACCTGCCCTCGGAGGTTACGCACGCAACCTGCATCGCACGATCGAAGGCGCGGACATCCGGGCCTACGTAAAGCATCTCACCGATGAAGTGATGAAAACGAAAAGGATCCAGGTCTTGACGGATACCCGCATAGCGGGGTTCGGCGGATACAAGGGCAATTTCGAGACCCGGGTCCTCGTGGGACCCGGGCGGTCGGAGCAGACGATCCGGCACGGCGTCATCATCGTGGCCACGGGAGCCTCCGAATACCGGCCCAAGGAATACCTTTACGGCGCCGACGACCGGGTCATGACCCAGGTCGAACTGGCCCATGTTCTGGAAGAAAAAGGAGCCTCGCACCTGTCCGCAGTGGCCATGATCCAGTGCGTGGGATCCAGAAGAGAGGACTATCTGGAGTGCTCCCGCATCTGCTGCCAGAACGCGGTGAAGAACGCCCTTCACATCAAGGAACTCAGTCCGGAGACCCAGGTTTACGTGCTTTACAGGGACATGCGCACTTACGGTCTTCTGGAGGATTACTACACGAAGGCCAGGCAAAAAGGCGTTGTGTTCATTCGCTTCGACCAGAATAGTCCGCCGGAGGTAAATGCCGGAGCCGAGGGGCTGACGATCGGCGTAAAGGACCACGTGCTCCAGCGGGACCTGCGCATCAACGCAGACCTGCTGGCCCTGAGTGCGGGCATGCGGGCGGAGGACACATCGGAACTGAGCAACATCATGAAGCTCAACCGCAACCCGGAAGGATATTTCATAGAGGCCCACGTGAAGCTAAGGCCCGTCGACATGCCCGGCGAGGGAATTTTCCTCTGCGGAACGGCGCATGGACCCAAACTGATCTCGGAGGCTATTTCACAGGCCCATGCCGCTGCTTCCAGGGCTACGACCTTTCTTGCCCTCGGCGAGATCAAGCTGTCGGCAATAACGGCTCACGTGGACACGGAGAACTGCGTCAGGTGTCTGACATGCGTAAGATCCTGCCCCTTCGATGTCCCGGTATTCGACGAAAAGGAAAAGGTCATCAAGATCGACGAAGCCCTGTGCCACGGCTGCGGGGTTTGCGCATGCGTGTGCCCCAGGAGGGCGATTCAGTTGAACTTTTACGAAGACGATCAGATTACCTGTAAAATAGATGCATTGCTGGCGGAGGGGATGTAAATGGCGGATTTCGAACCCACGATTATTGCATTCTGTTGCGATTTCTGAGGGTATTCGGCTGCGGACCTGGCAGGTTCCATGAGGCTGGATTATCCTTCCAATATTAAGATTATCCGGGTGCCGTGCACGGGTAAGGTGGATGTAATGCACCTGCTGAGAGCGATCCAGAAGGGAGCCGACGGCGTATACGTGGTGGGATGCATCGAAGGGACCTGCCACTACAATGAAGGCAACTTCAGGGCCAGAGAGAGAGTCAACCACGTTCGTATGCTCCTGGAGGAGATCGGCATGGACGCCGAGAGGGTGAGGATGTATAACCTCTCCTCCGGAGAAGGGCCCACCTTTGCGGCCTACGCAAAAGAGATGACGGAAAACATCAGGAAGCTCGGTCCCAATCCTCTCAAGGGAACCGGGAGAGGACAAGAGTCTCACTGAAATGCTGTGACTGGAGATGACAAATGATCGTTGCCAAGAGAAAGCCGATTCAAGAAATCAAGGAGATGCTGAAAGGCTGCAAGAAGGTCCTGAACGTTGGTTGCGGTACCTGCGTGGCCGTGTGTCTTGCCGGCGGGGAAAAGGAAGTGGAAGTGCTGAACGCTCAGCTTGAGATGGCCAGAAAGCTCGACGGCGACCCGATCGAACTCGGCGCTTACACGTGCGAACGGCAATGCGACCGGGAATACCTGGAAGCCCTGGATGAGAAGGTGAAGGAATACGAAGCCGTCCTTTCCATGGCCTGCGGGGCGGGCGTTCAGTTCATGGCCGAGAGATACCCCGACAAACCGGTTTTTCCGGCGGTGGACACCACCTTCATCGGCGTCAACCAGGGTGTGGGATGGTACGAAGAGCGATGCCGTTCCTGCAGCAGTTGCGTCCTGGGCCTCACAGGAGGCGTGTGTCCGATCACCATGTGCGCCAAGGGCCTCTTCAACGGCCCCTGCGGCGGAACCAATAAGGGCATGTGCGAGGTGAGCAAGGATCAACCCTGCGCATGGCACATGATTTATGAACGCCTCAAGAAGCAGGGACGCCTGGACTGCATCATGGACCTTCGGCCCATGCCGGAGTGGCAGAACCAGGTTCCGAGAACGGTCATTCAACCTGGATACGAGAAGCCCGAGAAGGAGGCGGAAAAACAGAAAGCGCAGTAAAATGGTGCGCGGCACAGGACAGGCGGTGCGCAGTCAGCCTCGCGCCGCGAGCCTTTCTCTAATCATCAGGTTTGTCAACAGGGGATGTTATCATGACAGAACAAGGGGATCTGAAATCGGGAAGTTCTTTGGAGAAGATACTGAAGGCGGGACATTTTGCGTTCACCGGCGAGCTCGGGCCCCCGAGAGGCTCCAACGCTGAAGCGGTGAGGAAGAAGGCTGCATACCTGAAAGGCAAAGTAGACTCGGTCAACATCACCGACAATCAGACGGCCGTCGTGCGCATGGCAAGCTGGGCGGCGTGCATTATTCTTCTTCAGGAAGGCCTGGAACCCAACTACCAGATGGTCTGCCGGGACCGCAACCGGCTGGCCATGCAAAGCGACATCCTCGGCGCTTACGCACACGGCATCCGCAACATCCTCTGCCTCTCGGGGGATCATCCGAAATTCGGAGACCAGCCCAACGCCAAGGGCGTTTTCGACATCGATTCCATGCAGCTCATCAGCATGGTCAAATACATGCGGGACGACAAGAAATTCGTGAGCGGCGCCGATCTGGACGAACCGCCAAGAATGTTCATCGGCGCCGCTTCGAACCCCTTTGCGGAACCCTATGAATGGAGAGTGCACCGTTTGGCCAAGAAGATCAAGGCCGGCGCCGACTTCGTGCAGACCCAGTGCATTTACAATATGGATCGGTTTAGGGATTTCATGAAAAAGGCGGTTGACATGGGCCTCCACGAGAAGTGCTACATCCTCGCGGGCGTCACCCCGATGAAGAGCGTAGGTATGGCCCAGTACATGGCCAAGTCCGTTCCGGGAATGGATGTGCCCGAAGACCTGATAAAAAGACTGAGAGACGCAGGAAAAGGCAAGGCGGCTGAAGAAGGCATCAAGATCGCGATCGAGCAAATCCAGGAATTCAAGGAGATGAAAGGCGTCGCCGGAGTGCACCTCATGGCGATCGAGTGGGAGCACATGGTGCCCGAGATCGCAGAAAGGGCCGGCGTCCTCCCGAGACCTCAGGTCTAGCAGCAGTTTTCAGCGTTCGGTGTTCAGGCAGTAAAGGGGCTATCCTCCAGCCGGCGAACGCGCCTTGCAGGGAAGATGTTTTTTTTCTTGAACTGAGGAGCATGTTTCTTTTAGGATATCCTACCTTCTAAGTATCCTTCTAACTAATACGGCCTTGACCGCATGATTGTCACGACCAGGAACGGCGAATCCTTCGACACCCAGAGCGACCTTAGCGCTCCTGAACGGCATATTCTTCAAAAACTGTTTCTCTGGAAATCGATGGCCGCCAGCCTCCAGGAATTCAGAGGGAAAAAAGACGAGGCTCTTCGAAAAGGATGGAATCAGTCAGGCCCCGTGCCGGAGAGCCGCGCCCTGAAGGCGATTGTCCACGATCTGGAAGAAAAGGTCCTCCAGCGCCTCCATGAGGAGGACAAAAGGGACTAGAATGGAGAACAACCATCCCACGGGGGAAAGCCGCTCTCCAGCGGAGAGAAATCGGGGCAAGACCCAAGTCATTCTGGATTCCCTGCCCTACCGCATCATGGTGGTGAACATGGACATGAGCATCGAAACGGTCAACAGGACCTTTTTGAAGGATCATGATCTTGAACACGAAGAGGTGATCGGCAGGCACTGCTATGAAGTCAGGTACGGCCTGGACAGGCCCTGCTTCGAATACGGCAGGACCTGTTACATGACCGATCGTCTGGAAGAGATAAAGACAAAGGGGCTGGTGAGCACCTATCAGGAATACAAGGACGAAAAGGGGGAAACCCGTTTCGATGTGGTCACCATTGCTCCTATCCGCAGCGAGAGTGATGAGGTCGTGCAGCTCCTGGAGGCATCCAGGGACGTGACCGACCGGATCCGTCTCGAAAGGGAGGTTCAGAAATCCAACACCTTTTTCGAGAAAGTCATCCAGAGCACTGTGGACGGCATCGTGGTTGTGGACACCAAGGGAAAAGTGCTCATCTTCAACCAGGGCATGGAAAACCTGACAGGATACTCCGCAGAGGAGATCATCAACAAAGGCCACCTGAGCAGCTTTTACAACATCGAGGTGGCCAAGGAAAATATGCGCAAAATGAGAAGCGGCGAATACGGACCGCCCGGGAAACTCAATCCCACTTCCATGACAATCACCACGAAGAAAGGTGAAGAAATCCCCGTTACCCTCTCCGCCTCCCTGATCACCATCGACGGCAAGGAAATAGGCAGCGTCGGAGTCTTCACGGACATGAGAGGAATCCTCAAGATGAGGAAAGAACTGGAAGATGCCAACATCCAGCTCATTCAATCCCAGAAAATCGCCTCCATCGGGAGAATGGCGGCCGGAGTGGCCCATGAGATCAACAACCCTCTTTCAGCGATCTTGATTTACGCAGAATTACTAAAGGGAAACTTAAAAGATAGTCCAGAACATATAAAAGATGTTGATGAAATTATCGACCAAACCTTGCGATGTAAGAAGATTGTCTCTGAACTCCTCGAATTCAGCAGGAAGTCGGCGGGCAAGATTTCTTCTTTCAGCCTCGAAAACTTCCTGACCAAATGCCTCGAACTCCTCATCCACAAAGCTCAGTTCTACAATATAGAGGTGGTTACAGACATAGAGAAGGACATGCCGAATCTTGTGGGTGACACGAGCCAGCTCCAGCAGGTATTCACCAATCTCATGGTGAATGCCGCCGATGCCATGGAGGGCAAGGGAAGGCTCACCATCAGCGCCGAGTTCAAGAGAGACAGGGAAAGTTTCGTCATCAGGGTTTCGGACACGGGTCCGGGGATACCGGAAAATCTTCGCGACAAGATTTTCGACATTTTCTTCACCACGAAATCGGTGGGCAAAGGCACGGGTCTCGGCTTGAGCATTTCCCAGAACATAATCAAGATCCACGGTGGAAACATCAGCTTTGAATGCCCACCCGGGGGAGGAACAGCCTTCATCGTCGAACTCCCGTTCAGGCGTGGGGACGCCTCGAGCGAAGAATCCATCTTTATCGGAGAAGAACCTGTTTTCATAGGGTTGGAAGAACGATGAACGACGTTACAACCATTTTGGTGGCCGACGACGAGAGGGCTATCCGCGATGGGTGCAATCGCGTTCTCACGTCTCAGGGGTATCGGGTTCTGAGCGCGGAAAACGGTCAGGTCGCCCTCGAAACTCTCTCACGGAACGCTGTGGACATTCTCCTGCTGGATCTCAAGATGCCTGTGATGGGAGGGGAGGAAGTTCTGGGGATTGTGAAGCGAGATTACCCCCTGATTCCCATCATCATCATCACAGGCCACGGAACGGTCGACACGGCAGTGGAGTGCATGAAAAAGGGAGCCTATGACTTCGTCACCAAACCTTTCCAGCTCGATCCCTTCCTGCTGATTATCAGACGCGCGGCGGAGAAAAGAAGACTCGAGGAAAAGGCAAGACTCTACGAAGAGGAGAGCGCAAAGAACCTCTACGACCTCAGCATCGAAAAGAGTCGCCTGAGAACGATCATCAACTGCATGGGGAACGGGGTGATGGTGACCAACCGGAACCTGGAAATGGTGCTTCACAATCCCGCTCTCGCCCGTCTGCTCGAGATCACCCGAAAAATCGAAACCCCCGTCCCTGCAAGAGATATCTTTGCCGACAGCGGGCTGGTGGGCACGCTGGAGCAAATAATGAGCGGAGGATCGGGAGAAAATGAGGCTGTCATACAGGAGGTCTCAGCGGGGAAGAACGTGCTCCGCGCGGTATCTGCGCCTCTTTTCGGACCCCAAACCCTCGTGGTGGGAACCGTAACCGTTCTGGAAAACATCTCCGCTTTCAAGCAGCTCGATCAGATGAAGACGGATTTCGTAAACATGGTCGCACATGAACTGCGAAGTCCGCTCGTTTCCATGAGGCAGCTCAACAGCGTTCTTCTGGAGGAACTGGCAGGGCCCATGAACGAGAAGCAGAAGGATTTCGTGGCCCGGGGGGCCAGGAAAATCGACGCCCTTCTAGACCTGATCAAGGACCTCCTCGACGTGGCGAAAATCGAAGCGGGCAAGTTCAGCCAGCGAAAGGTCGCAACAGACATCGGTAGCATACTGGAGGAGATCGTGGCCCTTATGCAGACCCGGGCCCGGGAACAGGGCGTGGAAATCTTTTTGTCATGCCGCAACCTGGTTCCAATCCAGGTGGATGCCAAGAGCATGGAAGAGATTTTCAACAACCTCATAAGCAACGCCGTGAACTACTCTCCTGACGGCGGAAAGGTGACCGTCACCGCCGAGGCGCTGGGCGAATACATCGAGGTAAGAGTGGAAGATACAGGGGTGGGCATCGCTCCCGAGGAACTGCCGAAGATTTTCGACAAGTTCTATCGCGTCAAGCATCCGAAAACGCGCAAGGTGATAGGGACCGGCTTGGGTCTCGCGATAGTGAAAGGAGCCGTGGAGGCCCATCACGGCACAATAGATGTGGAAAGCGTTCTCAGCCGGGGAACGACGTTCAGGATCCTTTTGCCCATCCAATAGCGAAAAACGAGGGATCAGTGTTCTGAGTTCAGCGTTATCGCTTCCATGCCTGAACACTGAGCACTGATTAGAAGCGGTCGGTGACATGGCGGCGGAAACGATCAGAGTTCTGCTGATAGACGACGAGAGAAGGTTCCGTGAGACATCCCAGAGATTTCTCAAAGGAAGAGGGTTCGATGTCATCGAGGCGGAAAACGGCAAGTCCGCCCTCGACAGACTTGCCAAAAACCCGGTGGACCTCATTCTCCTTGATCTGAAAATGCCGGTGATGGGGGGAGAGGATTTCATCAAGGTGGCCAAGCCTCTCTATCCCGAGATTCCTATCATAGTGATCACCGGTCACGGCAGCATGGACAGCGCGGTCGACTGCATGAAGAAAGGCGCCTACGACTTTCTCAGCAAACCCTTCGACCTGGATCAACTGGTGCTGACCATGCAGCGGGCGATCGAGAAGAGAGACCTGGAAAGAAAGGCAAAGCAGTACCAGGAGGAGATCGTAAGGAACCTCCTGGATCTGAACACGGAGAAGAAACGGCTCCAAACCATCTTCAATTGCATCGCCAACGGAATCATGGTGACGAATAAAGACCTGGAAATCGTGCTCTACAACCCCGCCCTCTCTCAGTTGCTGGACCTCTCGGCGCCGATTCAATGTCCCACACCTGTTTCCGAAGTGATCAGGGACCCCTCCTTCCTCGAGACATTGAAGCGAATTCAGGGGGGCGAGGCCGATCATCGCGACTTCATCTCTCAGGAAATCCATATGGGCGACAGGATACTGAGAGCGGTTTCCGCGGCAAACCTGGAACCGGACAGGCACGTGTTCTGGACCGTCGCCGGCTCCGTGACCGTGCTCGACGACATCACCGTTTTCAAGCAGCTCGATCAGATGAAATCGGATTTCGTGAACATGGTGGCCCATGAACTCAGGAGCCCCCTCGTCTCCATTCGCCAGCTGCAGAGCGTTATCGCCGAAGGATTGGCAGGTCCCCTGCAGGAAAAGCAGGAGGAGTTGATCAAGAGAGGGATCAGGAAGATCGACGCCCTTCTCGGACTGATCAACGATCTTCTCGATGTCGCCAAGCTGGAAGCGGGGCGGCTTGTTCAACGGAAGGTTCCAACAGACGCAGGCGCGCTGATAGAAGACATGGTGGCTCTAATGGAGCCGAGAGCGCGGGAGCAGGGCATCACCCTCAGCTACACTCGTGAGAACCTCAAGCCCCTTCTCGCGGACCCGAAAAACATCGAAGAGATATTCAACAACCTCTTGAGCAACGCCATGAACTACTCTCCTGACGGCGGGGAAGTGAAGATCTCCGCAAGAGTGGCGGGCGATTTTATTGAAATCAAGGTTTCCGACAGTGGAGTAGGCATCCCTCCCGAAGAAGTGCCTAAGATTTTCGAAAAGTTTTACAGGGTCAAGGACCCCAGGACCAGGCACGTCACGGGAACCGGACTGGGGTTGTCCATAGTGAAGGGAATCGTGACCGCTCACCGCGGCTTTATCGAAGTCGAAAGCGAGGTGAACCGGGGAACGACCTTCCGCATTCTTCTGCCTGTGATGAAAGATGAGTCTTAGCGGAAACAGTCTTCACTTGGAGACAGAAGCGTTTTGTTTGTCCAGGTCGCGACCGGAACGAACAAAACCTCCTTCTCTGTGTCCTCCATGACTCTGTGGTCAAGCCGCAGGCCGCAACGGGAGTTGTCAGGACAGGCAGGGTCAAGTTAAACAATCGCGTTCCGTTCATCAGGTTCCGCACTACTCTGGAGGTTATGGAGATGACGTTACAGGATAGAATACGTTCCGGGAAATTTGTGGTTGTCGGAGAGTTCGAACCGCCCAAGGGAGCCGATTTTTCGGCATATCTGAAGAACGCCAACCTTTCGAGGGGCCGCGTGGACGCCGTTATTGTGCCCGAGATGGCGAATGCCGTGCTCAAAGCGAGTTCTCTGGGAGGATGCGCATATCTCCAAAAGGAAGGCATGGAGCCTGTGTTCCAGGTCTGCTGCCGGGACAGGAATCGCCTAGCCCTTCAGGCGGATATCCTGTCAGCGGCGGCTCTTGGAATCATGAACGTGATGGCCGTGCCGGGCGAAGACATCCGCTTTGGAGACCATCCCCAGGCAAGGGCGGTCAATGATCTGGATCTCCTCGGCTTGCTGGAGACTCTCCAAAAGCTCCAGGCAGGAAGGGACCTGGCGGGAATCGAACTCAGGGGAACTCCCCGCTTTTGCGTGGGATCTACCATCGACACCGGCGCCCCGGGAGGGCTCCTCAACATTGAACTCGAAAACCTCAAGAAGAAGATCGACCTCGGTGTTGAGTATGTCGTCACCAACCCCATCTTTGACCTGCGCAAATTCGAACAGTTCGTGAAGCGCCTGGACAAGAAAAAAGTTGCGGTCTTTCCGACGATCCTTCTTCTCAAGTCCGCGGGCATGGCCCGTTATATCGATAGGAACATCAAGGGAATCTCCATTCCTCCCGAGATGATCCGGGATATCCAAAAGGCGCCGGACAAGGTAAGGGAGTGCGTGCGAGTGGCCGCGAACCTGATCATCAGGATCAAGGAAATGGGGATGGCCGGCGTACTGATTTCGACGGCAGGCTGGGAGGATAAGCTGCCGCAAATCCTTGACGAAGCGAAGCTCTGACGATGGAACCGTAGATCGAAATTT
>Ga0068714_10003037_pt1 | contig 20455 bp, 18 predicted proteins | sample MTBNYHSulfiMetaG_FD_62988 | JGI IMG/M metagenome (GOLD analysis project Ga0068714, IMG submission 62988) | Enrichment culture microbial communities from rom New York Harbor, USA that are MTBE-degrading - MTBE-NYH (New York Harbor Sulfidogenic)... | ecosystem: Environmental > Aquatic > Marine >... | reverse complement strand
CAACCGGAGGAATATATGGACATATTTCGAGGATTGGCTTCTCGGGCCTGACGATGAGATTGGGCCGGAGGGCATTTTTGAGATGGCTTCTACCACCTCATCTCGGCCGAGATCCTCCCCGTGGCCTCCAGGAGCGGCCCCACCAGCTCGGCCTCGATCCGCTCCATGGTCAGGCTGAAGACTGAGCCGGTGATGGACACCGCGGCCACGATCCTCCCCCCGGCCCTGACCGGGGCGGCCACGCAGCGGGCCCCCTCGTAGTACTCCTCGTCGTCCAGGGCCCAGCCCCGGGCCCGGACCAGCTCCAGCTCCTCCTGGAGCTTCTCCGGGTCGATGATGGTCCTCTTGCCGTAAGGCCTGAGCGGCTTCCCCCCCAGGATCTCGTCCACCTCCGCTTTGGTCAGCTCCGAGAGGAGGACCTTCCCCCCGGCCGCGGCGTGGGGGTCGGTGGCGAAGCCGACGTAGGTGGCCAGGGAGAGCCCTCCCGGCTTGTCGATCTTGTCGATGTAGACCACCTTGCCGTTCCTCAAGATGGCCAGGTGGACCGCCTCCCCGCAGGCCTCGTGGAGAGCCCTCAGGTGCCGCCCGGCCACGGTCCGGACGTCCAGGTTGTCGATGATCGCCCGGCCGATGGTCAGGAACCGGAAGCCCAGGGAGTACCGCCTGGTCTCCGGGTCCTGGGCCACGTAGTCGTGGGGGAGCATGGTCGAGAGGAGATGGTGGACGGTGGACTTGTTATAGCCCAACCCCAGGCTCAGCTCGGCCAAGGACAACCCCCGGGGGTTGTCCTTGAGGTGCTCGATGACCAGGAGGGCCTTTTCCACCGACGACAGCCGCATCTTATCCGCTCCCGGCCCATCCCGGCCGGAGCCTCCCGGTCAGCTCTCCACCCCGGCGATCCGCTTGGCCAGCTTCTTCTTCATCTCCAGCTTGCCCAGCCGGCCGTACATCACCTTCTGGGACTGGGGCGAGCCGGCCCCGTGCATGGACTCGGCCAGGGCCGTGCCGCCGGTCATGTTCTCGATCAGCCGCAAGATCCGGATCCGGTCCTCGGTGCAGACCCCGTCCTTGCAGCCCAGGTACTTGGTGATGTACTGGCCCACCTCGGAGCTTTTCAGGTCGGCCTCGGTGGGCATGGTGGCGATGATCCCCCCGGCCACGTCGTGGGCCAGCCGGGCGATCTCGTAGATGTGGCGGGTGATGTTGTGCTTGGTGCAGTTGGCCAGGAGCGGGTCGGGGTAGAAGGCCCCGGAGGGGGTCTTGGCCCCCATGGCCGAGCAGGCCACCGAACCGGAGTAGACCGTCTCGGTGAGATGCATCATCTCGGCGAGCTTCTCCTTGATGTGGGAGGCCTTTTCCACCCCGGCGTACTCGGCGGCCAGGGAGCTGGCCCCCACCAGGACGTCGGAGACCCCGCCCTTGCAGCCGCCGTAGTTCTGGCGGTGCATGGTCGCGAACCGCTCCACCAGAAGCCCGGCGAAGTCGATCTCGCCGGCCATGAAGACGTGGGACCAGGGGACGAAGACGTCCTCGAAGATCATCAGCGACTCGCCGCCCACCAGGCCGAAGTTGATGTTGCCGATGTCGATGGACCCCTTGCGGGCCTCGTTGGTCTGGGCCCCGAAGATCTGGATCACCCCCTTGGCGTTCAGGGGCACGGCGCAGGAGACGGCGAAGTCCTCGTCCCCCTCCCTCATGCTCTGGGTGGGCATCAGCAGGACCCAGTGGCTGTTGACCCCGCCGGTCATGTGGGCCTTGGCCCCCCGGATGACGATCCCGTCGTCCCGCCTCTCCTTGATGTGGACGAAGACGTCCGGGTCCGGCTGCTTGCTGGGGGGCAGGGACCGGTCTCCCTTGACGTCGGTCATCCCCCCCACCAACATCAGGTTCTCCTCCTGGATGAACTTCAGAAACTCCTGGAACCGCTGGTGGTACCCGGTCCCGTGCTTCTGGTCGATGTCGTAGGTGGTCATGTAGACCGCGTTGAGGGCGTCGAAGCCCACGCAGCGCTGGTAGCAGGAGCCGGTCTCGTGGCTCAGCAGCCGGAGCATCTGGACCTTCTTGATCAGGTCCTCCACCGACTGGTGGATGTGGGTGAAGCGGTTGATCTTCTTCCCGGTCAGGTGGCTGGTGGCCGTCATCAGGTCTTCGTACTGGGGGTCCAGGGCCAGCTCGTAGGTCTTGGCGGCGCAGTTGATGTGGGGAATGAAGGCCGGGTGAACGGTGATGTCCTCCACCCGCTTGCCGTTGTAGTAGACCACGTGGCCCTGGTCCTTGAGGCTTTGGATGTAGTCCTCTTTGGTCCTTATCATGACCCCTCCTCGCCGGGTGCCTCCGCGCCCAAAAGCGTTTCGATTATCTTCTCCGGTTCGGTCCGGTCGTCCCTGACCGGGACCACCCGGACCTTCTCCCCGAACTCAAGCTCCCTCTCCAGGCAGGCCTTGGAGCAGGCCTGGAGAAGGAGGATCGTCCGCCAGCCGACCTCCTCCGGGCCGACCCACTCGATCCTGTCTCCGGCCGCCCGGGCCAGCCGCTCCCAGTACTCCCCCCGGTCGTACTCCGGATCGCATCCGCCGCAGAACTTGAGGGCCACCCGGGTCAAGGGCTACCAGGAGAGCCAGCCTCCATCCACGGAGATCACCGTCCCGTGGACGAAAGAGGAGGCCTCGCTGGCCAGGAAGACGGCCGCCCCGGCCAGCTCCTCCGGCCGGCCGAACCGGCCGGCCGGGACCCGGCCCAGAATGCCCTCCGAACGGACCGGGTCGTTGACCAGGGGTTCGGTCAGGTCGGTCTCGAAAAAGCCCGGGGCGATGGCGTTGACGTGGACCCCCTTCCCGGCCCAGGCGTTGGCCAGGGACTTGGTCAGGCCGGCCAGGCCGTGCTTGGTGGCGGCGTAGGAGGGGACCCTGATCCCCCCCTGGAAGGACATGATCGAGGCCACGTTGATGATCCTTCCCCCGCCGGCCTTGATCATCTCCCGCCCGGCCGCCTGGCTGAGGATGAAGGCCGCCGAGAGGTTCAGCTCCAGGGTCCGGTCCCAGTCCTCCTCGCTGAAGTCGACCACCTCCGTCCGGGGGCAGATCCCGGCGTCGTTGATCAGGATGTCGATCCGGGCGATTCTCCGGGCCAGCTCGGGAATGACCCGCTTGGTCTCGGCCCGGTCGGTCAGGTCGGCCCGGTGGTGGAGGCAGCGCCGGCCCAGCCCCTCGATCTCGGCCTGGAAGGCCGGGTTGGGGGACCGGCTGACCAGGACCAGGTCCGCCCCGGCCTGGGCCAGCCCCCGGGCCATGGCCTGGCCCAAGCCCCTGGTTCCGCCGGTCACCACGGCCGTCTTGCCTTCGAGTCGGAACTTGTCCAGAATCATCCTCAACCTCAATCCATCAGGCCGTAGCGGTCGATGTTGTCCTGGGCCAGGGCCTCGATCCGGGTGATCTCGTCGGCGCAGGCCGGATCGGCCAGAAGGTGTTTGAACCTCTTCTGGACCTTGAGGTAGTCGGTCACCGGGACCCTGTTCTTGATCTTCCGGACCTTGGTCACCCGGCCGTTGACCATCTCGAAGAGGGGCACCAGCCCCGAGTTGACCGCCAGCCGGGCCACCTCCATGGTCTGGTCAGGGGGGAAGCCCCAGACCGAGGTGCAGGGCTGGTCGATCTGGATGTAGCGGGGGCCGCTGAACTCCATGGCCCGCTTGACCTTTCTCTCCAGGTCCTTCAAGAAGCCGATGGAGGCGGTGGCCACGTAGGGCACCCCGTGGGCGGCGATGATGGTCGGGAGGTCCTTCTTGGGCTCCGACTTGCCGAAGGAGCAGGTCCCGGCCGGATCGGTGGTGGTCGAGGCCCGGTAGGGCGTGGCCCCCGACCGCTGGCCGCCGGTGTTGCCGTAGGAGGCGTTGTCGGTGCAGATGTAGAGGACGTCGTCGCCCCGCTCCAGCATCCCGGAGAAGGCCCCGAAGCCGATGTCGAAGGTCCCCCCGTCGCCGCCGATGGCCACCACCTTGATCTCCTCTTGGCCCTTGGCCTTGAGCGAGGCGGCCACCCCGGTGGCCACCGAGGGCCCGTTCTCGAAGAGATGGTGGATCCAGGGCACCCCCCAGGAGGAGAAGCCGTAGGGCGAGGAGATGGTCTCCAGGCAGCCGGTGGGCGAGACCACGATCACCTTGGGCCCGGTGGCCTTGAGAATGTGCCTCACCGCCAGGGCCAGCCCGCAGCCCGGGCAGCCCCGGTGTCCGGAGAGGAAAAGATCGTCGTGCTCGATTTGAAAAGCCGCTTCCATGGTTCCCTCCACTAGGGAAGTATGTCTCTATCGAGGTCGATCCAGACCGCCTCCTCCGGAACCCCGGAGTCGGCCATCTTCCCGATCAGGTCGACCACCTGGGCCACGGTCTCCTTGTTGACCTCCCGGCCCCCCAGGCCGGCCACGCAGTCCACCACCACCGGCCTCTCCGGCCGGTTGTAGAGCTTGGCCTTGAGGTCCAGGGCGATGGCCCCTTCCGAGCCCATGGAGAAGTTGGCCTCCATCACCCCCACCGCCTTGACCCCCTCCAGGACCCGGAAGATGTCCTCGTAGGGGAAGGGGCGGTAGCAGCGGAGCTTGATCAGCCCCACCTTCTTGCCCGCCTCCCGGAGCTCGTCCACCCCGTCCTTGATCGTCCCGCAGACCGAGCCCAGGGCCATCAGGACCACCTCGGCGTCCTCGCAGCGGTAGGCCTCGATCAACCCCCCGTGGTCCCGCCCGGTGAGCTGGTGGAGCTCCCCGAAGACCTTCTTGATCCTCTCCTTGGACCTGAGCATGGCCTCGTGGACCGAGTAGTTGATCTCCATCTGGATCTCCGCCTCGGAGTAGGAGCCCCAGGTCTTGGGGTCGGCCGGGTCCAGCTTGTGGACCGGGGAGAAGGGGGGCAGGAAGGAGTCCACTTTGGCCTGGTCCACCTCCAGCACCGGCTCGTAGGAGTGGGTCAGGACCCAGCCGTCCAGGCAGACCATGACCGGCAGGAGGATCTCCGGGTCCTCGGCGATCTTGAAGGCGGCCAGGTGGACGTCGTAGGCCTCCTGGGAGGACTCCACGTAGAGCTGGATCACGCCCGAGTCCCTGACGCTCATGGAGTCGCGCTGGTCGATCTGGATGGAGATGGGGGCCGAGATGGACCGGTTGGCCACGGTCAGGACAAAGGGCAGCCGCTGGCCCACCGAGGCGTAGAGGACCTCGGTCATCAGGAGCAGCCCCTGGGAGGAGGTGGCGGTGTAGGCCCTCGACCCCGCGGCCGAGGCTCCGGCCAGGACGCTGGCCGCGGAGAACTCGCTCTCCACCCTGACGTACTCGGAGACCAGGGACCCATTGGCCACCATGGCCGCCAGCCCCTCCACGATGTGGGTCTGGGGGCTGATGGGGTAGGCCGAGATGACCTCTGGCCTGGCCGCGGCCACGGCCCGGGCCACGGCCTCCGAGCCCTCGATAACCTGGGCCTTGGATAACAGCGCTTGGGCCATCACTTCTCCTCCGGAACCATCTCGATGCATTTGACCGGACACTCGTTGGCGCACAGCCCGCAGCCCTTGCAGTAGTCGTAGTCGATGATGTAGATCGCCTTGTCCGTTCCGGGCCGGTCGATGGCGTGGACCGCGCTGTCCGGGCAGACGTCGGCGCAGATCCCGCAGTGCCGGCAGTTCTCCTCGTCGATCACCGGCCGCTGGTCCCGCCAGGCGCCGGTCTTGTACTTGAGCGAGGTGCTCCCCTTGGTGACCGCTCCTATCTCCAGCTTCATCGGCCCGCCTCCGCCAACCGGTTAAAGGATTCCTCCACCACCAACGCGTTCTTCTCCCCCAGCTGGCCCGGGAACTTGGCCTTGACCGCGGTCAGGGCCGCCTCCAGGCTGATCTCGCCGGTGACCGAGGCCAGGGCGCCCAGGAGGGCGGTGTTCATGATCGGCCGGCCCAGGATCCGCCGGGCGATGTCCTCGGCCTGGATGGTCTTGACCCTGACCCCCTTGAGCCCCAGCCGGTCGGCCGGCTGGTCGGTGTTGATCAGGACCAGGCCGCCCTCCTTGAGCCCCAGGGTCACGTCCATCTCAGCCAGGATGGTGGCGTCCTGGACGATGACGTAGTCGGGCCGGTTGACCTTGCACCTGATCCTGACCGGCTTGTCGTCGATCCGGGCAAAGGCCTCGATGGCCTTGCCCCGCCTCTCTCCGCCTCCCCCCAGATAGGGGAAGGCCTGGCCCCACTTGCCATCCTCCAGGGCGGCGATGGCGATGAACTGGGCCAGAACCAGCGAGCCCTGGCCCCCCCTGCCGTGGATCCGAATCTCTTTCATCACTGACTCCGACTTTTCTGCTTCCGGGCCATCGTTTCAAATTATGAAAAGCCTTTTCATGAAATTTTAGTTCCCCTTAACCGACCCTGTCAAGCCGCAAGGGCCCATGGCCTGTTGTCTCAGATCATGGCCTTGAGGATGGTTAAAAAACCATCAACAAATCGAACCCCTCCTTCATCAGGCCCCTCCTTCATCATGGTCGTAGGGCGGGTTAGCCTTGGCGTAACCCGCCTGTCGCGGTTTCCCTCCCCAATCCGCCGGTCATTCCCCGAACCCTCATAGAACCCCCAGACCTGCATGGAGAAAATACTTTCGGGTCGTAGGGCGGGTTAGCGAAACGTAACCCGCCTGTCGCGGTCTCTTGCGGCGGTATTCAAGGGAAAGGGCGGCTAACCACCTCCGACCCCTCAACCCCGCCTCCCCAGACCCCCTCGCCCCCCTTTAGGGCGGAGACCGAGGGTCAACCTCTGACACCCCAACCCCCCGTCCTTGTTCTTTCACCACCCTCCAAAGGCCCCGGAACCTCCTCCATCTCTTAATAATATCAACCTATTTTTTTATTGCGAGGCCTCTGCAGGAGGCCGCGGCAATCTCGCCCCGCCTCCTTTGCCCCATAAATCCGTCAGTCCAGGGTCACCTCACCTTCCGGCTGGCCTCCGGCCCGGCCGGCTGCTATCCTGGCCCGGCCCAACCCAATCATAGCGAGGTCAAAGCCATGCTCATCCTTTTCAACGGCCGGATCTCAACCCAGGACCAGGCCCTCCCCTGGGCCCAGGCCGCGGCCATCGCCGATGGCCGGATTTTGGCCGTGGGCCGGGACTCGGAGATTAAGGCCCTGGCCGGCCCCGGCGATGAGGTTCGGGATCTGGGCGGCCGGCTGGTCCTGCCCGGGATGACCGACAGCCACATCCATATGGCCAGCTGGGCCGCCCTCCGCCGGGCCATCCCCCTTTCCCGGGCCGCTTCCCTGGCCCAGGTCCTGGAGTTGCTGGCCGAGGAGGCCGGCCGGGTCGAGCCGGGCCAATGGATCGCCTCCTCCGGCCTGGACGAGACCCGCTGGCCCGAGGGGAGGCTGCCCGACCGTCATGACCTGGATAAGGCCGCGCCCCGCCACCCGGTCTACTTCCGCCGCCGGGACGGCCACATGGCCGTGGCCAGCTCCCTGGCCCTGGAGCTGGCCGGGGTGACCTCCCGGACCCCCGATCCGCCCGACGGCTACCTGGAACGGGAAGAGGACGGCCGGCCCAACGGCCGCCTCCGGGAAAACGCCCAGCACCTGGTCAGCCAAAAGGTCCCGGCCCTTACCGTGGATCGGGCCGTGCCCTTGGTGGACGAGGCCATCGGGGCCCTCCATGAGCTGGGAGTCACCGCGATCCACGACGTCCGGGTCCCCCTGGAGGGCCCGGTCCCTTTTAGGACCTGGCGGGCCCTGGAGGAGTCCGGCCGGCTCCGGCTCCGCTGCTGGATGTGCCTCTCCGGGGAGCACCTGGACCAGGCCGCGGCCCTGGGCCTCAGGACCGGCTTCGGCGGCCAGAGGCTCAAGGTGGGCCACCTCAAGTACTTCATGGACGGCTCCATGGGCTCCCGGACGGCCTGGGTGATGGACCCCTACCCCCAGGGCGACTGCGGGCTGGCGGTCTGCTCCATGGAGGAGATGGCCCTGGCCCTGGAGGTGGCCGACGCGGCCGGCCTGACGGCCTGCGTCCACGCCATCGGCGACCGGGCCGTCAAGGAGCTGATCGACATCTTCGAATCCCTCAAGGCCCGAGGCCGGAGCCTGGACCACCCGGCCCCCCACCGGATCGAGCACTGCCAGATGATCCAGCCCCGGGATATCCAGCGCCTGAGCCGGCTCAAGGTCACCGCCTCGGTCCAGCCGCTCCACATCCCGGACGACATCCTGGTCCACGACCGCTACCTGGGGGAGCGGGCCGCCTGGGTCTATACCTTCCGCTCCCTCATGGAGGCCGGGGTCCAGGTCATCTTCGGCTCCGACTCCCCGGTCTCGGACCCCAACCCCCTCTGGGGGATCCACGCCGCGGTCACCCGGACCCGGCAAGACGGGACCCCGGCCGGCGGCTGGTACCCGGCGGAGAGGGTCACCGTGGATCAGGCGGTCAGGGCCTACACCCTGGCTCCGGCTCTGGCCACCGGCCAGGGCGATCTCCTGGGCTCCATCTCCCCCGGCAAGCTGGCCGACCTGGTCGTCCTGGACCGGGACATCTACTCCCTCGAGCCCCGGGAGATCGCCTCGGCCCGGGTGGACCTGACCGTCTTCGACGGCCAGGTGGTCTTTGAGAGGTAAGCGAACTATTCCAAGTAGTTGACCACGTTGAAGGTGGGGTCAGGGTCACACCCCTGACCCACCCCACCGGTCGCCCCGAGGCCCGAAGCGACGCGGCGGCCTGCCCCACCCGCCCCCCGGCCCAGACCCCCCTTTCCGGTTAGCCCGGACAACTTGTTGTCCGGGTGCCGGAGGCACAAGCGGTTCGACTCCCAGGCTTCAACCCTCCCTCCCGGATGATTCACCCGCCCCTTCCCCTCGGGCGGGGCAGCGAAGCGTAACCCGCCTGTCACGGTCTCCTTCAACGTTCATGATGATGATGTCGGTTAAATCGTCCCCCGCCTCTCGCTCCCGGCTCCCTCCGGAACCCTCGCCCCCTTGGGGGGAGAGGGCAGGGTGAGGGGGGGCCGGGAACCCATTGTCCTCCCCGGCCCGGCTGGACCAGGTCATCAGGATCAAAAAACCTTGACCGCCTGGGCAAAATCTCCCATATTTAACTAACCGGTTAGTTATGAAAGCGAAGCCGATGAAACGGGACGGCCAGCAGACCAGGCAAAAAATCCTCAAGACGGCCGAGGAGCTCTTCTCCGCCAAGGGGTTCGACGCCGCCAGCGTGGACAGCATCGCCCGGACCGCCGGGGTCAACAAGGCCCTCATCTACTACTACTTCAAGGACAAGAACGATCTGATCCGGGCCCTCTTCGTCAACCTCATCCGGGAGTTGGAGGAGCACCTCCAGCGCCCCTCCGCCGATCCCCGGCCCCAGGGAGGGGAGGGTGACCTCAGGGACAAAATCAGACAGGAGGTCCGGTTTCTGGAAGACAGAAGAAAGATCCTCTCCGTCCTCCTCATGGAGGCCCTCAAGGAGGGGGGGGCGGAGCGCTTTCTCTTCGAATGCGCGGAGATGGTCATCAACCACGAGGCCGAGGCCTTCCGGACCTCCATCGCGGCCAAGAAGGCGGCCTTCCCCCGGAACCAGGCTTTTCAGGTTTTTGAATTTTTTACCGGTTTCATGCCGGTCATCGCCTTCGTGGTCTTCCGGGAGAAGTGGTCCCGCCACTTCGACTGCGATTCGGAGACCCTGCTCTCCCTTTTTCTGGAGTCGTTTCTGAAAACCCATTTGGCGATCCATCAGGAGTGAAGGACCTGGCTGGCCCAAGGGGTCCTTTTTTTGGACAGAGCATTAACTAGCCAGTTGGTAAAGACGCGTTTGGGGGGTTCACCTTGCAGTTAGAGAAGCCACCCCTCCTTGGTCCTTGGACCGGCCTGTTTCTGCTGCTCTGCCTCTCCTCTTGCGGCCCGGCCCATCTTGGCCCGCCTTCCGACCACTTTGACGGGGCCCGTTTTTTCAACCCCGAGCCGGACCATTCCTGGTGGGACACCCTCAAATGGCTTTGGGAGATGGAGACCGTGGCCTGGCCCGATTGGGTCGATGATCCGCCCCGGCCTCGGCCGGTCAGCCGGGTGGGCCGGGGGGGCTTGAGGGCGACCTACGTCAACCAGGCCACGGTTCTGATCCAGACGGAAGGGTTCAACATCCTGACCGATCCCATCTGGTCTTTCAGGGCCGGACCGGCCTCCTGGCTGGGAGCCAAGCGGATCAGGGCCCCGGGGGTCGATTATGATGACCTGCCGCCCATCGATTTGGTCCTCATCTCCCACGATCATTACGACCATCTGGACCTGGCCACGCTCAAGAGGCTCCAGGCCGACCATCACCCCCGGTTCATCACCGGTCTGGGGGTCAAAAGACTCCTCGCCCGCCATGGGGTCGAACCGGTGGTCGAGCTGGATTGGTGGCAATCCTTCAAGCCCATCGAGACCGGCCTGGAGACAACCTTTGTTCCGGCCAGGCACGGCTCCGGCAGGACGCCCTTCCGGAGTAACACCACCCTTTGGGGCGGGTTCATCATCTCCGCCGGCGGCGGCCGGGTCTACTTCGCCGGGGACACCGCCTGGGGGTCCTTCCCCTCCGAGCTGGCCGCCAGGTTCGCTCCGGTCAGGCTGGCCATCCTGCCCGTGGGCAGCTACGAGAAGAGATGGTTCATGCGCTCCCAGCATATGAATCCGGAGGAGGCGGTCCGGCTTCACCTCCTCCTGAAGGCCGGCCAAAGCCTGGGAGTCCATTTCGCCACCTTTGCCGAGCACCCCGAGCAGCCCCTCGAGGCCCACCAAAAGGACCTCAAGGCAGCCCTCCGTGAGCACGGCCTGCCGGATTCCCGGTTCTGGCTTCTGGGGTTCGGGGAGGGGAGGGAGGTCCCGCCCCTGGCCGGAGAGGGAGAGGATGGATGACCAGAGCCGGCCGAACCAGGGAAAAATCAGCCCGAGGCGCCTTTTGGGCCCTGGCCCTCTTCTATCTCCTGGCGGCCTTCGAGTTCTTCTACATGGCCAGCCCGTTCGCCGTCTACCTCTACTCGGCCTACCGGCCGGGGCTCAACCTCCTCGCCGACCATCCCCGGCTGGCCTGGTTGGCCGGCCTCTTCCTGCCCCACATCGTGGACCAGACCTCGTCCCGGCTGATCAACCTCCTCCGCCCCTTGGGCGCCCTCCTGGCCCTGGCCGGTTTCCTCTCCTTCTGCCTCGCGGCGGGTCAGGTCTATTACGCCAAGCTGGCCCGGAAAGGGGCGGCCACCAGGGGCCTTTACCGGTATCTCCGCCACCCCCAGTACCTCTCCCTGGCCCTCTCCGGGCTGGGCCTGCTCCTCCTTTGGCCCAGGTACCTGGCCCTTCTGATCTACGTCACCATGCTCCTGGCCTACTACCTTTTGGCCCGGCTGGAGGAGAGGCAATGCCTGGCCAGGTTCGGCCGGTCCTACTCGGACTACCTCCACCGGACCGGGATGTTCCTCCCTTTCAGGGTGGCCGGCCGGCTTCCCCGACCGGCCTGGACCAATTCCCGGCCTTTCCGGGCCTGCCTTCTTCTAGCCGCCTATCTCCTGGCCCTGGGAATGGCCCTCGGCGCGGCCAGGAGCCTCCACCTTCTCTCGGCCCAAAGCCTCTACGCCCTCTACACCGATGATTCAGCCTTCATCTCCGTCATTAAAATAGAACCCCATGTCTTGGCCGAACTGGTGGGAACCGCCCTGGGGGACCAGGCGGTCCGAGCCAGGCTAAAGGGCGGTCCCCACACCCCGGAGACCAGGTATCTGAACTACGTTCTCCCCCTGGGATGGAGCGTCTCCGAGATCCCCATGAGGCCGGCCGGGGGGGAGGGGCCGGGCCATCTCCGGGGCTCTCCCTCCTGGGGCGCCCTGGCCAGGATAGTCTTCACCCGGGCGGTCCTGGGCCCGGGGCCCGACGCCCGGGGCCCGGGGATCGTCCTCCGGACGGTGAAAAGGGTTCCCCTGGCCGAGGTGACGGTGGACCTGGAGAAGGGGGCGGTGGTCGGGGTGGAGGACCCTGTTCTTGAGGGGCCCTACGGGAACCTGCCCCTGCCGGTGTTTTAGTTTGCAGGGTTTCAGAAATCCGGGCCGATTCCGGAGCCGCCCGGGTTAACCCTTGACCGGCCCCACCCCCACCAGATACAGCAGCCGGGCGGCCCCCTTGAGCCCCAGGAGCTCCCGGACCTCGCCGTCGTAGAAGGCCCCCACCCCGCAGCAGCCCAGGCCCAGGCCGGTGGCCCCCAGGTAGAGACGCTGGCCCAGCCGGCCGGCCAGGATCATCGCCTCCCGGTATCCCCCCGCCCCCCGCTCCCGTTCCAACCGGTCCAGGTCGGCCAGGAAGAGGAAGTGAAGGGCGGCCTGGCGGAGCCAGGCCTGGTCCAGGCAGGCCGTGGCCATCCTGGCCCGGAGATCGCCGGTTTGGATCCGGCTGGCGGTTTCGGCGGCCGGGTCCAGGAGAAAAAAGCCCTCCTCCAGGCCGGCCCCGCCCCGGACCAGGAGCCCCACCCTGAAGGCTCCCGGCCCCTCCGCCCTCATCAGCCGGGCCAGGTACCCCAGGCAGGAGGGGTCCAGGTCGGCCTGGATGAAGTTCCGCCGGGAGCGGCGGCCGGCCGCGGCCTGGCCCAGGCTTAAGCTTTCCGGGCAGCCCTCTTTCCCGGGCAGCCTCCGCCGCTCTCCGGCCCCAAGGCCCAGGTCGGCCAAGCCCGGCCCTACCTGATTGCCCTGGTCCGGGCCGGTCCCGGTCCAATCCGTGCTGGCCCTCCGAATCTCGGCCAGCGCCGGAAAGACCTCCTCCCTGTCCGAGACCCGGCTCTCCTTGGCCAAGGCCGGGTCCCCGGCCGGGGAAAGGCCCTCCAGGGAGGGCCGGCCCCGCAAACCCACCGCGGCCAGGCAGCCTTCCTGCTCGGGGTTCACCCCCAGGAAGTCGTTGACCGGCCCTTCCTTAAGCTCCAGCCTCGGCCGGGGGTCATAGCCCTCGGCCCCCAGGGCCAGGAGCAGGTTCTCGGCCAGGTGGCCGGTGTCCAGGCAGCAGTAGCGGAAGGCCCGGGCCCGGTACTTCCAGGCCGAGCGGAAGGGGATGGCGGTGATGAAAAAGACCGTCTCCTTCAGCCCCGGCCGGCCGGTCCTCAGCAGGGTCAGGCCGTGAGCCCGGGCCCGGTAGTGGTAGAGCCCGGGCTCCAGCCCGAGCCCTTGGGCCTCGGCTTCGGCCAGGCCCAGGTAGAGCTCGCAGGGGTAGAGGGCCCCGGCCGAGGGGGCGGTCCGGAGCAGGAGCTCTCCGCCCGGCTGGCGGGCCCGGGCCGAGACCCCGTAGGCGGTGAAGAGAACCCGGGACAGCCGTTCTGGGGTAAGCTTTGGGGTCAGCCCCGGGCCTTCCCCCGGACCCGGCCCGGGGCCCCGAATCTGGCCCAGGACCTGGCCCAGGGTTGGTCCCGGAAGGCCCGCCTCCCGGGTCAGCTCGAGGATCGGCCGGCCGGGGTAAACCTTCTCCACCCGGGGCTGGTTGGCCCAGTCCAGGAAGTGGCCCTCCATCCGCCGGCGGTCGTAGCTCACCGCCTCGTGATAACCCAAGGCCGGACCTGTTTCCCTGCCCATTCCTCACCCCCTGATCGGAATTCGGCCGCGAACCGGCGCTTTTAGTTTACCCCAAGGGAAAGGGGAGGGCGGTCTTTTCGACGCGGCGGAGCGGGGGTCCGTCCGGGTTGGCCTAAAACCCCGGCCCCTTCGGTCGGGCCGGGATCAATCCACCTGAAGCAGCTTGTTCTCCACCAGCTCCCGGAAGAGGGGCTGGTCCCGCCTGGGCTCCAGGCAGACCGCCAGCCGAAAGGGCTTCTCGGCCGGGGGCTCGGCGCAGATCCTGACCGCGGTCCCCTCCAGGCGGAGGCTGGTGTTCCAGTCGGGCGGGTGGAGGACCAGGTCCAGGGCCCGGCCTTCGGGGATCCGGGTGGGCGAGGAGATCCTTATCCCGCTCTGGCTGACATCGAGGCTCATCCCCTGGAGGTAGTCGCCGCCCGAGCCCAGGTACCGGTATTCCACCCGGGCGGAGTAGTCCACCCGGCGGTGGCGGCGGCGTTCCGGTCCGGAGACGCTGACCCGGTTGCGTCCGGCCCGCTTGGCCTCGTAGAGGGCCTGGTCGGAGCGGTTGACCAGCTCCAGGGCCTGTTGGGCGTCCCCCGGCACGTTGGCCACCCCCAGGCTGATGGTCAGATTCCCCCCCGGCAGCTCCTTCTGGCCGAGGAAGCAATGGGCCTCCACCGCCCTCCGGTAGCGGTCGGCCGCGCCCACGGCCTGGGTCCGGGTGGTGTGGGGGAGGATGATGGCGAACTCCTCCCCGCCGTAACGGGTCAGGTAGTCGATGGCCCGGGCGTGGGCCTTGAGCAGGCGGGCGATATCCATCAGGGCCCGGTCGCCGGCCAGGTGGCCGTAGCGGTCGTTGTAGACCTTGAAGTGGTCCACGTCGGCCATGAGAAGGGAGAAGGTCTGGCCGTAGCGGTGGGCCACGGCGACCTGCTTCTCCAGGATCTCGTTGAAGAAGCGGCGGTTGAAAAGCCCGGTCAGCTCATCCGAAAGGGCCGACCTCTCCTTCTCCCAGTAGGTCCGGCTCTCGATCAGGAGCGGCTGGTCCAACCTCTGCTCCGTGTTGACCAGGTAATCGGCCAGGGCCACCCTGAGCCCCACCTCCCGGCCCAGACCGGCCGAGAGCTCCTCCCGGCGGTCCAGGGTGCCCTGCCAGTGGCTGCGGGCCTCCTCCGGGTCGAAAACCTTCCTGGTCAGGAGGTAGAGGGCCCGGCCGTAAAACTCCCGGCCGTACCTCTCCTCCAGGAGGCTCCAGCTTTCCCGGCCCTGGGAAGGCGGCTCCTCCTCGGCGGCCAGGAAATCTTTCTCAAACTCCAGATCCTGGTCGGTCTCATCCAGGAGAAGCTTGTTCATGCCTTCCTCCCTCCGACTCAACGGAGCCCGCCGCCGGCAAAAAGCCCCCCCTTTTCCTTCCGGCCTCTGTCCAAGGGAGTGAACTTATCGCCTGTTTTATCAGCAATTCTTCTTATTTACCCTCGGTCGGCGGATTGTCAAGGGGAATCGCCCCCTCCTCCAAGCCATCTGATTTCCTTGATTGTTGGGGCCGCCTCTCCGGCACCTGGCCACCCTGGGAGGGGACCAGGCCCGGGCGGGAAGGGGATCGGTCAGGGGGTATTACAAGATATTTTACTTTTCTTGAGCGTGGTCTGAGGGTCGCCCCCTGACCCCGCCTTCCCGCTCGTCTGATCCCGACGGCCGGGCAGGCTGACCCGTCCTCAGGGTTCCCCGGGACCCCACCCCGGTTATCCAACCACGGCTCAGGCCTCGGACCCGGCCTTGGCCTTGAGCCTAAGCCCCTGGCGGTCGATCCGGGAGGGAAGGAGCCGGGCTTCGGGGACGCCGGCCAGAAGGGCCTCCCAGACCGGCTTGAGCTCCTCGATCCTGGCCCTGGGCCCCAAGGCCCAGACGCATCCCCCGCCCCCGGCCCCGCTGAACCTGGCCCCGGCCCCCAGCTCCCGGGCGGCCTCGTACAGCCTCCGGGCCAGGGGCGGCAGGACCTCCGGGGTCAGCTCCAGCCGGACCCCGGTCTCCTCCCCCAGGGCCCGGGCCGCGGCCCGCCAGTCGCCCCGGGCCACGGCTTTGGCCAGGTCCTGGGTGAGCCGGGCGGTTCTGCGCCAGGCCTCCCGGTGCCGGCCGGAGATAAAGCCCCTGGTCCAGACCCCGTTGACGTCGGCCGAGGAGTGGGTCTGGCCGGGAAAGGCCACCAGGAGGCGCTTCTCCAGCCTGGGATAGGCCTGGCCCTTGAGAAGCTTTCGGCCGCTGTGGCCCCGCTTGGACCCGGGCGACCAGGTCCAGAGGTGGACCCCCCCGTAGGCCGCGGCCAGGTGATCCTGCCGGCCGCAGGGGACCTGGAAAAGGGCCGACTCGATCAGGTGGGCCAGGTTGACCGCCTCCAGGCGGCTCAGCCGCCGGCCGGCCAGCCTGGCCAGGGCGGCCACCGAGGCCAGAATGGCCGCCGAGGAGCCGCCCAGGGCCGAGCGGGGGGGCGAGTCCGAACGGATGGTCAGGACGCAGTCCCGGAGGCCGAAGTAATCCATGGCCAGGAAGAAGAAGCCCAGGGGACCGCCGTAGTCCACCTCCTCCCCCTCTCCGGCCTCCTGAACCGCAAACCCGCTGGAGACCACCTTTCTGACCCCCCCGGCCCCGGATCTGGCCTCGACCCTGGTCGGCAGGTCCAGGGCCAGGTTGAAGGTGGCCGGGCCCAGGGGGTTCAGGCTCAGGCTGAAGGGGTCCAGGTCCAGGGTTCCGCCGCAGTCCACCCGGCAGGGGGCGCTGGCCTTCACCAGGCCGGGCAGGGGTTTGCGGGCCCTGGCCATGGGCTTCCGGGCTAGCCCGGGCGGAGAAAACGCCAGGGCAGCCCGACCTCGATCTCCCGGCCGGGGAGGTAGTGTTCCAGGTGCTCCAGAAGCTGGTGGAGCCCCAGCCCGGTGAGGAGGACCGCCCCCAACAGGACCGCCGCCTGGGCCAGGACCATCAGCAGCCACATGAAGATGGTCTGGGGCCAGGTTCCGGAGAAGAGGACCTTGAGGACCAGCAGGACCGCGGCCAGGCCGGCCGCGAAGCCCACCCTGGGGCCGGCCAGGATGGTTCCCAGAAAAGAGGCGAAGATCCCCGAGGGGTAGATGACCACCACCGCCAGGACGGCCCTCAGCAGCGGGGCGTAGACCCCGGCCAGGCGGGCCCCCAGCTTGAGGCAGAGAGCCGACACCACGACCCCCACGGCCATGATCCAGATGGGGATCGCGGTGACTACCAGCTCCATGTCTCGATAATAACCGTCTCCGGCCGGATTGGTCAAAAGGATTGTCCCGGATACCGCCCCCGGGGGGCCGGGGCCGTAACCCGGATTTGCCACCGGGAAAGCTTTCCCCTATATTGGGGCCATGATCAAGCCGGGGTTGACCCTTCTCTCCCGTTTAGACCTGCGGCCCGAGCTGAGGAAAAGGTTGGACCGCCTGGCCCTCGAACAGCCCGGTGGGGGCGTCTTCCTCTTCTGGGGTCCGCCCGGGTCGGGAAAGACCGGGGCCGGGCTGGGCCTGGCCTCGGCCTGGCTCTGTCAGGGCCGGGCCCAGGACCGCCCCTGCGCCGGCTGCCCCGCCTGCCGGAAGCTCGGCTCCTCCTCCCACCCCGATCTCCTGGTCCTGGAGCCGGCCCCCGGCCGGCAGATAATAAGCATCGAGCAGGCCCGGGAGCTGATCAGGAGCTTGAGGTTTCCGCCCCTGGAAGGGAAGGGCCGGGTGGTCCTCATCCCCGGGGCGGAGCGGCTCAGCCCGGAGGCGGCCAACGCCCTCCTGAAGACCCTGGAGGAGCCCCCCCCGGAGACCACGACCATCCTCACCGCCGCCGACCCGGAGGCCCTTCCCCCGACCATCCTCTCCCGCACCCAGCAGCTCCACTTCGCGGCCCCTGATCCGGAAAAGACGGCCGTCCTTCTGGCCCAACGGCTCAAGGTGGACCCGGACCGGGCCAGGCTGGCCGCCTTTCTCGGCCGCGGGGAGGAGGAGGCGGCCGCCGGGCTCGACCTGGACCGGGCCTTGGAGCTCAGGGCCACCCTGGTCGACCGCCTCGGCCGGCCCGGGGGCCCGGACCCGGGCGGGGACTTGGGGCTGGTGGAGCTGGCCGAGGAGGTGGCGGCCGGCGAGTCTACCCCGCTCTTCCTCGACCTCTCCGCCGCCTTTTACCGGGATCTGCTCTTTTTGGCCTCCGGCGGTCCGGCCTCGGAGACGGTCGGCCGGGACCTGGCCGGGAGAATGTCCCGGTTGGCCTCCCTGGCCCCGCCCCAGGCCTGGGCGGACCGGCTGGAGGCGGTCCTGGAGGCCCAGGCGGCCCTGGCTTCTTACGCCAACCCCCGCTTGACCATGGAGTCCTTGCTCCTTAGGCTGGGCGGTTGAGGGGGCTTGGCCCGGGCGGCCTTCCAGGGGTCAAAGCGGGGGCTTCAATTAAAATAGGTAATTAACCTTGGTTTCAGGGTAAACTACGGGCCATGAAATCCATCGTCGGTGTCAGAATCAATCAGGGGGCCTGGGTGGAACGTTGCGACCCCCAGGACCTTTCCTTGAGCATCGGGGAGCAGGTGGTCGTCAGCAACGAGCGGGGGCTGTGGCTGGGGGAGGTTCTCTACACCCTGAGGGTCAACGAGCCGGAGGACTCTCCGACCCGGTCCCAGCTTTCGCCGGTGGTCCGCCGGGCCACCCCCGAGGACCTGACCAAGGGTCAGGACTGCGGCCGCCTGGAGCGGGAGGCCCACCGCTTCTGCCAGGAAAGGGTCGCGGTCCGCAAGCTGGTCATGAACCTGACCAAGGTGGAGCGGTGCCTGGAAGGCTCGAAGATGATCTTCTACTTCACCGCCGAGGGCCGGATCGACTTCCGGGAGCTGGTCAAGGACCTGGCCGGTCGGTTCCGCTGCCGGGTGGAGATGCGGCAGGTGGGCGTCCGCAACGAGACCAGGATCCTGGGCGGAATCGGCGGGTGCGGCCGGGAGCTGTGCTGCTGTACCTTCATGCGGGAGTTCAGCCCGGTCTCGGTCAAGATGGCCAAGGAGCAGAACCTGTCCCTCAACCCCAACAAGATCTCCGGGTTGTGCGGCCGGTTGATGTGTTGTCTCTCCTATGAGTTCCCGGTCTACCGGGAGTGCAAGAAGAACATGCCCAAGATCGGCCGGCGGGTGATCTGCCCCGAGGGGACCGGGAAGGTGGTCCGCCAAAACGTAATGGCCGGACGGGTGACGGTCAACGTGGAAGGCAAGGAGCACGAGTTCCCCGCCCTCCAGGTCTCACCGGCCCCGCCCCCCCAGCAGCCCAAGAAGCAGCGCAAACCAGTCCGCCGGGCCAAAAAAGGCGGCCTGGGCTGAAGCAAACTCCCTCCTCCGGGCCGAATGCGGCCCGGAGCGGGCTTATGATGAGCGGTTAACTCAGGAGCGAACATGTCCTCCTCCCCCTTCTACATCACCACCCCCATCTACTACGTCAACGCCGAGCCTCACCTGGGTCACGCCTACACCACCATCGTGGCCGACGTCCTGGCCCGCTTCCACCGCCTGGACGGCCGGGAGGCCTTCTTCTTGACCGGGACCGACGAGCACGGCGACAAGATCATGGAGGCCGCGGCCAAGGCCGGCCAGACCCCCCGCCAGTTCGTGGATCGGATCTCCGGTCTGTTCAAGGCCCTCTGGCCCAGGTTGAACATCGAGCCCAGCCGGTTCATCAGGACCACCGAGGAGGAGCACGTCAAGGTGGTCCAGCGCATTCTCGAGATCGTCAACGACAAGGGCGAGATCTACTTCGGCGAGTACGGGGGCTGGTACTGCCAGGGCTGCGAGCGGTTCGTCCTGGAGCGGGAGCTTAAGGACGGGCTGTGCCCCGAGCACCTGGTCAAGCCCAACTGGATCGCGGAGAAGAACTACTTCTTCAGGATGTCCAACCACCAGGAGTGGTTGATCGATCATATCAAGAGCAACGAGGGCTTCATCCGCCCCCAGCGTTACGCCAACGAGGTCCTGGCCTTCCTGAAGGAGCCCCTGGAGGACCTCTGCATCAGCCGCCCCAAGTCCCGGCTCACCTGGGGCATCAGCCTTCCCTTTGACGACAACTACGTCACCTACGTATGGTTCGACGCGCTGTTGAACTACATCACCGGCCTGGGCTGGCCCGACGATCCCAAGTTCGCCCGGTTCTGGCCCGCCGCCCAGCACCTCATCGCCAAAGACATCCTGAAACCTCACGCCATCTTCTGGCCCACCATGTTGAAGGCGGCGGGGTTCGAACCCTACCAGCGGCTCAACGTCCACGGCTACTGGAACGTGGGCCAGACCAAGATGAGCAAGTCCCTGGGCAACGTGGTGGCTCCTTTGGAGTTGGCCCAGGTCTATGGCCCGGAACCTTTCCGCTACTTCCTCATGCGGGAGATGTCCTTCGGCCTGGACGCCAACTTCAGCGAAGAGTTGCTGGTGGAGCGCTACAACGCCGACCTGGCCAACGACCTGGGAAACCTCTACTCCCGGGTTTTGAACATGCTGGCCCGCTACCGGGACGGCGTCCTTCCCGCCCCGGGCGGGGGAGAGCCCAACGAGGAGGACCGGCGGCTGTCAAGCGCCCTGGAGGGGATGAAACCGGGCGGTGAGCACGACTACGCCCACAACATGAAGGATTTCCATTTCGACCGGGCCTTGTTCGGCGTCTGGCACCTCATCAGCCTGGCCAACAAGTACGTGGTGGCCACCGAGCCCTGGGAACTGGCCAAGAACCCCGAATCGTCGGCCAGGCTGGACACGGTCCTCCACAACCTTATGCAGGTGCTCTGCACCGTGGCCCATCTCATCTGGCCGGTAATGCCCAGGACCGCCGAGGCCATGTGCCGGGGCCTGGGCGGCGGCCTGACCGTGCCCTTGGATTGGGAGGCCCTTTACGCC
>Ga0068714_10003036_pt1 | contig 20458 bp, 15 predicted proteins | sample MTBNYHSulfiMetaG_FD_62988 | JGI IMG/M metagenome (GOLD analysis project Ga0068714, IMG submission 62988) | Enrichment culture microbial communities from rom New York Harbor, USA that are MTBE-degrading - MTBE-NYH (New York Harbor Sulfidogenic)... | ecosystem: Environmental > Aquatic > Marine >... | reverse complement strand
GCGGAGATCACACGTATGTGGAAACCTCCCTGAGCGAAGCCTACGCACCCACACGGGCCTTCTACACCAGGAGCGGATATCGGCCTGTAGCCGAACTCCGGGATTTCTACCGGACGGGGGATCATAAGATCATCTTTCTCAAAGAGCTTCACAAGCACCCGGCATCCGGGCAAACGGGCGCACACACCCCGTAACAGCCTGAAGCAAAACACCACCGTCGCGAGGAAGGCGTGGATAGCGTCCGGCATTTTGCACCGGCCTCCACGCAATGCCGTTTAACCACGGCATGATAAGGAGTCCCGTTTCAATATTCCTTGCACGCCGTACCTGTACGTTCCCTGTGACAGGAACTCCGGAATCCGGCCCATGCCCGCACTAGGCCGGGGCTCGGAATTCATCCCCCGCTTTCCGGAAGGCGGTGTTCCCCCGTTGAAATCGCCCCGAAAATCCTTCTATCTTTGAGATGCATGAGTTGTCTATGGCTGTACGAACCGGTTCGAAAACCCAGTCGGAAGGTGCGCACTCGTCGTGACACCATTCCGCCTCCGAGTTCGGACTCGGGGCTCCAGGAAAGAAGAGACCTTGTACGGCCTCCGTTCCCCCTGGGATCTGCTCTCATCGGGAGCCGATGAAAGACGCAGGGCAGGATATTTCGGTTTCCACGCCCGCCTATTACCGCTTACACGGCAGAAGCGGGAACGCTGAAGGGACCCATGTTTTCAGGGCCCGTGTAGCCACTTGCAGAGAGCCTGGATATGGATACCGTACGAGAACTAATCAGTCTAAGGGTCTTACTGGACAACCTGCTCATCGCGACCTTGCTTTTCTTCTCCTATCGCACGCTCCGCAGACTGGGCACGTGGAAAATCGTAACAGGAATTCTGCTTGCCATGGGGGTTTTCATCGTGGCGAATATTTTCGACTTTCGCGGGGTACGATGGATCTATACCAACGTAAGTCACGTGGCCGTCATAGGTTTCATTGTCCTTTTTCAGCCTGAGATCCGAAAAATGTTCGAACGGGCTGCATCACTCCGGCGGGTGGAGGTTTCCCGAGGAGGAAACGATCTGGCCGGTTTGGTGGGAGACGCGGCCTTCTCTCTGGCTCAGCTTCGTCGAGGAGGCATCCTGGTGTTTCCAGGAAAGGAACCGATCCAGGAGTGGACATCCGGGGGATTTCCACTGAACGCCGTGCCCAGTTATCCCCTCTTCATGAGCATCTTCGATCCCCACTCGGCCGGGCATGACGGCGCCGCCATTGTGGAAAACGGACGGTTCCTCTCTTTCGGGGTCCGCCTGCCCGTGTCCAGAACCAATGCCCTGCCGGATAAATTCGGGACTCGCCACCATGCCGGCATGGGATTGTCCGAAGTGTGCGATGCCTTTGTGGTGGTGATTTCCGAAGAGCGGGGAATCGTAACGGCATTTTATCACGGGAAAATGATCCCCGTTCCGAATCGGGATATGCTGAAGGCCCGATTGATTGCTCACTGGAAGAACGTCTCCTCGTACACCCATCCCGTATACGAGGACGGGCGGCGCTGGGTTCTGGTCCATCAGTTCATGTTCAGTCTGCTGGTGGCTTTTGTGTTCTGGTATACCGTCATCCACGCCCAGGGAGAAGTTCGCGAAAAGGGCCTCACCGTTCCCATCGAGTACGTCGCCACACCGCAGCATGTGATGCTCGTGGGGGACAGGCCCACGGAGATCAAGATTCACGTGGCGGGACCCAAATCGGAACTGGATGAATTGGATCCCTCCCGGTTAAGCGTAAAAATCGATCTATCCAATACCGCCGCCGGCGACAAGAGCTTCATCATTACGGACGATCTCATCAAGTTGCCAAAAAAAGTCAAATTGTTGGATGTCAAGCCCGCGGCGCTGGTTCTCCATTTCAAAGAAATCATTGAAACGGAAGTACCCATAAAGCCTCAAATTGTGGGCCGACTGCCTCAGGGACTCCGGATTACGTCCATTGAACTGAATCCGGAACGTCTCAAGGTCTTGTCTCCCGGACCGGAAGGAAAACCGGGGAATATCACCCTCACCACGACACCCATCTACCTTGAAAATCTCCGAGAATCCACGTCTTTGCTCTGTAAAATCATCGCCCCCCCCACCGTTCAACCCCTGGAGAGAAGATGGCCGGATGTGGAGGTTCGCATCACCGTCGGTTCCGAATGAAACCCAACGCGGTCTTTCAACGGCGACACGCCGGGGGAACTTGTCGCCATGGCCCTCGGGACGATGGAGAAGAACTCCCCTGAGCGAAGATGAGACGGCGGGCGCGGTGCAGGATTCAGCAGACAAACCTCATGAATACGGGGAAAGCGGATGCTTCAAGGCGTTGTCTATCTCATTCTCGGCGTCGTGGTGCTCTATGGAGGGGCGGAGAGCCTGGTCCGGGGCAGTGCCTCCCTGGCATACCGCCTGGGCGTGTCCCGACTGGTCATCGGCTTGACCGTGGTCGCCTTCGGCACCAGCAGCCCGGAATGGGCGGTGAGCATACAAACCGCCTGGGAGGGAAACGGAGCCCTGGCCGTTGGAAATGTCGTGGGCTCGAACATCTGCAACATCGGATTGATACTCGGACTGGCGGCGTGGTGCACCCCGCTGGCCGTGCACATAAATCTCGTACGGTTGCAGATCCCTCTCATGATCCTTGTGTCCCTGATTCTACTGGGTCTGCTGGCGGATCATACACTGGGGCGGAGCGAAGGGGCGCTTCTGTTCGCGGGACTGGCGGCCTATGTCGTTTACAACGTGGTCGTCTCCCGCAGAATTCAGTCGGCATCCCTCCCGGGTGGATGGGTCGAAAAGACCCCGATGAAGGTCCCGGGACGACTCTGGAAAGATGCGGCCGGGGCCGTGGTCGGAGTGGCGCTCTTGGTCGGCGGCGCCAACTTGTTTCTGAGCGGGGCCGTTTCCATCGGTTCCGCAATGGGATGGCCGCCCTCGGTGTTGGGACTCAGCTTGGTGGCCATGGGGACGAGTCTTCCCGAGCTCGCCACTTCCCTGGTAGCCGCGCTGCGTCGCGAAACCGACTTGGCCGTGGGCAACATTGTCGGGTCCAATATTTTCAACGTTTTAGGAATCCTGGGAACGGCGGCACTGGTCCGACCCATGACTTCTTCAGGCATCGGTCTCCCGGACCTGCTCTTCATGACGCTGTTGAGTCTGCTTCTGCTCCCTCTGGCCCGCAGCGGGTACACGCTGAAACGGTGGGAAGGGGTATTACTCCTCGTTCTCTATTCGGGCTATGTATGGACCTTGGTGAGATAATTTGGGGAGAACCCTGCCGATGGAGAATACCTCCGCACTCGTGTGGCGCGGACACAACACCGAAGCAGATAGGGCGGTCGCGGGTTGTGTAGTCCAACGGCCTAAGTAATATCCCTATTCGATGTCAGACCCGGATCCCGCCGCGCCATCCCTCCGGATGATCAGATTTCTTCCTCGATGCGCGATGCGCCCCGAAGCCCGGAGATCTTTCAAGGCCCGAGTGACACTCACGCGATGCGCACCAACCAGAAAACCCAAGTCCTCATGAGTCAGAGGAAACGGAATCAGCTTGCCGGCGGGGTCTTCTACCCCATGTTCGCGCGCCACATCGATAAGAACCTCGGAAAGCCTGTCCGACAGATTAGACAGCGCCATGCTCCCCACCCGAACCGTCAATAGGGAAACACGTTTGCTTAGGTTTCGGATGACTTGCCAACCGATGTTAGGATACTCCTTGACGAGATTCTCGAAGCCGTTCCTTGAAAAACCACAGATGACGGAGTCGTCGAGGGAACGGGCGCTCATAGGATAGTCCATCTCTTCACTCAAGATGTGTTCACCCAGAAAATCGCCTTCTTTTCGGATGTCCAGTGTAATTTCCGTCCCATTTTCAAGAACCTTGCTGAGTTTCACTTTTCCGCCTTTGACCAGGAACATTTGCTCCGCTGGATCTCCCTGATAAAAAATGAATTGCCCGGAAGAATATCTTTTCCTCAACGCCGCTTCTTTCAAGGCTTCAAGTTCATCTTCCCGGAGATTCTCAAAGAGCCACAAATGGCCCACACATACCGGTGAAAGCTGAAGATCTTTCCCGGCCAACTCATCGCAAAGGCATCCCAAGAGCAACCCTTTTCTTACTGCACAATGATCTTCCTATCAGGTGTCCGACGAAACAGGGGGAGGGGTCTGCACACTGGCGACTACCGCTCCCTCGCAGGTCGATCGAAATCTTCGAATCGAACGCCTTCTCGGCCAGCCGTCATCAGCAACAAAAGGGAGGATTAGTACATCCGTGGCTGCCGGTTCAGAAAAAGCATAGGGAGCGCGATGGGGTTTGTCAATGGCGCCGCAGGCTAAGATCCATGCAGAAGGCGGCGTTCCTCGTAAATCTCCTCAATAGCCTGCCGGATCCCGGATGGACCCGGCAGGCTATTGAGGAAGAAGGGCATGCACCACACTGGACACCTCTTCCCAAACTCGGCTTGAACGAATGGTGTCGTGGGAGGACTCACATGTTCAACTGCTCTTTGAGTCGGGAAGCCAGTCGCCGTCCGAGTCTTTCCGCTTCCTCCCAGGTCTCCGTTTGATCCTCGACCTTACAGAATTTGTCCGGCGTCACTTTGGTATCTTCGCCAAAAACCCATGGCAGGGCGCTCATGGGGCAGCATTCTCCGTACCCGCATACCATGCATTCCGGGTTTCCGATGGCTTTCAGCCGCCCTAAGACCTCCATGCCTTCCAGCTTGAGAGCATGCACCACTTGCCGGGCCGCTTCGTCGAGGCCGGGGGCTCCACGCCCGATTCCGGTGGTGACCACCACGGCGAGCTTTCCCCTGTTCAGACCGTTTTGGTGGCGCAAAGAAAAAAGCCGTTCCAGAAAAGCCTTTGTGAAAGCGTCCATGGAACCATACGGACTGTAGCCTCCCAGCACCAACGCGCCGGCGGCGCGCACCTTTTGAGCCAAATCCGGAAAATCGTCTTGCACTTTGCAGATATTGTCCGCCTTGCAACCCAAACATGCGATACACGGTCGGACGTCCAAGCCGCTCAACTTTACGAACTCCGATCGAAGGCCGGAAGATTGGAGCACGGCTTGGATCAGGCGATCCGTGTTGCTGTTGCGGATCGGACTCCCGGAAATCCCCAGTACTTGTGCGTTCATGTTTTTTCCTCCTGCTTCTGAATGCGATTCGCCTGCAATGATTACAATTCTTTTACCCCGGCCTTCGATTCAGGTCTGTAACAAGCGTTACAAAATAAATTTCCGGGCGTCGCTTCCGGCTTTCCGGCTGCACGAAGTGTACAATTCATTGATTTCGCATGGAAAGAAGGCCAATTGACAGGACGAGAGGGATCTCTTACACTGATACCCATCGGGCATCGGCGACAACCGCTATTCGGGATGAGGATCGATTTTCATGAAGTCCTTCCAGAACAAGGAGGAATGCGAACGTTACGATCGATGGTTCGAGTCCACCGAGGGTCGCGATTGGTTCCAACGGGAATGGGATCTCATGGGATCTCTTTTGTCCCCCGGACCGGGGGACGTGCTCCTGGACGTGGGGTGCGGACCGGGACGTCATCTCGAGGAATGGAGGAAACAGGGGCTTCGTTGCGCCGGTCTGGACGTTTCTCCGCACATGGTCGAGTTATGCCGGCGGCGTGTGGGACCTTTCGTCCCCGTGTATCGGGGTTTCGCCGAATCTCTGCCGTTCCCGGACAAGCAGTTTGACATCGTGGTGTTCTTCAAGAGCCTGGAATTTTTTCAAGATCCCGCCCTGGCGTTGCGTGAGGCTTGGCGCGTTGCGCGTAAGCACGTTTTTATCGGAATCCTGAATTCCTGCTCACTGGCGGGAATCAAGCATTCGGTTCTATGGTCCTTTAAGGACTCCGTGTTTCGCCACGCCCGCCTCTTCACCCTGTGGGGCGTCCGCAGGCTCGTGCGCAAGACGATGCTCCCTGTCCAAATGGAATGGGCTTCCATACGCACTGCCCCCTGGTTTTCTTCCCACAGGGCGGATCATCGATCCGTGGGGACAAGCCCCTTCGGTGATCTCCTGGCTGTTCGACTGGATTTGGCGCAAACGATCCAAATGCGCGCAACGGCATCGAGCCGGGTCCCTAAGGGAGTGGGTGCGCTGATCCATGGGGCCGCAAGGGGGGGGTATGAAAGAAGCCCTGTTGTATTCCAAAAGCGATGACAGTAAAGTTGTATGCGCCTTGTGTTCCCATCGTTGCGTCATCAAGCCGGGAAGAAAGGGCCTCTGTGGAGTCCGGGAAAACCGGGGCGGCGTGCTTTTTTCCCTGGTATATCGAAAACTGATCGCCCAGCATGTGGATCCCATCGAGAAGAAACCCTTGTTTCATGTGCTCCCCGGTACTCTGTCTTATTCCATAGCCACGGCGGGATGCAATTTCCGATGCGTCTTTTGCCAGAATGCGGACATATCCCAGATGCCGCAGAATATGCAGCTCGTCCGGGGGTACGATGCGGCTCCGGATGATGTCGTGGAGGACGCCGTCCGGCAAAACTGCCGATCCATCGCCTATACCTACACGGAGCCGACGATTTTTTTCGAGTACGCCCTGGATGTGGCGGTGCCGGCCGCCGGCCGCGGGCTCCTCAATGTTTTCGTAACCAACGGGTACATGAGCCCGGAATGTCTGGATACCATTGGAAATTATCTCCATGCGGCCAACGTGGATCTCAAATCCTTTCGGGACGAATTCTACAAATCCCGATGCGGAGCCCGACTTCAGCCCGTTTTGGACTCCATCCGGAAAATGAAGGAAATGGATGTGTGGGTGGAAATTACCACGCTCCTCATCCCCGGCGAAAACGATTCCGATGAAGAAATTCGTGACATCGCACGGTTCCTGGTGGAAGTGGGCCGGGAAACTCCTTGGCACATCAGCCGGTTTTTCCCTCAGTACCGGTTCACGGAGGCCCCGCCTACTCCTCCCGAAGACGTGCGCCGGGCACGGGAAATCGGGCTTCAAGAGGGACTCAAGTACGTGTATACGGGAAACCTTCCCGGAGACGAGGGCGAAAGCACTTTTTGTCCAGCATGTGGACGCGTCGTCATCGATCGCCGGAGATATGGGATTCACCATGCCCGACTAACCGGTTCCGCCTGTTCTTCCTGCGGGGAGCCCATCGACGGGATATTTCCCTGATACCCTGCCGGGAGCGCCATGGGAACGAGAAGAATCCGGATCACCGTGGCGTCGGTGATACTGCTTTCTTTGCTGGTGTGGGTGTTTTCCTCTCCGGTGGACCGGTACCTTTTTATCAAGGAGTTGCAGCTATGGTCCTCGGGATTCCGCCGGGAAGAAGTTCATACGTCGTTGGGCGCCTTTGGATATTATGTGGGGGGGACGAACAAGAATGCAGTCCCTTTGATATTGGTTCACGGACTGGGATTGTTTCCCGAGTATTGGGAACCGTTGATGCTCCTGCTGGCCGATGAGTTCCGCATATGCGCCGTGGAACTCCTGGGGTTCGGTCGAAGTATGGATTCTTCCATTTCCCGCAACGAATATACCTTATCCTTGTATACCCGGCAGATTGAAGTGTTGATGGAGCTTCTTCAATGGGATCGACCCATCCTTGTGGGTGTATCCCTGGGCGGTTGGATCGCGGCCCGGTACGCTTTGGCTCACGAATACGCACTGAGAGGCCTCGTTCTCGTTTCGCCGGTGGGCTTGGATACATTCAGGTCTCAGGAAGAGTTGAAACGTCTGCGAGAAGTTTTCGATTTCAGGACGCCGGAGCAATTTCGCCGACTGGTGCATGAGTACCTGGATACGGAGCCGGAGAGGATCCCTCAGATTCTGGCACGGGTGGCGGTTTATCAAGCGAATCGAGGGGCCTATCGAGCGCTTCTGGAAAATCTGACGGAGGAGGATTGGATCGGAACCCAGGTTCACCGCCTTTCGCTTTCCACCGCTCTTATCTGGGGGACTCTAGACCGCGTATCTCCTCACCGGGGAGGCATGGAGCTGTCACGCAACATGCCCCGGGCGCGATTGTTCACTTTGGAAGGAACCGGACACGATTACCTGCTGCGGCGCCGGCGGCAGACACTGGCCGCGGTCCAAGAAGCGCTTCGTTGGATCCGAGAGCAAGAGGCGACAGCCCCCGTGGGCCGAGCGTCTCTCCACTGATCCTCCGTGTACCTTAATTTGGGAGCTTTCATTTGCGCCCATCCGCGTCACGAGTCGGCGGGCGCTCCGCAATCCGTATTCGGAATCCCGGCGTACCCGCCCAGTTCCGGTTTCAATCCCCTGGACATCAGTTCCTGCAACGCCTGAAGCGGAGGCTTGCCGCAGTAAAGAATCCGGTAAACCTGCGAGCAGATGGGCAATTCGATGCCTTCCCGCCGACTCATATCATAAACGGACTTGGCCGTTCGGACGCCTTCCGCAACCATGACCATGGAACCCAGAATATCCGGCAAAACACGGCCTTTTCCCAGATCGAACCCCACCGTTCTGTTTCGACTCAATTGCCCGGTACACGTGAGCACCAGATCGCCTATACCCGCCAGACCGGAAAATGTCAGGCGATCGGCTCCCAGCGCCATTCCGAATCGGCTTATTTCTGCAAGTCCCCGAGTAATTAACGCCGCCAGGGCGTTGCCCCCCAACGCCAGCCCCTCCGTCACGCCTGCGGCGATGGCGATAACGTTCTTGAGCGCACCTCCCAGTTCCACCCCGGTTACATCGGAGGATGTGTATACGCGGAAGAAATCGTTGGAAAAGATCCTCTGAACGTCACAAGCGACCTTTTCATCATAAGCGGCCACCGTCACGGCGGTGGGTAATTTCCGAGCAACTTCCCGGGCAAAGCTCGGCCCTGAAAGAAAGGCGAGTCGTCCATGGAAAGAAGAAGGAAGTAGTTCCTTAAGCAAGTCGGACATGAGACAGAGCGTATCGTTCTCTATGCCTTTGGCGGCGCTCAGTATCACGGAATCCGGCCGAATGAAAGGGACCAGTCGTTCCAACACGCCCCGGTAGACGTGTGAAGGAACCACCAGGACGACGATCTCTTTGTCGGCGGCGGCCCATTGGAGATCGCAACCCGCATGAATATTGCCCGCCAACGCCACTCCAGGTAGAAACAGTTTGTTTTCCCGGTCCCGTTCGATTTGGCGGTGAACCTCCTCTTCAAAGGCCCAGAGGTCCACGTTATGACCATTCAAGGCCAAAACCTGGGACAAGGCGGTCCCCCAGCTTCCAGCGCCGATCACACCCACGTTCGCCACCGGATCACTCCTCTTTCTCTGCCAATTTCGCCAATCCCACGACTTTCTCCGCAGCATCCATCGTCTTGAGCCTCACTCCTTGAGTGGCTCGCCCGATGTTGGAAACATCCCGGACGGGAATCCGGATGGCAATCCCATGGTTTGTGATAAGCATGAAATCGTCATCCTCACTGACAATGGCCATGCCGACCACGTTGCCGTTGCGCGCCGTGGTCCGGATATCGATAATGCCTTTGCCGCCCCGTCCCTGCGAGCGATACGACTGATTTCCAGTGCGTTTCCCGTACCCGTTTTCCGTGACCGTGAGGATGCTCTCCGCGCCGTCTTCGCGAAGCACCTCCAGGGATACGATTTCATCGTCCTCGGACAACCTCATACCCATGACGCCTCGCGCCACCCGACCTATGGGCCGGACATCCGATTCCGGAAATCGGATGCACTTGCCCAGTTTTGAACCCAGAAGCACATGCTGGCCACCGTCGGTGATGCGGGCGGCGATTACTTCGTCCGCTTCATCGATCTCGATGGCTTTAATCCCGTTTACTCGTACATTCGAGTAGGCGGAAAGAGCGGTTTTCTTGATCAGGCCTTTCTTGGTGGCGATGATGGTGAACGCATTCTTGTCGAAATGAGGCACGGGAAGTACGGTGGCCACGTGCTCGTGCTCTTGAAGGGAAAGCAGATTCACCAGCGCCTTTCCTTTGGCCACCCGCCCCGATTCCGGAATTTCATGCACTTTCATCCAATATACCCGACCCAGATTGGTGAAAAACAGGAACATGTCGTGCGTCGAACCCGTAAACAAGTGTTCCACGAAATCTTCGGCCACCGTCCCCATGCCCGTCTTCCCCCGGCCGCCCCTTCTCTGACTCCGGTAAATACTGATGGGGTTTCTCTTGATGTATCCCCGGTGGGTGATCGTTACGATCATCTCTTCCTGGGCGATAAGGTCCTCCGTGTCCAATTCCTGGGCATCCCGGATAATTTCCGTCCTGCGCGCGTCGCCGTAAAGCTTCTTGATTTCCCGCAGTTCATCCGCAATGATGCCCATGACCTTGCGTTCACTCTCCAGTACTTCCTTGAAGTACCGTATCTGTTCAAGCACCTCCTTGTATTCACGGTCAATCTTGTCGCGCTCCATGCCTGTCAGGCGTTGGAGCCGCATCTCCAGGATAGCGGTGGCCTGCTTTTCCGAAAGGCCGAAGCGCTCCATGAGACGGCTTCTGGCTTCCGCAACACTGGTTGAAGCCCGAATCAGGGCAATCACTTCATCCAGGTGATCCAGCGCAATCTTGAGTCCTTCCAAAATATGGGCGCGTTCTTCCGCCTGTTTCAGCTCGTACAGAGTTCGGCGTATGACGATTTCTTTTCGATGGTTGAGGAAATGATGGATTACGCCCTTCAGATTCAGCACCTCGGGTCTCCGGTTCACAATGGCCAGCATGATGATTCCGAAGGTCGCTTGCATCTGAGTATGCTTATAGAGCTGATTCAGGAGTACTCCGGCGTTTTCGTCTTTGCGGAGTTCCAATACGACTCGCATTCCCTCCCGGTCCGACTCGTCTCGTATGTCCTGAATCCCGTTAATTTTTTTTGCCTTGACCAGTTCGACGATTTTTTCGATGAGACGGGCCTTGTTTACCTGATACGGCAATTCGGTGATTACGATGTTATCCCGATTCTTCTTGTGAAGGGTTTCGACCACGGTCCTTGCCCGGATCTGAATGATTCCCCGACCGGTTTTGTACGCTTCCAGAATTCCTTTATTGCCGTGAATGAAGCCTGCCGTCGGAAAATCGGGACCGGGTAATATGCGAAGGAGTTCTTCGACGGAAATATCGGGCCGCTCGATTTGAGCCAAAATAGCACCAACCACTTCGCCCAGGTTGTGCGGAGGAATGTTGGTGGCCATGCCCACCGCGATGCCCGCCGCCCCGTTGATCAGAAGATTGGGTACTTTTGCCGGAAGCACGGTCGGTTCTTCCAAGGAATTGTCGTAGTTCGCTTCGAAGTCCACCGTCTCTTTATCGATGTCTTCCATGAATTCATGAGCCAACCGCGCCATGCGGACTTCGGTATACCTCATGGCGGCCGGGCTGTCCCCGTCCACCGATCCGAAGTTCCCTTGGCCATCCACCAAAGGGTATCGCATGCTGAAATCTTGGGCAAGACGCACCAGGGTATCATATACCGCGGCATCCCCGTGTGGATGATACTTACCGATCACATCACCGACTACGCGGGCGGATTTCTTGTACGGCTTATTCCAATCGTTTTTCAGCTCCCGCATGGCGTACAGGACCCTGCGGTGAACCGGTTTCAAACCATCCCGCACGTCGGGCAACGCACGCCCGATAATCACGCTCATGGCATAGTCCAAGTAGGACTTCTTGATCTCATCCTCAATATTTACCTGCAATACATTTGCTTCCATAGGCACTTTCGCAATCGGCCCACCGATGAAAGCCGCGACCGGCGGCGTTCCGCGCCATTTTTCCTCCGCGCGGCGTACTCCCTCGACGTTTCACTTCTCAAAATGTACGTTTCGCGCCGACTCTCGTCTTTACAACGGAAGGCCCGTAACTTCGTTGTTGGTCGGGTGTTGAGACTTGATGGGTTTCTGTCAGGGTTCATTCGCCGGCGATAAGATCCCATACAGAAAGACCTACCGTCTCAACTGGAGATTGTTCTTAATCAATTTAACTCCCTCCACGGTTCCGGCGATTTCCACGGCGCGTCTGGATTGATTCTCGTTGGCTACCACCCCGTTCAGGGTCACCATTCCCTGAAACGTATCCACATCGATGGTGAACGCCTTGATTTCCCTGTCCTTCATGAACTCTTTCTTGATCAGCAGACTGATACCGGCATCGTCCAATTGTGTTCTAATCGGGCGTTCATCCGTTCCCACGGCATAGGCGCCCACCGCCCCGCCGCCCACGACCACGGGAGCGCATCCATGGGAGGCAAAAAGGATTGTTCCCACCAGGAGAACGCATCCCGTAACGGCGATCCATAATTTCATGATGTCTCCCTCATTAGAATTGGTTGTGCTCTCCCGTTGACCAACGATACGGCGCGCAGACTGAGGTAGAACGATACGATGCGCACAAATCCTGAAGAATGAAGCGCAGCGCCGAGGGTCGCGTTCTTTGCGGCCTTTCAAATATCCAACTTAGTCACTTCCAGTGCATTTTCGAAAATGAACTCCCGGCGAGGTTCCACCTGATCTCCCATGAGCACGGTGAAGATCTCATCCGCCTCCACAATATCCTCGACACGGACCTGGAGCAGCGTACGACGACTCGGATCCATCGTGGTTTCCCACAATTGTTCCGGATTCATCTCGCCAAGGCCCTTGTACCGTTGCAGATTCAAACCCTTGTGGCCTTCGTCGAACAGATACCGCAGCAGTTCCTCTTTATTTTTGAGTTCCATCTGGCTGTCCTTGTCCTCCAAGAGGAAAGGAGGGTTATGGATCAGCTCCAGGGTGCTCCAGATTTGAACCGCTTTTCGGTAGTTGTAAGAAGTAAGCAGACTCCATCCCACCGAGGAGGTTTTCTTCTGAACGCCCAGGACGGATATCGTCGGTTCCCAGATATTGTGCTCTTCATCCCGGTCAATACGATCCATCTGAAGCTTTCGGTCCGCCATTTTTTCCTGCAATCCGTGAACCGCATCGATATCTCTCAGAAGATCCGGATTCACATTATGTTCCACCAGGAATTCCATCAACTCCCGATCGTATCCGCGCTGCTCCACCTTTTCCACGTTTTTCACATATTCCATGAGGCGTCGCACCAACGATATAAAACGAGCTCCATTGACCGAAACATCCGAGCCTTTGATGCGGAGCATTCGCCTGCCCGTAACCCTTTTCAGTATGAATTCCTGAAATTCTTCTTCGTTCTTTTTGAACTCCGGATCCTTTCCCTTTTCCGCCACCCGATAGAGAGGGGGCTGGGCGATGAACAGGTTGCCCCGCTCGACGATCTCTCGAAAATTCCGGAAGAAGAACGTAAGCAGCAGCGTTCGGATGTGAGATCCATCCACGTCCGCGTCCGTCATGATCACAATCTTATGGTACCGGAGCTTTTCCATATTGAAATCCTCCGGACCGATGCCGGTGCCCAAGGCGCTGATGATGGTTCGAATTTCCTGATTGGCGAGCATTTTGTCGAATCGGGCTTTTTCCACATTCAGTATCTTGCCCTTCACGGGAAGAACCGCCTGAAATCTCCGGTCCCGCGCTTGCTTCGCAGATCCTCCCGCCGAATCTCCCTCCACGATGAATATTTCACTGCTTCTCGGATCCCTTTCCTGGCAATCAGCCAATTTTCCCGGCAAGGCGTGATCCGAAAGCACTCCCTTGCGCCGAGCCAGTTCTTTGGCGCGGCGCGCGGCTTCCCGGGCTCTCGCCGCCTCGACGACCTTTTCCAGGATCTTTTTGGCCACCTGCGGGTTTTCTTCCAGAAATCGAGCCAATCGTTCGTTCATGAGGTTTTCTACCAGGCCCTTGATTTCGCTGTTTCCCAATTTCGTCTTGGTCTGGCCCTCGAACTGCGGCTTTCGAAGCTTGACACTGATGACCGCGGTAAGCCCTTCCCGAAGATCATCTCCGGTGATTTTCTCCTTCAGATTCTTGGGAAGATTCGCACTGCCCGCGTATGCGTTGATGGTCCGTGTAAGCCCGGCTCGAAATCCGCTCAAGTGGGTCCCGCCCTCTTTAGTATTTATATTGTTGGCAAAGGAAAAAATCTCCTCATTATAGGTATCATTGTATTGTAAAGCAATTTCTATACTGACGTCTTCTCTTTCCCCGAAAATGTAAATAGGTTTATCATGGACCACGTTTTTAATTCGATTCAGATATTCTACAAATGATACGATTCCACCATCGTACTGAAAATTGTTTTGTCTGTTATCCTTCTCGTTTACTATAGATATAAACAAACCTTTGTTAAGAAAAGCGAGTTCTCTAAAACGTTTAGATAGCCTATTGTATCTCAAATCTATATTATCAAAAATAAGTTGGTCGGGCTTAAAGGTTATTTTGGTCCCGGAACCTCTGGTTTCCCCAAGCCTAGCCAACTCGGTAACTTTATTTCCTCTTTCATATCGCTGATGGTAAACACATCCATCGCGTCGTATCTCAACCTCCAGGAACTCGGATAGGGCATTAACCACACTTACGCCTACTCCATGGAGACCGCCGGAAACTTTGTAGGACGTATTATCGAATTTGCCTCCGGAATGAAGTTTTGTCATGACTACTTCTAAAGCAGGTACTCCTTCTATTTTGTGCAAATCAACAGGAATGCCACGACCGTTGTCTTCCACCGTTACGCTGTTATTTGTATGGATTATTACCTGGATTTCGGTGCAATACCCTCCCAGAGCCTCATCAATTGAATTGTCCACGACCTCGTAGACAAGATGATGCAAGCCATCCTCATCCGTATTCCCGATGTACATGGAGGGTCGTTTACGGACCGCTTCCAGTCCCTCAAGAACTTTAATCTGATCCGCATCGTATAGTGGTGATTGATCCATGTATGGTTATTTTCAACCTCCCAATTGCATGGGCATTACAAGTCCAAGAAAACCGACGTCCGCCTCTCCTTGAATCGTACACCCGTGCTGTTCATCGGAAAAACTCAAGCTCACCTGTTCGCTTTGCATTACGGAGAGTGCATCCATCAAGTATTTTGGGTTGAACGCGGCTTTAAAAATGCGCCCGGCATACGTGACGTTCATGACTTCCTGAGCATCGCCCAGTTCCGGGTTGTTCAAGGACAGCTCCAATTTGTCGGGAATCAATTCCAGTCGAACTCCTTTATGACGATCCGATGTCATGATGGACATTCTGCGAAGCATTTCCAGAAAGCGTTTCCGTTCCAATTCTACGATCCGTTGCTCGCCTTTAGCCAGAACCTGATGATAATTTGGAAATTTCCCTTCCAGCAGGCGCACCGCCACGAGACAAGATCCGCTCAGGACCACCCCCGAAGATTTGCTCATACCGAACCGGATGGTTCCGTCGTTTTCGACCAGTCGACTGATTTCCGTTACGCCCTTTTTCGAAAGAACAACGCCCTCTTCGAATTCCAGATCCGCGGGATTTTCCAACTCCAAATCCATCAGGGAGAGTCGGTGTCCGTCCGTTGCAACCATACGAAGAAAAACGGCCTCATCGCGTGGAATTTTTTCCACATACACTCCGCTCGTACTGTAAAACCCGTCCTCGGCCGCCGAGGAAAAGACGGTGCATTGTATCATACGGCGCAGTGCATCCGCTTCCATTTCAACGGTCTTGAGATGATCATGTTTCGGAATGTCCGGAAAATCCTCCGGGGAAAGCCCGAACAGACTGAATCGCGCTTCATCGGCTGAAATATTCACCCGGTTATTCTCTTTTTTTTCAACGAGCATCTCATTGGAAGTCAGATTACGGGCGATTTCGAAAAGTTTGCGTCCGGATGTAGCCAGACTCCCCTCCTGGAAAATTCGTGCCGGAAAAGAACCTCTGAAGCCCACCTCCAGATCCGTAGCTTCGATGAGAATGTGCTGTTCGACCGCGGTAATGCGTATGTGTGACAGAATGGGCATGCTGGATTTTCGTTCCACAATGTTCTGGACTTTTCCAAGGGCGTTTAGAAATTCGGTGCGATCGACGGAGAATTGCATAATTGATTACTCCCTAAAAGGATATTCTTATAATCCTAGAATACACGCTGTGCTAATCTGAATTTCAGGCAAAAAATAAATTATTTTAATAAGTTAATGTGATAGATACGGTTAAGAATTGCATCGACGTATCAATAAATCCGTGGTTAGGAAACAATCCGAACAGACCAAACCCGGAGTTACCGGATCAAAAAGGAATAAGGGACGGATATCACGGCCAAAAAAACTGTGCGTTCTTTGTTTGTTTTCCGTCAACTGTGAATAAGGATCTTTAATTCCCGGAAAATCTTTTGCATCCGGCTGTCATCGCGGAGCCGGCGTTCCACCTTTTGGCATGCCCGGATGACCGTGGTATGATCCTTATTTCCGAAGCGCCCCGCGATAATGGAATACGGCTCTCCCGACAAGTGCCGGACAAGATACATGGCCATTTGTCTGGCATAGGAGATGTCTCGGGTCTTCTTGGAGGATTCCAGGTCTGTGGTGCTGGTTCCGAAGTACTTGCACACTTCCTGTTGAATTCGATGGATGAGGTCTTGACCGGGCATATCCTGCTTTTGTTCCAGCATGGTGCGGACTTCCCGGAGTTTCAACGGTTTTTTGGATAGGGATGCATATGTCGCCAGACGGATGATGGAGGATTCTAATAGATGAAGGTTCATTCTTTCGCTGGAAGCGAGATAGCCCCGGATTTCCGATGAAAGGGGGAGCTGCTCCCTTTCACATTTTCTCTCGATGATTCGTTTTTTCATTTCCACACTCGGGTGGCAAATTTCAGCCATAACTCCCCAAGAGAGTCGGGATCGCAACGGGTCGTTGAGTCCGGGAAGATCTCTGGGCAGGGTTTCCGCGGAAACCACGATTTGTCGTTGGTGATTGTACAGGCGGTTGAAAAGGTGGACAAATTCCGCTTGGGCGCGTTTCGTGGAACTCATCCGGTGGATGTCATCCAGCAGGAGCAGGTCGATTTCCGAGCAGCGGGAACGGAATTCATCCAGACGATTCGCCCGTGCATACGCTTCGGCGCAGCGACAAAAACGGTCGGCCGTTACATAACATACGTTCTTGAAACGCGCCTGTCTAACCGTATGGTTGGCGATGGCGTGCAGGAGGTGCGTTTTTCCGGATCCCAGAGGGGCGTGAAGAAAAAACGGGTTGTAGGTGTGTCGCGAAGAAGTGGCGATTTTGAGGGAAACCTTGAACGGCAACAGGTTGCAACACCCGGTAATGAAATTCTCAAAGATGCGCTCCGGATCCAAGGGTTCCGAAAGAGAAGGAAGCGTATCGCCGCCGGTTCGTGAATTGGGATTCAAGGCGTCAAAACAGCGATACTTGATCCGGAAAGGAAGGGAGAAACGCTCCCGTACGATCTCGCGGATGAGGTTTTCGTATTGTTCCGAAAACCAAAGCTGATGAAAATGATTGGGAACTTCGAGAAGGATTCCCCGGGAATCATTTCCGAGGAGCCGGATCGGAGCGAACCAAGTCTGAAAGGCGGTTTCCCCGATGCGCTCCCGCGTTCTGCTTAGGACCCAATCCCAATCAACCATCATATAACACCATGAAGTTACAGAAAAAAACAGGTAATTCCTTATACGTGAACTGCGTGAAAAAATCAAGCCGCTTGTTGGGCCCCATGGACGAAAAGACCGCGGATCCGTGGAGGAAGCGGAGAAAAATGCTGTGTTTTGTGAAAAAATGTGTTATGCACGGTACGGTGTGTCTTCCATGACGGAACGGAAGAGCATGGGCCGTCAATCGAGTCGTTTTCAGGTGTATCGTACGTAAAGGGGTGAGTGTTGTCGTATACGGTTGCATTGGCGGGTAAGGGCGGTGTCGGGAAAACCACGCTGGCCGGATTCATGGTTCGATTTCTGGTAGTACGCGGATTGAAGCCTGTTCTTGCCGTGGATGCGGATGCAAATTCCAATTTGAACGAAGTATTGGGCCTCGATGTGGAGGGGACCGTTGGAGGGGCTCGTGAAGAGATGAAGCGCGGAGTCCCTTCCGGAATTACCAAGGACGTGTTCATGGAGATGAAGATCGGGGAGTCCCTCGTGGAATCGGAAGGCTTTGATCTTCTTGTCATGGGCAGGCCCGAAGGGGAGGGGTGTTATTGTGCGGCGAATACGCTTCTGGCGGAATATATCCGCCGCCTCAGCGACAATTACCCCTTCATCGTGATCGACAACGAGGCCGGGATGGAACATATGAGCCGGCTGAACGCCAAGGAAATCGACCTGCTTCTGGTGGTATCGGATGCGAGTCGGAGAGGAATTCAGGCGGCGGGTCGAATTGCGAGACTGGCCCATGAATTGAACCTGACCGTAAAGAAGGAAGCGGTCATTGTAAATCGGGCGAGTGACGGGGAGATGCACTCATTGTTGGGTCTTATACAGAGAGAGAACTTGAAACTTGCAGGAGTGATACCGGAGGATACGGAACTGGCGGAATTCGATCTTTTGGGGAAGCCTACCTTTCAACTGCCTGACACCAATCCGTCCGTTGTCGCCGCGTTCCGCCTTTTCAAGGAGTTGGTGGAGATTCCTTAGCAGCCCGTTGATACACCGGATTGCGGGCAGGCCGGTACAAAAGGATGAGATGCAAGGCGGGCGAATCCTGAGGAATGAGGCGTACAACCAGTACGCCGCAATGACGAAGGAGGAAGGCCAACGCCGCAGATCGTGTTTTTTGACGGCCTGTTAGGGAAGCGGGACATCACGGCGACCGGGTTTAGCTTGACAGTTCCGGGAATGTTTCATTACATTCCTTAATTCAAGACCACCATGTTAATATTTTCACAAATCTGCGAAGGAGGGACGACAGTTGGCCTACCAAATTCCGAAGATCCAATACAGCGGCAATATTCGACAAGTGACGTTGGGTCAAGGCGCTAAGGCAATCCGAATAGGCGGACAAGAAGCCTATAATTTTCACGCGTTCGAAGGGAAACTACCCAATCTCCCGCGCATTGCCATGGAAGTCTGGGACATGGTCCCCGAAGAATGGCCTGAAGCCGCCAGAGCGCCGTTCCAGGGCGTCCTGGACGATCCCGGCGCGTGGGCGAAGAAATGTGTGGAGGAATATGGGGCGGACATCATTGCGGTTGAACTGCGCAGCATTGATCCCAACGGCCTCAACAAGAGCCCACAGGAGGCTTCCGCGCAAGTGAAGAAAGTCGTGGACGCCGTGGATGTACCCGTCATTGTATGGGGATGCGCAAATCCGGAAAAGGACGCCGAAGTCCTCAAGAAGATCGCCGAAGATTTTGAAGGAAAGCATCTGGCCATCGGACCGGTGGAGGAAAAGAATCACAAGGTCATCGGTGCGGCGGCTCTCGCTTTCAAGCACACGGTCATTTCCTCGAGCCCCATCGACGTGAACCTGGCCAAACAGGTGAATATCCTCCTGGAAAATCTGGGTGTCAAAGGGGATGTCGTCATCGATCCCACTACCGGTGGACTGGGGTACGGTCTTGAGTACAGCTATTCCGTCATGGAGCGAATCCGTATGGCGGCTCTGGCTCAAGAGGATGACAAACTCCAGTTTCCTCTGGTCAACAACCTGGGCTTTGAAATCTGGAAGTCGAAAGAAGCCAAGATGACGCATGAGGAAGCTCCCAACTTGGGCGATCCGGCGAGACGGGGAATTCTCATGGAAGCCGTGGCTGGCGTGGTCTACGCCCTGGCCGGGTCGGACGTTCTCATCATGAGGCATCCCGAATCCGTCAAATTGGCCCGAAAATTCTTCGATTATGTGGTGACCGGAGACTTGAGCATCAGCCCCGCGGAGCTGGCGGAAAAGCTTTCCCGGATGAAACAAAAACCGGAGGGTGAGTACCCGCCCATTGTGAAGGAGGTCGTGGCGGAGCCGGTGAAGGAAGCGGCGGCCCCCAAGGAAGCGGCCCCGAAGCCCAAGCCGGAAGCGGCTCCAGCCAAAGAGGAACCCTTAGCGGCCCCGAAGCCCGAACCGGTTAAGGAAGTCAAACCGGTCGTGGAAGCCGCCCCTGCGGTAGATGAAGCCAAGGTGAAAGCGGAGGCGGAAGCGAAGCAGAAGGCGGAGGAAGAGGCCAGGCGGAAAGCCGAGGCGGAAGCCAAGGTGAAAGCGGAGGCGGAAGCGAAGCAGAAAGCCGAAAACGAAGCCAGGAAGAAAGCTGAGGAGGAAGCTCTCAAGAAGAAAGCCGAGGAAGCGGCCCAAGCCGAAAAGGCGGCTGTAGAGGAAGCTCGAAGAAGCAAGCGCGCCGAGGAGCGTGCCGAGCGGCTCAAGGAGCACGCCCATGAGGAGATGGAAGTTTCCATGACTCCCGCGGCGGTCCAAATGTCTTTTGTGGAAAAGCTGTTGGCGGGAGTGGATCGGGTCCATAGGAGATCCATGCCGTAGTCTCGACCTTTGCCCTGGCCGCCGTAGTGGGAAGGCGAACAACGTCCAGGGGCGCCCGAATAGGACTTAGAGCGAGGAGGAAAAGACGTCATGACGCAACAGGAATCCAGAAAGGAACACGCT
>Ga0068714_10003030_pt1 | contig 20488 bp, 15 predicted proteins | sample MTBNYHSulfiMetaG_FD_62988 | JGI IMG/M metagenome (GOLD analysis project Ga0068714, IMG submission 62988) | Enrichment culture microbial communities from rom New York Harbor, USA that are MTBE-degrading - MTBE-NYH (New York Harbor Sulfidogenic)... | ecosystem: Environmental > Aquatic > Marine >... | reverse complement strand
GCGCCCGCCCTCTCGTGTCATCCCGAACGCGACCCCGAGCGTCAGCGCCCGCCCTCTCGTGTCATCCCGAACGCGACCCCGAGCGTCAGCGCCCGCCCTCTCGTGTCATCCCGAACGCGACCCCGAGCGTCAGCGAGGGGGAGCGGAGGGATCTGCCCCAGCGGAGGGAGCACCTTCGTTGGGGCAGATCCCTCGTCGCTTCGCTCCTCGGGATGACATGTTGTGTGGGTGCTTGACCTTGCGCCTTTGCGCCTTAGCGCCTTTGCGTTTCCTCCCTCTCGAGCGCTGACGGGGTCGAGGTCGTCGGGTTGCGGGCAGCGCCCGCGCCCATGGCCTCCCATCGTCCCGGGCCACCCCCGCCGTCGGCCACGAGCGTGGCCCGCCGGCTCTCGGCGCGCTGCTGGCCGGAAGCCCGCACCCGGGCGTCCCGGTCGAGCCCGGCGAACGTGTCCGGCCACGACGGTGAGCGCCGGGCGGGAGCGGCTCGACTGGCCCGGTCATTCCCGCTAGACTGCTCGCATGGAACACTTGCCGACCTCGGGAACACCCAAAGGAGGACGAACGGACATGCGACACGTGCTCCCCGCTGTAGCGCTGACATGCCTCTGCCTGGGGGTCTTGCCACTCGAGGCAGACGACGTCACCGGGGCGGATCGGGTTCTCTGCTCCGCGCTCGAGGTGACGATCGCGACCGAGGACGGACAGTGTGTGTCCGACCTGGCGTCGAACCTCAACGTTCCCCAGTTCATCGAGATCGACCTCAAAGCCGGGCGCCTGTCGACCACCGCGGCCAGCGGACAGAACCGCGCCACGACCGTCGGGTCCGTGAAGCGGGAGGGCGGCCTCGTCATCCTGCAGGGCTTCGAGAACGGCCGCGCGTTCAGCTTGATGATCGTCGAGACGACCGGCCAGCTCACGGTCGCCGTCGCCCGCGAGGGGCTGGCGGTCACCGCTTTCGGGGCCTGCACGCCGATGGCAGCACCGGGCCGGTAACGAGAGGAGGGAGACCATGACCACCAAGCTCACCATCGCGGCCGCGCTCGTCATCGCCTCCGCGGGAACCCTGCTCGCCCAGGCGCCGCCGGCCACCCAGCCGCCGAGCGGTCAGAAGACCCTGGCCGCCACCCTCAACGTGTACGTGTTCCCGACCACGGGACAGACGCCCGAGCAGCAGTCGACCGACGAGGCCACCTGCTACAACTGGGCGGTGCAGAACACCGGCTCTGACCCCTTCAACCTGCAGCAGCAGGCGCAGCAGCAGGCACAGCAGACTCAGGCTGCGCAGCAGCAGGCCGCGCAGGTCGGCAAGGGCTCGGGGGCCGCCGGCGCCGTCGGCGGCGCGGCGGTGGGCGCCCTGATCGGCGAGATCGCCAGTGACGACCCCGGCAAGGGGGCAGCCTACGGGGCCGCGGCCGGGTTGCTCGCGGGCCGACGCCGGGGCAAGCAGGCACAAGCCCAGGCAACCCAGCAGGCGACCCAGCAGGGGCAGCAGGCGCAGCAGGCCACCGCCCAGCAGATCGAGAACTTCAAGAAGGCCTTCAGCGTCTGCCTCGAAGCCAACAAGTACATGGTCAAGTACTAACCTGCCCTTTCGGGCAGGGGGGGTTGCCCTTTCGGCCGATTGACGGGCGGGCGTGACGGGTCGACAGTGGGGCGGTCGTGCCCCGGTCGGGCGGCCTCCGTGTGGCCGGTTCGGGGCTTCCGGGAAGGCGCCGTTTGTTGCCGCAGCTCTGCGTCGGCCGAGAGCAGTGTTCCGACCTCGGGAGGGTACCGCTCGCCCGCCCGCGGCAGTGGCGCTATCATCTCCCCCACATGCGCGACCGGTCTTCGTCTCACCGTGGCGGGCAACCCTGGACGGCGGGACAGGCACTCGACAGGAGGCAGAACGTGCAACACCTGCGCAACGCGGTGCTCGGTGACGGGCGCACCCGGCGGTGGTTGACGGTCATGGTGGCGGTCATCGGTGTCGCGACCACCGGCTGCGGTCGCGCGAGCGTCGGTCCGCCGGCGGCCACCGGCCCGACGGAGGTCACGGCGGTCACGGTGACGCCGCGGGACGCCCCGGTCAGCTTCGAGCTCGTGGCACAGACGCAGAGCTCGCGCCAGGTCAACATCCAGGCGCGGGTCAGCGGCTTCCTGGAGAAGCGGGTCTACACCGAGGGCAGCGTGGTCAGCGAGGGGCAGGTCCTGTTCCTGATGGACCAGCGCCCCTTCCAGGTGCAGGTGGACGCCTACCGGGCGGAGCTGGCCAAGCAGCAGGCGAGCCTCGACATGGCGCGCGCCAACCTCGAGCGCACCCGCCCGCTGACCGCCGAGAACGCGCTCTCCCAGAAGGACCTCGACGACGCCACCGGTCAGTTTCACGCTGCCGAGGCGGCGGTGGAGGGGGCCAGGGCGAAGCTCGAGTCGGCCGAGCTCGACCTCTCCTACTGCACCATCACGTCGCCGCTCGGAGGAATCAGCGGCGCGGCCCTGCAGCAGGACGGCGCCTACATCAGCCCGTCCAACAGCCTGCTCACCACGGTGGCGGCGCTCGACCCGATGTACGTCAACTTCAGCGTCTCCGAGAACGAGATGAAGGCGCTCGACGACCAGGTCGCCAAGGGGCAGGTGAGGGTGCCGGTGGAGGGCAACTTCTCGGTCGAAGTCGTGCTGGTCGACGGGTCGTCGTTCCCGCACACCGGGACCATCACCTTCGCCGCACCCTCCTACAACGCCGAGACCGGGACCTTCCTGCTCCGCGCCAGCGTCGCCAACCCGGACGGGGTCCTGCGCCCCAACCAGTACGTCCGCGTGAGGCTCCACGGGGCGGTCCGCCCGGCGGCGGTCCTGGTCCCGCAACGGGCGGTCCAGCAGGGCTCGGCGGGGCACTTCGTCTGGGTGGTCGGCGACCGCGGCACGGCCGAGGTGCGGCCGGTGACGGTGGGGAGATGGCAGGGGTCGGACTGGTTCATCACCGAGGGGCTGAAGGCCGGTGACCGCGTGGTCGTCGACGGCGCGCAGACGCTGCGGGCGGGGATGTCGGTCGCGGCGAAGCCGGCGGCGGACGAGGCCGGCAGCGACAGCGGGCAGGTCGGCTGAGCGAGGGGGAGCCGGCCGCGGCCGGCTCGAGCGGAGGGTCGCAGGATGTTCTCGAGGTTCTTCATCGAGCGGCCGATATTCGCCGCGGTCGTGTCGATCATCCTCTGCTTGGCCGGCGTCATCGCCATGCGGGAGCTGCCGGTCGAGCAGTACCCCACCATCACGCCGGTGCAGGTGACGGTCACCGCCACCTACCCCGGCGCCGACGCCAAGACCCTCGCCGACTCGGTGGCGGCGCCGATCGAGGCCCAGATCAACGGCGTCGACAACCTCCTCTACATGACCTCCACCAGCTCCTCCAACGGGATGCTGACCATCACCGTGTACTTCGCGCTCGACACCGACCCGGACATCGCCCAGGTCCAGGTCCAGAACCGGGTCAACCTCGCCACCCCGCAGCTGCCTTCAGCGGTCACCCAGCTCGGCGTGTCGGTGCAGAAGAAGTCCTCGTCGATCATGATGCTGATCGGCGTCTACTCCGAGGACCGGCGCTACTCCAGCGAGTACATCGCCAACTACGCCAACGTCTACGTGCTCGACGCGCTGAAGCGGGTGCCGGGCGCGGGCCAGGCGTCGATCATGGGGGTTCCCGACCAGGCGATGCGGATCTGGCTCGACCCCGACCGCATGGCCTCCCTGGGCATCACCACCTCCGACATCAAGAACGCGGTGGCCAGCCAGAACGCCCTCTTCGGCGCCGGCCAGATCGGCCAGCAGCCCACCGAGGGGCAGGTCGAGCTCACCTTCCCGGTGGTCACCCAGGGCCCGTTCACCGACCCCGCCGACTACGAGAACATCATCCTGCGCGGCGGTCAGGGGGAGGGGGCGATCGTCCACCTGAAGGACGTGGCCCGGGTCGAGGTCGGTCTGCGCCAGTGGGTCATCGACAGCAAGCTCAACGGTTCGCCGGCCACGTTCATCGCCGTCTACCAGCAGGCCGGCGCCAACGGCCTCGAGGTCTCGGCGGCGGTGCACGAGGCGCTCGAGGAGATGAAGCCGCGCTTCCCGGACGGGCTCGACTACGTGGTCTCGCTCGACACCACCGAGTTCGTTCGCATGTCGATCGACGAGGTCGTCGAGACCCTGTACATCGCGATCCTTCTCGTCGTCCTCGTCGTCTACCTCTTTCTGCAGAGCCTGCGCGCCACGATCATCTGCTCGGTCGCGGTCGTGGTCGCCCTCCTCGGCACCTTCCCCCTCATGCTCGCCCTCGGGTTCTCCATCAACCTGCTCACCCTCTTCGGGCTGGTGCTCGCCATCGGCATCGTGGTGGACGACGCCATCGTGGTGGTGGAAAACGTCGAGCGCAACATGGTGCAGCACCACCTGGCCCCGAAGGAGGCGACCATCAGGGCCATGGACGAGGTGTGGAGCCCGGTCATCGCCACCGTGCTGGTGATGGCGGCGATCTTCGTCCCGGCCTCGTTCCTGCCGGGCACCACCGGCCAGCTCTACAAGCAGTTCGCGATCACGATCGCCATCTCGGTGGCGATCTCCGGCTTCGTGGCCTTGACCCTGACGCCGGCGCTCGCCGGCCTCCTGCTGCGCCACACGACCCCGCCGCAGCGCGGGCCCTTCGCCTGGTTCAACCGCCTGTTCGACCGGTTCACACAGTGGTTCGGCCGCCTCGTGACGCTGATCATCCGCCGCATGGCGATCGCCTTCTCGGTCCTCGCGGTCCTGATCTGGGCGCTCGTCCACCTGTTCATGACCCTGCCCACCAGCTTCGTGCCGAACGAGGACCAGGGCTACGTGATGGCCGCAGTGATCATGCCGGACGCGGCCAGCCTCGACCGCACCGTCGAGGTCGCCGATCGGGTCGACGCCATCTTCGCCGACACCCCCGGCGTCGCCAACCGCACCCAGCTCGCCGGCTACAGCCTGCTCGACGCGGGGTTGAAGACCAACGCGGCGACCTTCTTCGTCACCCTGAAGCCGTACGACGAGCGCTACGAGACCATCGCCAAGGCCAAGGCGGAGAACGCCCGCGCCGTGCTCTTGGGCGTGTACGCCAAGGCGAAGAAGATACGGGAGGGCCTGGTGCTGCCGGTGGCGCCGCCGTCGATTCCCGGCATCGGCACCACCGGCGGCTTCGAGCTCTGGATCCAGGACACCGGCGCCGGCGAGCCCGCGCGGCTGGACGAGCTGACCCAGAAGGTGCTCCTCGAGGCGCGCAAGCGACCGGAGCTCACCGGCCTCTCCACCACCTTCCGGGCCAGCACCACCCAGCTCAAGGCCGAGGTCGACCGCGAGAAGGCGACCCTGCTCGGGGTCCCGATCGCCGACGTCTACAGCGCCATCCAGGCCCAGTTCGGATCCCTGACCGTGAGCCAGTTCAACCAGTTCAGCCGGGTCTGGTGGGTGGTGCTGCAGTCCGACGCCCCCTACCGCCAGAACCCCGACGACCTCACCCGCCTCTACACCCGCTCCGCGAGCGGGCAGATGATCCCCCTGTCGGCGCTGGTCACGACCTCGTGGGTGGCCGGCCCCGACATGCTGCCCCACTTCAACGGATTCCCGGCCTCCAAGGTCAACGGCTCGGCCGCCGCGGGCTTCAGCTCCGGCCAGGCGATCGCGGCCATGGAGGAGGTGGCAAGGGGGGTGCTCCCGGCCGGCTACGAGGTGGCCTGGTCGGGCCTCGCGTTCGAGGAGAAGAAGTCGGGGGGCACCTCGTCGGCCGCCTTCGTGTTCGGGCTCGTGATCGTGTTCTTGGTCCTCGCCGCCCAGTACGAGTCGTGGACGCTGCCCGGCGCGGTGATGACCGCCGTGCCGTTCGGCATTCTTGGCGCGCTGGTGTTCAACTGGCTGCGCGGGCTCGAGAACGACGTCTACTTCCAGATCGGCCTGCTCGTGCTGATCGGCCTGGGGGCCAAGAACGCGCTGCTGCGCGTGACCTTCGCCGTCGACCTGCGTAAGCAGGGACGATCGCTGATGGACGCCACCATCGAGGCGGGCGAGATGCGCCTGCGGCCGATCATCATGACCTCGCTGGCCTTCGTCCTCGGCGTGCTGCCCCTGGCCGTCGCCACCGGGGTCGGCGCCAACTCCCGCCACTCCATCGGCACCGGCATCATCGGCGGCATGATCGGCGAGACCACGCTCGCCATGCTCTACGTGCCGCTGTTCTTCTACATCTTCGAGAGTCTCACCGAGCGCCTGAGCGGCCACCGGGAGCCGACCGACCACGGAGCGCACGGTGGACCCCCGGCCGGGTCCGAAGGGGGGGAGTGACATGCGACCGCTGCTCGCCTCAGCACTCGTCCTCCTCTCCTCCGGGTGCCTGCTCGGCCCCGACTACCAGCGCCCCGCGGTGGAGACCCCGGCGGACTTCCGCTTCGACGCCGACGAGGCGCGGGACACCGCAGACACCGCCTGGTGGCAGGAGTTTCACGACCCGGTGCTGGACGACCTCGTCGTCGAGGCGCTGGCCAGCAACCTGAACGTCAAGATCGCGGCCGCCAACGTCGAGCAGGCGGCGGCCCTCCTGCGCCAGGAGCGCTCCCCCCTCTACCCGCAGGCGAGCGCCCAGGCCTCCGGCGCCCAGTCGCACGCGCCGGCCCCCTACCCCGAGGGGCGCAACCCCTACGACTCGTGGGAGCTCGTCGGCGCCGTGAGCTGGGAGGTCGACCTGTGGGGCCGCATCCGCCGCCTGACCGAGGCCGCCCGGGCCGACCTCCTGGCCTCCCAGGAGGCAAGACGGGGTGTGATCCTGTCCCTGGTCGCGTCGGTCGCGAACGGCTACCTCGAGCTGCGCGGACTCGACGAGCAGCTCGCGATCGCCCGGCGGACGCTCGAGACCTACGCCGAGTCGGTGAGGCTCTTCGAGCTCCAGTTCGAGCACGGCTACAAGCCGCAGATGACCGTGGAGCAGGCGCGGATCTCCTACGAGACCGCCGCGGCCACGATCCCGCGGCTCGAGTCGCAGATCGCCCAGACCGAGAACCTGCTCTCGGTCCTCCTCGGTCGCAACCCAGGCCCCATCCCGCGCGGCCGGTCGATCTCGGAGCTCGACCTCCCCGCGGTCCCGGCCGGTCTCCCCTCCGACCTGCTCGAGCGGCGGCCGGACATTCTGAAGACCGAGCAGGATCTGGTCGCGGTCAACGCCCAGCTCGGCGCCGCCAAGGCGCTGTACTTCCCCACCATCTCCCTGACCGGCGCCTTCGGGTGGTCCAGCTCGGACCTCGACGACCTGTTCGACGGGTCGGCCGAGGAGTGGACCTGGGGCGGCTCCATCACCGGTCCGCTCTTCACCGGCGGGGCGATCTCGGGCAAGGTGCGGCAGGTGGAGGCGGCCCGCGAGGCCGCGATCCTGGCCTACCGGGCGGCGATCCAGAGCGCCTTCGCCGACGTCGAGGACGCCCTGGTGGCGCGGGCCAAACTGGCGGAGCAGGTCGAGGCCCAGGAACGGCTCGTGGCAGCGTCCCGGGAGTACGCCCGGCTGGCCCGGCTGCAGTTCGACGGCGGGGTCACCCCGTACTTCACCGTGCTCCAGGCGGAGCAGCAGCTCTTCCCCGCCGAGCTCAACCTGGTCTCCTACCGCGCCTCCCTGCTGTCGTCGGTGGTCAACGTCTACAAGGCGATGGGGGGCGGCTGGGTGACCGAGGCGGAGGGGATGACAGCGGGACGGACAGGGGAGATGGGCGACGGGAACACATCGAGCAACCCATCATCGCCCGTCGACACCGGCCACGGCGGCTGAGCCCCTCAGGGGCGGCGAATCGAATCGCGGCAAGAACGGTCAGGTGAACCAGCGCCCCAAGCTCGCGAGGTCCTTGCCGGATCCCGGAGTCCCTGCTACGCTGGGGAAAATCAAATGGAGGTAGACCGTGAACAAAGCCACTCTGCTGGTCATTCTAGCCCTCGCCCTCGCCCTGACCGGGATTGCTGCTGCAGACGAACTCGACGACCGGTGGTACGTTGCCCCCTCGCTGGGCATGCTCGTGACCGACGACGCCCGCGGCGCCAACGGTCAGACCCACCCGAGCTTCGGCCTCGGCCTCGGCAAGGCGATCAGCCCGCGCGTCAACCTCGAGCTCGGAGCGCACTACGAACCCGTCGATCTCCAGCCCGGAGGCGACTACCAGCTGACAACCTTTGGTCTTGACCTCCTCTGCTTCTTCCAGCGCAACCCCGGCTTCTCCCCCTACCTCGTGCTCGGGGCCGGCGGCATGGTCACGGACGTCCTCGAAGAGCGCGACCACGTCGGCTTCATGGCCAACACCGGGTTCGGCTTCCTCACTGACGCCTCGGACCGGGTGGGCTTCACGTTCGACGTGCGCTACCGGTTCGACGACAACGCGGCTGCGGTCTTCGACCAGAGCGCCTTCGGTGACTGGAGAGTCAGCCTCGGTATGCAGGTCAAGCTGGGTGCGAAGCCCGCTCCGACCGCACCGATCGCCCCAGCCAAGCCCGCCCCGGTTGACAGCGACGGCGACGGGGTGACCGACGACCGCGACCGATGCCCCGGCACCCCGGCCGGCGCCAAGGTCGACGCCAACGGCTGCGAGCTCGACTCCGACGGCGACGGCGTCGTCGACCGCCTCGACCAGTGCCCCGGTACCCCGGCCGGCGCCAGGGTCGACGCCAAGGGTTGCGAGCTCGACTCCGACGGCGACGGCGTCGTCGACCGCCTCGACAGGTGCCCCGGCACCCCGGCCGGCGCCAAGGTCGACGCCAACGGCTGCGAGCTCGACTCTGACGGCGACGGCGTCGTCGACCGCCTCGACAAGTGCCCCGGCACCCCCAAGGGGGACAAGGTGGACGCCAAGGGCTGCACGCTGCTCGAGGTGACCGTGCTCAAGGGGGTCAACTTCGACAACGACAAGGCCACGCTGCGCCCCGAGGCCAGCGCCATCCTCGACGAGTCGGTCGCCATCCTGAAGAAGTACCCCGACCTGAAGGTCGAGGTGGCGGGCCACACCGACAGCAACGCCAGCGACGCCTACAACCTGAAACTCTCGCAGCGTCGCGCCGACGCGGTCAGGGACTACTTCGTCAGCAAGGGGGTCGACCCGGCTCGCCTGACCACCAAGGGCTACGGCGAGTCGAAGCCCATCGCCGACAACACGACCGCCGAGGGTCGGTTCGAGAACCGGCGGGTGGAGCTGCGCATCCTCAACTAGTCGGAGGGACCCGTCCGCGGGTCGGCTGCTCGAAGCCCCATCGGGCCACCACCTCCAGGTGGTGGCCTTTTCACACCTGCGGCCAACCATGGTATCGTGCCGGCCGTGCGACGACGTCGCGCGGCCGCGCGCCGGGCCTCGAGGCGTTCGTTCACGAGAACAACAGCAGAGAAGGGAGAACCCATGAGAACCACTGTGTGCGCGCTTGCAGTCACCGTGACCCTCGCCGTGGCGTTCAACACCCCCGTCCTCCAGGCCCAGGTCAGCGAGACCGACCAGCTCCAGCAGCTGCGGGCTGACATCCAGGCCGACCGCCAGGCGGTGGTCGCCGCCAACCTCGGCCTGACCGAGGCCGAGGGGGAAGCGTTCTGGCCGCTGTACCGGGAGTACCGCGCCGAAATGGCAAAGAAGGTGGGCGACCCCATGCAGAAGCTCATCCAGGAGTACGCCACCATCTACGACAGCGCGACCGACGAGCAGGCCAAGGCCATGGTCGACCAGATGATGGCCATCGGCCACGACGAGCTGAAGCTCAAGGAGTCATACCTCGGCAAGTTCCGCAAGGTGCTGCCCGAGGTCAAGGTGGCACGCTTCTTCCAGATCGAGAACAAGGTCGACACCCTCATCCGCCTCGAGCTCGCGGACTCGATCCCGCTGATCAGCCCGGCGAAGTGACACCGACCCTCGCTGGTTACCCCCACGGGCCCGGCCTCGCGCCGGGCCCGTTTGCATGCTCGGTGAGCAGGGCCTCGCAGCGGTCGGCGAGGGCCCGGTGCCCACGGCGCAGAGGAACCACCAGGACCTCCAGCAACGTCAGCGCTGAGGTCACCCCCTGAAGCCCGCCGCCTCGATCCCGTCGACCACCTCGGGGGAGTGGCTTCAAGAGCTCGCCACCTCTCGACCCGGCGTGGAGAGGATCCGGGCTGGACCCGACGGTCACCAGATCACGTCGACGCCGTAGGGCGCGAAGTGCGGGTCCGCGGTGACGACGGGAACGCCCAGGGTCATCGCCTGGGCCACGAGCAGGCGGTCGAACGGGTCCCGGTGAAGCAGGGGGAGGTTGGCATAGGCCAGGAGATGGAGCGGGTCCACTCCGACGAGGTCCAACTGTCGCCCGTGCACGTGCTCGGCGAAGAACCTCTCCACCGGCATGCCGAGCTGGAGCTTGCCGAGCTGGGTCTTGATGACGATCTCCCAGAGGCTCACCAGGCTGAGGAGCGGAGTGGAGCCGGGGTCGGCGATGGCGCCGCCGGCGACGGCGGACAGCCGCGGGTCGTCGTAGAGGAACCACAGGAAGGCATGGGTGTCGAGGAGGACCCGCCTCACATGTACTCCGCGAGGTCGTCGAGGGGCGCGTCGAAGTCCGGGGCCATGAAGTACCCCTCGTTCCGCGCCGCCCCCCGGGCGAGGGGCAGCCGAGCCGGTGTCACGGGCCGCAGCTCGGCAACCCTTCGACCACGTCGCGTGATGAAGAAACGCTCCCCCTTCTCCACGCGCTGGATGATCTCCGAAAGGTGGACCTTGGTGTCGAACAGCCCAATCTCGCTCTCGCTCATACCAAGCTAGTTTATGTCCTAGTCTGTCGAGTGGCAAGCGGCTCTCGGTGCAGAGCCCGTAAATCTCCGGGTGACATACCGCGGCCCTCCGCGCTATCGTGAGCGGAGCGAACGAACGGCCCGCCTCGGGAGTGTCGGCACGCACCGCGCGCGGACCGAGCTCCATGGCGTCGACACCCCGTTCGAGCTGGTGCAGGGGGATGGCATGGCACAACGACGTCTCTCGCGTTTTCGGAGCACGGTGGCGATCCTGCTCTTCGCGCTGGCCTCGACCGGCGCGATCGCACAGACCGACCAGGCCGCCTCGTCGGAGAAGCCGTTCAAGGAGGAGGAGATCGCAGCCCTCGTGGCGCCGATCGCCCTGTACCCCGACCAGGTCCTGGCACAGGTCTTCATGGCGTCGACCTACCCCCTCGAGGTGGTCCAGGCGAACCGCTGGGTGCAGCAGAACAAGGGCCTCGAGGGGGAGGCGCTCGCGGCGGAGGCCAAGAAGCAGCCGTGGGACGTGAGCGTCCAGGCGCTCACCGCGCTGCCCGACGTGCTCGAGATGATGGACGAGAAGCTCGACTGGACCCAGCAGCTCGGCGACGCTTTCCTGGCTCAGCAGGAGGAGGTCATGGCGATGGTCCAGACCCTGCGCAGGAAGGCGCAGGAGGAGGGGAACCTCACGAGCGACGAGCACATGACCGTGGTGGAGGAGACCGCTCCGGCCGCGGCACCGGCCGCTGCAGGGTCCGCGACCACGACGACGGTCGTCCCCTCGACCACGACGACGGTCGTCCCCTCGACCACGACGATCGTGATCCAGCCTGCCAACCCCGAGGTCATCTACGTGCCGACCTACAGCCCGACCGTGGTCTACGGGTCCTGGTGGTACCCCGCCTACCCGCCGTACTACTTCCCTCCCCCGCACCCCTACTACGCGGGGGCCGCGTTCGCGTGGGGCGTCGGCGTCGGCATCACCGTCGGCATCTGGCACGGGGCCTGGGACAATCACTGCGACTGGCACGGCGGCCAGATCAACATCAACCGGGACATCGACATCAACACCGGCGACATCAACATCGGCAGCGGCAACACCAACATCGACCGCGGCAGCCGGGCGCAGGCTCAGGGCACCTCGGCCGCCAACAGATCCGCCCAGCAGAGCTGGTCCCACAACCCGGAGCACCGCAAGGGGGCTTCCTACCGGGACTCCGCCACAGCGCAGAAGTACAACCGCCCCACCTCGACCCAGGCTTCGACCCGCCAGGCGTCCGGCGGCCGCACCGGGGCCAGCGCCTCCACGCGCCCGTCGACCGGCGCGGGGACGTCGGCGTCGACCCGACCCGCGGGGGGAGGGGCCTCCCCGACCATCAGCGGCGGTGCGAGCAGGGGCGTCGGAGTCAGCGGCGGCAGCTCCAAGGGCCTTTCGGGCGGCAACCTGACCGCCGGGTCGTCCTACGTGGGGTCGGGCTCGTCCGGAGGGCGTTCGACCTCGGTCGGCGGCACGTCGGCCTCGAGACCCACCGGCACGAGCTCGGGCGCCCGGGTGAGCTCCGTAGGCGGCTCCTCCTCGGCCCGGGGAGGGGCGTACAGCGGGATGAGCAGCGGGTCGCGCGCGGGAAGCTACGGCTCGCGCGGCGGCACGAGCCGCGGCGGCGGCGGTATGAGCCGCGGCGGCGGTGGCGGCAGGCGATAGGACCACGATGGGGAGAGCGACCACCATGAACACACCCTCGATCCCGACCCCGTGGCGCCGCCGTGCGGCGACGCTGACCTTCACCATCGTGATCGCCGCCGGCGGCGCCGGCCCTGCGATCGCGGGCCAGAAGCCGACGGCATTCAAGAGCCCCGAGGCCGCCATGGACGCTCTCATTGCGGCCGTCCGCCAGGACGACCTCGCGACCCTGGTGTCGATGCTCGGCGAGGGGTCCGACCAGCTGCTCCAGTCGGGCGACCCGGTCCAGGACGCGAACCGGCGCCTGCGCTTCCTCGCGCTCTACGACGAGCGGCACGAGCTGCAGCCCATCGGCGAGGACCGGGTGGCGCTCGTCGTCGGCAGCGATGCCTGGCCCTACCCGATCCCCCTGGTCAGGGATGGGAAGAAGTGGTCCTTCGACGTCGCGGCCGGGATCGAGGAGATCCTCAACCGCCGCGTCGGCGAGAACGAGCTGTTGACCGTGCGGGCGTGCCTGGCGGTCGTCGACGCGCAGCGCGAGTACTACCTGAGGGACCACGACGGCGATGGGCTCCTCGAGTACGCCCACAAGATCCGGAGCACGGTCGGGCGCCGCGACGGTCTGTTCTGGCCGGCCCGGCAAGGGGAACCGGACAGCCCCCTCAGCGAGGTGGTCGCGGCTGCGGCCGCAGAAGGCTACACGGGGGCGTCGGGCGAGCCCTTTCACGGCTACCGCTACCGCCTGCTCACCTCCCAAGGGCCGGGCGCACGGGGCGGGGCGTACGACTACCTGGTTCGCGACAACCTGATCGGCGGTTTCGCGGTCCTCGCCTACCCGGCGGTCTACGGCGAGTCCGGGGTCATGAGCTTCATCGTCAACCACGACGGCGTCGTGTACCAGCGCGACCTCGGCCCGGAGACGGCGGCCGAGGTCGAGAAGATCACCGCCTTCGACCCGGTCGAGCCCTGGGAGGCTGTCCCGGACGAGGACCTCGAGGCGGCGCTCGCCGAAGAGTGACGGCGGGGCCGATCGGGTCACGTCGAGGCTCCCGTCCTCGCCGTGGACAGGCGAGGTCGCGGCCGCCCAGGCGGCTCGAGGAGGGGCGATGGTGAAACCACGAGTCACCGCGCGCGTCGTCGCCGCAGCGGCCGTCGCGCTGTGCGGGAGCGCCACGTGCTCGCTCGCGCACGAGCACGCGCGCCTCGTCGCCCGCAGCGTGCTGCCGGCGACCACCTCCCGCGCCGGTTCGCCGCCGTCGGGGGCGTTTCTGTCCGCCGAGGAGCGTGCGACCGCCGCGGCGAACGGGTTCAGAGGCCCGGCCGAGGGTCCGCACCTTGCGGAGCAGCCTGTCCAGGGGTTCTCGAGCATGGTCCCCGCCGGGGACGGGACCTGGTGGTCGCTGGCCGACAACGGGTACGCGTGGCGCACGAACTCGGCCGACTTCCAGCTCGTGCTCTACCGAGTCGACCCGCGGTGGGGCGATGCCTCGGGCCCGCGGGTCCTGGAGACGGTCCTCCTCTCGGACCCCGACCGCCGCATCGCGTGGATGATCGCCTGCGACCAGGGGCACGGCACGCGCCTGCCCGATTTCTCGTTCAACGCCATGCCCACCCCCCCTCCCGCGTGCGGAGGTGACCCGGCGGCTCGCGTTCTGACCGGCTTCGACCTCGACCCGGAGTCCCTGGTGCTCGCCCCGGACGGCTCGTTCTGGGTGAGCGAGGAGTTCGGCCCGTTCCTGCTCCACGTCGCGCGCGACGGCCGGCTCCTGGAGCCGCCGTTCCCGTTTCCTGGCGTCCGCTCGCCGCAGAACCCCTTCCTCGAGATCGCGGACCGGGAGCACGCCGAGCGGCCGAACCTGGCAGCCAGCCGCGGCCCCGAGGGGCTGGCGACCAGCCCGGACGGGTCGACCCTCTACGCGCTGCTGGAGGGGGCAGTGACCGGGGACGACCCGCAGGACCTCCGCATCTACGTCTACGATGTCGCACGAGGCGCCTTCACGGAACGTTACTTCAAGCTACGCCTGGAGATGCCGAGCCAGACGGTGAACCTCGCGACCCTGATCGACGGCGCTGGTGACCGCGTCTACCCGGACGCACTCGCGCCTCCGGCCGGCCCGGTCTCGATCGGCGAGCTCAAGGCTGTCAACGAACGGCAGCTGCTGGTGATCGAGCGGGACAACCACGGCGACGACCTGCAGGCGCCACGCTCCAAGAAGGTCTTCCTGCTCGACCTGCCCCGGACGGACCAGCGCGACGCCCACGTCCGCAAGACCATGCTCCTCGACCTGCTCGCCATCCCCGACCCGTCCGGGGTCGGCGGGGACGGGGACTTCTTCCGCCTCCCCTTCTACACCGTCGAGTCGGTGCACGTGGTGGACGAGCACACGCTGCTGGTCGCGTCGGACAACAACTTCCCGTTCTCCAACGGCCGCTCGCGCAGCTCGAGCGCCGACCGCAGCGGCCCGCTCGCAGCCGACTCGACCGAGCTCATCCTGGTGCGCCTCGGCACGCCGCTCGACGCCGACCCCCGGCTGCTGCCGACGGGCGGCAGGTAGCCGCGGCCGGTCGCTCAGCGCACCCCGACCCCGGGCGCGACGCCGACGCCCGGCGCGCCGGCGCCGGCCGTGAGACGTCGAGTTACAATGGCGCCCGAGCTGACCCGACGACCGGCATCGCGCCGGCGGCGCAAGCGCGGGCCACGCGCCGTCGACGATCGAAACGACAGTCACCGTCAGGAGTAGCTCGTGAACCAGCAGTCGACACCCCCCGCTGACCCGAGCGGGAACCTGGCCGGGAACAGCACCAAGATGGCGACCTACCGCACCCAGCTGGCGCTGGACCGGACCAGGTTGGCGTGGGTGCGGACGACCTTGACCATGGGGACCTTCGGCTTCGGGCTGGTGGGCTTCTTCCGGTCCGTGAGGCAGGCCAACCCGAGCGCGGAGGCCATCCGGGTCCACCAGGGAGCCATAGCCTTCGGCACGTCGCTCATCATCGTCGGTATCGTGGCCATGATCCTCGCAGGTCTGTCGCACCTGGCCACCCTGCGCAGGCTCGGGCGGGGAGAGGTACCGCTCCTGGCCCACTGGCCTCTGAGCGTCACGGTCGCGACGCTGCTCGCAGTTGCGGGCCTGGCGGGGCTCTTCTGGTCGGTGTTTGGGCATTGAGCGGCTCGGTCAGCCCCGCGGTGCGCCGCTGCCGAAGAAGCCATGACGACTCCCCGCCCTGCAACCGTTGCACACCTTCGATGATCGAGCGCCGGCCCGAAACGAGCGAGATCATGAAGCCGTCCATCTGGAGGTCACCGGGAGCGCTGTCGTCGACGGTCGACGTGTAGCCGATGGTGAAGCCCGGGTTTCCGTTGATCTGGTAGCCGAGCGTGAGCCCAACGCCGGGTTGCCGAGCCTGGTTGCCGCGGAATCCCCACCCTCCACCAGCTCGTCGCGGTTGCGGTCTTGGTGCCGGCTACCGTGGCACTGAGAAGGAACCCTCAGTCGGAGATCGCCTTCCTGACGAGAGCTTCCCGCTGGCCCGCGTCCGCCTCCGCCTTGACCGCGGCGCCGATGGGTTTCACGTCGACGACAACCTCGAGGATCTTCCCGGTGAAGGCGTTGTCCCGCTCCTCGTAGTCCGACGTCACCGGCGTCGCGTCGTCCACCCCGACGCCCGCCGTCTCGTCGGCCGAGAAGATGAAGGGCTGCGTGCGTTCGACGCGACCGCTGGCGACCTCCGCGCCGTTGACCAGGAGCGTGGCCGTGCCGCCCTTGCCGAGCCCGCCGCCGTCGTAGTCGAAGTTCATCCGGATGGTGGCCTTGCCCGCCGGCACCGCCTGACCCGCCGACACCCTGTACTGCTCGAGCCCGAGGAAGTTGTAGCAGTAGGTCGGCTTGCCGTCCGCGAGGTACAGGCTCCAGCCGCCAAACCGGCCCCCCTGGGCGAGGATCACGCCGCTCGCGCCGCCCTCGGGGATCTCCACCTCCGCCGTGATCGAGAGCGAGCGGTTCTTGATGTTGATGAAGACGTTCTCGCTCATCGAGTCCATCCCGGCCGCGAGCGTGAGCGACGTGCGCTCCCCCATGAGGTCCGGCCGGCCGGCGGTGGCCGCGTTGACGCGTTCGAGCAGGCGGTCGTCGATGGGCAGCACGCGGTACGTGACCGCCTCCTGCAGGAAGAGGTCCTGCATCTCCTTCAGCTTGGAGGGGTTCTTCGCCGCCAGGTCGTGCGCCAGGCTGAAGTCGGTGGTCGTGTCGTAGAGCTCCCAGATGTCCTCCTGAAGGCTCCTGCGCGGGGTCTTCTCCCACGGCGCCCGGTGGATCGTGCCGGCGAACCAGCCGTCGTGGTAGATCGCGCGGTTGCCGAAGACCTCGAAGTACTGGGTCGTGTGCCGGCTCGCGGCCCGTGCGTCGTCGAAGGTGTAGAGCATGCTCACCCCTTCGATCGGCTCCTGGACGGTGCCGTTGACGCTCTCGGGCTCGGGCAGGCCTGCCGCTTCGAGCACCGTGGGGGCCACGTCGATCACGTGGTGCCACTGCGAGCGGACCTGGTTGCCAACATCGATGCGCCTGGGCCAGGAGACGATCAGCCCGTTGCGGGTGCCGCCGTAGTTGGAGGGGACCTGCTTGGTCCACTCGAACGGCGTGTCGCCCGCGACGGCCCAGCCCGCGGCCATGTGGGGGTAGGTCGACGGCCCGCCCCAGTCGTCGTAGTGGGCGAGCATGTCCTGCACGGTCTCCTGGACGTTGTTGAAGTACGTCATCTCGCTGAACATGCCTGACATGCCGCCCTCGGCACTGGTGCCGTTGTCGCCGAGGATGTAGAAGACCAGCGTGGTGTCGAGCTGACCGGTCTCGTCGAGGGCCTCGAGCAGCCGGCCGATCTCGTGGTCGCAGTACTCGCCGAAGCCGGCATACACCTCCATCTGGCGGGCGAACAGCCTCTTCTCGTCGGGGGTCAGGGCGTCCCAGTCCGTGATGGCCTCGGGCTTGGGGGCCAGCGTGGTGCCGGCCGGCACCACCCCCATCGCGATCTGACGCGCCAGCGTCTCCTCGCGCAGCGTGTCCCAGCCTTGGTCGAACTTGCCCTTGTACTTGTCGGCCCACTCCCTGGGCACGTGGTGCGGGGCGTGGGTGGCGCCCGGGGCGAAGTAGATGAAGAACGGCTTGTCCGGCGTGAGCGACTTCTGGAACTTCATCCAGGTGATGGCCTGGTCGGTCATGTCGGTCATGAAGTTGTAGCCCGGGTAGTGAGGAGTTTCGACCCTGGCCATCCCGTCGTACAGCGTGGGCGACCACTGGTCGGTCTCGCCGCCGAAGAAGCCGTAGAACTTGTCGAAGCCCGAGCGCGTCGGCCAGCGGTCGGTGGGCCCGGAGACGCTCACCTCCCACGGCGCGGTCTCGTGGTTCTTGCCGAAGAAGGCGGTGCTGTACCCGTTCAGCCGCAGCATCTCGGCCAGGGGTGCGACGTTGCTCGGCCGTTGGCCGGTGTTGCCCGGAAACGCGGTGGCGGTCTCGGTGATGCTGCCCATGTTGTTCGTGTGGTGGTTGCGGCCGGACAGCAGCGCGGTCCGCGTCGGCGAGCAGAGCGCGGTGGTGTGGAACTGGTTGTAGCGCAGCCCCTGGCTGGCGAGGCGGTCGGCCGCCGGCATGTGCACCGGACCGCCGAAGGCGCTGGGCACGCCGAAGCCCATGTCGTCCACCAGGACGATGAGCACGTTGGGCGCGCCTTCGGGCGCCTTGACCTCGAAGCGCGGCGGGGCCGTGGCGTCGCGGGCGTCGAGCACGGTGCTGTGGGGGTAGCTCGGCTCCGGGATCGGCAGCACGGTGCGGTCGAGCGCGTCGTTCGCTTCGGCGGTCGCGCCCACGGCGGCGAACCCGGTGATCACGAGCAGGGCGAGTATCACGCGTTGCATGGGACCTCTCCTCCGTTTCGTGGTTGGAAGCCCCGGCTCCCGACACACTCCAGGCCGACTCCTGTCGGCCATACATCTGAAGGCAGGGGAAAGGCCTCGACGTCCTCGGCCCGTCCCCATTCTACCTCGGCCTGTTCATGGGTTGCACCGAGCGGGAGACCGCGGCTCGGGCAGGACAGGTACGGCGCACGCTCGACCATCGGGATCTCGACCCTCTCGCCCGTCCGGCGCTGGCGTGCCGCGCACCGTTGGGGCCGCCGCGCGAGACGAGAGCGTGGGCACCGGAGCGGTCGGCCGGTCTCACCCGACCTGTCGGGGGTCCACACCGTCGAAGGTGCCATGGGTCGCGGCCATGCCGCCCGCCCACCCGCCTGTCACGGCGTTCCGGCCGTCATCCGCTGGTACCTGGCGACCGCCTGCTCGAGGTTGAAGAGCAGTCGGTCCGAGCCGAGGGTCGCCCCGAGGGAGGAGCGCTGGATCATGGCCAGGACCCCCGGGTTGAGACCCACCAACCACAACGACACGCCCCCTTCGCGCAGCTTCCCCTCGGCCTCGGTCAGGCCCTTGAGCGCGGTGTACTCGAGGTCGAACACGGCGCGAAAGTCGAGCACCAGGACCTCCGGTCGCTCCCGCTCGACCACGAGCTTCATTCGCTCCCGCACGTTGACCATGTTCATGAAGAACAGGCGCCCCTCCAGCCGCATCAGGAGCAGGCCGGGGAAGGTCTCGTCGGTTGGGTTCTCCTCGGAGGTGGGGCGGAAGACGTTGGTCCCCCGCTTGCGCCCTAAAACGTAGACCGGCGGGCTGGCCACCTGGGAGGCCAGAGCCACCAGGGACACGACGATGGCGACGAGAATCCCCTTCAGCGTACCCAGAAGGACGACTCCAGCCAGCGCGGCGAGGGCCCATATGAACTCGGTCCGCCGCACCTGGAGAATCGCCGTGAGCTCTTTCGGCTCGACCAGGCCGATCGAGTAGACGATGACGACGGCGGCCAGGGTCGCCTGGGGCATCAGGCTGATGAACGGCGCCAGCAGCAGCATGGTCGCCAGCGCGCCCGCAGCGGTGACCATCGCCGCCACCTGGGTTCGCGCCCCGGCCATCCTGTTCACCGCGGTCTGGCTGGTCCCCCCGCCGGCCGGCATGGACCCCAGGAGAGCGCCGCCTACATTTGCGAGACCCGTCGCCAGGAGCTCGCGGTTGGCCTGCGGCGTCGGTTCGCCGCTCTCTGCGAAGGCGCGTCCCGCCGCAATCGTCTCGGTGAAGCTCATCAGCGCGATGCCGACGGCTGCGGTCCAGAGCTGGACGACCAGCGACAGGTCCGGCATGGTCGGCGAGGGCAGCCCGGTCGGCACCTGGCCGACCGCGCTGACGCCCCAGACGTCAAGGCGGAGCAGGGCCATCGCGGCGATACCGCTCGCGACCGCCACCAACGGAGCCGGCACCCGCGGGACGAAGCGCTTGACCGCCAGCAGCATCACGATCATGACGACGCCCACGGCCGCCGTCGGTACGGAGGACTCGGGCAGCGCGCGAACGATGCCCAGGATGTGTTGGAAGAAGCCGCCCTTTTCGAGGTGAACGCCAAGGAGCTTCGGCACCTGGTCCACGACGATGACCAGCCCGATCCCCGCCTTGAAGCCGACGAGGACGGGCTCGGAGATGAAGTTGGCCACAAAACCGAGGCGGAGAGCCGCGGCCAGGAGGAGGATCACCCCGACCAGCATCGTCAGGGTCGCCGAAGCGATCAGCAGCGACTCCGGCTCGCCGCCCGGGACCGCTTCGCCGAGCGCTGCCGCCGCGAGGATGGCGAGGGTCGTGGTGGTGCTCACGCTGAGCGGTCGCGAGGTGCCGAGCACCGCGTAGACCACCATCGGCAGGAAGACCGTGTAGAGCCCGACCTCCACCGGCAGCCCGGCGATCGTGGCGTAGGCCATCGCCTTCGGGATCACCACCGCCGCGGCGGTCAGTCCGGCGAGGACGTCCAGCCGGAGCCAGCCCCTCTGGTAGCCTCGGACCCACTCCGGCACGGCGCAGCGCAGCGCGCAGGAGACCTGGCCCGGCATGCCCCGTTCCTCGACCATCTTACGGACGCAGCTCCCCGTCTGGGGTCGCCAGCTCGGTTTCCCCGCCGAAGCCCACCAGCAGGGCGACGAGCAGC